>Ga0065711_1008657_pt1 | contig 21226 bp, 9 predicted proteins | sample Hoacrofraction12_FD_59098 | JGI IMG/M metagenome (GOLD analysis project Ga0065711, IMG submission 59098) | Hoatzin crop microbial communities from Cojedes, Venezuela - Epithelial fraction 12 v2 (version 2) | ecosystem: Host-associated > Birds > Digestive system > Esophagus > Crop | place...
GGGGGGGGAGGAATTCGGAGTTGGCAGGTGAGAAAAGATGACTAAGTTATCCAAGATCTCTTACTTCATTACACAGGATGAGATTTTAAATGTTGTGACTCACAGACTTGTAGCATGCAAGTTCAGAAAGAATCATTACGTTTCATCTAGCATCCACTTAGTCAGCTAAGTAACTTCCATTTGACTAACATACCTTTCTGAAAAGTATCTGGTCTTGCAGTGAAAATATCAAGAAATTGAGCATCTAAGATGGTAAACATGTGACTAAACTTTGACTTGAATCATTATGTATCTTACAAGGAATGAAAGACTCAGATACAAGGAAGAAATGTTTTCTGACTTTTTTTCCCCCTCCCTGATAGGCCGAGTCATTTTTAAATCTTTTATATAAGACACTATAATTCTAGTGACATTTTAGGTACTTGCTCCACTTTTTCTGTATGCTTTTAAATTTTTGTACAAAGAATGAGCCATGCTGCATTTATTTTAATGGAACGATGAACATAAAAAGCTATGTCAGATAAAAACAGATTACGCTTCATCATTAGTAAGCATATATGACTATATAGCAAGTAAACTGTCTACTAAAGTGGAAGCTGGAGAAAACTCTAGGCACTCTGTTAAGCACTGGAATTTAATACATGGGGGTTTTTTATTCCATTATTATATAACCTTGAATAGACTGTTATGGTTTTGTTCTACAAACCAGCTCTGTACAGTGTGAACCAAGAAACCTACCCGTACAATGAGAATCCATTTGATCAGGGAGAGACCAAATCCACAGATTGCACCATACCTTCCAGCTATGGTATTTGTTATACAGAAGGATAAACAAAATCCAATCCAGTTGAAAATAAACGCCACTATAAAATAAAAGAAACGGTAGCTTCTGTTAATCTGTATAGCTAAGCAAACAGACTTAACATTAATTTCACTTTTAAACTAATAAGCACATGCTTACACAGTCAGTAATTCCCTTTCGGTAATTCAGGCTTTCAGAGATTGACTTTGAACCCAGACATTCCCCATGGTACAGTCACTTAATAACAAAGCAAATGGTAAACAGGCTGGAACCTACTACTTCAAACAAGAGAAAAATCCAACATAAAAGAAAATACTACATTGCTACAGAATTCTAACCAGAAGACACTAGACACGAAGGGTAAATGCAAACAAAGGACTATAACATACAAGACGGATTAAAACAAAGAAAAAAAACCCTTGCTACACTTTTATAACTAAAAATACAGTTATATGCACACATACGTGCATGTATCAAGGCTGCATATTCAGCTTTATCCAGTTTGGATCGAACAGAATAAAAGTATCCGCTCTTGTTCTGTAAACATAGTATAGAAATGAAGTTAAGTTGAGAAGCTGATGATTCTTTGGTTACTGTCTTCTCTTTTAGATCTATATTCAAGCATAAGACATTAGAAACCTTGAAAGTTCTACACAGAAGCTTAAGAAATCAAGAAACCAAAAGGACAGTGAGCACAACCACCACTGTTACTTCAATTAACACTTCTACACAACTCTCCGTAGTTTTACAACTTAACCTTTCACATCTGCATATGTGCAGTCAACAACATCTTCTGTATTGACTTCAGTTTGCGTGCATTAGGTCAAGCTGTGGGAATTCCCCGTTAGGGGATGTCCCAGCTCTGGGAGCAAGTGAGGGCAACCAAAAAGAAAATCACCAAACAGAAGAGCTGGGGGAGCTGGTGAAAGACAATTCTGGAGAGGACAACACCACAGAAAAATGAAAACGTCAGGGAAGCCCACAATAAACACACAGATCACTGAAGAAGGAAGCAGGAATGGAAGGCAGAGAAGATGGGAACAAAACCCCTGCACACAAATCCTTAATGTATTAAATCTCCAAACTCACAGAAGAAAACAAAACCCACATAAAATTCAGACATTAAATCACCACAGAAAAAAGTCTGTCTTTTCAGTAAAAACCTGAACATTTATAGCAAAACATTAGAAATATAAAATTAGTGAATAGTTTTCTTACATAAAAGTCAATTTCAGAGGGTTATCAATAAACAATCATTTATGGTTTTAAAATTCAGTCTCTTCTTTTGCTACTTTGACACCCTACAGACAAATGGGACTGATAAAAGGAAGAATTTGGGGTTTTATACATTCCTGAAGTCACAACAAGAAAAGACAGTCTATATTACTGTAATTCACATAACGAATATAATGATTAGAGTTCTCTCCTCATGACAACAAAACTCATAATGAAAAACAGGTAAGAAGTTGCTTTTTGATAGGAGGAGGGTTGGACTAAAGATCTTTCTTAATAAAAAGTCTTCTTGATACCCGATGTAGTGCTTACAATTATGTTGTACTTTTATTCCTCTTAATGGTTTGCAATAAGATAACCCAAGCTGAAATACAAAGCACAGGATGTTCTAAATGTTGTAAAAGTCTCCGAATCTGACACACAAAATAAAGTTATCCATCAGCTATTTCAACATCCAAAGTCCTCTTCTCAGGGACAGTGGTCAGCACAGGATTTTTCATATCAACAATTAAAGTTAGAAATCAAATGTCTTACATATTGGCGACTCCAAAGAAGCTGGAGTAAAATAATTCAACTTGCTTTTGATAAACAAGCTTGTTTCCATTGCCTTTCTTCATTCCCCAGTAACTACAGGAGCAAAGATGATGTATGAAACTGTTCTTAGTTATTAAGAATTAATCCATGCTTGCTTTTTGTCAGCGCTCACAAAGTTGCAGAGCCATACTGACACATCCTTTCATTCTACTCCCACAATTTACAGTAAATGAAGAAAACCTACGTTTTTCAAGTTATTAAGCAATCTTGTGCAAAGGTTTTGATTTGTACATATTGCAGTACATCAGAAGATGCAACGATTATGACAAGCATAATTGAACAAATCTGCTCTATCCTCAACTGTTCTTGCACTTCACTTGCTGATCTTTTATACTTAGCTTTCCACAGCAACACATTAATCAGTTGTCTTAAGTTTATATTCAGTATCATGAAAAGAAGCCAGCAAAACTGGTCTGAAGATCTGTGTGGGTTCCAAATTTTAACCATGGCTCAAGCCTGTGATAAGATTATGATGGCAACTATATATACAAAAAGCAAACAATGTTCAGTTACATCCTTTATTCCTCTATTTGTTGGTTCAATGACTTCCCATTTTAATATACAGCAAACACCAAAAAGCTTAATGTTTCATACCTGGCCTAGATTTACTAAGCATACTGCAATAAATAACACTTTCCAGATCTTCACGCATCACTAGAAATTATTCTTCCCACTCCTGCATGGAATTTATTTCACTTGTGAACTGGGACACATTTTTGCTCCTTCCTGAAAGGCTCACCTAAAGTCTGATGATAACCACTAGCAGCATTTATTATCAACTGAATTTTTTTTTCCCCTACTCAGTGATGAAAACCCAAAAACTTCCCTAGGCAATTTATTCCTACTGCTTCGTTACCCTTGTTGGCAAATTTTTCTTAATGCCCAACTTCCTCATTCCAGTCATTTTCTATTACATCCAACATCTATGGAGAAACCATGCAAGTCAAATTCTTTCTGCATAAAGGAGTCAGGTGATTGCGTACAAAGGTCATCCATGCTGCTCTGATAATCGGAGGGAAACAAGCACTCCCAAAATAGTTCATTTACCTCCTTCCAACATTTGCAGTTTCATTCAAATGACTTCCCCTCAGCTTCTCTCGTATGACCAAGGGAAACCTGCATAACATTTGTGATGCGGACACACAGAAGTCAGGTTCCCTAAATTCACACGGAGGAATACATCCTCACACGGCGAATTCAGACCCCGCTTACCACTCCCTGGGAAGCACACAACAGGAGGCTGTGCTAACCCCGACCTTGTGCTACAACTCGCCCTTACGACTCGTGCCAGCTCGAAACCACTAAGTAGGCATCCTAGCTTGTGTGTAGTTTATTGACTGTTTGAAGAATCTAATAGCTTTGAAAACTGTATGAACATTAGTTTACAAAATCTTGGTATGGTTATTATCTGTTCCAGTGTAGCATCTGGGACAATACGTACGTTTACATTTCTCCACATCGTGAGATTTTATTGATGTGACTTTTTACAGTGTTTAAATTGCTCAGATGTTAAAAAGAAAAAAAAAAAATCATATCTCTATACGAGAACTTCAACTTCAGCTGTACGACCAAACACTCTTCTTCATTTCTCCCTCCTTATTAACACATCTGTAAGGCTCAAATTAATATTTGTTTTTTCTAGGTTGTAGGGACAACTCAAAACTCCCTCCTATGGTTTCAAAGAATCCAGATAAGCTCCGCAATTCATCTGGGGCCCACAGGTGAAAAGGCTGGTTGATACTTACAAAGCACTCCTTATATCTAAGGGAAAGCATACAAGCCTTTTCTTACTGCCCAAAAAACAACCTCCTTCATCTAATGAACCTGGATGAGCCAATCGGACATGACTCAAAAGACTTCCACTATGGGTAGACTGTTCATGAAAACCAAACCCTTTGGGTGATGACAGTGGCTTCCTCTATCACCATTACAGCTGTATTCAAAATGGAAAGAAACAGCTCAGAAATTCCTCCTTTTTGTTGTGTATACAAGAAGGAAAAAAAAAAAAAAAAACAAAAAACACTGTGAGAAACTCACCTACTAACAGCTTCCTCCAGCATTCTGAAAAGTTTATACTATGCTGTGTAAGGCACAGCTGACTTAAAAATACATAATAGAAAAAAATACATTCAGTGGTCTGATGACAAAATTTTCTGCATTTCACATTCATAGCAAAATGAATATATTCACTAATATATTCATTTAACTCAAAAATCAGAAACACAGACACCAGATCTGACGATTACAGAGTAGATTTGTTGCTCACCAACATAATCAGATTTCAAGAGCAACATCAATTTCTTAAAACATACGATTTTACCACATATTAGAAATAAAATGTTGTTTTCAAAATTTTCCCACTAAGTTTCTGAATCAAGTGCTAAAGCGAAAACCCCACCTGTTCACGCAAAGGACTTTTATTCTTCAGAACATATTGTCTCATTCTATTTAGTTATGCTAAACAGAACAGTGCTTCACAACTTAGATGGGAAACAGGTTTGTAATTCACATGCACCAAGCTCCTAAAACAAACAAAAAACCCAGACAGACAGATCCGGCCACTAGATGGGCCTTAAGGCAGCGATTTTGTGCAGCCTGGGCAGCTACCACTAGATGGTAGCTACACATCATCAGTTGATTGCAATATGCAGGTAAGCTCAGTAAAAAATTTATTATACATCAGTTGAATAAAATGAAATTTAAAAAGCTAACGTCACTGTTTTATACTTAAAACAAAGGCAGCCCTCTCCTGACCCTCCCAAGACCTTTCTACCAACGCTGTACCTAGCAGTGATGGGAGGAGGTGGCAGAGCTCCTCTGGAACAAGCCAATTCCATGCTCCTCTTAGTAGACCACAGCACCTGACACTGGTCTGCATTTTAACTGAGTGAGGGAACTTATTCTAGGCTGTGATTTGCCCCTCTGCTTGCAGCATTTAAACATATCCCACCCTAAAAAAACCCCCAAAGATAGCCATACCATAAATTTTATTTTAATTCCTGCTCTCTTAAATCTACATACATCAACTTCACAGAGACTGTCACCTCCTTACTGGAGGGACAGGAATACGTCACCCACAATTTACGATCTATCCTTATTAAGTTAAGCTCATTTTTCATTTAGTACTCCAATTTTCCTACAAAAAACTACTGAAAATTAATATTACACGTCTGTAAATGCTAAATATCTTACAGTGTCTAAGCTCTCATTGCATGCATTTCATTCATAGGTGAGCAAAGTTGGCAGTAACATAGTCTCGGAATAATCAAGAAAATTTACAATTTACAGAGTATTTTTGTCAAATGTGTAAAAGCAGTGCTCTGTGTAGTCAGTCTCAGCTAAACAGCTATTTGCAGACAAAGTTGCCAGTTTATTCAAGTAAACATCTGCATTCTGAAGGTGGACACAAGGTTCCAGGCATGCAGTTTTGGCCAACTGCACATGAGTATCATTGAAGCCTTTCTGAAGCCTTTGATTGCAGTTCAGCTTCTGCATAGCAGCATTTTTACTACTGCTGTGCTCCTACCTGCAAGCTAGCAAGTCTGTTTTCAGCTGTGATTTTAAGGACTGGAAACATATTAAGAGCCAACAATCCACTTGACCTCCAAATGCAGTGCTAACGAAGGCCTGAACTGGGATTTAAAAACAAGAACCGGTTCATACAATACAAAACCTAAATAGGTTAAATACAAAAAGTTGTAGCACATAGGGAAGGGGAAAAAAAGGGGAAAAAAAATTAAGTAATAACCCTTTTTGCCCCAAAGAATATATACGCCTTCTACAGCCTAGCTACAGAAAGAGGTCAGACTACAAAACTTATTTTGTTACCCTATATACATATTGATATATTTGCTGTGTGAGGCAGGCACGTATATTTTTATCCCAATATGCAAACACCACACTGTCCTAGTACACCGAACAGCAACATGAAAAAACCTTCTGTGAAAGTTCTGTAACCTGCATCTGTAACAGTTAAATAAAGAGACTGCGAAAGACACTGAAGAAAAACGAATCGAGATGAGATCTAGGTTGAAAGACATCAAGGAGATTTCAGAAGATAATCAATCAGCTTTCAATCATGATGAATGCTAAAAAGAAGTGCTATATCCCCAACACCAAGCCTTCACCCAGGTTGCCAAACTTTTATTTCAGAAAGGGAATATATCCTCAGAAGTTAGAGATTTGTAACTGGCAAAACAGAAGCACCTTCCTTCTAGAGGTAATTTATAGTTGCTAAATCTAACTTTGCTCAGTGCAGTACGTAAGTTACAAGATAAGACATGCACAGTGCACCCACACAGTACCTGAAGCAGTGCTACAGAAGTGCTGACTGTAGTCAGACATTACCTGAAGACAGTACATTTTTATACGCTAATGGTTAGCTCAATCTGAAAATAGGCTTTGCTGGATTTGTTCCAAAAATCCACCCACAGCTATTTAATTCACTACGCTAACATCAGCAACTTTCACATGGCACATCATCTCTCTCAAATTTCTTCTACTTCAAAATCGATTGCCAGATTTCTGCGATCCAGCCTTTAATTAAGTGGGTAGCCCAACTAGAAGATGATAGAATTTCCCAATTCACAGGTAACAGCACAACCTTGCTATGCCTCAAAATATTTACTATGATTTTGCTTTGTCCCCTTATCTGTGACAGATGCCACAGAAAAAGCGTGCAACATATTTGCTACATCTTGAACAGGAAGTGCTTATATCTGTGTACAGGTAAAAAAAAATACATTCATTACAGTACAATAATGCAGTTTAACACAGCTATCTGTTATATTGCATAGAAAAAAGGTACAATTAAGAGATACCTCAGTAGGTCTGGGATACAAGATAACTTACTGAAAAATGCCAACATGAAGATGCCATCATTGCCCACTCTAAGCTGATCTGCATCACTGAAATCATCTCGTGGTGGATACTCTTCTTCCTGGATTTACAGGTTAGTGATAATTTAGTGAAAAGTTTATTTTAGAATAACTATCTCTATGATTAAAGTATTAAGTTTCTAAAGTTAGAAGAAAAATTACATTTCTGCAACACGTCCGCATCAAGGAAGTTTAAAAGAAAAATAATTCATAGCTATAAAACAAGTCTTATTTGTTGCTTATATGGACAGAGCCCAAATGTAACTCAAAAGTTTCTGCAGAAGATATGTATGTAGTGCCTATTCATCTTAAACAAACCTAGAAATTATTTCAGATGAGTACTTTGACAACCAAAACCAACAGAAATCTCTCTTCTTACTGTAACTATCTTGATATGCAAACTATTTTTTTTTAAATCATTACATAGCATGTTTTATATTTTTCCTGCCAGAAAAGACTTTTAATGCTTCCCAAAATGTATAGCTTTAGAATCAGGTTAGTACCTTAAAATAAACTGCTGATGTAACAGCAGCACACTAACCGATTTGATATATGATAACCTACAGCACAACACCATCAAAGCAAAGACCACCCATGGGGACGCTAGAGGGCACGAGCCCATCAAAAGTGTTTAAAAGCCTACCAAACTCAAAACAGCAGAGTCCTTGAAGTCAAACAAAATTAAACAGAGATGTCAGTCAAAACAATCCAAAGATTTTTGCCCATCGTGTCAAAATACTAGATCTCAAGACGCTGAAAGTATGAGTTCGCTTTGTTTCTCAGTGCCTGATATTCAGCAGAACTCGGCAGATCTTACCTACGCAGTTCTGTGCGCAAGTAAAACACTGCTGCAACGGCAGACTGGGAAACAAAGTTTTTATGATGACAGCATTTACTAAAGAGAGCCTGATGAAAACTGTAAAACCAGTTAAACACACCATTTGTATACTTAAATCAATAACATCAAAACAACGCAGCATGATACAAGTTAATAATGCTGTCAGTAGCAGTAGTAACATGGTCTAGACATAAGCACGAGTAACATTCTTTTCCTGTTTTTTTCTCCAGTTAATCATAATGTATTAGAACTGACATAAGAAATGACCTATTAAAAAACATAGGAAATCAGGGGAGATTAGTTCAAGTGAGATTTACTTAGCTGTTTCACCCACAGCAAACACTTACTACTGAAATAATGTACTTCTGATTTAAACATACTATTCAGCCACTGTACCAAATGTTATTTTGTACAATAAGTTTGTAACTAGAAGGAAATTAAAGTCAATGATCTACAGCTCTGTCGTGATTGACACATTTACCCTTGTCAACACAGCAAAACAATTTACCAGGGTATAGCGAATATGGTTAAAAATGTGCTAGAACAAACTGTACCAACTCAAGGCAGCCAGCACTACTCTTCATAACACAGCCATGACATTCCAATTGTGCTAGTTCATTTCAGATTAATTAAGCAGGACTCTATCAGATAAATTACTAAAAGCACTGCTATTTAATAAGGCAATACTAAGGAAAGCACAAAAAGCTAGCTGAACAACAATATTAAGGGGCTGTAATTCAACTCTACATAATTTGACATCCCTAAATAGTCATCTTAAGTGACTATTGAAAGCATTAATTTATTTAGCTCCACTCTGCGGCAGCTACAAGACTGATGAGGGGGAAGGGAACGAAGGGCTGAAAATGCATTTAACAAAGAGCTACATGTGAATGTGCTTATCTCTGAAAAGTATGCCACAGAAGTTCCTTTTCCAAGCCAGGACAACGAAAAATATTTTCAATTTTAATTTCAGAATGTCTATAAAACCTCATATAAAATAATTTTTGGACTTTTTTTAAACTGTCTGCTAACTACTCCATACTAGCATTTCCAAACCAATTGGTGAATGACACTCTATGCAAAGTATTGCTTCAGAAAAAGAAAATTTCGCTCAACTAAAATAACAAGTTCAGCAGGTTTCTCTATATGCACAGGCTCCTCTAAGGCTTGCACGTGTGAGAAAGACACAGGTCAATATATAACCCAGAGACACAAGAGCAGACATTTGCAAGTAGGCACTGTTGCAATAAGTGCGAACAAGTTGCAATTTATCACACTCCATGTCAAAAAGGAATTATATTAAACCAAGTTCTATTTACTGTCTCCAAAAATTGGCATATGAAAACTACCAGAACCTTTAGGAAAAGGAATAGTTTTCTGTGTTATCATTTTCACATGATGTAATTGCATAGAAAGACTTCTAGTAGATACTTTTTTATCAATGAGAATAATAATTTATTTATACATATATATGTTTTCTTTTTAATGAGATGAATGTCATATAACAACACACACAAACCCATAAAATATATAGTACCATTTTAGCATCTCATTCATTTTTTTATAAGTTTAGCCATGTTCAGGATCATAGACAGTACTTCTTGTTTGCTAAATATGTCGAGATGTGCGTTAACAGAAAACTTACTGTTTCTATGACCAGAGAAAGTCTAAACAGCAAAATATATCATCAACATAAACGGCATGTCACAGAGTAATTTCCCTAAGCAAGAGAACATCAAACAGTACACAGCATCTATTGAAGTCGAAACTATTAACTCCTCTGAAACTCCTCTGCCAATATTCTGCAAAAGAGCATTGTTGTTCCCTCCCCCTCCCCCCCAATGCTTTTTAACTTCTTTCAGACTGAAACCTAGCATGGCACACAGCAAGGCAACCACCTTTAATCAAGTAACTAACTACAGTTTTCAGGAACCCTTTGGGTAACTAAACTCATATAACTCTTCTCAGTGCAGTGGATTTATAGAGGAAAAACTTTTGTTGAAAGGGTCAAACTACTTAATAAACCCCGTAAATGATACCTGCAGCATATAAAACAATATGGAGAAGTTAATGGTGGGGGAAAAAAAGCACAAAAAAACCCAGAAGCATTTGTTTGCCAGCAGGAAAATTCATAGTTAAAGTCTAAACTAGAGAGAACTATACCATACCTCTGGACGACTGAGGAATAATTCATCAAACAGACTCCTAGACTCCCTAAACTGGGCGTGCTAAGCATGTAAAAACAGAAAAACGTAAGACAAATGCAACTGAAAAGCATTAAGTAAAAGCCATTCATTGCAACATACAAACATGTCATTTAACTGTTAGCAATATTTTTGTCCATTTAGATTAATCTTTCAAAGCCAACCTTGAGAATTTGAAAGAGAAAACATCAAAAGCCAGGGTAACTAACGCTCTCACTACTGACGACACAGCGCTGTTTCAGTTTCTTTGATACACTGAGCTACCGGGAGCATTTGAAGGAAGGAAGTGTTTCTGTACAATGTATTCTTCTAAGACAAACCAAAGGACTACAAAAACTAGTACTGAAAATTTCAGTAAATGTTAAGTTTAGACTGTTTGTACAATCTGTGGATGCAGGGTCTACGATGAAGTCTTTAATATGACCACAGTAATGTTTTTTGTAAGATCGCTACATGATTCAGGGTGAAAAAATATAAAAGCTGTTTATTAAGTATACTGTCTTTTTACATCATTTTCCTCTCTTTTTCTCAAGGATTAGATTTGTAGCCTTCTTTACTGCATACTTTGGACTACACAAACCAGCTTCGTGTATTACGGCACAGTAACATAAGGACATTTAACTTTTTCCAACTGTTCACATTATTGTAGTGAAGAAGAACATGGCCTCATTTTACAAGGAATAAACTAGAGGCACAGATCATAGCAGAGTTCACATAAGAACACTAATTTTATAAGACTGAAAATGAAACCTGAAAAAAACCTACGTTATATTGTTTATGTATGTTTTATAAAGTGTGTAATTCACAAGTCAGATACAGTCTTAAGCTGTCACTGCTTGTGATCTCCAAGACAGCGAAAGTGAGAAAACAATTAACTACATACCAGCAGTCAACAGTTTAAGTGACTTAACTGTTCTTCCATGGGTATTCAGAGCTAAGGATCAAAATCCTTCCCCTCAAGACGGCAAACCACCACTCCAACCATAACATGATCTTTTTTTTTTTCTTATTCCAGTCATCTGCCAGATTAAGACAGTCTTATTACACTGTCTTCATCCACCCCAGTGTAAGTCCATCAGAGGTAATAAACAAGGCAGGGATTTTGTGGCAGTATCACGTGGCAAGGTAACTAAAATGCCACTAATTAACACTGTGTAGGCACATAATTTTAGCATCATCTACCAAACTGGAACCCCTTACTTCTCCCCAAATCTCAACTCTGCGACCTTAATGCTGTTTCTCTAACATTGCTTGTGCGTGTGTATGTAAACGTGTGTGCTTTAAAAAAAGAAAAAAGCCAAAGAAACAGAAGCAAACTGCACGTAGATTCTATCAAACTTGAGATTTGTAGCAGTCAGCAGGACTATGGCTTTTAGGTACACTGAGAAGACTTCTGATACTAACTCAATACTGTCAGAAGTCTACCACATTCCAGCCAGACTCTGCTTTGGGGCAACAATGGTGTATTCCCACTGATTTTTTTGTAAGTGCAGTTCTTGTGGTGTCAGCACCTAGCTCTAGAACATCAAGTTCTACTGCATGTTTTGGAAAAGCAGACTACATAAAAGTTTAATTCTCACTTTTTCACCATATCCTATTCTCCTGCCTCTGAACTCCAGATTCCTTCTCCCTCCCCACTCCTCTTTTCTCACACACGAGCTTCAGCTCCTTTCCCAGAACCACACCATCCCACCCGAGTTCCTTTCTCCACCAATCCCAGTTTATCCTCTTCCCTCCTGTTTCTTATTCCCTGTATTCTGTATTCCCTCCACAACATTGCTTTCTACTTACCCTTGCCTTTCCTCATCTAGACTCAGACCCATCCCCTCTGATCCCTACCTGTGTTCACTTTGAGCCAGTTACCTCCTTGCCCAAGCAAAACCAGACTTTTACAACATGTAACTCTCAGAGGCTGAGTCACTGTCCTCCTTCCCTCCACCTACCACTGATGCCACTGCAGTTTAATCAAGTGGTTTTCCTCATTTATTCTAACCAAAGGCCGAGAATAATAAAACTACTTCAGGGCACATCAGTAATTCCTATTTCTCAGTTCCAGTGTTTTCACCAAAAGCTGTCAAGAGCAGTCATGAGGTGTATCTACTTTTAGTCCCGTAGTCCTACTCCAATACAGAACATTTGAGAATGTTCTCTGGCAGCAGCACACCTGCAGTCCCATCTGCTTCAGAGCTATGAGCAGTCTACACTTGTTCATGGAAGACAATCTCCACACATTTACCAAATTTGAAGCTGTATGTATCAACTGCCAAAATTAATTTTTCAAAAACTTGGAATTTGGCCAAAACCAGGCAGATTTTCTGAGGAAGGGCAAAAGATGCTTCTGACGGTGACCTGAACATGTAAGAAAGAGTTCTCTAAAGTAAAAAAAACTTAAAATAACAGGGCAAAAAACAGAGTGTTTGTTTTTTTTTTTTGCTGAACTTCAATTGGCTGAACCCCAGCCTGCGGTTTTCCCTGTGAAAACTGAGATCAAGGAAGATTACTTCTATGTCTGAAACCTTCACCCCGTAGGGTTCTACACATACAAAGGTAAAAGCAACAAGAATCTTGCCAGGGAGTTGCACATGTCCTGTCTGAAGTGTCACAGCACTGGCAATAGTACCCTAAAAGTTCAGGTTTGGGTTGCTAATGCTCCAAGTAAGTTTAAAGGTCTATAATTTCAGATTCAGGGTTTCATTCAGGCCAATATTTCAGCAAAATTTTTACTTATACAGCAAGCAGTAAGGACAGACTACGTAGAACCCATGCTCCTGTTAAAGCAGTGAAAAGGTTACAACTGGAGATCATCACCTCACAGCAGACGCTCGGCAGGCAGCCATGCCAGCGTTCCTGCTTCCCTGCTGCATCTGGCAAAACACATCTGTGTAACACCTTCACTGGCGATGTCACACAAATCCACTTCAACTTCAGTTGCACAGACCTTAAAGTGAGTGTTGTGCACCACGATTACTGTGCAGCAGCGAAGCAAGGAACAGCCTCCTGCTAGGTGAGCGGAACTTTTTTTTCAGGTCACAAGTACGCTGCAGTCGCTAAGATTTCAAACCCATCTGAAATGCAACGACATTTCATCTCTAGGTTGGAGATTTTCAGTGAAACCACTGGAAGCCTAATTTGAATAAAGTGTATTACGGGCAATACTACCAAACAGCATAATTTCCACAGTCCAAAAACTGTGGGGAAAAAAAAAAGGGAAGAATTGTGCTTACAAAACTAACATTTAACACTAACTGCAGATATTGATTTTCTATTCTGAAGACGGTATTCTTTAAAATGTTAATCCTTACAAAACTATGAGCACTGAATATACACCTATTACTTAATTAATTGTTTACCATAACTCATGGTGTAGGGTTTTTTTGTTTGTTTTAAGTACTTGGAACATTTGTTTGAGCTTCAGTATTAAACTTTTCATGAAGCAAACAACAGGGACCTTTCCTTTTAAAAGATCTACTTTATTTGGGGTTACGTCCCTTCCATACTGTCGGAATTCTTTTTTCTCTCTCTAGAAGTCTACTTGGTTTTGTTTTTTTTGGTGGGTTTTTTGTTGGTTTGGTTTTTGGGTTTTTTTTTTTTCCCCACCATCTGAAACACTAAATATCAGCAACAACTCTAGAAAGTAACATTAGTACTGGATGCCTAATTAAAAGATGACAAAATACTGGATAAACTATTAAAACAGAGCAAAATTTAGCTTTTAAACTGTTTAGACAGCAGCTATGCCTCAGAAGAGTGCATATGATACACTTTTCATAGTATTTTACAACTAAATTACACTACTTACACAAAACTAAGCATCCAAAATATTTAAATCACTAGCCCACCACTACCCTAATAAATAGGCCATATTATGGGCCCAGTTATTATAAATAATTATATTAGCCTAACACATTTCACAAAATTTAAGTAAAGCAGAACTGTATCACTTACTCTTTGGGCAACTTCTGCTGCAGCAGCTGCCATTGCTGCAGCTTTGGCCTTCTCTGCTTCATCGTAAGTAGGAAGCGAGGTAGCTACGCTGTATGGAGGTGGTACAGGATAAAATTCATTGTGTGTTTCTGTTCAAAATAAAGAGGTTACGCATTTTTAAGCCAGAAAGATGTCAATATTAGATTTTACATGCACCTAACTACTGCACTTTAAACAGAGTCTGAAATTGACGATCTTTGTATTTCAAGTTCTTGTAAGTTTAAAAAACCTTTTATTTTTATAAAATAAAATAGTGAACAGTTTGACTGTGCTTTTAGCTGCTATTCAAGGCAGAAACATTAACCTAGATGCTGCAAGGATCCAATAAATCTATGAACAAAAAAATTGTATTTGCTGAGTTGTATCCCTAGGTATTCCAACTAATGGCTTGCTACCAAATTATGTAAGAGACATGCACAGAAACATCCTAAAAAAACCCTTTTAATTATCAACATCAATTTAATTACTTACGTCCAGTAATAATAATGGTGTATTTTTACTAGCATGGCCTTGTTGCTACCTGCAGTTGTTCTCTGAAAATCAGTTTTTCCAAGATTTCAATTTCACCACATTCGTTTAACAATGTTCCTTCTATCAAAATAGACCACAGACTTCATTCTTCTATATTGAAATACTAAAGCATCATTTATATGCTTATGTGGTAAAGACTTGTCAGCACAGGTCACATGGTAGAAAGATTTGTCAAGCACACTAACACAAAGATGTTACATATAGGGATAATTCTTCATAGCTATGTATTATACTTGTAAACACTGTCTCAAAGAACAAGGACAGAAAATTGCTCCTTTAATTAACATTAAAAAAATTGGGTTGGAGACTATTTCTAAAATATTTATTCAGCACACGGGAGACACAAATCCAAGCAACTCTGCTTGAACACGGACTTCGATGCTGCCTGCTGTTAAGTCTCCCATACCCTGAAGAAAAGTCACAACCTCATAAGAAAGGGAGCAGTGAATAAATGGAGAAAAAGACCTTGTGGAGAATGAACAACAGAGAAGTTTTATCAAGAGCCTTTAAAGCAAAATGAATCTTTTCATGGCAGTATTTTCACCTAACAACAGCATACACTTCAGAATTTTGAATTTTGACAAACTGGTGCTTTGTTTGCTTGTTTTTTTAAATAAAAAGGCAATGAGAATTGCTAATGAGTTTTAATAATGGATCACTACTCAAAGATGTGGATTACCTGTGGAACTGAATGACATCCAGACTTAAAACCTGTTACACAACTTAATGAACATCCACTTAGTCTAGTAATTTGGAAAAATCAGCATAACTTAGAAGTGTGCTTCTGAGCAAACCAGAAAAAGGGCTGTGCATGAAAGCATAGATTTTCATTGCAATTGTGTGCATAGAAAAAAAAAAGCAACAGAAGACACACATCGCAGCATCATACCACTTTGAACCAAGCGCTGATTCACACACACTCCTCCCCGACAAGCTGTTATGTGAGAAAAATACCTGAGGTTGCAGCTGCTTCTACAGCTAGGCTGCAGTAAGGTGGGGGGGAAGTATCTGCTTCAGACGCAGCTGCTGTCTGCGGAGCCTGTGTAGTCTCTGGAGACATGGAAGGCTGCTCAGCTGCTGAAGACTCTGGGGGGTCATCCTCATTGTGAAGCTTAGAATAAAAACACACAAATTTCAGACGCATTTAGGGAATACTTTCCATGACAACCCAGCACTTGCAGAAACATCTTCAAAAAGAGAGAAGATTACTTTTCAACAAAACCAAAAATTATTTACAAAACAGCATGTGACTACTTTAAGTAGTCCAGTTAAACCTTTTTAAGCAAACAGCTAAAGATAATCTTAACTGCCTCCCCCACCACACCATCACCCTGCCGAAATGGATTCCTTCTCAGTGATGTTCACAGAGCCTTAGAAATACGGTTTTTTAAATGTTTACTATATGGGAAAATGCTGATGATAATTTCTATTCTATGACTACTTGAACACCACTACATTCTTTTTTCCTTAAATATATTCATTAAATGTATTAATCAATTTGAAAATACAACAGATGAGAAACACTATTTTGTGTTGTATTAATCTAGAGAAAGTAAAAAATAAGACAAAATTCTACTTCTATAACTGGGATTTTTATACTCTTGCATCTTGTCAGAGAGCTTCTCCACTCAAATTCTGCGACTTTTCAAAGCATTCTGCTTTTCTTTACAGATTGAAATTAATCTTTTCCCTATAAAACTAAGTTGCTGGTTTGTTTGGTTTTCTTTAAATGCAGTTTTAAAGTTAGATGTCCATCTAAGCATAGACAGAAATGAGAATTTGGATAAGCAAAAATGTTGATCAAAACCGTGGAGTTCGGATACAGCAACTAGTCTCTTTTTCTTAGAGAAGGTATTTTTGATTATTTTAGCTAACATGATCGTGTTCTGAATATGAATCAAACTTTAAGAGTACTAGCATCAAAGAAAAAAGTGCTGGTTCCCACTAGTGTAAACTACAAGATAAGATGCCTACAAGGCAACTACTGAAGCATCATAATTAAAGCCCATAAAATAAGATTAGTACATTTAATACATCTGAAAAAAACATTCTGTAACTTCAAATTGGTAGTTTCAATGAACACCCCACAGAAAAATATTATTTTATAATAAGAATGTTATATTAAGAATACATCTACACTAATGTCATATTAGGCAAAGTACAGTCGGATTACTGGAAAAAAGCTCATTCTCAGAAGAAAGAATGCTAAACTTTTTGTTAAGTAGTGTAACATTCATACCAAAATTGTTTTGTATCTACAGTATATCACAGTTCACAGAATGGCTGAGGTTGGAAGGGACCTCTGGAGGTCACCCAGACCAACCCCCCTGCTCAAGCACAGCCACCTACAGCTGGCTGCCCAAGACCATGTCTTGATGGCTTTTGAGTATTTCCAGTGCTAGAGACTCCACAACCTCCCTGGCAACCTGTTCCAGTGCTCAGCCACCCTCACATTACAGAAAGCAGAGCAGAGGGGAAGGGTCGCCCGGTGCAGCCCAGGGTACCATCCGCCCCCTCTGCGGCAAGGGCACATCGCTGGCTCATGTTTGAAGTTCTGCAGGTTACAAATTCCGTGCTTTCCTTTCTAATGAAACTATGGATAACAGCATGAATCACTAGCAAAGAAGGCATTTCAGCTGTAGGCAGGTAAATTGAAAAGATAGTTCAAAGGAAACAGAAAATGATTCGAAAGAAGTTCGTGCAACAGAACAACTTCATGCAATTTTCATATGGCTTCCACCATGTCCTTCTCTTTAAATGTGTCACGTCAGAAAAAGTGACAAATTTACTCGCTAACTCACTTTTCATTGTTTTCCAGGAGTCACTCCAAATGCTGTATTCAAAGAACTACAGCTGAAAGATGAAAGGGTTTATCTATACATATAAACTACACATTTACGCACAGACACGAGTAAACACATATATACACAGGCCTAACACACACAAGCACATACCATTAAGAAAAAGTCACCTTCAATGGAACTGATAGGGGCTACTGAGGGTTTCTGAGTACTGAGCAATCAGGTCATTTAATGGCTAATCAGTGATCCAAAAGTGGTCACCTGAGAAATATGTATAGCCATTTAGAATAGTTAAGGCCAAAGAAAACAAAACCACTTCAAAGCTAACATATTTAAGGATACGGAAAGCAAGTCAGAAGACAAAACACTCAATTCTAAAAAGGTTAAGCAAGCCAGAAGAACAGCTTGAGAGCTATAAATGTTATGGTTCTAAATTAAGTACAATCGCAAGAAAAATCTTATATTGCGATGGATATAGCCAAAATAAAACCATTTTTAAATGAAACTGTCATTTGATTAGCAATGAGGCAAATAACAGAACATTACTGGCATACTTTTACACTACTGGCTGGTACAGCCACCCTCATTTGGGGGGCGTGTGTGGTTCTGACTACCGCAGCACAACAACCTCGTCTACAAGCCCAGGAAGAAGTAAAGCCTAGTTAACGGATTTCTGTCTGTTACCTCCATTCTTCTTCTCCTTTCGCCCTCCACTTCAACCACTGCAACTTTTTTCCCTACCAAGCCACAGTATGTGCTGTCACTATCCTGAAGACACAGAGAGATCCACAGCAGCTCATTCATCAGTCAAAAAGCATATTAGTGCTCAAAACCCACTTTGCCATTACCAAGAAAATCAATTGTGTGTCTTCTACGCGTTTTCTTGAGTTACTAAATTACAGATAATTTGGAGAAAGGTAACCCTTACAAATGATGGAGGTAACTTGAGGATGGGAGAAGAACATGCACATGAGACTTCCTGCCCTCAAAGACAGAGTTAATAAGTCATTCAATTGTTATAGCAACTGCAATTAGGAAACAGAAAAATTCCATGCTAAGGGCTCCATACAAAAGAGCCCCATTATGCCATTTACTGCATTCAAAAGGTCTTTATTTTGTAGGACTCATTCAGAGATGAAGCATTTCTATTTATCCTGTCTTCTACCGTACAGACCTTTCAGAAATTCTGAAAGGCATCAAGGTTATCCTAATGTAGCAACTTAATGAAAAATCATAAGACTCCTTACAGAACACCGCTTCATAACAATCAGAAGTGGATTAAGCAGCTTGAGTATTTACAGCTAGAATAACAAACACAAGTTGTTCCATGAACAGACACCAGCTTTTGTTAGCTCTTGTTCAAGTGCCCTGTCTCCTACTCTCTTCCCAAGGCAGTAGCTTCAGCTCCTCTCAGGGGACTCCGCTGGAGTAAAAACCAAAACAAGACAATAAAAACGCACAACTGCAGCAGAACTTGACCCAGCAAGCTGGAAATTTTGCCTATGCCAGCAGGGTAGACAGCAGTGGTTGTATCATTTTGTCTTGTAGTAGCCCTGCCTTGTCTTCACAGGGGATTGACTCTCCTCTCTGGAGTCACCAGTTTGCTTGAAACCAGTAGGAATCCAAGTACCTTTGAGCCTCCCCCTTCCCGGTTAATTTTGGATTATACTGGCTGGTAAATTTAGAAGTTATTTTTGAAGGCAGGGAAAGACGAGGCCTGACACTCTGCATAGGTTTCATTGCCATAGAAACCAAGCTAAAAACACTCGGAAGGGAACAGAAAAATGTCTGTTTCAGGGCATTACTTATGCTATGTACTTAAATGTTACCTGCAACAGCATTTAACATTAAAAGGATAAAAATAATATCTAAGATTTGTTTCCAACAGTAAGCTTATTTTGCCCACTTTTTAAATTAAAAGACTAAGGAGAACTCACAGTTCATCACCCCAGCCCCCTCCCAAGCCCCCAATGAGCCATTATATAGTAGTAAGCAATACAGCTGCTTTGGCCAAGATTATGGTCAAAACAATTGCCAGGACCTATTAAACTGTAAATGAGCACCTTTCCCTGCCCCCACCCCAACATTTTAAAAGCAGGACACAAAGACAATTTTTTTCATTCACATCTTAGTCTGTATGCAGGGTATCTGGCTGACTACAAGGAGCTTTACAATTAAAAAAAGGAAATACTTCTTTCTTAGACATACTACTCAAACTGTTTACACAAGTATTTCAATTCCTGCTTTCGCAGCCCTCAAACTTCAGCCCATTACAGGCTCAAGACTCATGATGCTTATACTCTCAAGAAATCTCTGTTAGGACACTTTATATTCAACATTCGACCCCAGGGACAATGGTTCTTCTGACACCAAGGACTCAAAATCTCATGGTGACTATTAGACAGGGTGCAGTACAAGAAAAAACACTAGTTTCCTTCGCATGATTTTTACCCTATACTATCTTCAGTTGCTTTCCCAGAAAAGCTCTATAAAACAATAGCTCATCATTTCATCTCAGAAGCAGCTAAAAATCAGTGTCAGACCTGTCATCATCAGGACAGCATGGAAAATACAGCTACCTTTATTTTGTTGTTTATTATAAATAATTTTTTAACAAAGTACTGCATCTCCTCCTGTACTTTATTTCCTTAAGTCTGCTATTTTGTTTCTGTAAGTATTCCCAAAGTAATCAGATGCAATGCCTGAAATCAGCTGACACCCTACAAAGAATACGAACCACAAGAAAGTGCTTAGTACAGAAACCTTTACCAAGGAGACTGATGTGGATGCTTTTACTCTTGAAACTCTTCAAAATAAAAACTTAATCTGGGAGGAAGATCTCTTTCTCTATTCACGCTTTCATTTACCTGCAGATAGCAATTTTGTCTGACCTACGAACATTTGCTTTCTTGGATAAATAGAGTCTGCCTCATTTGTGATGAACTCACTGATTGTGATCCACTGAGGTGAACTGAGAACTGGCTGAATGGCAGAACTCAGAGGGTTGTCATCAGCGGCGAAGAGTCTAGTTCGAGGCTGGTAACAAGTGGTGTCCCTCAGGGGTCAGTACTGGACCCAGCCTTGTTTAACTTCTTTATCAATGACCTGGATGAAGAGTTAGAATGTACCCTCAGCAAGTTTGCTGATGACACCAAACTGGGAGGAGTGGTGGATACGCCGGAAGGCTCTGCTGCCATTCAGCGTGACCTGGACAGGCTGGAAAGTTGGGCAGAGAGGAACCTGATGAGGTTCAACAAGGGCAAGTGCAGGGTCCTGCACCTAGGGAGGAACAACCCCATGCATCAGTACAGGCTTGGGGTGGACCTGCTGGAGAGCAGCTCTGCGGAGAGGGACCTGGGTGT
>Ga0065711_1009423_pt1 | contig 21226 bp, 12 predicted proteins | sample Hoacrofraction12_FD_59098 | JGI IMG/M metagenome (GOLD analysis project Ga0065711, IMG submission 59098) | Hoatzin crop microbial communities from Cojedes, Venezuela - Epithelial fraction 12 v2 (version 2) | ecosystem: Host-associated > Birds > Digestive system > Esophagus > Crop | place...
AGATGATCCGAGGGCTGGAGCACCTCTTCTATGAGGAAAGGCTGAGAGAGTTGGGGCTGTTCAGCCTGGAGAAGAGAAAGCTCTGGTGAGACCCTATAGCAGCCTTTCAGTAATTAAAGGGGGCTTACAAGAAAGATGGGGACAAACTTTTCATCAGGGCCTGTTGCAATAGGACAAGGGATGGTGGTTTAACACTACAAGAGGGTAGATTTAGACTGGATATAAGTTAGAAATTTTTTACAGTGATGGTGGTGAACCTCTGGAACAGGTTGCCCAGAGAACTGGTAGATGCCCATCCACATGTAGCCCGTGGAAGGGACCCCGCACTGGAGCAGGTGGATGCCTGAAGGAGGCTGTGACCCCATGAACAGTCTGCGCTGGAGCATGCTCCTGCCAGGACCTGCGGACCCGCGGAGAGAGGAGCCCACGCTGGAGCAGGTTTGCTGGCAGGCCTGGTGGCCACCCACGCTGGAGCAGCCTGTTCCTGAAGGACTGCACCCTGTGGGAGGGACCCACACTGGGACAGTTCGTGAAGAACCGCACACGGTGGGAAGGACTCGCGCTGGAGAAGTTTGTGAAGAGCTACAGCCCATGGGAGGGACCTCACGCTGGAGCCAAGGAGGAGTGTGAGGAGTCCTCCCCCGAGGAGGAAGGAGCGGCAGAGACAACGTGTGATGATCTGACCATAACCCACACTCCCTGTCCCACTGCACCGCTTAAGGGGGAGGAAGGAGAGAAACGGGAGTGAAGCCTGGGGAAGAAGGGAGGGGTGGGGGGGAGGTGTTTTAAGATTTAATTTCATTTCTCATTATCCTACTCTGATTTGATTGGTGATGAATTAAACTTCCATTTCTCCCCAAGTTAGTCTGTTTTACTCGTGACAGTAATTGGTGAGTGATGTCTCCCTGTCCTTATCTTGACCCTTGAGCCTTTCACCATATTTCTTCTCCCCTGTCCAGCTGAAGAGGGGGAGTGAGAGAGTGGTTTTGGTGGGCATCTGGCATTTATCCAGGCCAGGCAAAAACACTGGGCATCCACTTTTCTGTCCTCTCTGAGTCCACCAGTACAATTCTTGACTGTTGACATTCTTGCTCTGGAAAAGAACATGGGCACTTTAACTGGGCTAACAGCAAGTTGTTCTACAGTGTAGTTTGTTTGCAACTGGGCTTGAAGGTGTCCTTTTCTAAACTAAAACACATTATAGACTTCAGCAGAAAAGTGGTTGTTCCTCCCGCACATAAAGGCAAACTGTAGAGTGGGTATTGTATTTCAATATTCTCTCCAATAAATTGGGAAGCAATCACGTGGCCAAGTATTTTGAGCTGTGGTTTGTTTGGGGTTTCTGCCCCTCTGCAAATTTATCTGTTTGGGAAATGCTGGTTTTAAAAGGTTTGCAATTTCGTTAAGTATTGGGTGTACCTTCGTTTACACTTCGAAGGACCCATTTTAATGCTGCAGCCCTTTGAATACTTACAGATGTGTTTGTCTTTGCTGCTGTGTGTAATCCCATTAAAATCAATACAATTCTTTGCAAAACTGGAGCTGAGATTCGTTCTAACACCGTTTCTGTCCCTGCGCTGCATTAATCACGTCCGCCCTGATGTTAGAGCAACCATGACAAGCAGAACTGGTTTCACTGAAGCTTAATTTGCGCAGAACTGAATTGTCCCATCATTCTTACTCTGTAAAATTCAGGTTTATTTAGAAAACGATATGCTTTGTTTGTGGAAACAGGCATTCTGGGTGAAATTGAGTTGCTTGCAAAAGTGGCTTTTTTTCAAAGGACACAGTTTCTTAGTAGCTTGTGTATATTTCGGTTCTGTTATTAAACATGGTGTTTTCCTGCAGGCCTGCAGTATCAGCTGAAGCAGTGGAAATAAAAATGCACCTGCTATATTGATGGTGTTTTCGAAGCAGCTACCTTCTGAGGATGTGAGCATGTGTGATACAGTGGCTGCCAGTGAGACTCGGTACAGGCTTGCGTTTATTACGTATCGATACTTACAGAGACCGCAGCCTCCCTATTACTCTCAGACTAACTGTAGGCTGTTAGGAGTGGCTCGCTTTTATGATAATCCTGCGCATTTATTGCAGTGCATTTTAATCGTATGTATATGTGGCTAATTAAAACTGATTTAGTGCTTTGCTGTTAGGAGTGGGATTCAGCTGTGTTTCCCATGTTACTAGTATTTGAAATCAGAGTCCGGTAATATTTTTTTTTCTTTTAAATGGGCCATTAAAGTTGTCACTGCTACATTCTATTTCTTTGGAAAAGAAGAGATGATCCTTTGTATCATCCAGTTTGCTGATTCGCTCGGTTGCCTTATGTTACAGACCGGTGGTGTATTCCTGCAGAATTTTACCTTTTGAAATTGGAGCTGTTTTGATAATGTGGCAATTGGAAAAACAGAACCAGTAAAGCTAATAACTCTAATCTGTCACTGGGAAATAGACTTCTTTTTCTGAATTCAGAAACTGAAACAAAGAGCTGGAACCACCTGAAAACTTAGAGAAATTCAAGATTATTCCTGTAGTAAGTCTTTCAGTAACGCAAGCAATAAGAATATTTGACCTGTCGGGAACACCCAGCCATGTAGTACATTGCTAGGGGTAAGTGTTTCAGTGCTAGAACAGTCAGCTGCTGAAAGTGTTGGAGATTACTGTGTCGGAAAAGGGGTGCAGGATTGAGTAAAGGATGCTCCTTCGAATCACTGGAAAAACGTGATGCATCATAAACAAAAGGTTATTCCTGTCTGGTGATTGCTGTGTTGGTAAAAATTTCTAGATTTCAGTGACAACCGCTGTATTGTAAGAAGGCATTTCTCATGAAGACTTTCAGTGTAAAACATTTTAGGAAATGTTTAATGTCAACGATTTCAACAATGAAGACAGTTTTTCTAGAAAATGGAAGTGTATGATTGTTAACTGCTATGGTAAGTTGTCAGGCAAACTGTGTTGCTGGATTTTCAGAGTGCAATTTTGTGATCTTAAGCATTTGCAACTACCCAGCTTGCAATGTTGACAGTTTTAATAGCATTGTAATGCTTCAGCATATAAACTTATTATTTAACATGCTCAGGAGAAACCTACGTGCCTAGTGTAAGGACGAAACTAAAGGAGTCAAATACATTTTGTTCATTTCAGGTTTGCTGGAAACATACTGGCAAAAATAATGTTCATATGGTGACTGATGGGTGAAAGATGTATTGCTGAGCAGTATTTCAAATGGAAGTGTAATGTTGTGTCCTTAAAAATGTGAGGAGGTGGGCTGTTTGGCTAAAGGCTAACACATGTGCCGGTAGGTATTATTTCTATGTTTAAACAAAAAATGAAAGAGACAAATGTAAGGTAGCCCCTCACCATAAGAAGACAAGAGTATGAAAGAAAGAAAGTGGAAAAAACCAAGAGGAGGGAAAGCTAAAGAAAAACGTAACTTTTTCCAAAATGTTTTATTTTCTTGAGTGAATCGGTGCTGTGGGCAAGTCTAACAAAGCTTTGTGAGTGAAATAAAAGAAGGTCTTTTCCCTTGCTGGTGTGTAACCTTCCCGTGATGGTTCCCCAGTTATTTTTGTGTGTCTGGGGATAACTGATTCCAGGCAGATACTATGGCAACTGCTAGCATTATCCCACCTGGATCATAATTTCCTAAGAACTGGACGGGAGGAGAATCCCTTAAAATAAATAAGAGCAAAACTATTCCAACATGTGACTAACTGAGCAATTATTCAGCCACACAAGAATTTTATGGAAGTTTATTTTTAAAAGCTTTCATAGCTCACAGAGTTAATGTGCAAGGGACAAACAGAGCTGGATGCTCGAATGTGACAGTCATAAACCCCTCCTGACAGATGAAGCCTCGTATAAATTGATGGCAGATGACTGGTAAGGTTGTAAAATTAAAATATTTTAAAACCTGTATTTAGGTACCCAGTTCACCTGGGGAAAGGTTGCAGAAAATATGAGGGAAACATGAACACAGGTATGCGGATAAGACCCTTAACGATCACGAAAATGAATCGGTTCTCTAACTGCCAAAACAGACCACTGAATGTGATGGTCACTGAAAATGATCCTGTATTTCCTTTATGATGAAAGATTTCTTTTCTTTATTTTAAGCTCTGAGGGTGGGATCTTAAAAGCCCCCAACAAGGGTTTTAGATTATCACTTTCTGTGAAATAATGGTACTATTTATGCTTTTGCAATAATTAGATTTGAAAATCCCACTCTCCATTTAAAATATTTTCTGCTGGTTGTTAATCCAGTTTTTCAGAAAAACAGAAACAGATTTCTATGACATTAAACTTGACCCCTGTATACTTGCTGTCAGCAAAGATGCCCTCAGAAACATCTTCTAAAATGTGTATTTTGAAATTAAAACATCTGCTGGTGATGAGGGCATTCCTGCATGTTTCAATGGGTTTCAGCTGGTGTACACCGAGAGAGACTTTTGCCCCTTAGTTGCACGTCACTGTTGCTTGAGGGTTTTCAGGTTGGCAGCTTCCGTGGGGGGTGCACGTGTGTTTTAGTGATACAAATGCTGTGTTCTGTGCTGGCTCTTCTGTAGCGCTCGCAGAGGTATCTGCCAGTGTTACTACTTTTCCAAGTAGCAGAAAAAAGAATACATCATTCAAAACATGCTATCAAAAATATGGTCATCAGACTGTTGTTTTAATGAATTGGTGACTGGGCTGCTGTGAATTGTATGAACAGCTAAAGAGTCTTTACCAGGAGGATGCTTTGGATGAACTCTTGGACAGGTTCTGTATGAAGGGTTCTGGGAAAAGGATAGGCAAAGCATTCGGCAGCTTCATTCTGGCAAGGTAAATCACCAGAAACCCAGATATGCTGCTGTTCAATTTGTTTTCTATGTCAAATGCGCTGATAAAGGAAGGGTAAGGATGGGACAGCTTTATTTTTCAAGTGGAAGCCTTCTTATTGTCAGACTACAATGGTTTGGATTCTGGGAATTTTTTTTTTATGTCAGTCCAAACTATATTTTGTGAGTCAACTAGACTCAAACTAGAAGCTTTTGAGTTCACATATGCATACACATTTGCTATTTTGAATAGGACATTTCTGTGTGGGCTGAAAAAAACATTATTTATTTTCATTGGTGTATTAGCTACTCTGCTTAGTTATTTTACTGGTTTTCAAATGTGGTCTTTTTTGGTGAAAAATACAACTTACAAATCAGGATCTATGTTTAACCCCATGTAACCACGGATACTTAGGTTTTCCAGGTGACACTTACTTTGTATATGGTTCTTTGGAAAGGGATCCTTTACATCGCTGAGGTGTGTGGATGTTTTTCGTTAACATGTGGCTTTCCTACATTGCGTTAGCTAGCAATAATGACAGTGATGCTTCTGGGGATCCTCAGAGGCCCTATTGAACTTTAACTGTTGTTTATTTATTGGGCATTACTGCCTTGATGCCTCAGTGAATGGCTTTGCAATAGGCCTTCTATAAAACTACAGCAACCTGAATTCCTTCCTGGGAGAAAAACTGGAGCATGGGCTGCAGGACATCTGGGATCCAAGATTTGCTCCTGCCCTGCCAGCCAAGCTGATCCTGGGCTGGGTCTGTGGGGAAAAGGGCTGGTGTGGAGGTCCAGAGGTCAGGGGCTGCTGCCACCCTGCTGAGGAATGAGAGAGGCTTCATGGGCGCAGAATGCTAGCAGCTAGTTAGAGCAAAGCCCTGTCTGACATCGATCCGTCCTCTCACTCCTACAGCTGTGGTCCCCAGCGGCCTTGGGTTGGGGTCACCTTCTGTCCTTGAAATCCTTCCACCTCACCTTTGCCATGTCCAACTTTGATGCCTCTGCTACTGGGAAAGGTGAGAATAGCACTTAGTGCTTGTACAGCACTTCATATACTCAAAGCTCTTCACAAACATTAACAAATTAAGCCTCAGCAAGTCCTTATGAGGCAGGTATTTATTCCAGCTGAGTGCACTCACAATTAAGAATATGCTAGACATAATCCTGCTGTCTATCAGCCTAATTGACTTAGGTGTCTAATTGGATAGATTCCCCCAAGTAAGTTCAGCTGAAGAAAGGTTAGCCTGGGGAGGGGAATTATGCAGTGGAGAAAAATGGAGTGCAAGAGGAAACAGTCAGGGAAAGGCAAGGGCGGCTGTCAGTGGCAGTTTAAAAAGCAGCCAGTGAGACAGGAGCTATTTTGTCAGTGCTGCAAAGTATCTTCCAAGAGTCTTGAATTAACCTGAAATTAAAAAGTCAGTCTTCATAACTGGTTTTGTTTCAACAGGAGAAATGCAAAGAGAAAATCCCTAGTAGTAGCAAGGAGTGAAAGTTTCTCAAGGCAGATGTTAAAGCGTGGCTCAGCATTAAGAAGTTTGTGGAGCTGAGGCTTTAGCAGCTGTGGAGCAGGGATGTCTGAGACCCTAGCTAGGCAAAGGGATGGAAGCTCGTAAGCCTCCATCATGCAATTGCTGCCTCCGGACCATGTGCATCAGATCAGCAGTCCTCACGGAGCTTGTGCTGCTCTGCTTTCTGTGGCATCTCTTTTGTTTGCATTGGGCCTGGGGGAATCTGGGGAGAGCAGCCAGGGAGCCAGGGATGCATAAGCAAAGGCTCAGGCTCTCTCATCTGGACTTTTGTTTTGCTAGAGAGTGACAGCTTCCCTTCACACCTTGCAGGAGGCCATCATGCAACCTGCTTGAGGCTGACATACACCAGCGTAAACGTTTCTTACTGTGGTGTTGAATGGTATTTAGTATCTAAAGGGCCAGTAGATGGTACTCAGAAGAAGAAATATCTCCTATCTGGGACACATGAGTTAAAGGGCAGTTAGGGGTTGAATAATAAGTGGCAATTTTTAGTTATAACCGTATATAGTAGTGCACGTCATAAGTGTTATGTGTATGATGGATACAGTGAACAGATACGATTATTGCTCACGTTTCCTAGCCAGCCGGGTACAGTGGTGAGCTCAGGTCAGAAGACATCTTTAGTGAACAGATCCACCAGACTGAGCAATGAGTGTGGGGCCGATGTACTCATCTCCCTCCTTGGCGCTTCCCGCAGCCCTGGCTGTACACTGCACGCTCTCATGACACAGCGCCGTGAGCTGTGAGCCCATGTGCTGTAGGTCCAGGCTGTCTAGCATGGGGGTGTGGAGAAGGGGAAGAAGGTCGCAAACAGCGGACTGGAGATGGCAAGTGTTGCCAAGGGAAAAGCCCAGGCTGAAAGGGGCAGTGAAGAGTTTGCTGATCTGCTGTGGTGTCCCCTAGATTTTTCTGTGACTCTCCAGGGGACTAGAAGGCATTTCAAGAAGGTACCACTCCATCTGCTTCCAAGGTAAGATGCCTGTGGCATTCCTGATGGACACTGGCTAGCCTGTTCTTTAAAAGCTAGAAGAAAGAGATCCAAAGCTTGAAGAAAAAGAAGTTGTGTGCTTTTCAGGCAATCTGTAATAGTATTTGGCTCTTACTGTCAGGAAGTGTTTCCTAGACTCTCTTGCCAAGTGAGTCTCTCTTGCCAAAACCTTAGTTCATTGCTTCTGCTCACGGCCAGAATAGGTTTGGAGAGCAGGTTATTCCCTTGCTCCTTCTGCACCTGAAGGTTGTTTTGTCCACAGTCATGTCTCTAGAGATGTGATGGGGCTGGCTCAAGTCTTCATCTAGAAAATACTTGGGAGATGAGTAAAAGTTTTGACATCCTCAGGTGTGTTCTCCAGGAGGCTTGCTGTCATTTTTCAGGTATTAGCAGTGGCTTCAGCTGATCAAGCCTGCAGTGGGTTCAGTATCTATGCTGAAATGCGTGTTTCATCTTACTTCCCTGTCTACACCTCATTTCAGTGCCCTGCGCTTTCCAGGTTGGGTCTTGTCTCCCCCTCTGCAGCAGTCTCCTTCCTTTGTGTGTCGCTGCAGCACACACAAACCTTTATAGCTTGGGACATTGCTGCTGGAGGAATACCTTCGAGCATTGAGAGTTAGTGGCACTTTCATATGAAGGTTTTAAGTACTTAGATCAGTACTGTGAGCTTTAAGAAAAAGGAGGTCTACAAAGACTATTTAAAATACCGTCTGTAGGGCAGCATCCAGAGACCCTCCAGAGTGGACTCTTGTGCTAGGGGAGATCCAAACAGAGTGTAGACAGAAGCTTAGAAACAAAAAAAATCCAATGCCTTTCTTCAAAATTTCACTAATGAAAGCAATCCTTGTGGAAATTCGCAGTGAAAGTGAGCGGCAAGTAGTATTTTTGCAGTTGCTGCAGAGAAACCGTATTCTTGCCTGCATCCTTTGCTAGCAGATGCAAACTGCTTTGAAAAATAGATGCTTGGCTTTGAAAAATATATGTGGCTGTAGATTCAAGCTGACAAGTGTTACAGCATGAAATGTATTTCAGAGGGGGAACAATGACTATATGAAAAAGTGTGTTTAGGAAAGGATATGGCTTAGGAAACTGTATTAACCTGTTGAAAATGTTGCTTTATATATTGCGGCATCAAGAATGTTTATATAAAAATCAAATGCAATAACATTACTGTGTTTTAAAAGCAAATGCTGCTTTTGTGATCACCCATTTCTTATGAACAAAGAAATGGTAGTTTAAAACAAAAACGTCTGAATAAATTCCCAAAGAACTTCAAGAAGGAGAGAGATAGTTGTGGGTTCTTCCTTGTTTCTTTTTGGTGTTCTGATGAAATTTCTGTGACGATGTTCATCAGATGGCTGCTAACACCTGGAAAAAGCATGTACTCAGGTAATATTACTGTGAGTTTCAAATTAGTGTGGGCTTATCTTTTCAGTGTCTCCCTATAAAACTGGGCCCTCGCAGTGTTAGGAATCTAAAGCTTGATGCTACATTTTGTTACACATAACACGTGTGCACGTGCATGTTGACACCAACAGTTGTATGTGTTTGTACTTACCTCATTTTCTTCCAGCGATGCTGACTTGTCCCAGAAACTATACTGCTTACAGTTAAAGCACTTGAGAGGATTTTTCCGTTAACTAAAACGATAAAGGTTTACAGCACTGCAGTGCCTTGAAGTGTCTCTTGAAGTGAAGAGCCTGTTAGGTAATTCTAGCTTTACTAAAGCGCTTTTGATATTTGAGCAAAAAAACACCTCTCATGATGTGGCTGCATTTAGGCAAAGTGACGTCCAGGAGATAAACAGGACAAGTACGCGCTGGATGTATTTATCACACATTTGTAGTATTTGTCACAGCTCGGGCTGTGTGACTTGCCAGCTGCTCTGTGTACAGATCATAGACACCATTCTTTCTGAGCTCCTAAGGAAAGCATAAGCGGAAAGGAAAGAGAAATGAAAGGGGAGAAAAAGAGAGGTGAAGGACTGCCAAAGCTGACTGAATGCTATCACCGTGGGTCCCGTGACCTGGTGAGCTAGAAGTGCGTCGGGTGACCCGAACTTGCGTGTCAGCCGGTGCCGCGCTGCCAGACTGAGCTCACGGGCGCTTTGTGTAGGCTGCTCGCTCCCAAATTAGCCCTGCTTGACCCTTTCCTTCTTCATGCTCACACCGTTGCGAGGTCTTTTTACTTATTAGCACTTCAGGTGACCGGTGAGTTCACTTGCCTGCTTGAGGAGGTCTCCTGTGCCAGGGAGAGCGTGGCTTTCTTGCCTCCGTTTCAATTTTCCCTCGGATCCGTTCAGCTCTTATGAAAACTCCTCAGAGCAGTATACTAAAAGCACTGGAGCTTTCTTATCCTTTGAGCGTGGGTCTCGTGGCATAGCTGCCGGGAATCATTTGTTAGATGGGCACGGTCCTTTTTCATCTTAATAGAAGTGTGCATTTTCTTTTTCTTCCCGAAGATTTCCATTAACAGCCAATAACACTTGTATAAAATATTATTTCCCACAGGGCTGTCTCCCTTGCCAGGACTGAATTATTGAACGTATTCCTACTTTCGGCAGCTGGAAGATGCACACAGAAACCCCAAGGTCTTCTCTGGCGAGCGCGCCCCAGGGAACCCAGCGAGTGCACAGCTCCAGCCAAAGCGTGGGAGCTGTGTGAAAAACTACTGATGAGCACAGAGCATGTGTTAAATGCTCAGTTTTAGGCCTTAAGATCTTCAAAGCTTCGGAGAAACGTGCAGTAAGCCCGTGAAACACCCTCTGTAGAAGTGAACTGATGGTGGAGGGAGGGTGGAAATGGGGAGGTGGGTGCCCGTCGCTGCCCAGGCCAGCAGTACCGGACCTGCCTNGGCTTGCTGGTGGCCTGGCGAGCTGCACGTGNAGCAGNGGCACGCATCCCTANGCGATGCAGCACCTTTGGGACGGTGGTACTTGTCCCCAACAAGCAGCGGGGCTGCTCTCCTGGGAGGTGAGGTGCCGGAGGAGAAGGCAGGTGCCTGCCATGAGTGGGACTGGAGCTTGCTCTCTCAAAGCCTCTGCAGCCCTGCACATTCAGCTGGGTCCAGCAAAACCCACCCTGTGACTCTTCCCTCTTCCACGGGATGTCCGCCATACAGGATTTTGTTCGTTGCTCATTTCCTAACTGGGTTTCACAAAGTAACACACAGGGGCTTTGCACGGTTTGTCCATGCAGCAGTTTCCACAGCCCTAGGATCCTTATTTTTCCTTTCCCTTCAAATATTTTAGTTTTATCACGGCTTCCGAGGCAGAGAGCCTTGGCCGGGGAGACCACCGGGTGGAGCTCTTGGCGCAGGAATGGGGCGACCCGGGGTGCTGCGCCCTGCGCGGGAGTTTGGCTCCACGCAAAGGTTTTGGTCTGTCCGCAGCGTTAATCTGCGAACCAGCTTTGACACCAGCAGCTGTTTTTCTCCAGGAGGCGCAAAAGTCCCCTGGTTTCGAAATGAGTCCTGAAAAAGTGGTTTAAATACAGGCATCTTCTTCCAGTGCCTCCAGAGGGGAAAAAAAAGACAGTTTTTTAAAATGGGAATCTTCTTGACACCCCACTGGCAGGGAGTGGGGCCCGGAGGATGGCTCTGGTGATGCCCCTACTTCTGTGTGAGAGCGGACTGGGTGGGCCAGGGTAACTTTCGGGACAAGTGCCACAACCGCTGTGGAAATGTGATGTTTTGTTCTGAATCTCCCCAGGGAGAAGTACTAAGGAGACGTCTTCCCTCCGCCCGCCATCCCTGGGAAGCCCCTCTCGCGTTGTGGGTGCCAAGGGGCTGCCCCGGGAGAGCTCGCCCGGCGCCCGTCCCGGTGGGGAGGTCTCAGCGGGGATGTCGCAGCCACCCCAGCAGCGCCTGTCAGCTCCCAGTCAGAGCCCTCAGCTGCCTCTGCGGGAACAGGGCTGGCATCTTCACCGGGATTGCAAGGGCAGTCTTCTGTCCTTCTCCCACAGATATCCCCTGAGGTTTCGCTGCTGGGAAACCCTACACCCTGTTTTTTCCTGGCGTGGTTCCACTGGTTCAAAACATGCCTGCAGCAAACACCCTTCGACAGTGAAAGACACCTTGTTTTTATACAGTTTGAAGGCCTGGCAATTTTGGCCCCTGTTTCGCCCTCACCTGCTGTTCAGCTTGTCTGTTTTGCAGATAAACACCAGGATTTGTGCCCATTGCCGAGACAAGCAGAAGAGTTGTCAGAGGTGCCCTCTGGTGCCATCAGATACCAAGGAGGATCCAAAGAGAGGTGAACAGGGGACAGTCTTTTAAGTCGTGTCTCTGAGTGATAAATAGATTGAGGGTAAATGGAAACGCTGGAGATAAACTGTGTTGTTTTATTCTGTATCTTACTAAGCTCTGTGGGCTGTTTTCTTTCCTCTGAGCCACAGCCAAGGAGCTTCGCTCCTGCGCTGCTGGAGCTTGGACTCTGTGGTCCCGGACCAGCATTTTACAAGCAGATGAAGCTGCTGGGGTAGGCAGGAGGCAGGTGAAAAGGGGTTTTTGTCCCCAGACAGGGTCTCGGAGGAGAACTTGGGATCTCAGCAACCTCCCTTACTTCCGATGTCTTACTTCCTCTAGGACCAAATACTCAATTTTTATCGTACTCTACTTCTTCAAGTTCCTGTACTCAGCTTCCCAGCACAGCATCAGCACGAGAAGATGCGGCACCTGGTAGAGAAAAGGCCTTTGAGGAGCTGGTGAGCAATTCTTTCCCCACCACAGGAGACAGCAGCCCAGTGCGTGGTCACTAGCTTTCATTCTGGGCACGGGGCAGGTGCTGTGATGGTGTTGTCTTTTCCAAATTACTGCCTGGGAGCAGCTGTTCCAATATAGAAGGCACTGACCACCGATGCTACTGTCGTAGCAGGTTACGTTAAAAATGAACAGATGTCAGAACGAAACGCTGGGCTGTTTGTGCGCAGTCATCCTTTAATGGCTCGTCGTTGCTCTTAACTGATGAACAGCCAGAGTCTGACAGCAAATTTATTTCTTCCTTTATTTTCAGACTGTACTTAGGGAGTCTGGCCTATTCCCTTTGCAATGGCCAGAAAAGCAATTGCAGCCACCTCTGTTTCCTGGATACAGCAATGATTCAGACCATGCCATGTATTTTAGTGGGTTTTTTTAGCTGAAGTTTTGAGACTTGAGCTCTCAAGTTGTGGATTTAAGCCATCCCACTGCTGCTGCCATCCACGGCTGCAGCGAGGCAGCGCCGAGGCACTGACTGCAGGTCCCTGTCCCACGCTGGCCGTGGGGGCTGTGTGCTGAAGATGGAGCTTGATCCTGGGGAAGAAAGCACCATCACCGAGCTCGGAGGAGTGTGTTTGCTTTGCAAGGCTAGTTGAATTAACCTTGCACTCTACAAAAAGCTTCCTGATGAGGAAGGCTGTGATGACAAGGAAGCTGTCCTTAGAGTTGGGTCAGGGTACACGAGCTCTTCAAGCACTGATATTTAGACAACTCATCTGATACTATCACAGCATTCCATTTACTAAGGGCACGTGTGTATGGATCCCTCATGGAAGCTGGGTTTACAGATGTGCATGCACTCTACATCAACCGCTGTTACTGTTGGTGTGTAACACACCCAGCTCTGCACCCAACCAAATGGAGCCAAAACTCTGTGAGATGCAGAAGGGCTTTTCATTTTAGAGAAAATAAGTTTCCGTGCATCATCTCTGGCTTTTTTGCTGTCTGTTGCTTGTTGCAATAGTTTGGTTTTCCTCCACTGGCTCCAACTTGCCAACATTCTTATTCTTCCTTCTTGAAGAGTCAAAAAATGTAAAAGAAAAATTTTCAGGTGCTTGTAAAGCACTTTGAAAACATATATGGATCTGATTTCAAGTTGATTGAAATAAATGGAAATTTTTATTTGAGCACAAAATTAAATTATGGTAGCAGCCATTGATCAGGGTCCAAACCTTCCCGGGTTTCCTGAAGATGTGGAGGCTCTGTGCATCCCTGTCACCTGTAGGATCTGGACATATTCTTCCCATCACGATGCTGGTGGCTGAGGTGAAATCAATGGGGAAAACGAAACAGGGTATGTTCACTGAAAAGCCCATTGATATGAAAGAGAGAAAAGAAGAAACTTACCGAGAAGGTGGTGTGGTGTGTGTGCTGGCAGTGCATCTTTCTTTCACAAGAGGTCTTCTTTCAAACTCAGGCAAGCTGAATTTGGTAATAAAAAGTCTAGCTACGAGGGAGCCCGTCTACAGATTGTTTTTTTTACTGGTTTGAATAATTAAAATGGTGCCAGAGTAAGATAGGATGAGTTTTGTACATCCCTCTGATCTTTTTTTTTCATAAGCAAACCCTTCTAGCAACACACGTTTTTAGAGTTTTTAGTTTTTAAAATAAAGTGGAATTAAGGTTATCATGCTTGGACAGGAAGTTGGTTATCTGGTCTAGTAGACCCTCTGTGTCTTCTAGTAGATCAAGACTCTCCAGTTCTGGAGATTGAATGTACTGTTCAGTTGCAACTGAAAATTTTAATTTTTAATATTTGTCTTATTCCCAGAAACTCAAACTACCCAAAAGACTGTACTGCTGGCTCCGTGGCAGCTGAAACTAGTCAGGTTGTAAACAGTTCTGCACATACTGCTTGCTCTTTCTGAGTGTCTCTGCCTCGTGCTCTGCTACTAGTTGTAGCGTGTGCCTGAAAGCAGGACCCAAGATCCTGAACCAGCAGCTTTTCTGGTGGAGACCCTGCATGGGACTGTTGGGGAAGCAACGGAGGCAGAGGAAGGGATTTGGGAGCTGAGGTGGACCGTGAGCTGTAAGGCTTGATGAACTCCTCATGGGTAGTCCTTTTTCCTGTGAAGCAGCTCTTTGGAATAATAAGATACAAGCAAGCGGGAGACAAAATTCTATGAAAGTAATGAGTAGCATGGTTGTTAACTTTTTAAAAAAATTTCTGTTCTCATCTGTAGGTGGAAGTTGGAGCCCTTCTTGTGCTGGCAGGGCCTGGAGGACTGAGTCCTGCAGACATCTGGCCCTTGGGGTGACCTACTTCCCCCGCTGGAGGTGGGCACTGAGGTGGCAGGAGGGTTTGCTCTTGGCTAGCATCGCTTTGTCTTCCCTGGTGGGAGTCCTACAGCATCTTGTCTGTCTTGTTGGTACTGCTAGCTGTTGCTTGGTGAAAGGCACAAGGTTCAGGTCTTGGGGTTTCTAAACAGGGGGTTGGCTGAGAAATCCTTAGGTGGGTGTTAAAATCTGCCTCAAGGCGGGAGCCTGCATGTGCGCAGGTCAGGGATACATCAGTGTAGTACTGACATAAGTAAAAGGACATTCAGATACTGAAAAGAATCATAATTTCACTGATTTGATGGCCTGGAAACTAAATGGGCTGATTTGAGTCATTGGTAAGCAGTTTGCTTTAAAAGAAGTTGCCTGTCTAGAACATAATTTTAATGAGAAATGATGTTCTGCTGATACTCTTGAAAGAGTTACAGGAGCTGTTCACATGCATAGCTTAAGGAAAAAAAAAGTTACCTATGAAATAATTTGCTCTGGACACCTTGAGGTGAAAGTGGCTGGAAGTCTACGAAACCATGAAGAAAATATCTGTGTTCTACAGGTGTTTGCTACCTGGTCTGACTGTTTAGGCCAAGAGAATGATGAGGGTGAGCTTCCTAGACCTGCTGCGCAGATTTCATTTAAAAGTAGGTCACTGCAGCACCCAGAAGCTCATTCGTAGCTGCCAAGGGTCAGGCACGTCCCTGTGACACGGCTGAGGTTGCAATGATAAGGGGCAGGGCTTTGATTTTTTACAAAACAATGGGGAATTTGTTCAGCATCTGTGTGCATATATGATCTGTGAGCAGATAGGTGGTCTTCTCCTTTGGCTGACCACTGAAAGGCTGATTTGCTAATGTGTTTTATAGACCACGTGCAGCACAGAATTGCTTACAAGGAATACATTTTGGAGGCAAGCCTTTCAGAGAGACGCTTTTTTATGCAAGTGCATCCAAGACTGACAAGATTTTGTGACTGTACAGTTTTCCTTAGCCTCATAAAGAATCTTGGGAATAAATTAATTTTGCTGCAGTCCGTTACCTGGAGCCCAGTTACATCTTTGGAGAACATGGAGAAGCTTCAGAAGATGAGCCAGAGACTCCTCTGCTTCCTCAAACTCTCTCCCTGTCCATGTGCTACAGGCACTGCTTTGAGCCAGGTTTCTCCTGCAGCTTGTTTCCTACATAGAGAAAAACCCCAAATCTTACTGATTCCCATCATATTTCAAATCTTGGTTGATACTGAGTTGATACACTGGCCTATATGTACAAATTTCTCTCTTCCTGGGCTTTTTTTCACTGTTAGCTTTATAAATCCTGTGGAAAAAAAAACCCAAAACAGTGGTTGTAAGAAACTTACTGAAGGAAAATATCTCAATGCATAATTATAAGGGTTGAGATTAGCTGTACACACAAGCTCATAGGAATAAAAACTTCAAGATTAGGCCCTTTAATCTGTGTATATATAAAGCCATTGTGGAGAAAGAAAAAAGCTGCCAGGTAGTGTCTATTAGAGCATCAGCTGATTGCACAAGTTCAGAAAAGGCCTGGCTTACAACACTCTTTATTATCCAGGCACATCTGGGTTTGGGACTGCATCTGTCTTGCCTTGAACGGAACATAAATGGCAATGTGGTTCTGCGTGAAGCTACAGAAACTCCTAAGGTTTACGTAGGCTTTAAATGTTGAGCTCTGAGTTTATCTGTTCCCATTTGAAAAGGCACCTAAATTTAAACATCTAATCTGACTTCTTTCAGCTCTTAAAAAAGTAGTAAAACAAAATGGGTTTGAAAGGAAAACAAATCTAAAAATTTTTAAAAAATCCTGTGTGGTGTCTGGTTTTGCTCTGTCTGACTTGCTGGATAAGCACTTAAGCTCTGCTGGGGTTGATTGATAAGATAAAGTTGTAATGTGTTATGCCATATATATCTCTGATTATCTTTTATGAGATGGAATGTCACACCTGCCAAAGTGTTAAACATAAAATATTTTTATAGGGCATCTTTTATCTCAAAGAACTCCATGAAGCACTGAAATGGTGCTCTAAATGTCCAGATGATAGAGACCATTAGTGCTGGGTGAGTCACGTTTCCAGAGATGAGTGAAGGGTTTGGACCTATAAGCCTGATTCTCCTCTTACATTCTCCCTTGCAGTCACAAAAATTTCTGGTGCGTTGCAGGGAAAACCTGCTTGACTCGCATGGTTTAAATCAAGTCAGGATCAAAGCACTTTGTTGATTCATTATGAGCATCTAATAAACGAGCAATCAGTGAACTGTATATTCAGCATCAGTATTAATAGTACAACAGATAAACTATGGGACTAGATGCTTACGAGATGTTAATTAATGCCTATGAATGCCTAAATTCCCTCTTATAACTAACCCTCCTAACCTTCTGGTGTGCTGGACTGAGGTTTGCCAGCTGCTGTTACCACTTTACTCCCTACTGCTGCAAAATACCGTGTGTCTTTCAGGCTTGTTTCCTAGCTGACACCTTTCCTCAAGTCCCGTGGGAATTCCCCACCCATTTCTGTTTAACCCACCTGATTGCTGTCTTAGGCAAACTTTGTCATTGTTAGTTTCCTGCTGGCAAGGTGAACTTCGGGACAGGCACCCTCTCAATGGAGATGTCTTGGGTCTTTATTTGCAAGCACTGTTGAATCCTGCATCCCCCTCACATCATCCCTTGTTATCCAGGTGCAGGTACCCTCATGTTGCTGTAATTTCTACTTCTTCCCAGAATTGGAAGTAAAAAAAAGCATCTATTGGTGAAGTATTTTGAAGCACCCGAGTGGCTTAGACACACCGAATCGTGTCACTTTGTGAAACTGGGACTCAGGTTCCCAAGGTGTTATTGAAAAAGCTGTGCACTGTGGTTTTTCTAAGGACCCTTGCAGCAAAGTGCACCTTGAGTGAAAAATGCTGTGAGCTCTTCAGCATATGTGTGGAGTGTCACTTTTCAGGTTTGATCATCTCAGCTGGAGGACCATCTGTCCATCCTACACGTGGGATTCTGGAGCATCCTACAGCAGGGGATGAAGAGATATGTTCCCTTCAGAAGACAAACAGCACAGCCTGGCCAGAGCGCTGCCCCTGCCTCTGCTGGTTTGGGGTTCGCAGAGCGATGTGGTGTCCATGCACAACGTCCTGTGGCTGGAGCTGGGGAAGGAGCTGCCTCGCTGCAAGCAACAGCTCACAGAAGCCGCTCGCATTTCAGGTGGCAGAACAACTGCTCGGGGACACAGGGAGCCTTGGCCCACATCCCAGCAGGGATTGATTCCTCGCACTGGTGCACAGTTAGTGGGTCAACAGCCCTTGCATCAACTCTGGTGCAGCAAAGACCTGCGAGTCTGATGGCCTCCTTAAAAAAACACATGCGTGGACACACAGATGTTACTGAACCCTGAGGAACAATCGGGTCCCCAGGCAGCAGCACTGTTCTTACAGCTTCTCTCTTTTGGTGTGTGTTTGAGAGAGAAGGTAGTGTTTACAGATTGTCTGTGCAGGTGTGTGTGTTTGCATTTTCATTTCTAAATAGAGTACAGGAGGCTCTTCCAGCTCTCGGGTGAGGAAGTCCTGCCAGAAAAAGCACTGAGCTTTTCAGCTTCTTGGGAATATGGAAGCAAACAAAACAAGGAACATAAAAACCGATTTTCTTTTCAAATTCAGATGGCAGGGAATGAGTACATCTGGTCTGTGTCAGCTTGCCACACAGAATTGTTTTCTGAGAGTATCCATGGGTCCTTGCATGGAATGTTTCTGCTCTAGAGACATCATAGAAGATGCCCATTAGATAGACGCGGTACTGATAAAGCTATTTAAAAATCAGTTCAATAAAGATCAGGCTGTACCTAATGAGTATATAAGGGAGTATATGTTCCATGAATATATATGCCTCAAACTCTTTAATGCCTGTGGTACAGATCAGTTCTTCTAAGTTATCTATTTTCCTTGGAGCTGCTTAGATTTTTGGGTGTGCTTGACTGAATCTTTCATTGAATTCAATGCGTGAAATGATGATAAGTTTCCTTAACATCTTTACAGAGAAACCTAACTAAAATCCAGCTACTGCAGTCCATAGAGCTGTACACCAGGTATATGTATGTCCTGTAATGAACTGTTCTGGCAGTACTCAGGGGTTACGTGGGTGTGATAAGGGCCTGCCTAATGGTTTCTCATAATGTCTGTTCAAAGCTCGGAGGGAAGCTGCAGGGAATGAGAAATCTCCCTGATCTCAGTTGTTCGTTGTCCTGTCTTGGACCTGTGGACTGCCCCGTGAAGACAGTTTCTTGTGCTTTGTCCTCCACAATTTTTTCCCATTGCAGAGGGAAGTGCACAGCTCCACTTATTTCTTAGGTAAAATGGCAGATGAGATACTAGTGGATGGCAAAGGGGCTGTTTTGCTTCAGCCCTGGCACCGTAACTGTGCAGAGTCCTGCTCTGGTTCCTCCTTTGCCATTGTATGATCTGCTTGTGCAGCCTTCTGGGCTGAGCATTTCACTCACACCCCTGCTGCAGGCAGCGATGTCACATACTCTTAATGATCCTTCTTGGGAAATAAAAATAACTTGCTGGCTAACTCTCTTTTCTAGCAAAACCCCATGAAAAGTGTGGATGGGTGTGGAGAAGGAATACCAATACGTGTGAGATACAGAATAAAGCCAAAAAGCAGACAATCTGTTTTCTCTAGATTAAGTGGGTGAAAACCTGTGTGTCCACCCCAAACCTGAACTGAACCAAAACACGGTGTTTGGTGGAGTGACTGAGCAGTTCAGGTATTCGCCAGCCTTTTTGCTGCAAAGTTGCTTTGCAAACCAAAGCCGAAGCTAATTGTAATTAAAGGCCTAATCTAAAAGCCAATGGAAGTCAGCGGACATTTCCTGTGACTAACAGAGAGGTCCTTCCGGAAGACTGGATCTGCTTTTTCACACCAGTAGCCCAGATGAAACAGAGTGTGTGTTTGCATGGGCTGCTGCGGGATGGAGACCTTAACTCCGGGGTGCCTGGTATCTTCCCTGACCACAACAGGAGCCATCTCTGTCCGTCTTTCTGCTTTCAGGACCTAAACAAACTTGCCTGCTGACTTTGCCCCTTTAATGTGGGCTGGGGCGTTTTGCAGAGCGGTGGTAATGCGCTTTCCCTGAGGCTGAAGTCAGGATGTGCTGTTCACTCTGACTCAGTATATCCTTCTGGGGCTCCGAGAGAATTTTAAACTGACCTGTCTAGAAAGGAAACCCTCTCATTATATCTGTGCCATAAGGCAAAAAGTGGGTCTGAGAGCAGGCTGAAGTAGGTTATTTGCTGGCTGTAGCTCCTGTTCAAAGCATGCACTCTGAATAGGAAGAGTCAGACGAGGGGTTAGGCTGCTCCTGCACCTGGTGAGGTTTAGTCAGTTCTTTTACCAATTTTTCCCCTCATCAGGACTGTTTTGCAGGTGGCTGAAATTGGTATGATCCTCTTTTCCCACCAGGACAGAGGGGAACAGAGCCCGAAGTCCTCAGCAAAAGGAGTGGCAGAGCCAGAGATAAAACCCAGGAGTCGGACCTGCAGGACCAGGTAAGCATCTCTACCATGGGACGCTCCCATAAATCTGCCCCATCTCTTCCCCTTGGAAGTTCACCATCACTAACACATTGTGAGCACTTCTGTCTGCAGGAAGGCCAGTTTGCTGTCCGTTGTCAGAGGAATTTAACTATTAGGGAAATCAGTATTTGATGGGTAGCTTATTTGATCTGTTAAAATGATACACATACAATGGCTCGAGTTTTGACCTTGCTATAATTTACAATTTATTACAATGTGTGTCGTGCTTGAGAGTATATCTGAGCTGGGAATGCCCCTTCATGGGGGATTTTCAATGTATTCCTTTCATGGCAGTCGATACCCTATTGAGGTGATGACAAACCTTAGTGACTGTAATTTAACACCGAGTCTGAAGTGAGGTAACCAATTTGCTTACCTAATGAGATAATCGATAGGCACAGAAATGGTGCAAGGGCAAGTCTGTGCCTTTCTGCTGGCTGCTGGCGAGGCAAGCAGCAACGTAGCTTAGTGAGTTATGTGAACTGCCTGTTGCGTGACTCGAGAGTCATTAAAGATTAAAACAAAAAAAAATCACAGCTCTTTCGGGAAAGTTGCCAAAGTGTTTTGGAGGGCAGAGCAATGTCTCTAATCAATTGTCATTGGAAAAATACCGTGTTGCATTTCTTATGGTATTTTTGTAAGAGAGAGATATATATATTCCCTTTTTTTATTCCTACCAGTTTTGTTGCCAGTGAAAGACCTGCAGGAAAATCTCACCTGGTGTCTGTGTTGAGGATCTTCCCTGTAGAAGCTAAGTCAACAGTCTTAGCTAAGCTAAGCCCAGAGTCTGGGCTTTTATTGTATTTCAAGGATGTTCCTGTTCACTTGAAAGCATTAGCAACATTTTTCACAAGAAACTAGAGAAAAGGTATCAAAAGCCTTTTAATCCCTTTCTCTTCTATATTGTCAGGAGCAAATTATGCTTCTTCCCGGCCTAAACCAAAGTAGTCATACCCATCATCATTTGGGAGGACCTTGCTGTCACATTTAAAGCAGGGCGGCAATAAACTGAGTGACAGACGCTCTCTGTTAACGCCCACCCTGCCACCAGAGGAAGGGAAAAGGAGGAAAAGGGAGTGAGACTTACAATTAGAATATAAAAAGTTTTACTAATGACACTAATAGTATCAATAATGAGAGAAGTAATGCAAAATATACAAAACCGGTACTGGGTTTCCCGGAGCTGGGGGCCGGGGCGCGGGCACCCCACCAGCAGCTGCCGGGCAGCACCAGGCAGTCCCAGACTGGCCTCGGCACTGGGCAGGAGCTGGACTCAGGAATG
>Ga0065711_1036263_pt1 | contig 21226 bp, 14 predicted proteins | sample Hoacrofraction12_FD_59098 | JGI IMG/M metagenome (GOLD analysis project Ga0065711, IMG submission 59098) | Hoatzin crop microbial communities from Cojedes, Venezuela - Epithelial fraction 12 v2 (version 2) | ecosystem: Host-associated > Birds > Digestive system > Esophagus > Crop | place...
TTTTTTTTTTTTTTTTTTTTTTTTTTTTTTTTTTTTTTTTTTTTTTTTTTACAGCCTCAGGTAGAATTAGAAAACCCTTACAGGCTTTGGAGTGAAACCTATGGGATATGTATAAGAGTTGACTGCTTTATATGAAGTAGCAAAGAATGCAAACAATACAAATTGAATGCAAAATGTTTTTCAGATTGGTTTAATAGATTAGGTTACATTTGTGTTTTACAGCCCACTTTTGCTATGGAGTAGTACAAATATTTTCAAGACTTGCTTTTGTTCAAGTCCAAAAGGAGGTGTAGTACCTGGTACAAATGTGGGGGTTGGACTAGATGATCCGCAGAGGTGCCTTCCAACCCCTACCATTCTGTGATTCTGTTACTGACTTAAGGTGTGGCAAAGGAAACAGAGAACGTTCTAAGTAGTGATTTTAGTCTCTCAATCAGGAAAAGAATGTGTCAAAATTGTTGCTGGATTCTTGTTGAGTTACTATTCTTATACATTTCTTAATTCAATTTAATCATTCTGTTGGATTCATTCAGTGTGCAATGTGCTGGTATAATTTCCAATAACTTCAAGTAGTGTATGAAATCTGCAGCAATTAAACTCACTTTATTGCAGATTTAGGATGAGTAGTAAGTAAACTTATTTTCCAGATAGTCTGTTCTTCCTCAGAAAACTAAGTAGAGCTGACTCTTGTTACCTGCACTAATGGAGGTCAGTGGTATCTCTGCTAAAATAAAAAGTCAGATAAAATACACGTTACAGAGCACAGTATGAACAAACAGTGCTGATGCAGTAGAGTAGCAGAGCTAGCCAAGATCCCATCTGGCCACTGCTGATCCAGATCTGGCAGGCCCTGATGACTCACTGTGAAACCTGTGCGCTCATTTGGAAGGCTCTCTTCCCTACTTTGTAGCATTTTCTGTTGTGGGAAAACCTAGCTCGGCATACCAGACTGCATACTGCTTCTCAGGGAGTGCTCTGGGACTGGCAGAACTGACATTGGGCCTTACTGCTCGTGTGCAAAGTCAAATGGGTGCTTCTCTCCGGTACATTTACACTTGTCAGAGATGCTGAAGATGCTTTGCAAAGTGTGAAGTGTAGACACATAGGTTTTTGATACAGCTGGATTTGTTGTGAGTGCTCTAAGCACTTTGTCACTGTACTTTATCAGATCTAAAAGAACGTATGTGTGTGTGTGTGTGTGTGTGTTTTCTCCGCAAATCATCTTCCGTATTCCGTATCTTATTGCAGGTAGAAGTCAAAGCTATTCCCGTTTCTCAGAAAAAAACATCTTTGCAACAGGAACAAGTTAAAAAGGTGCAACGGATACCAGGGAGTCCTGCATCAGCTGCTTCCCCTAGCAGTGATATGACCTTTGGAGGACTGCCTTCACCAAAGCTTGATTCTTCCTATGAGCCAATGATAGTAAAAGAAGCTCGATATATTGCTATTACAATGATGAAGGTAAATTACTGTCATTTTAGCAACATAACCATAAAATTCAGCATTCAAAGTGCGGAAAGATGTGCGAAGGAGAAGGAAAAAAATACATTTCAGTATGATCACAAGCTAATAATGCATTGCTTAGAAATTACTTTGGGTATATTCAAGTTCAGCAGAAAACTAGGTGCATCAGAAGGACCAATTACCTAAACTCTAAAGCAGTTATAAACTGGATTAGAATTGAAAAAGAAGAGTTGTCTTTGCTTTTGATTACACAGATTGACAAACTAGTCTGAGTCAAATGAGAAATGAAAACGGCTGTTGAAATGGGGGGGAAGGGAAACAAACCTATGTATCCATATAGAATCATAGAATGGTTTGGGTTGGAAGAGACCTTACAGATCTTCTAGTTCCAACCCCACTGCCATGGGCAGGGACACCTTCCACTAGACCAGGTTGCTCAAAACCCCATCCAACCTGGCCTTGAACACTTTCAGAGAGGGGGCATCCACAGCTTCCCTGGGCAACCTGTTGCAGTGCCTCACCACCATCACAGTAAAGAATTTCTTTCTTATATCTGATCTAAATCTACCTTCTTTTCGTTTAAAGCCATTCCCCCTTGTCCTATCACTGCATGCCCTTGTCAAAAGTCTCTCTCCAGCTTTCTTATAGGCCCCTTCAGGTACTGGAAGGCTGCTATAAGGTCTCCCTGCAGCCTTCTCTTCTCCAGGCTGAACAATTCCGATTCTCTCAGCCTTTCCTCATAGGAGAGGTGTTCCATCCATCATATTGTTTCTGTGGCCCTCCACTGGACCCACTCCAACAGGTCTGTGTCTTTCCTGTGCTCAGGGCTCCAGAGCTGGATGCAAGACTCCAGGTACTCTCACCTGAGCACAGTAGGTAGGCAGAATGATCTCCCTCAACCTGCTTGCCACTCTTCTTCCAATGCAGATCAGGATATGGTTGGCTTTCTGGGCTGTGAACACACACTGCTGGGTCATGTTGTGCTTCTCATCAACCAGCATCCCCAAGTCCTTGTCCTCAGGGCTGGTCTCAATCCGTTCACCACCCAGCCTGTATTTGTGCTAGAGGCTGCCCCGACCCATGTGCAGGACCTGGCACTTGGCCTTGTTGAACTTTATGAGGTTCTCACGGGCCCATCTCTCAAGCCTTTCAAGGTCCCTCTGGATGGCATCCCTTCCTTCCAGCATGTTGACCGCACCACACAGCTTGGTGTCTTTGGCAAACATGCTGAGGGTGCACTCAATCCCACTGTCCATGTCACTGAAAAAGATATTAAGCAACACTGGTCACAACACTGACCCTTTAGGAACGCCACTCGTCACTGGTCTCCACTTGGACATCGAGCTGGTGACTGGAACTCTTTGAGCACGACCATCCAGCCAATTCCTTACCCACCCAGTGGTCCATCTGTCAAACCCAAGTCTCTCCAATTTAGAGAAAATGATGTCATGCAGGACAGTGTCAAATGCTTTGCTCAAATCCAGGTAGATGATGTCAGTTGCGCTTCCTTTATCCACCAATGCTCTAACCCCATCATAGAAGGACACCATATCTATTCAGGCGTAATTTGCCCTTAGCGAAGCCATGTTGGCTGTCACCAATCACCTCCTTATTTTCCATGTGCCTTGTGTTTCCAGGAGCGTCTGCTCCATGATTTTGACAGCACAGAGGTGAGACGAACTGGCCTGTAGTTCCCTGGGTCTTTTCTCTCTTTTTAAAAATAGTTATGTTTCCCCTTTTCCAATCAGTGTGAACTTCACTGGACTGCCACAGCTTCTCAGATACGATGGATAGTATCTTAGCAAATCCATCCACCAGTTTCCTCAGGTCCTGCGAATTCATCTCTTCAATTCCCATGGACTTGTGCACCTTCAGGTTCCTTAGATGGTCTCAAACCTGATCATCTGCTACAGTGGGCAGTTCTTCATTCTCTCAGTCCCTGCCTTTGCCTTCTGCAACTTGGACAGTGTGGCTGGAGCACTTGCTGGCGAAGACTGAGCCAAAAAAGTTGTTGAGTACCTCAGCCTTTTCCATATCCCGGGTAACCAGGTCTCCCGTTTCCTTCTGGAGAGGGCCCACACTGTTCCTAGCCTTCCTTTTATCACCAACATACCTGCAGAAGCTTTTCGTGTTCCCCTTGACGTCCCTTGACAGACTGAAATCTGTCAGGGCTTTAGCTTTCCTAACCTGATCCCTGGCAGCTCAGACAATTTCTCTGTATTCCTCCCAGGTTACCTGTCCTTGGTTTCCACCATCTGTAGGCTTCCTTTTTGTGTTTGATTTTGTCCATGAGCTTCTTGTTCATCCATGCAGGCCTCCTGGTTTTTTTGCCTGACGTCCTCCTTGTTGGGATGCATCTCTCCTGAGCTTGGAGCAGGTGATGCTTGAATATTAACCAGCTTTCTTGGGCTCCTCTTCCCTCCAGGGCTTTATCCCATGGTACTCTACCGAGCAGATCCTTGAAAGAGGCCAAAGTCTGCTCTCCTGAAGTTGAGGGTAGTGAGCTTACTGTGCACCTTCCTTGCTGCCCAAAGGATCTTGAACTCCACCATTTCATGGTCACTGCAGCCAAGGCTGCCCTTGAGCTTCACATTCCCTACCTGCCCCTGCTTGTTGGTGAGAACAATGTCCAGCATAGCACCTCTCCTCATTGGGTTCCTGTATCACTGAGAGAAAGAAGTTATCATTAGCACATTCCAGGAACCTCCTGGATGGCTTATGCGCTGCTGTGTTGTCCCTCCAACAGATGTCGAAGTGTCTGAAGTCCCTCATGAGGACCAGGGCTTGTGAACATGAGGCTGCTCCTGTCTGTCTATGGAGAGCCATGTAGAGGGCCATGTCTATATAGATTGGAGTGTTACAGAGAATCTGTATTTAAAACTAGAACTGGTGAACGTCAGAAAAAAATCAGAGCTCAGCATAGTAAAAAAAGTCATACAAATGATTTGTGTATCAATGCATAAATATTAAACAGCAGCTGTTGAAATTAGCCATTGTCAAATGAGTCAGCTCAGAGACTTTGCTGGCAACAGTTTCTTAAAGACGTGAAAACTGAAGTTAGTGTTGATATAGTATGTTTTAGCACCTGTGATAAATTTAGATACATGTAACATACTGAGCCAGTTAAGAGACATGATGTGATGTGTATAACTAGCAGTTGGACAACTTAATAAGACATGATTAGTCAGGGGCTAGAGAAGGATAGTACTTGGTATAATCAGTATGGATTTACGGAGGGGGAAACCAGCAAACTAGCATCTTTTACAGGGTACAAAGTTGTTTTCTGCAGAGGATAGTGCTACAGTAGCTATGTGTAAATAGTGCAACTGGCTACTTAATAGTGTCTTAATGGATCAATGAAAGAACTAGAAAATCAATATGCTGTACAACAAATGGTTTAAAAACTTGTTAAATCACATATCTGAATTGATGGTTACAACCAGGGAGTGTATATCAAGGAGACGACTGTTTGGCTTGTTTGGGTTTTTTTTTTATTTGGGGTGCTGCAAAGATCAGTTCTTGGCTTGATGCTGCTTGGTATTTTTACCAATGACTTGAGGGGAAAATCAATACATTAGTTAGGCAAAGCTGGAATCCAGATGGGATTTCTGATAACCACTGTCCACGGGTACCTGCTGCTTCTTTTGCAGTAATAGATACCAAATCTGCTCACGCAACTGTTACGGTGGCACACTTTGCAACACATTAGGTACTCTGGAATAACTGGTGGTGGCACAAGTGCAGAACATCCAGAAATTCATTTCTGGATTGGATGGACCCTGTTAGTTAGTTAACCTGTAATCATTTCTTAGTTGGACCAGGCTAAGATAAAATGGAAACACAAGTGTTTGTTTAAAATTGTCTTAGTAGATAATGATAGTACAAATCTTCATAAAGATAAAAGTAACAGACAGACATGAAGGTAAAATACAAAAAGTGTCTGTCTCTTGGTGTTGAAACATGTGGAACTTCTCTGTTTAACACCTTTCTGGGGAATGTTTCAGAGATTCCTTTTAGATTAAGTCTTTTCCATCCAAAACTTTAACATTTTTCATGCAGAGGACAGCTGATATTTTGCTGCTTAAATTAGGGAATGTCTGACATTCTGGGAAATGCAAATGTGTTACCTGCTGTTCTTGATTAGCTGACAAAAACTTTAAGGATTCAAGAAAGTGTAAAAATTCTCTTCTAATTCTCTCCCTGCGTTACTGAGCACACTTATTTCAGTATAAAATGCAGATGTCCCCTGACCTTTTAATTTTATAGTAGCCTGCATATTGTGTCAGTACTTGGTAGAAACATGTAAGTAAGATCAGAAACTCTAGCTTCTCACTTCGTGACGGTAAATTATGACATGTTTGGGGGACGGATACCCAAAACTATATCCTTGTATAGAGACTCAAAATGGCTGATCTGCATGTGTGTTCAAATGTCCTTATCCGACCTCTTCTCCCACTGTTGTTTTTGATTTAATACAGGAATCTGATAACTCAGCAACCATAGCAGCACAGAGAGATTCTTGCTGAGGTACTTCGTGGTGTTCTGTGACTGCCATTATTTACTTCCTATGGGGCTTTTCAGTGCAGTCATTGCACAAGAATCTCTGAAAGTGAACCAGGTTTTTTTTTTTTGATAGAGGGAATCGATAGAAGTATCACCTCAATATAGAGGGAATTTTGTCTTCACTTTGAGTAGAAAGAAAGAGGATCCGAAATTCCATTGATAAATCCGCTGGGTTGGTTTGCAGTTTTTGACCTGCAGCATGTTTACTTTCCTGCCTTAGCATGATCTTCAGTGCACTACCTGCGTTCAAAGGCTTTTTATGCAAGTGAGATTAGAAAAGAGATTCAAAGACTTAACTGTGAACAAAGGTTTTTGTTAGCAATAGCTGTCTTTATTATCTAAATAATGGCCATTTAAAGAGAAAGTGAAGATACCTTTTTCATGTATGTGTGTATATATGTCTGTTTTTCTTTCTGTGTTTTGAAATTGGTTTCTGGTTCACTATTTAATGCTTCTGGTGAATGTAATGTTAGATTAATGTATTCTTTGAGAAAATACTCTACTTTCTTTTATTCATAACCGTAGTATAACTGCTAACTGTTGATTTTATGTTTTTTGAATTTATTTTGTTCATAGGCATATGAAAATTATTCTTTTGAAGAGCTACGCTTTGCCTCACCAACACCAAAGAGGTAAACATTAAACAATTACTTTTTAATAGGGACTGAAATTAATGTGTTCTGTCACTTCTGCTTACATACAAACTCACAGGCCTTGACTGCCAGGTAATTACGTCTAAGGGTAGAAGCGCTACAAGAACAGTATATTTTTTTTTTCCTTAAATTTAGATTTTTTTAAAAAAAAAATCCTTCATTCTTAATTGTTCTAATGTTGATTCCTTATTTGTATTACTCTTTGATGTGTTCTTTTACCACTTGCTATGAATAAATGTGGCATCAAGGATTATAACTTCATAATAAATACTATGGGGTTAGTACATTGGACAGGGAAGAATGCTATTTAGATGATCTGATAGAACGGTTTCCAAAGTAAGTATTACAGGTGGTTTCCAAGAATAAAGTAATTGTTTAATGATTTAAATTGTTTTCTTTATGCCTAGACCCAGTGAAAACATGTTGATCAGAGTCAATAATGATGGTACATACTGTGCAAACTGGACTCCTGGAGCTGTTGGTCTCTATACCATTCATGTTACTATAGATGGCATTGAAATAGGTACTTAATTTTCACTATACTTAAGCAGAAATTTATATTGTATCCACTTTGTATACTGATAAATTTATGTCTTGGTGCTCATAAGATTTATTGTTAAAGTTCATAGCAAATCCTAACACCCAAATTTTGGTTCAGAAGCCTTCTGTCTGATTCCCTCTTCTTTCTCAAAAGAAAAAGAAGACCACAGCTATTCTATAATGGAAATGTGGACGTAAGTGGGAAATCATGTGTTTGTAATGTGGTTAGACTACCAGATTAACAAAGTATCTTATTCTCTACTCTCAGTGTTGCAAGAAAAATGTCTTATATCAGCTGAGAGTGATAGAGATGCACAGTTAAAAGAGGGGGGGGGGAATGCAACACTGAAGAGAATAAGAAAAGGGGAATTTGTTCCTGATCATGCAGGAGTAAATAATGTCATTTATTCTGTGGAAAATTGAGAAAGTGGTCTTAACTGAGGCTCTACCCTAAGTCTTAATGATTTGTACTCATATTTAAATGCTTTTGAGTTTCTTCCTTGCTGAAAACCTTTTAGTTGTCTTGCTGGTCCTAGGGACTATACTATGAGATACTATAGCATGGGGTGGAAAGATTCCCCCTTCAAAAAAAGTCTGTATTTTGAATACTCTCTTGTTAGTCTTCCTGGTGGTATGGTGAAGATGGTAGTAGAAGTATTGAAGGTGTTGCAGTTAGGCCCAGACCTGATAAGAGGGCTGATGTGATTTCGTCAGCACCAGCAATTCCTCTTTCCTAATACTGTACAGCACTTTTTGGAAATACATGAAGTGACACTCGTAAATACATATACACACAATTCACAGAAGATTGGAATGGGCTTCTCAGTTTTGTATGTTACCTACAGAAGATAAGATTTATGAAAGCTCTGTATTAAAGGTTATCTTTGTTCCTCAGACAGGAACATTATCTTTCATAGGAGCCTCCAGTGCACTCAATTGTATTTTTTCCAGTGTGCCATCCCTGGAGGCAAACTTTACACTGTAGTTTAAATCAGCTGCTGTTACATTTTTACACAGATTCTACCATCTTCAATCATTGTGTTGTGTTAACTTTTAGAGATGCTAGAATACAGTTGTTAACCTTAGTTATTAAACAGCCATGAGTATACTCTAATACTTACCTAAGCCATTTTTCTTCAATGTAGTTTCTATTTTGGTTCAATAATATCTTATTGTCCCCTCTCAAGCTTTCACGTACTCATGCTTGACACGTAATGCTCTAAATTTTTAACTGCTCAGCTACTGGTATCACTTAGTTTCTTCTCTGTTTCAAACCTTTTATGTTCTTGATACTTCTAGATTCCTTCTGTTACTTCCATGCGTGTTTAAAAGAATGTTATTGAAATCAACAGTTTATTGCTAGGTCTGGCTGCTTCTTTTCAAGTTGTTGCTATTGAAAGAGTCACCCTGTAAAATGAAACAAAAAAAATGAAAAGATCTACTAAGGCCATTAATTTGTAGTTTGGCTTTAACAGTGGTTGCTGGGACATTTCTTTTATTACTCAAGGCTATATCCACCTATTACTTAAGTTTGATCTGTTTTTTCACGTGTATTTTTCTTCACAGTCTGTGAATGTTACTGTGTTGAGATATTTTCCAGTACCTTCTGGTTTTACAGCAGTGTTGGTAATTAAAGATGCTGGCTGTTTACATTATAGGCCTTTTCTGATTGTGTGACTTGGCTTTTAAGGCTCATTTCTCACATTTTGCGATTTGCGTCTGCAGGAGTACAGCATGCACAAGCTATATCCTCTCCAGGAGCTTTTACCTGTATCCCTCAAACATTTAACTCTTCTGTGTTCACTGTTCCTTGAAACATACTCCTACGGGCGCTATTAGGACACAAAAATACCTAATAGTGCTGTGTGCACAAGGTGTGACATATCTAATAACAACATGAAATCATGCATCTGTAAATTTCCACATATAGAATCATTTAGGTTGGAAAAGACCTTTAAGATCATGGAGTCCAACTGTAATGTGTATGAAGATACAGATTGTGAAAAAGTAATACTTTATACAATGAAGCAACTGCAGGTGTTGTTTATAGCAGACAGAAAACTGGGTGGTGGTTTTACCTACTCTGAGTTGTAGCACAGATGAACTGTAGTTACTGTTTGATTGATATGTCCCCTTATTTTATTTTTTTTTTTTAAACTTGGTCTTTGTTTACTTATAGATGCTGGACTAGAAGTGAAAGTAAAAGATCCTCCAAAGGGAATGATACCTCCTGGAACCCAACTTATTAAACCAAAAGCAGAGCCTCAGCCAAACAAGGTTTGGAGAACTTAAAAAGAAAAAGCAGATAGTCATATTTGGGTGGGATTTTATTGTTGTTCAGTACATACTTTATCATGCTGTAGTGGTGCAGGTTTTAACGATATTTGCAAATTGCTTTGTGCTGAATAGAATGAAGTTAATATACTGAATAAACCGAAAGATACTCATTCTGTTTTCTTTCTGTCTGTCCATTAATAAAATTGTTAGAAACTCTACAGAAACTGCCTTAGTTTTGGCTTGTTACACAAACACTGTGCAACCATTATGAAAGCTACAGACTGCATTCTGCACTATTATTAGTTCTTTTTCCTTGATACTGTATTATGAAGTTAATTGTACAAAGGACTTTATAAAGATTTTGCTTGTTTTGTGATAAGAAGCTTTCTTCAGTCAATATAAAATCCAAAATCAGTTTCTTTAGTGATATCTTCCTTTCTTTGAATATCATGATTTTGTTTTTAAAAGTTATCCTTTTTGTCAACTTTTGACTTCCCCATTTCACCTTCTCATTCCACCGTGAAGTATTAAAGTAGACATAAATACTGGAGGAAAGCTGAAAGGTGGTGTGGCAGTGCTATAAGGAAGATGCTCAGATGAGGGAACCATCTTCCACTTCCTCTTAGATGCAAAGGAAGGGATATTAAATGAGGTGCTGAGCCTTTTTTTGATGGAATAAACCTGTATTAAAAGATGTGGAATTCTGAAACACCACAAAGTTATCCTTCCCTGTCTTATTACAACTGCAAAGGTTCCTAAGAAATACGTGGTTACAAAAAGGATCAAGTGTTTGACAACTACTTACCTGTACACCACGTCCTGATTTATTTGTTTTCCAACTTTCTGAATAATCTTGACACAACAACTTTGTTGTACAGTTCCCCAACCTGTAAATGCATCCAGTGTCGGATATTACCACTAACAACATTCTTTTCCCTACATCCACACCTCAGAATAAAAAGAATAAATTTACCTTTAGTTTCTACACAGTTTTTTACCCCTCATTGGATTTTTTTTCATCCAAAAAATATTTTCAGGCTTTCTCCCTTCTCTTGGAAGGAAGACGTCTTGGTTACTTCTTTATCTTAGTTAAAGCTCCCAGTTCTTACTGCGTGAGATTCATCTGGCAGAACTTAGTGATATTTCCATCCAAGTTGATCATCATATGTTTTGCTTGCTGTCACTAAAGTGAGACACACATCTGGTCTAAATTGAGATAAATTGCTGCATGGAAGTCCTGTCTTTCTTTTCAGTTGTTCCAGTGGGAATTGAGGTGACTGGTTCATACATAATAGCTACATTTTGTCGAATAACATCTTCATGACAGTTAAAAATACTTGGAAAAAGTTAGGCCACTGGTGTTCTGAGGCATTACCTAGTGTTTAATCACCTCCCTGTATTGTTCTGCTAGCATGTCTTGTTTCTTGTTCCAAGTTGTCTTCTCTTTGAGAGAGGAGGCGTCTGTCTGTCCTGTATAAAGTGTCTGTAGAGCCTGTTGCAAAAATACACTAGACCTTTCACGGTGAATCATTTTATCAGTCGTCTTTCTTCTGTGTTGTAATAAATCACATAACAAACCAGGTTAGAATAATTCTTTGTGTATGAACAGCAGTGTTATAAATAGTACAGAAAGGTAGCTATTGTACTGTGCTCCATGCTTTTGAACCCAAGAATCCATATTAGACAAGTATCAGTTAGAGACAGTCCAGTATACCACATGATGTTTCGCTGAGGAAAAGGGATTAGTTGAGCTCTAGAAGCTTCTTTCCCTTCTTTCTCAGCCCTAAATTTCAGATATTTATGACCAAAGGACACTAATGGTGCATTCTTAGAGGTGATCTGACCTCAACTAGAGACACCAAAAAATTTTCATTGAGGCAGTGGAACATTCCCATTTTGTAGTCAAACCTTACTTGAATTACAAGTAGAAAATGCATACTATATTATGATTTTGTATTGATTTCTTCTTTAGCTGTTACTTGAAGTCAGATGAAAATCTGTTTTTCCTGCCTATCCAACTTGGTAAAGGAGATCATGATAGTGATCTGTATTCATTGTCATTGGCTGTGAAACTTAGATTAACTAATTTGCAGGAAATTCCATTCCACATCCCATTGAGGGAAACAATATCTTTCAAACTATGTAATATAATTCAGGGTATTAGGAACCAACTAAAAGAAGGTGGTCCTAATTTGACTGAATTATTTACCTGAAAGGGGCAAGATGGTACCAGAAGAATTGGTCACGAACATGTTTTCACTGTTTCTGCTGTCCTCATCTGACTGTAGCCAGCATCAGTTGCAAAAAACCCCACCAAATCCAAAAGCTCTAGGCAGGGGGTGGTTTTTTGCATCCCTTCATAGGTTAACCCCCTTGTTAAGGTTGCTTTATCCTATGCAACACACCTTTCTGTGCTGTGAGGTGTAGCTCTTTTCAGATTCACCACATAAGAAGGCACAGCAACAAAGCTCTTGAACACTGCTGTGCACTGTAGGGGAGATGTACATGTTAAATGCTATGCCTGTATGCAGTAGTCACTTCTTTTAGTCAGAGTCCAGTTTCTGTATGCTCCATGGAAGAACTGACTTAGGGGGGTGTTACAAGACAGTTACTGAATCTTTGAGCCATAGAGAAGTATTCCAAGCAAAGACGTGCTATATCAGAAAGAAGACTCAGACAACTAATTAATGGTCAGAAATGAGCAGAAGAGAATGTTTCATCTGTTTTTTGCTGTGTTGTCCGTCAGTGGATCTGATCCCTAAACAGTTTGTTACAGCTTGAAGCTTTGTGTTAACAAGTTAGCTGCTGCAAAGGGGGCAAATGCTCTTTCCAGGCCTGTGTATCCAGATCTTGAGTGTGAGTTCTCCTTACTCTAAATTCAAGTTTTTAATCCGTGTTCTAGCTGACCCGTCATACGATTTTCTGAAGTAACATTTTGGGGTGGTAGTGCAGGGACCCCTAATTTGCAAGGCTTTGTTTATAGGCTTGTCTGTGTTGAGAATGCTGTCAGCAGTGATTCAGCCTTGTATTTTTACAGGATCCTTGAAAATCTTAGTTTTGCCTGGTGATAGAAATCTGAATCCTTAAAGTAACAGGGTTGCCAATCAGCAAAACGTTGCACATTTTGGAGTAAGCTACATTTGAAATTCTTTACATGCTTCTGTTGTTGGGCTTTTTAAAATTAGCCTTAAAATAAATACCATTTCTTAAAATAAAGAATTTCTTTAGGAAAAAAATAAAATCGTGCACTTAACTGTTACCTTTCATTACCTTTTCCTGAGTTTATTCTTTCCATATCTTTCTGTGCTTTATGTTAAGTTAAAGATGAGTCCATACTTCAGTTGATGCTTTTTTTCAGTTTTATGTGTGGAGTTTGAAAATAACCTTCCAAGAAAAAGTTTTTATACCACATGCATAGAACATATGCACTTCTTAAAATCGGAAACCAAAAGGATGGCTATCCTCTGTGGGATAGGTGCCTGATAATGTGTTTGAGTGGTAAAATAATGGTAGTGAATAACAACTGGGAGATTCTGGGGGCTGTAATAAATCAAATTAGTAACAAGGAGCATCTAATCTGACCTTCATGTGAAAAGGGGAGAATCTGTTGAAATAGCTAGTTGAAAAATTAAATAAAGAAATAGAAAGATATGTTCTTTTTCTATTTTTAAATGGCTATTTAAACTCTTTAAGGAAAACGTCCAAATTTTGGCCAAAAAGCTGACTAAGCAATGTTATGGTAGTGCAAATCAGACCTGATGATCCCAGGTTAATCAGTTACTGGAAATATTAATTTTGAAAAGGCAAACCCCTTGAAACTTGCATGAATGAATAAAATGAAGGGGGAGGCAGTTAAAAGAGTTGGAAGTTTGTACTGAATGTTGTGTGGTATAACAGAGATCTTTCCAAGACTGAGTCAGTGCACTTTTAGGGATTTTTTTGAACATTATGCTTTTATTGGTTGTAAAAAAGTGAAATTACACACAGCAGCCATGGGAAACTAGCAACAAACTGTAACTTTAAGACTGCCATCTTGTCACTAGCATTTCAGAATCTGTTAAACCTATTTCTTTTTACTCTTTTGAGAGCTCTGTTCCAATTTTTTCTTCGTTGCTGTCTTCCTTTGCTTCTCGTAGGTTCGCAAATTTGTGGCCAAGGACAGTGCAGGGCTTCGTATCCGTAGCCACCCTTCCCTTCAGAGTGAGCAAATAGGCATAGTGAAAGTCAATGGATCCATCACTTTCATTGACGAGGTAATTAATAAGACATTTCTGTTGAAAATTGGACTATGATGTAAAGTTAATTCATGCAAAGAATGTTTTTTTCATGTTTAGATGTTGACATATACACCTTAACATAAGAGTGTAAGTTGCAAAAATATAAATATTTACTATTTTAGTTTTTCAAGTTGTCATTTCCTTTTTACTTACTTGAAAACTGGTGTAGCAAACTTTTGAGACTCTGATATGAGGAAATGAAATTCCTAGAGTTCGTCTTACAATAATATCTCTAAGGATTTAGCTATTCATGACTTACTATTTAAACTCTACACAAAAATTGAGATGTAGGTGTCATTTTCATTACATCTTTCCCTTACACTTCTGAAAGATCAGTAGTGTGTTAGGCTGCTATGCATGTATTTTTCTTACAGTATAACTGCATATACAAGGAATATTTTTACAGTTCACTAAGTTGTATCAGCAGTGGAAAATGGAAAGTGGGGAACTCATGAACCTTACGAAGGCTTGGCTTTCTTTCCTCTGTTCTCTCAAAGCAAGTCTTAGTGCATGAGCTGATTTAAATTTGTCTTTGCATCTTGTCTTCTAAAAAAATATGCCTCCCATTGCTTTGAAATTCTGAATTTGTCAATATTCATCTTTACCTCTTCTTACATTCTATCAGCACAGTGAAGATCATTACTTTCTTGGTACTATTGTCTGTTTGCCTAAATTCTGTTAATCCTTACTAGCTACGCAACAGTTACAGGAGGGCATGGCTCGTTTTTGTTGCTTGTTTCCCATAGATCCACAATGATGATGGTGTTTGGCTGAGGCTGAATGATGAGACAATAAAGAAGTATGTTCCTAACATGAATGGTTACACTGAAGCCTGGTGTCTCTCTTTTAACCAACATCTTGGCAAGAGCCTTCTGGTACCTGTTGACGTAAGTAAAAGGTGCCTTTGAAAAATATCCGAAAGTACACTCTATCCTCATTACAAGACTTTCTTTAATTAAGGCTGCAAATGAGTCCTGAGGTAAACAAAATTTTAATTACCAAATACTATCTTATACGTGTTTGCATTTTTGAGGGCTGTTGTGTAATGAGGGTGGAGTGTAGAGAGGTACGTGGCTTTTTATGTTGAAGCCTCTTCTCCTAGAAGAGAAACAAAAGTGCAAGGACCACTATAACAAAAGTACAATGATATGAGATTATGGCCTGCACCAGGTGTTTCTGATGCAAGATGTGATTGTCTGTAATGTGGTCCACTGATGCCATGATTTCAGAAGAGGCTGTAGCCTGCAGTGAATCAATGTAATTGAGGCATTTTGTGAAACCTGAGAAGTTCTTCAGGCTCTGTTGATTTTTATGTATATTTTTTGCGAGTTTTACACCTGAATCTTTGAACTATCAATTTATTAGCTAATCAAAGAATTCCACAGCATCAAGACTGAATAAAAAATTTAATTTATAATAAGAGTAAGCATAATTTATCCAAATAACTTTAATGGTGATCACCATCATTACAATTCAAAGGTTACACATTTTCTGGAAACAAAGTACAGTTCAAAAAAGAAGTTAAAAAAAAGACAGAAAGAAATAAGTATATGAGCCAAACCAATGTTTCTCAAAAAATTAATGAAGGTGCAGCCATTTCTGGCTCATCTGGTTTTGTGCACTCTGCAGAGTGGGCAGTTCCTTGATTTCTTTAGGGCAGAACGTGAGAACCAGATCTAATTGCAAGTACAGCTATTTAGGTTTGATTTGTGCATTTATATGAGTGAGCTACTGGTGCAGTTGAAGACAGTTCACAAATATATGGCCAAATTAAACACCTGCAGCCAATGATATCATGCCATTCATGTCTTCTGATCATAGAAAAAACAAGATATTCCCAGTTCTGGTGAAACTGGGCTGTTCGCTAGTAGCCAAATCTGGCAACTCATAAATCCCCTGTGGCTGAGGCCATGTTCTGACAAACACTGTTACATGATGCAACTAGATCTTCTTGCTATTCACCTTCTTGTCTATAATTTATTTGTTGATATAATTGGAGATTTCTTTCAATAAAATCCTTATTTTGGGAATTACTTTAATATTGTATATGAGAAGCAAATTATTTCTGTACTCAGCCATCAGTCACTCAAACACTGTGACGACAGGCATGTTTATCCACTTTATTGTAAAATTTATGAAAACATGGAAAAAATTTAAGCTTTGTTTAAGACCTCGGTTGTATTTTTTGCCTTAGAAATTGATACTCATCAGAAGATTGCTATATTACACTTTCACAAAACAATTGTATGCAAGCAGTTGAATTTTATCTATTCACCCGTGATAGAAGTGAATTCACTTTGACTAAGTAGTTAACGTCAGTAAATAATGTAAGTCTGGATAGGTATTATATTCTGTTAGATTTTATTTTCTTGGTTTTGTTTCTTAGTTTAACTATTTCTGATACTTTTTTACTTGCTGGAGGGAATAGTTTTTTGCTCAGCAGTTGTGTACGTGGTTAGCAACAACCTACTCGTTGGTATATTTCAAATGACTCTAGTACACACTTATTGCTAGAAAGGAACATACCCTGTGCACCATGAGAAAAGTCTGAAGGGAAAAGGCTGTCATAAATAAATGAACACTCAGTTCTTGATAGTATAATCTTCATAGTTCAGATTTCATTTAAATAAGTAGGTTGGGTACAATGACACATGAAAAACAGCATTTAATTGTCATACATTTCTCCCTCTGCTTCTGTAAAGTTCAGATAAAATATCAATTTTTTTTCTTAAACAGTGCTGTGAATTACTTCTGATGCCATTTAGACTATTAGAAGCTAGTAGATATGCCTAATTTTCTTTTAACTAACCAGTTACATTACATCTTCAGTGACACAAGATAAAAGTTGCATGCTTTCTTAGTTTCTGATCAGTAAGCAGCCAGTGGCCAACACGGCAAAAAGAAAAAAAGTCGGATTTTTCAGCAGTGTTAATTTCAGCCTCTTGTCCTCTTGGCATACATATTGTATTTACACTTTATGTTTCTTTGTAGACATTAGCCATATATTTTAAGATAAAGCAAATATTGAGTATCTTAGATCTCCTCAAGACACTGTTTCTGTATATTTTGATCAAAGCTATTGCATTTAATGAGAAATGATCATAGGCAAGCAGAGGTCCATTGTAGTTGCCAAACTATTTTGAGTTGTCATTTACCTTCTTAAGAAAAGCTGTATAGTCGTATCCTTTCATGAGGAGTTGCTATGTAACCATTGATCTAAAATTGACATTCCAATCCGTTGTAGGCAATATGAGACTATGATTTTGTACAAGAGTATGAGTCTTAAGAGCTTGCGATTTTCTATAAGCTGCTTCCTTCTCTGGTAGTTATTTTTCCTTCTGTCTTGCGACACGAGGAGCGGCTGACGGAACTGGGATTGTTTAGCCTGGAGAAGAGGAGACTGAGGGGAGACCTTGTTGATCTCTACAGCTACCTGAAAGGAGGTTGTAGCGAGGTGGATGTCAGTCTCTTCTACCAAGTAACTAGCAACAGGACAAGAGGAAACAGCCTGAAGTTGCGTCAGGGGAGGTTTAGATTGAATATTAGGAAAAATGTCTTCACCAAAAGGGTTGGCAGTATTGGAACAGGCTGCCCAGGGAAATGGTGGAGTCACCATCCTGGAGGTATTCGGAAGACATGGTGTGGAATTGGCGGTGCTAGGTTAACAGTTGGACTTGATGATCTTAAACGTCTTTTCTAAACTGAATAATTCTGATTCAGTTGACTGTTTTCGAAAAAAAAAACTTGTGAAGTTCTGATAGAGGGCGTTACCCACAGGGACGGATATGCATGCATGCTTATGCATAGTACTTAGCAGAAAGGTACATGCAGCATAAAACAGTACACACTAGGGAGAAACAGAATTCTATCTTGGTTAAGGTCTGGAACTTGTCTTATTTTAAAATCATATGCGGAATATGTTTTTGTTACTTCATTTTAAACAGCAAACTTCAAAGGCAATATTGTGCCCTGCTGCCTAGTTTTACTATTACATTCCCCAGCTACCATAGTCAAACAGGATTGAGAAACCGCGAGTTTTTCAAATGACGATTGCAGTGGAAGAAAGAACCAAAATTAGTATGTAGACTGCAGTGTTTGATAACAGAACCTCAGAAAGCTGAATGTTCTGTGGAAACACTGAAGGACATTCACAAAAGATTTCTACCATCTATTTAGGCGTGATGGAAAGGAGAGTAAGACCATGTTCGGTAAAATGTCAAGATTTTTGTTTAAGATAAGTCTTAGCTTTGAAACATACTATTAGTTGAGATTTTAAACACTTCTTAATGGTCTGCTAACTTTTGGTGGCCGAACAAAGTAATTTACATTTAAATTTTTTGTTTCTGAAATTGAAACTTTGTTGGAAAAAAAATATGAATTCGTGAAATTATTTTTAGTTTTTGGAAGGGAAAGGTTGAAAGGAAAAATAAACTAAATCTACAGATGGTAACATAAGGACTAAATACAAAGCTTCAGAATGAAAACTTTGTTCTGAAATACATGCCTGATCTATTCATGTAAACTGGCATACAGTGTGGTAATAGCCAGGAAACTCTAAAGCTCCCAGAGCAAAGGAGAGCTTCCTTCTAGTGTGATTTTTTTCAGTGTTGCTAATCTGTCGTGGTCCCACTTCACTGCTGTTGGTTTCTCTTGTATGTTTTGTTGTAGAATCATAGAATGGTTTGGGTTGGAAGAGATCTTACGGATCATCTAGTTCCAACCCCTCTGCCATGGGCAGGGACACCTTCCACTAGACCAGGTTGCTCAAAGCTGCGTCCAGCCTGGCCTTGAACACTACCAGGGAGGGGGCATCCACAGCTTCTCTGGGCAACCTGTTCCAGTGTTTCACCACCTTCATAGTAAATAATTTCTTTCTTATATCTGATCTAAATCTACTCTCTTTTAGTTTAAAGCCTTTACGCCTTGTCCGATCGCTACATGCCCTTCTCAAAAGTCCCTCTCCAGCATTCTTGTAGGCCCCCCTTCAGATACTGGAAAGATGCTACAAGGTCTCCCAAGAGCCTTCTCAGATTTATAACATACAAAAATAATCTTTGAAATATACTTTAATATTTTAGGTATGGATAGTCCATGTTTCTCTGTACAATAGAAGTCCATCACAAAGTATGAGATATGCTGCAAAGTGATACAATTAATCTGTTAAACTACATTGGATGCCTATGAAGTACACTATCTTTAGGCAAATGTAGGCTTTTTATAGTTGTCATAGTTTTATGTCAAATTGATAAGACTTTGCTCTGCTAGTCTTCCTATCTAACACCCTCCCCACCTTCCCCAGTGCCCCAAAACATATCTCACCAGTGCATTGGTACCTCTTTCAGTTTTAGGTAGAGGTACTTAAACTGTAAAGAAATAGTGGTGGTTCACAATTTCCCTGTTTTTGTCAAAATTGCAAATTGTGTTTATTACTGAAACTTGATGTAAGCAGAACTTCTGCAAACAATATGTAGCTAGATGATTTGTTTCTATCATGAGATAGACGCGTGGATTTAGTCTTTTTTCAAGGAATACAGAGGAGGTATGCCAGGAGGGTTTTGTGCTTATTTTCTGCTTAAAGGGATTCATTGCCTTTTCTTTAACTACTGTTAAATTTTAATGTGACTGCTGTCCGGGGATTTCATTTGGTTCCCCTATCAGGATGGGGGTAGGAAGTAAGATTTTGATGCCTCTGTTCATACAGATAAAATGGTGGCTTTACAAAAAGGATTCTGTCATAAATACTGATTATTAATACTACTATCTATGTACTATTAATTCTTTGATTTGACAGGAACAGTGAAAATTTCTTTGAAATGAGTAGAAATCAGTTTATGGAGAACAGATGGCTTCTTTTTCATGTTTTCCAGTGATTAAAAAATGCCATCCTAGCTGTTCTGTGGGAAGAAAAAGTACACAGAACAGCAGTGCTCATTTCCATAGTACAGGCAGTTGGTTATAAAATTAGTGAACTCTCTCTGGCAGCTCCATTTGGTTTATGATGATTGATAATAAACTATTATGCATTGTATATTTTACCAAATGAATGAAATCTTAGTGATCTTTCTTATGGCACTCTGAAATTTTTGGCTCTGGTGAAGAGTGCAATTTTGATGTGCAAGCTGGTGAAATGATTTTGTGCAAGTGAATTGCTTCCAGCAATAGTGAGCTTAGCCCTTCTGCATATTTTCAGTTCTGACTTGGTGACTAGAAGTCTGTGTGCAGTTGTTCTGCTATAATTGAAATTATCTTTCAGAACAGCAGACTGTTTTGCTATAAAGCTGTGGTTTGTGGTGGGACCAACTACTGTTTCATTGTAACAGAGATGTGAGGGGGGTTTGTGCATGAAGTCTCCAGATTTACAAGAAATGTCTGGCTCTTAATTTCAGTAAATGGCATGACACACTACATCCATTTTGAGCTTTTGACATACTAAACTGTTTTTGTTTAATGGATGATTTGCCATGATGAGCAATGGACTCAGGTGACTTGATTAGCAAAACAAAACTTTCCCCTTTTGCAAAACATTCTACCAGTAAATTTACTTGTGGAGAAAGTTTGCACTATAGTACCTCAAGCTTCTTCCTCCAGTGTTTCTTTGTTCCCATTTCTTTGTTGATATGTGTCTTTTTTTTTTCCTAAACTTTGTTGCTCAGAATGTCTTTAATGCTAGCCAAGGAGTAAGTGATTTGGACTTTTTTTCATGGACTTCCAAAGCTTTACCCCCTAAGGTGAGTTAAATGACAGGAACAGTCACGCTGTGTCTTGTGTTTTCAGATTGTACCTTATGACTCAACTTTACACCAAATGAAGTCTGTTTTACTTGGAGTTATTTTTACATGAAATAGCAGGTTTGCATAGAATGCTGTATCTGTGTGTCTCCCTTTAGGATGAGAAAAAAATACCAGGGCAGATTATTGAATTTTCATTAATTCATGAGTAACACACTCCTTTTTTAACAAACCAGATAAGAAATTCAGAGAGATGGCCTAGTAACATAATAAAGGCTTTCATTCTAGTTTTGATGCAGAATGTACTAGTAAATTTTTTTCTGTTACTGGAGGGTACATGTAAAGTTGCAGCATCTAATAAGATATTTGTATGAGTAAAGCCAAAGTATTTAATACTCAGCATATTCTTAATCTTTTTTAAAATTATGCGATTATAGGAACAAGTTATGTTGTGTACAGTTAAGCGGTTTAAATTATCTGCAGAAGTGCTTGTCTAAATCTCTTCGCAGCCCTGTAGTGATTTTCAGATCAAGTTTTTTTTAGATGACCTTTGTAATGAAGATGACACTCAGTGTAGTACATATTGGTTTAGAGACTTAAAAAATTGTTTTTCCACTGAATCTTTTTTCCCAAAATAGCAAACAACTTTGTTGTTATATCAAGATCTAGACAATGTTTAAACTGTCTTTAAAACACAGATTTTTCCCCTCTCCCCCCCCCCCCC
>Ga0065711_1036264_pt1 | contig 21226 bp, 13 predicted proteins | sample Hoacrofraction12_FD_59098 | JGI IMG/M metagenome (GOLD analysis project Ga0065711, IMG submission 59098) | Hoatzin crop microbial communities from Cojedes, Venezuela - Epithelial fraction 12 v2 (version 2) | ecosystem: Host-associated > Birds > Digestive system > Esophagus > Crop | place...
ACAAAACAAAACAAAACAAAACAAAACAAAATACAACAAAACGAAACAAAACAAAACAAAACACAACAAAACAAAACAAAACAAAACAAAACAAAACAAAACAAAACAAAACAAAAAAACAAAACAAAACAAAACAAAATAAAACAAAACAAAACAAAACAAAATAAAATAAAATAAAATAAAATAAAATAAAATAAAATAAAATAAAATAAAATAAATAAAACAAAATAATCTTATTTGAAAGAAGATATAAATTTCTTATTTAAAATCACTGTATGCAATTGATAGCTATTTGGCTGCACATCTTGAATAAAGAATATTATTAGCAAACAAAACATGCATTTTTGAAGGCCCTGTAGTCTCTTCCAGTGACATAGACTACCAGAGACAAACTGTCACATTCCATTTTCTGATAAAAGTTCAGAGTGTAATGTACCATTTGCCTGAAGAAACTCTCAGAGCAACTTAGTTAGTTAGATAGATAGTTAACTATTTATTAGTTGAAAAGTGCCACTGGTTCACTACAGACATTAAAGATTCTCAGCAAGTACCATCTCCTGAGGATTTAGCCTCAGGATAGTTACAATTCTATAGAAATGCATGTGTACTTGTAAGGGGAAAATAGCGAAAAGACCTATTGTTATTTCATTAGAGAAGAAACAACCTAGCGTAAGCAGATGCTTTTTATTTATGTGAGTTCTTTCCTAGGACAAATTTTCTTTTATATTTTACTCCTACAGAGCCAATCCTGGTTCAGGAGTGATATCATCCCTAAAATATATTCATTACTGTAGCTAGCTCTGCAGTGTGGGAGGTATTTAGGTATTGTGTACATGTAGTAGTATGTGCCAGCAGCAGCTGTCATGGGATTTTTTGTTTGTTTTTTTTTTCTGTATAAAGCAAATAACTTGGAAGATTTAGTAGAAGTAGAAACGATTGGGAGTTTCTCATGATAAGTGAACAAAGCAGTAGTAAACAGATACTCTGTACATGGAGATGTTAAAGTGAGCTATAAAGTAAGAATAGGAGTAACAATAGCTTATTCTTTACAGGTGATTCACTAAATAAGTGAATCTGCAACGAATCTCCTACTTTTCTGACAGGGTGTCATTACAGCAAGTCATTACTTATACTGTCCACCTGCTTGACTACCACCATGACAGCCACCAGAAGCAGAAACACTTGCACTTCATGCACTCTTTGTGAACCGTTGCCAACTTTTTTTTAATATCAAAAAGAAGGTTTTTTTGCATCATTACTTAGGAGTTGATGACATGGGATATTTTACAGCTTACCTGCCAAAAGAGAAGATCCTTTCATTCTACAGACTAAGATAAAGCAGTTCTCACAGACAGTAAGCACTTTGTCCCTTAATGAATTTTGTGGGAGATGTTATTTTTGCAGGAGAGCACAAATCCCAAGGACTGAGTGATTTTCAGCTTTTTTACATGTCTTTGTTTTTACAGTTCAAACAGTTGTTGTGGTCTAGCTGACAAACTGATCTGTGATCTAACAATTGAAAAGAAAAAACAAAGTCTAAAGTTAATGTCAGATGAGGACAATTTAACCCTTTGTAAGACTTCTGATTTTATATCACAAGCAATGAAAGAAATTACAAAATTACCTCTTCTAGTTGGAGTTCAGAGAGTGTTAACATCAGTGAATTGATTAATGTGAAGGGAAATAAATGCCTACTTTGGGCTAGAACATAAAAGCCATGCTATTGCTTTAGATGTGGAGATGTCAGTCATCTGACTGATTTTCTGGGATGTCCTGCAAGATATGTAAATTGAAAACAATGTCAAATGTAAAAGGAACATCAAAGTAGCTGTGCTACGCTTGAAGACAGACGGAAACACAACACCTCCCGGTTTACACTAATAAAGTCCAAATTTCTTGTGTCTAAAAATAATGATCAGATTGTTCAACTTGTATTAATTGTCAATAAAACATAACTTGCCATATCTCCATACTTGAAAGTATTGAGTTTGAGGTCAATACTTCGATGTATTCAATGTACTTCAAGTCAAAGTGCTTGAAGATGAGCAGAATGAAACTGATAATAAACTGTGTACACATTAAATTCGAAGGGTTAAAAGCATCTGCTTCCTTTACTCACTTTCAGCTTTCTTTTTACTTTCCATATTATTGCACTGATTTACTTCAGTGTTTTTCACTTGGTAAAGCACTATTTTATTTAAACACAAAGATAAAAATCTGGTTAGAAGAGTAATCAGAAAGCATTTTTTTTCAAGCTACTTTCATCCTAAGACTGTAAGAAACACAATGAAGGAAGGTATAACATAGATCTAGTAACTGGAACACAAGAAAGTATCCTTACTGCAAATGGGTTAGGGATAGAAGAGATGCTGCAGATGGTAAAACCCTGCATGAACAAGATCATTGCAGAGGATATTTGTCTTTATTTGCAAGAGCTTCCATGCATTAACAACAATTTCTTTTCTTAGTTCTTACGGAAAGCAATCAGTTAAAATACTTCCTCAAGTCATGATTGGCCTTGCTTTAAGTGTAATGCCAAGCTTTACTGAACTACTTTCTCTGTTTTAATAGATTTTTCTCAAAGTCCTGAAAAACAGAATTCCAAAGAGCCTACCTTTCACTTCAGGTTAGTGCACATTTACTTTTTGCTGTTGTTGTTGCTATTGCTTTTTTTCCCCTTTGGTTAATCCATTTATTTACAACCAAAGCCAGTGATCTTTCTGCTGTTTCTACTTCAAATTTTTACATTAGTCTGCTTTTCAGTGTTGAGACCCACAGTCCTGAATATAGTTACCATTAAACTTATCGTCTCAGTTCCAGGCATCCAGTATTGTTACTCCTCTATCCAATTTTCTATGTATCACACCCTCTGTCTGATTTGATGAAAAGTTATTTTGCTAATAAGTTCTCCTGTCTTTGAAGTTCCCAGTGTTTCTGCTCAGTCCTGTGTGATGCTGCTACAGTTTCATGTTACTCCTGTCAAACAAGCCAAATGAACCCGTTTATACCATCCTGAATTTTTCGAAAATCTTTTTCTCAGTTAGATGCCTCTCATCTTTATATCATGTAGGGTTGTTTATTTACCCTATTCTCTTAAAAATGGTGAAACCACTGCTTCCCAGGGAAAAACAGAAAGGTCTACATCCATCCAAATTAGGACTGTCACACAGTGAGACTAAGTGACTAAGTAATTGGTGGATTTTTCCTCTGGGTGACCAGCAAAAATCTGGATTCACCTTGAAATGGAAAAATCATTAACTCCAAAATACACTGTATACATTTTTGCACATTTCATTTCTAGAGGAAATCAGCAACAAATATTACTTATTCACAGAATCACAGAATCACAGAATTTTAGGGTTTGGAAGGGACCTCTGTCGACCATCTAGTCCAACCCCCCTGCCGATGACTAAATGCTAAGTTCTATAAAACCACTGAGAGTTTTGAGAATACTTAGTTACCAAATTTACTGTGGTATCCATGGAATTTAGAGTGTTAGATATGTTTTAGCTTCACAAATACCTTAAAAATAAGACTTCTTTGTTATGTCTTCCTTAAAAGAAACTTGTGTTTATGAAAATAAAGATGACTATACTGAGGTTAAGACTTTTTTTTTGTCAGCAATGATGCAAATAAAAATTTTCCCTTGCAATTTATAGCAGAAGGCCTGACTAAAATCTGCCTACAAGTACTACCTGTAGCAAGAGAACCACAAGAAAAATTTCAGTGGTTCTCAAGTAATATCTTGTAAGGAGCAAAGGCTGGATTACTCTGAAAAGGCAATGGAAGGAACAAGAAAGTTGAGTGAGAGACAAGTTGCGTGAAATGACAGAATAAAAACCCATTGAACTGACTACCGTATTCTTACATTCTCAATGTCAGCTGCGTTAGCTAATACATGTTTGGAAACTTCTTGACAATAAGACATGCATTGGAAAGCTATTGCTTTAGTTACTCCTAAAACTTGTAATGCGAAATATTCTATCCTCCTATAAATAGAGAATGCATCTCATTTTACCTGCATAATTACTGATCAAATCAGTCACAACAGACAATTTAGTATTTTCATAATGCCTACTGATGTCACCATTCCTCGGGAACCCTGCAAAAGGCAAAATGAAGTTTATATCCACTTTATTAATAGTGTATGACCAAGTATTGGGTAAAACAAAATGAAAAGTTTCTATGCTGTCTGGACTGTTACACTGTGGGATAAATGCAACCTTGTTCAGTGGGAGTGAAAAAGATTGCTAATGTGAGAAACAGTTTCAAACTTAGAAACAGCAGACATAGGAAAGAGAGGCTAGCTGACTGTTAGAGAGAGCTGTATAAAATTCCTCAGACTCTCACGCTCTAAGGTAGCCAGCTTAACTCCGTGTGGGCTGCTCCAGACAGGAAGGTCCATGGGACTGAAAGAAACTGCAGTAGAATCCAAGTCAGGTAATTAGCAGAGCTTTCTGGCATTATCTTTCCATACCTTGCCTATGAACTTCGAAACTGACACCTAAGTAGTTTTACTCCCTATATCTGTATTTAATATTTGGTCAAAATACACAATAATGCTGTTGCTACCAATACTTTTATAAAGGAGATGCATTATAAATGGGGACTGTGAAGATGAGACAGCTGGCAAGCCTAAAAAAGTATTTACAATGGCATTGGTAGAATGTACAGCGAATTAGAGCTTTAAAACTTGGTCTAACTACAATATCATAGTTTACTATAACTAAAATCAATGATAAGATATGACTGCATTGCCAAAACCTGTCTCATTAGAGTAATATTTTTCCATTCTAGGTTCTTGTTAATCAGTGCACAAAAGTGGATATTAATTCTAATTGATGTTCTCTCATTTTCACCAATCCAGGACAACATAATACTGATATGTCTGTCATTGCTGGGTATGTCTAATACTGTTTTTGAATCTCGTTTGCCTTCCTGAGTTTGTTCTGATTCTTAAAACATAACTGCAGTCATTGCACTATAATCAACATGTACATTTGTCCTCTTCTTGGGATATCCTAAGAAGTCATAAATTTCACTTTTCAATTATATCAAGTCACTTCTCAGAATATAAGGGCTTTCCATGTAAAAAGTAAAATTCAGTACCTGAGGTTCTCTTCTAAAATTCTTTTTCATACATTTATTGCTTTTTCAGAATTTTTATGAAGTATAACACCTTAGGGATCAGTGCAACCCATGATTTGATATTGAGACAAAACATTTGTCTAGACTAGACTTTCAGAAGTAAAAATAACAAACTATTTCTTCCCATTTTTGAAGGGTTGGTATCATCAAATTTGACTACAGTGCTGCATTACATTAAAATATTTACCTAATACACCTTATTTTCATAACAGCAAAGATTTATTTTATTTTATTTTCCTTGTGTTAAGAATAAATTCTAATTTAATTTCTGAGAATTACTACAGTAAGCCAGACTCAATTCACAAAATGAAAACCTGGGGCCTGGTGGACACTGACAGAGATACAATGAACAGTTCTGCTCTGTTACAGTATTTTGCTTGAAGCCAGAAAACATCTTCAAGTACAGGAATTTTAGACTGAAAACTAACAAGCAAATACAGAATGCTAAAGTGTTCAGTAATGATTTATTTTGCTTTTCTTAGGATCCATTGCAAATAAAGGGAAGCCGAAAACAAAAACTATTACCTATAAAATGGCATATAAATTATAATTAAAAGCTTAAATCCTTTATAACAAAATGTCTGAAAGCTTTTTCTGGAGTGTTTTACTTTGTTTCTTTCATGTTTTGACATGACATATTACACATTAACTAATACTATCTACTCTACAGCCCGTTGCATGTCATGGTTTCCTCAGACATGGTTCTTACATGACATACGCTGGACTTGCTTATCTGCATAACTGCAGAGGGATGCTAGAGAACTCATTTTTGCACTACTGTGACAGGTATTCAAGCTATTAGGCAGTACAAACTCTTAGAAGTTCGTGAAGTTTTCTCCTTTGTGTTAAGTTTTGCCTGGCTGAACAGGGAGTTCTTTCTGGGACTCAGGAAAAAAAAGAGGGTCTAGCACTTTTGGAAGGAAGGGCAGGTGACTCAAGAGGAGTACAGGCGTTTTACTAGGTCATGCAGAGAGGAAATTAGAAAGGCAAAAGCCCAGCTAGAACTCAGGCTGGCCACTGTTCTAAGGGACAACAAAAAATATTTTTGCAAATATATCAACAACAAAAAGAGGGCCAAGGAAAGTCTCCATTCCTTATTGGATGAGGGAGGCAATACTGTCAACGAGGACGAGGAAAAGGCTGAGGTACTTTATGCATTCTTTGCCTCAGTCTTTAATAGTCAGACTAGTTATTCCCAGGGTAGTCAGTCCCCACTGCTGGAAGACAAGGAAGGAGTGCGGAAGAAACCTCCCATAATGCAGGAGGAAAGAGTTAACTACCTGCTATGGTACCTGGACACTTAAAAGTCTAAAGGGCTGGATGGGATCCACCCAAGAGTGCTGAGGGAGCTGGCAGAGGAGCTGGCCAAGCCACTCTCCATCATCTATCAGCAGTCCAGGCTAACAGTGGAGGTCCCGGGTGACTGGACGATTGTCAATGTAACACCCATCTACAAGAAGGGCCCAAAGGAGGATCCTGGGAACTACAGGCCTATCAGCTTGATGTCAGTGCCAGGGAATATTATGGAGTGGTTCAAGCTGAGTGTGCTCACTGGGTATGCGAAAAACAAACAGGGGATCCAGCTCAACCAGCACGGGTTCATGAAAGGCAGGTCCTGCTTGACCAACCTTATCTTCTACAACCGGGTGACCCGCCTAGTGGATGAGGGAAAGGCTGTGGATGTTTTCTACCTGGACTTTGGTAAGGCTTTTGACACTGTTCCCCACAGCAACCTCCTGGAGAAACTAGCTGTCTGTGGTTTGGATGGGTGTACTCTCTGCTGGATAAAGAACTGGCTGAATGACGGAGCGCAGAGAGTGATGGTGAATGGAGTTAAAACCAGGTGGTGTCCGGTCACAAGTGGTGTTCCCCAGGGCTCATTTTTGAGTCCACTCGCGTTCAACATCTTTATCAAAGATCTGGATGAGGGGATTGAGTGCTCCCTCAGGAAGTATGCAGACGCCACCAAGCTGGGTGGGAGTGTTGATCTGCTTGAGGGTAGGAAGGCTCTGCAGAAGGATCAGGACAGACTGGATCGATGGGCCGAGGTCAATTTTATGAATTTCAACAAGGCCAAATGTTGGGTCCTGCACTTGGGTCACAACAACCCCATGCAACACTACAGGCTTGGGGAGGAGTGGCTGGAAAGCTGCCCGGAGGAAAAGAATCTTGGGGTGTTGTTTGAAGGCCGACTGAACATGAGCCAGCGGTGTGCCCAGGTGGTGAAGCAGGCCAAAAACATCCAGGCTTGTATCCGGAATAGTGCGGGCAGCAGGAGAAGGGAAGTGATCATGCCCCTGTACTCGGCACAGGTGAGGCTACATGTTGACTACTTTGCTTGGTTTTGGGCCCCTCCCTACAAGAAGGGCATTGATTGGCCAACACATGTCCAGAGAAGGGCAACGAGGCTGGTGAGGGGTCTAGAGAACAAGTCTTATGAGGAGCGACTGAGGGAGCTGGGGCTGTTTAGTCTGGAGAAGAGGAGGCTGAGAGGGGACGTTATCACTCTCTACAACTACCTGAGAGGACATTGTAGCAAGGCAGGTGTTGGTCTCTTCTCCCAAGTAACTAGCGATAGGACAAGAGGTAATGGCCTCATGTTGCGTCAGGGGAGATTTAGGTTGGATATTTGGAAAAATTTCTTTACTGAAAGAGTGATCAGGCATTGGAATTCGCTGCCTAGGGAAGTGGTGGAGTCCCCATCCCTGTAGGTGTTTAAAAAGCATCTAGATGTGGCTCTTCAGGATATGGTGTAGTAGGCATGGTGGTGTTGGGTTGATGGTTGGACTTGATCTTAGAGGTCTTTTCCAACATAAGATTCTGTGATTCTATGATTCTATAAATTAGAGCAAGGTAGATCAGGGTTTCGTCAATGCCTTATTTTGTTCTTGGTGTTGTATTAGGACATTTTTATCTGGCTGAGTGAAGACGATCTGGTGTCAGAAGTGCAGTCGTGTTTACATGTTTTGCACTGATAATGCCTGGTCTCATTAAAATTTAGACCATGAAGAAATTAAACTTTGTAAAAGGATTTTGTTTCTTCATCAGCCACAAGAAACATACAAAGACGTCTTTCGAAGGCCTGAGAATAAATCTTTCAGAGAAACCAGATTTGTTCTGAATGAGTGGTAAAGCAACAGATCTTCAACAAGGGTTATCTTTTTCATTCTTCTCTCTCTTCCTTCTTTCCTTCTCTGATTCCACTAGTTTTTTGAATATGAGTAAAGTCTTCCCGTAGTTCTACAAGCATTAGAAAAACTAAATTTGTTGATATCTGTTATGAATAGATATACTACAATGGTGAACATACAGAAAACATTAATAAACCCCAAAAGGTCTCCAGAGGCTATACAGTACCTAGACACCAAAAGAGGTATGAAATCAGGCTACAAAATAAATTATGACACTATAGTTCTGACAGTTGCTTCATTAGCATCATCTTTCTTTTTTCATTTTAAAAATAGCAGATTGAGGTAGAGTGATTTCTTTTAAATAAACAATCTTTCTGAGGTTGATCTATGGAGTGATATTTCTTTTCTGATTCTTGGCAGATATGACTGTCTGATCTATTCACACAAATTTTCCCACAAGTTTCTACTTGTCAGCTTTGAATTAATGAATAGTTCTTGAAACACAGAGTATCAACTAGCTTAGTAATGGAACTTGCTGAGAAGTTATTTGTTAATGATGAGCCCTCTGTGCTAGGTCTTCTTAGAGCAGGAAGAGGTTCCTGCTGTGGAAGCAAACCTACACTCCGTGTACTTACATGTGTTAAGTATCACACATATATGATTACAGTGCGTGTGTATGTGCACCTGCCATATTCTGTGTCGGCCATGAGGCCTAGTATTTAGGAGACAGCAGCATGGTATGATAGTATGGTTTGAAATTCTATTATTCATACTCAATATTAATACTCTTTGACCTTGGGAACCAGCAACCAGTCAGCCTCACCTCTGTGCCTGTTAAGATCTTGGAACAGATCCTCCTAGAAGGTATATTAAAACATATGGAAGACAGGGAGGTGATTAGAGACAGCCAACACAGCTTCACCAGGTCAAATTGTGCTTGACTCTAATCTAGTGGCCTTCTATGATGGAGTAACTGCATCAGTGGACAAGGGAAGAGATATTTATGTCATCTACCTGGACTTCTGTAAGGCCTTTGATATGGTCCCCCACAACACTCTTACCACTAAATTGGAGACGTACTGGTTTGATGCACAGACTGTTCAATGGATAAGGAATTGGCTGGATGGCCTTGTCCAAAGACTTAGTCAACAGCTCAACATCTAAGTGGAAACCTGTGACAAGTGATGTCCTTCAAGGGCTGTACTGAGACCAGCATTATTAAATGTCTTAATCAGTGACATAGACAGTGGGGTTGAATGTTTAAATGAAACCTCAGAAAGTTTGCAGGTGACACCAAGCTGTATGGTGCAGTTGATAGCAATTGAGGGAAGGGATGCGATCCAGAGGGACCTTGACAGGCTTGAGGAGTGGGCCTGTGTAAGCCTCATGAGGCTCAATAAGGCCACGTGCAAGGTCCTGCACCTAGGTTGCGGCAATCCCCGGTAACAATACAGGCTGCGAGATGAAGGAATTGACAACACCTCTGAGGATAAGGGCTTAGGGGTACTGGTTGACAAGAGGTTCAACATGACCTGGCAATGTGTGCTTGCGGCCCAGAAGGGCAACCATATCCTGGGCTGCGTCAAAAGAAGCATGGCCAGCAGGTCGAGGGAGGTGGTTCTGCTCCTCTACTCCAGTCTGATGAGATCCCACCTGGAGGCCTGCATCCAGCCCTGGAGTCCCCAATACAAGAAAGACATGGACCTGTTGGAGTGAGTCCAGAGGAGGGCTGCAAAAGTGATCAGAGAGCTGGAACACCTCTCCTATGAGGAAAGGCTGAGAGAATTGAAGTTGTTCAGCCTGGAGAAGAGAAGGCTCCAGAGAGACCTGACTGCGATCTTTCACTATGTAAATGGGGCTTACAACAAAGACAGAGAGACTTTTTGCCAGGACCTATAGTGAAAGGACAAGAGGCATTGATTTTCAGCAGAAAGAGGCTGGATTCAGATTGGACATAAGGAAGAAATTTCTTATGATGAGGGTGGCGAGACACTGGAACAGATTGCCCAAAGAAGCTGTGGCTGCCTCTTGACTGGAAATGTTCGAGATCATGTTGGATGGAGCTTTGAGTAACCTGATCTATTGAAAGACGTCCCTGCCCATGTCAGGTAAGTTGGACTAGGTGGTCTTTGAATGTCCCTTCCAAATCAAACTGTTCTATGATTCTATGCGAACATTGTTACTGAAATTCTGTTTTCCTTTTTTTAAAATGTTTTATTTTATTTTTGTTTTTTATTTTATTTTAAATATTATTTAATTCAGTTGACAAGTCTTTTCAGTCTTCTCACTTCTTGCTCTGTCTTAGACCTCAGAATTCTGCAAGGAGGTCATTCCACAGTAGACAAATAAAAAAATACAGGCACAGGAGGCTGTATTGAGCATCCAAAATCACCAAGAATCAGCCTATAGTGAGGATATAGCCACCCTGAAACTTTCACGTCAAGATGTCTGAACACAAGTCAGCCTCTAAGGTGTGCAACAATATCAGGTGATATGCCTAACTGAGAAAGTATCTATGTGGACAGGAGATCCGTAGGTACAGTTTTTCTAAAGCAAAACTGAGACTGATTCTAAGTCCTGTGGAAAGTTATAATGTACTGAAATTGCCACCACAGTTTCAACGTTTGAGAAATTTGGACTTTTTGGACAAGTGCCCCAAAGTTGTGGATATGTGTGGTCCAAATCTCTGTCTGTATAATAGTTTACACTTAACTGATAATATCCTATTTTAAATATACTGTCCTATACTTACTTCAAAGTTTAAAAGAATATTTCTGGGTAGCAATGAAATAACACAGAAATGCATGTCATTCATTCACAACGTTATCAACTAGATTCTGACCTAATGACAGAAAAGAAACCCTAGCTTCATTTCCAAATTTTATCTGAATTTGCAAGGCTGTCATTAAAATTTTGCTCTTCTCTATAAATTAGACACAATATTGGAGTCACTGAACCAAACACATATTGATTATGCTGTGTTTCTTCACAGGTGCATGAACAGGAACATGGAAGAAAACAACCAGATTCGCTGCATACTCTTTAGGAAGCATAGGCATGTTTATGTCTTTTAACTGCAGCTACTTGTATCTCCATACTGGAAAGGAAGATGATAGTCTGGGTCACTGTCTCCACAAAGCAGATCAGCAAAGTGGATTGTTGACTTATCTTGGTCAGTCTCAGGAAGGACTAATATTTTATTCACATAAAACTCCATTCTTCCCTTTTCCTTCCCTGTACTCTAAGTACAAATTCAACTGTTTGCTCATGAACTGACTCCTAGTTTTCTGGAAAACCCACCTAAGAAACTCTTTCTTGGTAAGAACTTCAAGCACTAGACAAGTTTTAACTTCATAGTGATCTGTTTGTGTGGCTGTAAATTAACGGCATAAATGAGTGAGGTACAAAAAAAGACTTCATATGTTCTTTTAGAAAAAAAAGTTAGAGGGTAGAACCTGTACTGTTTTAAATAAATGATTGCATATAAAAATGCTACATTCTATCTAACAGCAAAAAAGCTCAGATCTACTATTCCTCATTTTCACTGCTGGCACAGCATGGGAAGTGCAAGCTCAGGTTTGTCTGCATCTGCTAACATATAGGTATAATTGGATTGCAGTGGTAGCAAATGATTGTGTATGTGTTGTAGCCACTATGAAAAATAAATGCAGCAAGAAAAGCAGCAGGCAAGCACCTTCTATGCTATTTTGTCAGCTGACCAGCAGGATCTACCTGTACCTTCAGCAGCTGCCACTTCCTCTCCACCTCTACTTGTATCCCTCACCATCAGTAATCCTCTGCAGAGGAGCCAAGGTCAGGCCACATAACTGCATTACTTTCACAATATCAGCATGGCCGAGGTTTCCCAGCCAGATGAATGGCTGAGAGCAAGATAGATGAGGTTGCTTTCAAACCAAGCTTCCCATTCCACAACACTAACAGCTGCTAAGCCACCTGGCCTGCTGCAGGATTATACCTTATTTAAATCTGATCCACCAGAACTTAAATATTCTACAGTGTTCCTATTTCTGACTTCAGGAAAAAATGTCTTTTTTCAAATTATTAGAGTTTGGGTGAAACCTGTTTTCAGTAAGTGATGTAGGTCCACTAAAGAAAGTTTCAAGAGATGAATAAACTCCTCTAACTAACCAGCTAGCTGTTGTTAGGCAAAGTGTTCAATGTATGAGTACGTGGCAAAGTTTGAACAGAAGACAGAAGTTAGAGACCGAGGATTCATGTGTGATGGGTTCAGAACCCAGAGCCCTGGGTATTGCATGACCTGTACTATGTTTGTCTAGTCACTTGTCAGAGAGATAGCAAAGACTGAGGAAACTGAAGAGAAAGTGGAGAGAAAATATCATACACAGAGAATTTAGGCTTATAGCCAGCCACTTGAAAAAGATGGTTCACTAAGCAAAGTTGCCTCCTAATGATTTTTTTACCCTCCTCCTCCAAGTTCAAGGACAAATGAGGTTTGTAAAAATAGACAGGGTTTTAGCAAACACACCTGCAAGACTTGGAGATACAACTTGCAGATTTTCAGATAATGAGTTTTCCTGTGAATGCATCAGTAATGACAAGGTTGTGATAGACTCTATGATACAAAAGCAACATTCAGGGTAGGTAAGACAGCAGACCAACACCAAATGTGTTTTTCAAAATAATATCCACCAAAAGTATCTTTCAGAAGGTTCCAACAACCAAAGGTTACTTTATGGAAGACATGTCAAAGGGTTTGTCACATCTTGATTTGTCAAGAGAAAGATGACAAAATGGAGAATGACATAGTATTCAGAAAAGAAGAGTAATGATGCTGCCGAACTACTAACTGTAGCATACAGATGTTTGGGTTTTTTTCAAGTACCAGAACCAGATGACTAGATTATGGAAGTGTGATGTCTGTTTGCAAAAAGGGTTTTGTGAAAGATCCACAGAACTGAGGACATGAAAGCTACATCTCCTTATTAGCATTCCGTAGAAACTGGACTGAAAACAGAATTGCTGGGCAATTTACTGAGGAAGTGAATGTGTTTTTTCTTAAGAAAATTATTTCTCACAAAACTAATGGACCTTTTTAAAAAAAGAGATAAGTCTCCAGAGAAGAGGGAGATAGAAGAGTGTACTTAGGTTTCCAAAAGGTCCTTAAAGAAACTAAGTTGCAGTAAAGATAGAAACTCATTGGTAAATGGTTAAAAGATAGAGAACAGACAGTGAAAGTGAATGGTCAGACTTAATAATATCAAGTGGAATTCGATACAGGTACATGATGCGTAGGAGAAGATATTTCTTATTCTGTATAGGCAGTAATGATCTTTGAACTGTTCTCTACCACTGAAAAATAAGTAGATCTGTGAAAAAAACAGGGCAGAGCTCCATGTTGGTCAAGAAAAAAGGAAGTATTAGGAAAGCAGGAGGAGAGAAGAAAAACCATAATATGACCTCACATTTCGATTGTTGTGTGCAGATGTCCCCCTTATCACAAAAAGATACAGTGCAGCTTGGAAAAGTCAGAGTAGTGCAAAGAAGACGACAAAACAAGTTGCACTATACAGGTAAGGAAGGCACAGATATTCAGATAACGACTACATGGACTGAAACTTCTGAAGCTGTAGAAGAGATGTGAGATAACAACATATAAAAACATGACTAACAGGGAAAGAGTAAATGGGAAACGAATGTTAGTAAATTTCCTAATACCAGACTAGAGGATATAAAAACAAATACTACCAGGACTCCGTCCGAAATAAACCGAAGTACTTAATCTCATGTGTGGCTAGACCATAGAACTTCTTGAAAATATTTGTTTTGAACATTACACAAGTATCTATGGTGATTATGAATTTCCTTGGAAGTGCCACTGAAACTTGTTATTTTCTTATGCTCTTCTCCAGGCATCTGCGGATGCTTGCTAGCACAATTATAACCAGGCTTGACAAACCTCTGGTATGGACAGCTCATACATTCATCTACTGTTGACAATTCCTACAGAAGAAGGAACACAAATTTGATTAATCTTTGAAGGCAAAAAAAACTATCACAATATATGGGTGTGTGTGAATCTGGTTAGAAGTGTGTGTGAATCTGGTTAGAATTACACCGTTGAATTAAGAGATTAATTCTTACATTGTTAGTCCGTTAGAGCTGTTAGTGTCTTGGTCACTAAATCATTGCTGATCTTACCAAGCTTTCCAGAATAATAAGCAAGGAAAGACTAGGAAGTCTACTAGATTCAGGCAACTTGTACCAGGCAGAATCAAAGAGATACCTATTTTTTTAGATATTTTTACATACTAAAAAATCCATTATCTGTTAATTTTACAGTGACTATGAATTAATTAGACAAAAGATCAACTTAACATGTTATCCCCATTCAGATCTATTTTTGCTTTCCTTATATTGTCAGGACAGAACTTTAAACTCATTGAACAAAGGAAGTAAGTTTATTTCATTTAGGAATATTATTTATACTGTATTTCTCTTTGATCAGTGCTCTTAAAATACGTATGGTAACATCAGAAAAGCTAATTGACAGATTATGGAATGTATTTCACTTGGAACAATTTCAAAATTCAGACCTTTTTTGGTAGAATTACATGTATTATCATCTGTGGAGGCTTAGTGTTGACAGGGCTGCTCAGATAATTTTCGTGTAAGACGGCAGATAATGCAGTAAAATAAAAAGTCAGATATTATACCTCCTTCCTTATTCTACTTTGAACTGAGCCAATGGGCAAGTTATGATAAAATTAAATTATTTCTGATGTCTGTTTATCAGATTTATGTATCTTATATGTTGTTATTATATTATTATAACTATTACTATATAGTTATTATTTAAAGATGTACAGACAAATTTTACTATCTGCTGTTCACAGAATGATGAGTATATGGGCTGAAGAAAGGGTGGTACAAAAGAGCAAGACAAATATGTGTTGTGATAGACTGATGATAAAAAGTCGTGGAAGAAAGATTCACATAAGCTCCGTGATTAGTTTAGGTACTATGATTTCCCTGGATTTGGAGAAGATAAGCTAAAATGACAAAACATGATAGGGGGAGAAAAGTTGAAAAAAAGCAAGGAAAGTGTAGAGGGAAATTAGAATGAAGGGACAAGGCGAGAGAAAGTGGAAGATCTGAGGGAGTAGGTGGTCCTGCCTGCCATTAGAAAAAAAATTCAACCAGAGAAAGCTAGTGAAAAACTGCAGATATTATATCTGGCCATTTTTTGTAGAGAATTGGTTTTTCTTTTCGTTTGTTTGGTTTTGTTTTTTTTTTTCTTTAGATCAAATATTTCAAATCCTTTAAGCAGCTCTGGGTCAAATGACATGGTGGGGAGTAAGCATTGTTTAATGCTCATATCTGTAATCGTTTCCTGGCTATTCTTACTGAGCCTTCTAAAGCATTGGTCTGGCTTATCCCTGCTGCATTAATCTGTCTGCAAAGGTTACACAATTTGCGTGCATCTTACTTGCAAAAAAGATCAAGTAAAACTCTTGATCACAAATATGACATTTTGAAGTTTCTGTTAGTAACCTCTTTTCACCTCTCTTTTGTATGTTTCTTTCACATTTTATACAAATAGTTGTGATAGTGAATTCTAATGATATAAAAAATTACTGAACGAAGCATACTTTTCATTAAATTTTTTACACATACTGAGTTACAATGTCTTCATTGCATGGAAATGTGTCATACGTATCCAAGAATACTGTGTATCTGGGTCGGAGCGACCTGTAAAAGTAAATAAGAAAATAGCATAAAAATTGTCATGTTTACACATTAGCAAACAACTAGTGGGAAATAACATAATTAATAGTGTAACTAGCTATTACTGGGTTTTTGGAAATGTGTAATATTACAGCTTGCAACTTGAAAACATACAACTTTCTACTTAATAAGCACAAAAAATATCAACAGAAGTCTAATATACAGAGGAAACTACATTTCAAAAGCAAAAGGGACGACAGCAAGATTCTAGAAGAGTACAAATGTTACATGATCACACTTAAAATAGAGGATATTTCTGTCTAGATATGTGTAGACAATGACAAAAAATAGAAAACTTTAGTTGTCTAGCTCCTAAATCTTAGAAAATATTATGAAAGAATTGGTGTAATATCCTTTGATTTTGATCAATTGCTGACTATTTCTGTACCTCATTTAACTGAATTTATTAGTTATTTTGGCTTTTATGCTAAGCCAGGACCTAGTGAATCAAGAGAGACTTTATGCTGTAGTATCTCTCTAGAAAATGTGCCAGAAATATTTAGAATGATCCTTTTTCATTGTTGTATTTACTCTGCAGATACCTAACAAACAAGTTTATCAGTGGAGTCCTTGAAAATGCAATTTTAGCCAGATATTGAATACTCACTTTGAGGCAGAGAGTGCAATTTACTGTATGCTTTTAAAAGGTCTCACAAGATATTCCCTACTACCACACACAAAATAATAATAGATTTTGCTATCTTTTAACATTTACAGTTAAGCAAGATCAATTTTGGTATTGTAATTACAGATGTTTGTGCCAGTAAAGAGGACGTAAATTATGATGTTCACTGAATCAAGGAAAAAGAAAATATGACTAGCTCCTCACATTTTTCTTTTCAGACCTAGAACTTTTCGGTCAACTGCTTGTAATTTAAATAGCTATTAGGTACTAGTCATATAAAATATTAGAAAAAAGTCAATAATTATCCTTAAAGAAATACAATTTGGATAAATTGCGACTACAGTATTATGTATAAAGCTTTGGTAAAGAGACTGCTGTTCTGTACCCACTACATTCAGTTGAAGCAGTGGTATCAGAAGGACACATTTCAGCCTGGCTGAAGTTACTGGTTCAAAATACTGTTTATTAACCCTGCTTCCATTTATTAATCAGTGGCTGAAAGTATTGTGGTGGGCTGACTATAGTGGGCTGCCAGACACCCACCCAGCTGCTCTCAGCACAGAGGGAGGAAATAAGATGGAAAAGCTCATGGATCAAGATAAAGACAGAGAGATCAATTACAAATATCATCACGGGCAAAACAGACTTTACTTGGGGAAGATCAGTTTAATTTATGGCCAGTTAAAAACAGAGTAGGATGGTGAGAAACAAAGGCAAAAATTGAAAAGGCCTTCCCTCTACCATCTCTTATTCCCTGGCTCAATTGCTTCATTCCTGACTTCTGTACATCCTCCTGCTCAAGTGGAGTAGGTGGATGGGGAATGGGAGGGTTGCGGTAAGTCCATAACAGTTCTTCTCTGCTGCTCGTTCCTCCTCACAGTGTTCTCCTACTTCAGCGTACGTCTTCCATGGGCTGCACTCCTTCAAGAAACTTCCGTCCGCTCCAGCATGGCATCCTTTCCATCGGCTCTGATGTGGACATCTGCTCCATCATGGTCTTCTCCTCAGGCTGCAGAGGAACCTCTGCTCTGGAACCCGGAGCACCTCCTCGCCTTCCTTTCTCTTTCACCTTGGTGTCTGCAGGGTTGTTTCTTTCACATCGTGTTCTCAGTCCTCTCTCTCAACTCCTGTACAGCAGGTTTTTTACCCTTTGCTAAATATATATACCCAGAGATGCCACCATCTTGGCTGAGGGGCTCAGCTGTGTCCTGCAGTGGGTCCACTAGAGTTTGTTGGAGTTGGCTGTGTCTGGCACAGGGCAGCCCCTGTCCCCTTCCCTTCCCTGCAGCACCCCAGCCGGCAAAATCTTGCCACCTACACCCAGTAAAAATACGTATAATGGAACTTTGCAATTACTCTGAATACTTAGACAAAAAATAAGAGAATACTATAATTCAAAAAAAGTGGAATTCAACGTTGAAAAATTGATTTAATTTATGAATTTATGCTAGAGATGTTAATAAATATGAAGGACAACTCTGTATCAAAAATTCATTTTTAAACAGAAGTTATTCTTTATATGCTTACTTATACACTTACCTGCACACACACATACACACACACTAACATGTATGTATGTATTTTATATGTGTATGTATATACTCACAGACATGTAAACATTATTGCCATAGTTGGGATTTCTCTGTTTTCCTTACTGTGAAGTATTAAAGATGTATTGATCTAATGGAATACGACAATTCTGCAGAAAGAACATCATGTTCTAATTGAAAAAGTGAGCAGTTAATTTTGCATGTATCTGTCTCAAGTAGTTATGTAGAGGATACGTCATGATTAATTGCTTTAAGACTGGTTCTTCTTGAGTAACAATTAAAATAAATTTATGTCAACACAATTTGCTTGTAATTTTCTATTTACACAATAAGAAGAGTAATAACTTCAAGTGTACAAGAACACTGACTAACATTCAAAATGCTATACTTTCTCTTTCAATTTTTTTTCAAAAACATAATGATTAATGAAACACAGAACTTCTTATCTTTTCAAAATCTGGGAGACAAAAAAGAAGGAGTAAAGACCTACAAACTCTCAGATAGAATATTTAAATTCATATCATATTTGTGAAGATTTTTTTTTTCTGTTTATTTTTTTTCTTTCCACAGGAGAGTCTAGGTTACACTAAACAGATGAAACACTGTGGCATGGGTGAACAACAACTAGAACACTTTGTGTAAAAATAAAGGGAGCATGTATCTTTGGCAGCTTCACAGAGTCTCCTCTATGTCTAAGGCCACTGACTGAGCAGTCTCAAGTAAGAAGAAGAGAGTATTGTGTCTAAATTTGCAGTTGACAAAATTGATAGAGTTTAGAAGTACATTAGAGGTTGGAATAAGAGTTTAAATTATTTTGTTGATTTGAAGTGGTATTCTTGTAGTAATAAAAACGCTATGTTACACATCAAGTCATAACTGAATAGGTAAATTCCTTTCAGTGAAAGTCAATAAATGAATGTGAGATTCGTTTCTACTTTGTGATTGAATCACTATATGTGCATAGTTGATTCTAAATCCTGTGGCACATAGGATTGCTGCACATATATTTACATGTTACCTCTCGTACTCTTCTGCAAGTATCAGGTGCATAGCATGCAAAAGCAGGCAAGTATACAGTGCTTGTTCACTGCTTCCATGTCTAACTCCTTTGACCTGAGGGACACAATTGTTCTGTGTCTGTGCCCTAAATCCAGCAAGCCTGGAGTCAATGCCTGGGCATTGGTATCAATAGTCCACATGGTATACCTTAATAAGAACATATTTTGTACAAATAGAGAATAGAAATTAATTTATTAAATCAAGGTAAATAAACAAGTGAAAGCTGAGATTAATCAAGTTGAATACAAGTCACCTGTATCACGAAGTTATGACAGGGCAAAATTCTTGCAGGACCTAAAAAGCGAAACAAACGAGGCATTGAGTAATTCTGCTATATGAACAAAGGTCTAGTGTCCTGGGTTCGGCCAGGACAGGGTTAAATTTCAACGGAATCCATGAAGGGACACAGCCGGGCGGGCTGACCCAACCTGGCCAAACAGAACAGTGTATTCCATACCATGTGCCGTCATGCTGGGTTCCGGTGGGGGGGAGCTGGTCAGCAGGAACCCACTCGCGGCTCAGGAGCACACGGTGGCTGCAGTTGGGGAGAGCGGCTCTCTGGGTTGTGCAATTTGTGTTGTGTTTTCTCCTTTTCTGTATCGTTGTTGTTCCTGTTCCCTTTGTTTGCTGTTCTGTTAAACTGCCCTTATCCCGACCCACCAGCTTCTGCCTGTTTCTTTCCATTCTCCTCCGCACCCCGGCGGGGGGAGGGGCGGCGGCGTGGCACTTCTGTTGCCAGCCGCAGCCAAACAATTTCACTAAATTTGGTGCACAAGTGTGGGGTGGGGATAACGTCAGGGCTGAGCAGCGCGTGTTAAAACAGCTTTCTTAGATTTTGTTACATATTCTTATACGCATTTACTGCGTTAGTTAAAAAGTCGCGGTAAAAATGTTGCTGACTTTGATCAGATGGCTGCGGTAATTAAAACCTTATTTGCTGTATGTGTTCACTGCTGTGCTGTTCATCATCGATGGGAAAAGGATCAGGATGATGATTTTACTCTACTGTACGATATCAACTTATGACATGATAACATCACTGTGCATGAAATTAGGCTTGTATTTGCATGCGGCACTGCCGTCATTTCCATACCTCAGATCCTATGTCTTAGAATTTCTTAATAATCAAATCCAATCTGTGGGGAAAACCGGAGGGGATACCTTCCCCCACTCTTTCACCCCCCCTCCCTCCTTCAGGCTGGTCCTAAAGACTTTTGAGAATTCTGAGTACCCGTGGGATGCTCAGGGCAGCGAATATCTATTGTCCTGCCTCCTGAATGGGTTTTGGGTCTTGTTTAGGGTTAAACAAGTAGTTAAGAACATCGAGCAGAGAGCTGCCTCAGGGCTGGATAGCTGTGAGTGGCTGGGTGTGTGGGATGGCATGGGTGAGTACCTAGGGCAGCGGACACCCCCAATGTTTTTTAAACTCACCCCTGAGCAAGTGCAGAATCCCGACAAACTAGAAAAATATCTGCAAAAAGTGTGCTGCCACCCTGGGAACTCCAGAGAGACATAAATCACAGCAACCTGCTGGGGTCTGGCCCACACCTACCAACCCCTGTTCAGCCTGTTTCAGTGTCCTAAAGGGGAAAGTGGGGGAAAGAAAGCGGCGGGCACTGCGGCTGGTGCTGCCCCCCCAGCCGGCCCTGCAGCCCCTCCAGCCCAGCAGGCAGTCACAGACCCCCTGACCGGCAACACCGCTGCCACTGCCGCTGGCATTGTCCCAGCTTCCCCGGCGGGCACAGCAGTTACTCCAGGCCCAGCTCCAGCTGCAGGCATTGCGGCTGAGCCCAATGACCAACCTGTGCCGGTAGCAGTTGCCCCTGTAAAACTAAAGAAAGATGTTGTCCTGGGTTTGGCCAGAACAGGGTTAATTTTCACCGGAATCCAGGAAGGGGCACAGCCGGGGGGTGGGGGCTGACCCCACCTGGCCAAACAGAGCCCGG
>Ga0065711_1036265_pt1 | contig 21225 bp, 12 predicted proteins | sample Hoacrofraction12_FD_59098 | JGI IMG/M metagenome (GOLD analysis project Ga0065711, IMG submission 59098) | Hoatzin crop microbial communities from Cojedes, Venezuela - Epithelial fraction 12 v2 (version 2) | ecosystem: Host-associated > Birds > Digestive system > Esophagus > Crop | place...
TGAAGCACAGGAAGTTCCGTCTGAACATGAGGAAGAACTTCTTCCCTCTGAGGGTGATGGAGCACTGGAACAGGCTGCCCAGGGAGGTTGTGGAGTCTCCTTCTCTGGAGATATTCAAGACCCTGCCTGGACAAGGTCCTGTGAAGCTTGCTGTAGGTAACCCTGCTTCGGCAGGAGGGTTGGACTAGATGACCCACAGAGGTCCCTTGCAACCCCTACTATTCTGTGATTCTGTGATTCTATGGACAGGATAGAGAAACAGATATTTCTAAGGCACTACACAGACAACTATTTTAGAATGCCTACTTCAGGGCAGAAAGACCATGCTCAAACTGTCTCCACTGTCTAAACGGGAACCTGGACAAATAGTTGAGGAACAGCCATTTACACATTGTCCCTGCTCATGGCAAGGGGGTTGGAACCAGATGATCTTTATGTCCCTTCCAACCCCTACCATTCTATGATTCTATGATTCCATGATTCTACACTGTAGATGTCTGTCATTTTACCAAGAGTAACCAATCTTACATACTGTCAAAATATGGAACAGACCACAGACATCCTGAGTTTTATCCCTCTTCTCAGATGCCCTTGTCACTTGTCTTTAGGTTTCCTAAGATGTGTGGCTTAGTGAGCTTTTTTGCAGGAAGAATCATATGCAGGCCTCCTGCCTTTGTCATTCAGGTTTCCAGTCTGTTCTGGTGTTTCCGTGGCAAGACCACCTTTCCTCTGATCTGCTATCATATTCCTCTGTATGATGTCCCGCTTTGGACTCCTGCCTGGTGGCTGCACTACCACAGTGAAAGAATGGTGAAGCAGCCCCTTCACAGTACATATACTGAAGGATTTCAGTGGTAAGATACAGTCAGTGAAGAAATGGCATATTTGGCAAAAATGTAGCATATTTGGGAAGTGCATTTGAGCTGCGAGGATGCAAACCCCATGAGCCAGCTTGGAAAGCAGAGGTACTGTATCTGCCTTATCCTGCTGCCCAGCTGCACCAGGACATCACAGGGATCAACTCCTGCTCAGCAGGGTCCGTTAGCCCAAGCAGAGAGTCATCCTTTCCTTGCCCCTGAGGGAGCTGGTTCAGAGACAGCTGAAGCACACCTCTGCAGTGGTTCAGATACGCAGTACTGTTTGTTTGAAGGAATACTTTCGTGCTTTGTGTGGGTGCATTTATGGGAACACACAGTTTCTCTTAAAGAAATATGCATGCTTCTGGTGTTTGCAGATGTTATGGCTGCACAGTAGGAAAAAAAAAAAGAAAAGACATTTTGTGTGGGGAGAGAAGAGGGTTTAGAAGTTGATTCCCAAAGGGATGAAGTAGATCTGGTAGTCAGCATATCAACAACGTTATGAAAAGAATTGCACCTTAAGGTCTTGTTATTACAACTGCTGTTAGAGGAACAATGACCCATGCTGATGCTCGGCCCTTGCTGTTGCCTTTGGGACTCCAGCTTGGCCTTTTCCTTTCATCCCTCTGGAGCCCAAACTTCTAGTGTGGTTGTAGATTTTTTCTGATTTGCAACAAGTCTTTCTAACTCTGGTTGAAGTCAAGGAGAGCAGCAATATAATGCTGGATGAATACCTAAAGCCTGAGGGGTGTCAAATTGAGAAAAAATTGAAATATCCAGACAGTAAACTCAGCCCCAGACCCGTGCACAGACCCCAGCCTACACACAGACCTGTCAACCTGGATGGTGTGTGTAAGATACAGTCCATGTGCCTCTGTCTCCACCTGCCCTGGTGGTGCAGGAAGAGGCTGAGATGCTTTGCTGCTGCAACTGCTGACGTGAATGGCTATAGCAAAAGTTGTGTCCCAGACATTGATGACAATATGTTGAGGAGACAACTGAAATGCTCATTCTCTTCTCTCTCCACCACTGTGCAATGTAGTACATGATCTTGCACAACTGCTGTTCACTTGACTTCTGTGGTTGCTTCAGTAGGATTTGCAGATCAGGTGGGTGGGTGCTCACCACGAACCTAAAATATTCATTTAAAAATTTTGTCTCTTCCAGTCTGAAGCAATGGAACTGCTGAGAGAGAATGGAAGCTCCTTCCTTTTAACTTTAAGAACAATATTTATCTTGTTTCTTTTACGAATCTTTGTCAAGTCTTAGCAAATCCACTGTAAGCCCCAAATCAGTGCTGAATACTTCGTTTTTTTCAAGATCATTGAGTTAATGATCAACAAAGTAATAAAGATCTTAGAGAGTGCAGATTTATTACACTTAGGTGAGACTTGTGGAAACAACAAAGCTGTATGAAGGAAAATGAAATTCTCTTTTGATGAATACAAATAATGTACAATGGAAAGAAGTAACTTGAGTGATTCATGGCGCTTGCTGGGTTCTGAATAAATTTTCACCACTGGAGGGGAGATCCTCCGGAAAACCTTTCTACATGTATGGTTATCTCAGTAAATAAAATCCTCTGTGAGTAAATAGAATATTTGGTGCGTAAGAACTGGGTTGAGAATTAATTCTGAATATAAGAATTAATCATTTTTTTCCCCTGCAGTGAAATATTTGTCAATTAAAAAAAGTTTTCACTGAAATTAACATCAACCTATGGGAAGTATTGATCTTATAAAATTTGTTTTGGGACAGAGCTGGAAATAAAGTGTTCCATAATCCTATTGGAAAGTTCAGTGTTTGTTTTGTTTTAAAATGCCTTTTTTAATTTCCAATTGTAATTATTAAAAAAAAAAAGAAGCACTATTTAGATTTAAAAAAACTCCCAACCTCAAAATTGAATGTGCTGGTTCACTGAAACAGTGTTTCAGATCCATAAAAATATTTGTATTTCTCTCAAAGAATGCTGTTTTGTGGGAAATAAAGGGTTTTCAGTTTGAGTCTGAACACAAATACCCACCCACTCACAGTCGGAGAATTGCTTGCTATATGTCCCATGGGTGTGCTCTCCAAAACACTGTCTTACCAGAAGCATGACATCTCCTAAGACAGTGCGTTTTGATCTGGTCATTGTCTCCTATGGAGCCCACATCATAAGTAAGAGGCTTCAGAAGCAGGTGACCAGAATTACTAGCGAAAGGAAGATGTTTCCGTGATTTGAATTTGAGTAGAATTAATATATTATTTCAGCTGTGAATGTAAAAAATCCCTTAGCTGAAGGGCCAGATACTGATGTTCTCAGCTCCTATGAAGTAGAGGAAAAACTTCCCCTTGGATGGAGAAGGGTTTTCACTCCTGGTTTTGATATCAGCAAGGTAGCGTATTTGCCAGGCTAGGTGCAGTAGTGCTCTGCAGAACTAACTGATGAGTACATGGAATAGTAAAAATTGAAACAACTTACATTTGTCTCTTATATTTTCCAAAATGTAAGATAAAGTTAGTGTTCTGTGAAAGTGAAAGGCAATGTATTGAATGTAGATTAAAAAACATTTTCAAGCCATGAAGCTTCCAAAAAAACAAACAAAAAAACAGAGGCTAAGTCTTGCGAGAATTTAAAGAAAGAAAATGGGTGAGAGGGGTAAAAGTTGCTGCTCATTTTTACAGCCAGTGAAAACATTTGCAGTTACAGGATGAGTTTAAAATCTCCCAGGTGCTGACACAGAGGCTGAGAAAAATTGAAAGATTCCCATTGGATTCATTTTTACATCAAGCAATATCTGAGGGAAATTATAGCAAAACTTGCCCACTGGGAAATACACTTTATAACTTTTCATTATCATAGAATCATAGAATAGCCCAGATTGGAAGAGACCTCAAAAGAACATTTCGTCCAACATTTTGTGGGAAAGGGAACCGAGATGAGATCATCTAGCAGCCTGTCCAGTTCGCATCTTGAAAACCTCCAGAGATGCGGACTCTACCATGTCCCTGGGGAGTTTATTCCAGTGATTCTTCTCACAGTAAAAAATTTCTTAGTTATACACAGATGAAACCTCTCCCAGTGGAAATTATAATGTTTACGCCTTGTCTTCTCCGTGTGGCTTCTTGTGAAGAGAGAGAATCTGTCCACTTTGTAGCTGCCCTTTAAGCACTGGAATACTGTGATGAGGTCTCCCCTGATCCTACTTTTCTCAAAGGAGCAGAGACCTTCAGTCAGTAGAGACTGCCTTCAGTCTTTCTTCATAGGGCAGGGTCTCCAGCCCTGCTTTGATCATCTTTATAGTCCTTCTTTGGATCCTCTTGAGTCTGTCCATATCTTTCTTGAATTGTTGGAACTAGAATTGGACACAGCACTCCAAATGTGACCAGACAAGTGCTGAGCAGAGTGAGTCAATCACATCTCTATCTCTGCCACTAATACCCCTGTGGAAGCAGCCCAAGATCTAATCTGCCTTCATTGCTGCAGCGGCGTGCTGCTGACTCCTGTTCAGCTGGTTGTCCACCAGGACCCCCAGGTCCCTTTCAGCAATGCTTCTCCCCAGCCACACAGAGGTAAGCCTGTCGGGGCTTTTTGGTTATGTCATCCCAGGTGCAGGACTTTGCAGTTGTCTTTGGTAAACTTCATACAGTTGTTGCTTACCTGCTGTTCTAGCCTGCCCATGTCCCTCTGCAAGATGACTCTCCCTTCTGACGTGTTCAGCTCACCACCCAGTTTGGTGTCATTAGCAAACTTTGAGAGAATGCTTTCAATCTGATCAACCAGGTCATTTATGGAGGTGTGGAACAGCGTGGGGCCCAGCATGAATCCCTGGGGTACCCTCCTTTTTTCAGGCTGCCAGCCTGAGTAGAAACCATTGATCACCAACTTGTGAGTGTGGCCTGTTAGCCAATTTCCTACCGACCTTGCAGATCACCCACCCAGTCTGTACCTTGCCACTTTGTCTTATACAGTTTGTCTAATTTGTCATTACAGATTTATTTTTAATTTTCATTGAAACCTCTGTCATTGGTCTTACATATCTGCATGACTGATTTGTCTCCAGCACTCTGACGTCAAAAGGTGAACTCTGACATCTGTTTCTTGGTTTATAAGCCCCTATCCATATGTAGAGATGTTTGTAGGATTTTTTTTTCCAGTGGTGAAATTGTTAGGTCATTGTGCACATAACAGTAGATTTTAGTACATAGAATGGTATCTGTATTTTGCCTTGCTTTTTAAATGTCACAGTGCTTTAGTTGATAAAAGCATTCACAAAGCTTGGTTTTGGTGCTGCATACTGTGTTATGCAAGATTTTTTGCAAAAAACTCAAACCTGTTAATTAACTTTCTCAGTACTTTTCTTTTTCTTTTTTTTTTATTGTAAAAATGAGAATTCCACTTGTTCAAAATTTAGAAAATAAGAACAGAGAACTCTACACTGAAAATAGAAGGGAGGAAGTAGAAAAGGCACTGCAGAATGCCAAGGCTCAGTATATACCCAGAAAAATAAGATGCTTGTGACAACAGAAAACAAAACTGAAAGCAGTTTTTTTTTCTTTCCACCTGCATGGTGAAGTTGTCCTATAATAAACTGGTTATTAGCAATCTCTTCTTCAGGGCTCAAAGGACACCCATCTGCTTTACCACGGTAGATTAAAACATTGTGCCTTTCTCAAGACAAATCCCCATTGTGCCATGTTAGGATTTAATATTTGCCATTATTGTGTAGCTGTGATTGTAAAAGGCATCGTTAAAAACTGCAGTGTTCATGATGGCACGTTTAAATCAGGAAGGCAAAGGTAGCAAAACTCCAGTAGGGATTTTTCTTTCTTTTTTTTCTCTGATCTTAGAAACATCCCTTCACAGCTCGTCCCCTCTCTTTTCCCTCTTTGCCAGCATCTTCTATTACCTCCCCCAGGTGACAATGTAAGATGGAGGCAGAGTTATGTAAAATAGCTCTCAATATAATGAACTTCTGGTACTGTGTGGGCCCATTCTTATCTCCATGTCCCCATACTGTGTATTGTCCCAGAAACAAGGGAAGTCGTCTCATAGCCACTTGCCTGCAATTCTGTTATGCCATTACTGCTTCATCCTAATCTACCAGGCCTAATTCCCTAAGTGGAACAGGTCCTGACTTCAGTGGCACATAACAGGGTTGGCCTGATCATCTCCATTTTCATGGACATATGCTGATCATTACCTCTTGCTGACTTGCCCTCAGCTCCTCTCTCCTCATCTCTGTTGTCTCTGCATAGGAACCTGCCACATTTGTCTTTCATTGCAGTGTTAAGCCCAGCAAATCACCATGCTGACTACTGGGGCATGGCTCCCAGGTATTTGCTTTCACTATTGTCTTTCTCCCCATTAGCCAAGACAGAGAGCTGTGCTGACCTCTGGTTTTGGAGGGTAGCTCCTCCCTTTCCTCCCTCCCTTACCTTCAAAATTAAATCTCTTTCTCTTCCCTTTTTGTCCAGTTTGGGAAGGATGGTCTTGAGGTGAGTCTATCTCTGTGCTTTTTTGCCTCATAAGAGATGCTCAACTCCTTCCCTCCTTTGGCTTGCTGTCTCTGTCTCTGGGAAGCAGAATGTGTGTTCTGCATCCTGGAAGCTTGTTCAGCTCTAAGGATGGAACAGGTCTCTGTAAAGAAATTGAGGTGATGCAGAAATAAATATCATATTTTTACTGATATCTGTAGCTCCTTCATCTTAGGTGTGTTTGAGATTTCTGTATTTTCCAGTAAAAGAAACTGGTTCATCGATGTTCTTCCTTTCATTCACTGGCTTCCCTCTCCATACCTTCATTCTTTCTCCTTCCAACTTGTAACCCAATCTCTGTTTCTCCAAAACCTCGATATCGTTCTATAGGAAGGGGGCTTGCTTTCCTATCTCTCTCTCCTTCTATAGAGTTGTCACCATGCAGACCCCCTGCACTGTGGAGGGGACCAGTTTTCCGAGGTAGGACCATGTTCTTATCTCCGTTGTCATCTGTCTTCTAGAAGGACCCCATCATCTTCTAACCTAGGGAAAGAAGAGAAAGAAAATGGCAATCTTTAAAAGTATTCCTCTCTAAATGGTCGCAACTAACTACAAAGGCTACAGCTACTGTGAGATCAGCTAATAAACTCCTTGAACAGGTCTCTGAAGTCTGTATTAGAAGTGGATGAGTCATAGTTGCACCAGCTGATTGCAAATAAGTGGGTGGGAGTGGAATAGGCCCTGTACTTTATACTGGCAAGGTATGAATAAAGAGCTATCAGCAGGCCTGGAAAATGAGCAGGGGTGAGTTTGGACTGACAGCTCTGAAGCAGGGAAATGGAGGCAACTGAGTGCTTGTCAAAGAAGCAAAGCCTGAGCTTTTAAGTTAAATCATTCCTTGAAAACAACCCATCCTAATGATGGAAGTGGGAGATCAGCAGAGGATAGGTCAGGCTGTGAGGCTATGTGTTTTAGCACATGTGGTATAGGGTTTAATTTCTGCACCTTCGTCTGACTACTTGTATGTAGCTTCTTGAACACCAACATTTGGAATAGGAATGCACCGTGAATTGAGTCAAAACAGAACACACATTCAAGTTTCGGTAAGATCAATGTGATGAAACTATTTGCATCTTTGGCTTGTTACAGACAGAGACTCCAGATGCAAAAGTCAGTTCTAAACCGGAGTCTGAGCCTAAGATTTGGTGAAAATTGTATCAGAGGGTCCTCACTTGACCTCACGTTCTTGCTGAGGCTAGGGCCTATTGTGTTTTATTTGCAGCAAAACTCTGCAGCTTTTTTTGAGTGAGGAAAACCCATAATGAAGGAAACTGGGGAATTGATTTTGTATACCCCACTGCAGCAAAACACCTTGCCTTTCCACGTATCGCTGCGCAGCCTAACTGCTGCTTGTGTGTTACAGCACTAGATCAGAAGAGGTCTGTCAGCCATGTGAAGCTAAGCCTTGGCCTGTAGTTGCTTTCTGAGACTCAGGGGAAAGTACCATCTGGACAACACCTTCTGCAAGCACTACCCCACTGATGGAAGAAGCTGCTTGTGGGTCATAAAAGCACGTGTCAGTTTGCTGTATTCCACTGAAAATGGCTGTTTGTGTGATTTGTGTTTTTGAAAGATAAGTGCAGCCAAAAAGATTTACAGGATTAGTGTTTACAGATGGTAAATGTTTACAGATATTCAAGAATGATGGGGAGGGTGGAGCACAGGGGGCAGAAGATACAGACCTTATGCTCTGTCATTTAATGTAGTTTTAAGCATGTCAGTTCTGCTTATCTTGGAAATCTCACCCAGCCTAGACCAGGTATGGTGTTTTCTGCTCTGAGGAGATAATGCAGGAGATATAACCTTTTTGGGCGCATCTTGCTTGGGTTTTTGAGATGTCATCTGGACTTTTGAGGTGTGCATATTGACTTGTTGCTTTCAGCATGTCATAGGATAGACAAAGTGGCATACAGTCTTGCAGGTGGATGGACAGTGGTGGATGGAGAGACATGACTTAGGTTTAACAGAAGTCTTGCCTTTTTCCTCTCATTCTCCTCCCCTCCCCACTGGGGAGAGTGGCCATGCGGTTCTTTGTTACTGTCAGGGGCTAAACCACAACAACAGCTACCTGAAAAGAGGTTGTAGTGAGGTGGCTGTCAGTCTCTTCTCTCAAGTAACAAGCGATAGGACAATAGGAAATGGCCTCAAGTTGCGCCACCAGAGCTTTAGATTGGCTAGTAGTGAAACTTTATTGGCTAGTAGTGAAACTTCATTCACTGAAAGGGTTGTCAAGCATTGCAACAGTCTGCCCAGGGGAAGTGGTTGAGTCAGCATCCCTGGAGGGATTTAAAAGACATGGTGCTTAGATGTGGGATTTAAAAGACGTGGTGCTTAGGGACACAGTTTAGTGGTGGACTTGGCTGTCTTAGGTTAACGGTTGAATTCAATGATCTGAAAGGTCTTTTCCAAATGAAAAAACTCTATGATTCTATGGGGCCAACAATGCATTTCACATTGGGAAAATAAGAAACTAGAGACAACTCATGCCTTGAGGATGAAGACATTATGAGAATGCAGTATCCTTGCAGTACGAAAAACCAATCCATACTGGCCGATCTAGTTAACAATCAGCATTCTAGGGCAGATTAAAACAATTCAGCCAGACACGTCATCAATAACTGATTATTTGCAGCTAAAATTAGACCTGGAACTGGCATTTTGTATCTTCATTAAAACAAAACTATCTTTATCAATAAGCTATGACAACTTTGAGCAGACATTTCCTAGTGAATGTTAATCCCTCAGTCTCTTTTGATTACTAGATGGGATTACATTAAAATCGATCCTCCTCCTGAGGTCCATTTGTGCGCTCTCTCTCAGTATTGAATTATGTAGCTGGCCTCATGCCAGGCACAGGTCCCCCATCGGGACAATGAAATCACAGCCGCAGTGATGCTCATTTGTGTTTTACAGTATGCCATTTATTTATTACAAAAGGCTCAGGAGACTTAACGCCTTGCTGAGATATTATCTTAGGCTTCAGATCTCTGTCAAACCTTATTACTCTCTTTTCAGTTTAGTTTGCCTATAACTGGCTTTTGAAGACAGGAGAGGAAAGGGTAAGGAAGAAAAACAATGTCGTATTTAAAATCTAGATGTAGTGAGAATTCCCCAGTTGTACAGGCTGATCTGAGGGAATTGTTGAGTTTGAGTCAGGGACAGAATGTCACTGGAGGAGCTCACAGGAGCAAGCATCCATTTGGACGTGTGTGGATCTTGTAAAAAGATGGACCTCTCTGGCTCATAGTTGAGCTTTGGACAGCAGATCTCTGAAAGAAGTTGCTCCTAAATTGTGTTGACCTGTTGTCATTGTTCTCTGAGTGTCACTGTGAAGCTGGTGGGAGTCAATGACACGGTCCTTGCTGAATTCTGGAGCAGAGAACTCCAGTGTTTTTGGTTTTGATGTTGTTTCTTAGAAATTTAGAGTTAGTAAAACTATGAACAATTCTTCCCAGTGAAACTGAAAAAGCTACATAAAAAGTAACAGAGAAGAGCTGTTGACAGTCTGGAAAGCGTAAGAGCTGGACAGCTTTCCATTTAACTCCCTCCCACCTTTTCCATCTGTAGCTCTTGTCATCAGTCAGCAAGCCAGTCAGGAGATGGTGATAGCTAAATGGTGTGCATTCCCTTAAGATTCGAGATTACATCTTTCCTTTCCTCTCTGATATCCTTTAATAGTCAGCTTTTGTAAAGAGTGCTGTGTTTCTTGACTTGTGCAGTTGTGATCTGGAAGCTATCTTCCAACACCTGACTGATTCATTTGGAGTTATATGAGCATCTCATGATAGTGTGAACTGATCTCTTAACTGAGCTGCTAAGCATAATTCTGAGCCTGGCAAGGCTCAAATGTGAAGTGGAAACATATATATACAATTTAGGCAGGAAATATAAAACATTGTGGAAATACTTACACTGTTGTAAACAAAGTTCTGTATCACTTTGCTTATGTGATTTGGCATTTCTAACAGAATTAATGCTCTGCGATAGCACTAAGGATGCCGTGCCTGAGTGGAATGGAAGTAATGTGAGATGTGAGTGACTGATGTTCCTTGAAATGAGCAATATAAGAGACTCTGGATACCAGACTAATTATGTAGCTTGTTTATTTTTCAAGGAAGGTCTCATTACTACGATTGGTGTTGAACGGAAAAGTCGAATCAGTTATTCACTGTCTTGGATATGTTTATTCTTAGATTTGCAGGGTTGTCTTTGAATACCTGGAGGTGTGGTGGTAAGAGTTTCAGAGGAAGGAAGATGGACACAATATCTTGTTATATTTTGCAGCAGTGAATCTCTGGTGAAGAGTCACCTTGAATCCACGTTCAATTTCATTTATTTATTTATTTATTGTGGTAGCAATACCCAGAGTTCAGGGTAGACAATTTATCCATTTTGCTTGTGCTTTAGCCAATATTTCTCCTGTAATACCCCCCAAGTTGTCCAAGTATATTAATTGTTACACAGGATTGTGTGTTTCTCAAAACTATACCAAAATTTGAGAGATAGGGTGTAGGTGCTAAATGTTTATTTTTTTTACTGTGATCTTTCCACTCATGAAATAACAGCCTTAATTAGACTGGTTAAGACACAGAAATGCTAACAAGCTTTGCCAAGTGAAGTTGATGATGATAATTCTGTCTTGGAACGACAACACGAACACGAACATATGTAGCTTTAAAACAGTCTACTGTCTTTGTAGTGCACTGAGGCAAGAAACTTCCAGTTCAAAAATTGAAAAAAAACATAGGATATCTTCCGTAGTATGAAACTGATTAGAAAAACCTTGCTGATTTACTTCTATGCTGCAGATATCTTTGTAAAGCTGTGGGAAACCTGCATTATCCAGTTTCTTCTGTTTTACTTGGGAATTTACAACATGAAAAATAAATGGCTTCTTCATGGTGCTGTTTTCCTTCAGAATCAGGGCCTTTGCACTGCGTCTCCAAAGAAGCTGTGGTGTAGGTCTGAGCTGTGTTTTCCTGAGATGCTGCCTCATCTGACCCTGTTCAGAGTAGTCCATTTTATCACATTATAGCTGACCAAAAAAATGAGGAATGGTGAATATTCCTTTGTATTTAGAGTGTTACCTCAGTCTTGTGTGGCCAAATGTCTTTATGCAGAGGATTGTTTTCTTCTGTTCATTTTCCTAGATGTTAGTGGTTTTCTCCCAGCACAAAGAAAGTTTGTGCTAAGTCAATCATATCAATTTTTTGCCTACCTAACTGCATGCAAGCTGGAAGTTGCTTCTTACTGCAGCAAGCTCGCTACTGTAGCAATAAGCCTTGGAGAGCCTTGGGTTGCCATGTACGCAAGCTCTGTGGCTACACTCGACATGCTTGTATTACCAAAAGTGACTGTTTACCCATAATGCTTCAAATGCTGTTTTTCAGCTCAATGATTTATTTTAGGAACTGGGGAGAAGCTGCAGATCTTTTTTACTGCTACGAAATCAAATAAACTAGTAGATCTGTGCATGTTCTTGAAAGCAAACTGAGCTGTTTCTTAAATTTGTTTAATTTTACTAGAAATGTGAGGAAACATATTTTGGGAGCAATCAATCCAGTGGTACCAACTCTCTATTTGACAGACAACATGAAGTAATGTCACAAAACGAAGAAAAGTGATTTGGACCGTATTTTGGGTGGAAAAGTCTAGTCCCCTGAAGATTTTCTTGCTTGAGTTTAGGCACAGATTTGCACTATTAACCAGCACCCTCTGTACCCTGGGTGCTGTGCCACCAAAATCAGGCTAGACTGCAAGCAAACTTGAGCTGCTATACATCCAGTTTGACCTCAATATCAAGTTTTGTCTGGAAAAGCACATTTTGTTTTCCTAGATGTTGCAAACAAGTTCCCTGTACAAACCCTTTGTACACAAGCAGTTAGAAAAGTTTTTGCATATTTTACTGGAAAAGAACTTATAAGGCAATTCATATTGCCTTTACATTTGGTATTTTTTCGTTAATAGAAGGATGATTTTACTTGATTTCTTGTCTAGGGAGACAATATTTTAGATGAGTTCTCTGGTTTGATGTAAAGAACAGACAAATTTATTTGGTATTTCTCAAGCCAGTAGACCACAGTAGATAATTCCCTTATACTTTTTTTACAGTGTCTGGGCTGCAATAATGCTTTTCTTCCTCCATTGGTGATGCAAATCATTAATGACTCCATGGTGAGCCCAAGTAACTTGTTGCTGCAGGTCATGGTCTTCTGTTGATTGATGCAAAACAAGGTGGCAGCACTTTGTGGCCAATTAATTGCCAAAGTGACTCTAATGATACTTATGAATATGAGACAAAGTAAAGAGTTCAGGGCATGCTTGAAGCAAAAATTGAGTCTGATTTGCAATATGAGTATAATCACTGCCACCCATGAGTATGATGAAAATTTGAAGAGTTTCCACTACTTCTGGGTATTTTAAGCTATTGAAACTGATCTCCAGGCATAGAAGCAGAGAAGCTTTTTCTTCACACCTGGCCTCCCCCTGCAATAATGCTAAATCACCTGAGATGGACACAGCCAATGATTCCAGTTCAACCACTGCGTGCAGATAAGGTGGCTTCTCGAGAAATAAATCTGCTTACCTAGAATGACCTGCTGGTTCCTAAATTAGAAAAGTATCATCATGAAAGTTAGTTTCTCAAGACAGAGATGTTCTGAAGTCAGGGGAAGGTGCTTATTGCGTTGAGTAAGACTAGCATTTCACCTGCTAGTTTTTCAGAATTAAGCCTTCTCGAGCTTACTGCTGTACAAAAGAGCTTCTGCAAGAACAGTATCCCTAGATGGAGGGTGAGTAGCTCTGTAGCAATTTCAGATATAAATTTCTGGTTTTCAGTTTATCTGCATCTAGCAATTTCTTAATTATAGCACCCAGCACTTACAGCTATTTACCTCTTCAAAGCATTGCACAATTATTAACAAATTAATTGCTACCTCATTGCCCTATGAAATATCCTGATAGTTATCTGATTATCCGGTTCCTCCAGTAAATGAGAATAACCATACTGGTTATAAGACTAGGTCACATATGGTAGAAAATTCAAAGAAATTTTTGCTAACAGGAGGCACTGGAATCACCTGTTATGAATACTTGTACTGTAAATTTGATGCAGTGCTGCACCATAATTCCTGTATTGTGGCAGATGACCTGGGGAGAACAGGAAGAGCGAAGGGAAGTTTGTCCAGCCATGGGAGCAAAGAAGGTTTTTCTGTTCATATGGGAATCCACTGTGGTGGGAGTGTGGCTTAACAGGCAGAGGACTGTTGCGAAGTCTTCCTAAGAAATGGGAATGGAAATACTATGGATGAAAGGAATAACATCTGAAGAGCTGCGATTAGAGGGACTATAAGTGGACAGAAAATCTGAACTGTCTTTTTTGGAAAGAGGAGTTTCCATTTCATTGATATTCTTTCTTTGCCTTCTACAAATTTAAGTGTTTCCTTCTAAGAAAATATTATCTAACGTGAGGATTAATTAGACTGTTAACCACATTTATCTCCTTTACACAAGAGATCATTCCCTGATGAGGGGGAAAAAGGGATGTTTTATAACGAGTAATGAAAATACGGCAATTTAGGGAATTAACATAGTGTAGTGACTGACATAAATGTTTCTCTATTTATAAGACTAAATATGTTCGGCTGTCAGAGCTTTGAGAGATAAATGCTGGGAATGATGGAACCCTGGTGCCAAGGCTATACAAACAGGCAAGGGGAAGAGTTGCTTGCTGAGGGCAAAGAAAAGATCTAAATGACATGGGAATTGTTCAGTGCCTAATAAAGCTCCAATTTCTGCGCCCCCCTTACAAAGTCTACAAGTTTTAAAATGCAGATGCGCCTATTAAAATTTATAATTTTTAGGCATCTTTAGGGCTTCCCCTCATACATTTGGTGAGACTTTTTTGGGATTGAGGTATGAGTTATGTGTTCAGCCTTTGTGAGTGATGATGGGAGGATATTTGGACTGCTGGCACAAAAAGACAGCTTCTCTGTCTAATGAGGTTCTTATGCTTCCTTCCTGTGTTGTCTAATGGGACCATGCTGATGTGGTTTAATAAAATGGGGGGATTAGAAATCACCAGCTGCCTTATGAAGGATGCAACTATACACTTCTTGAAAGAAATAGACTTTCTTTATGTCCGTTTGACCTCCAAGGCACTAGGTGAAAGCAATACATTCCTGTTTGAAAATTGCCCTTCCTTGTTTTCGGACTGTTCCCAATGTGTTGTGTGGATTGCAGCTTTGAATTACAAAGGTTCGTAAGGTAAGTGGGTTTGGATGGTTCCCCTCTCAATTTGATGCTGCTCACACAATTACATTCTTTATGGTGATAGAGTCCTGCAGTGTGAGACCTCAGCTTCATTTGGGTTTCCTCCATAGCTTATTTGTGCTGATCTCAGGATCACATTTCAACATTTTTGGAGCCTCAAAGAAACAGAAGATCCAAAGTTTGCAAAGGAACAAGGGATGAGCCCTCTTCCCAGGCAGAAAAGTACCTGCAAGTCATGGAGGGTGGAGACTAGCAAACACCTGCTTAGTTTTCATTGCTTTTGAGAACTTCTGAGGCTTTGAGAAACCTGATCTAGTGGGAGGTATCCCTGCCCATGGCAGGGGAGTTGGAACTAGATGATCTTTAAGGTCCCTTCCAATATAAACCATTCTACGATTCTATGATTCTGTGATGAGATATCTGTGTGAAGCTATGGGTTCTTCGGTAAAGGACTCTTTACCTCCTTAGCCCTTTTTCTTTTGTCCACTGCTCTTCTCTCATTTCTTCATGGATTTGTTTCCATTCTTCAGAACTTTTGTCTTATTTAGAAAACAGATTATGCATCTGTTTTTTCCAATAGCATGTCTCTTCTCCATCTTTTAGCTGGAGTTTTTTGCTAGAGAGACTGACTGAATGATTTGGCCACTAGATGCTGTTGTGCCAGATTTGTTCCTTGCCATTACAATGAGACTGACAGCATGTGTCTGGGTTGGGTTTTTTTTCCATTGAAAGGAATGAATATTTCTTGCTGACAAAATCCCCTAGCAAAAAGGATGGTAATCTGTGAATAATGTTTATGCATATGAAATTATCTCATTCTGAAGATGTAATTAAGATTCTGTTTCATGGGGTTAGGAATAAAGTCGTCAAGTTTTTAGTTTATTCTAGCACTTCAAAATTTAGCATTTAGAACCTTCCTTTAAAAGATTAGTGCAAAGTTGTTGATAAAATGGTTCAGTACATCCTCTTTATGTAAACCTTTTTCCTGGGCTGGATTCCAAATTGTGTTGATTTCATATGTTTTATATCTCTTCAAGAGACATTAATTCTATGTTAATTACCATATTAGGGTCAGCTAAGTTAACAAATATGATCGGTGATTTATATAACTTTAAAAGCACTTCACCTGCTAATTTCTTTGATATGGTGTTTGAATACATTCAGGAAAGAAGTTAATAATGATAATAATAATTATTATTATTATTATTTTAAAAGCCAAATATTTTCACATATTTATGTAAAGTTTGAGGCTTTAATAACTGGCTTTGTATTTTGTTGAACTTTGTGTGAAGGGGACTACCAATACTGATGGGAAGGAAATATTAAGTCTTTAATGAGGCTCAGTGACTAGTACTGGAATACTTTATTCTGATTTCAGATAGGTTACTGGAAAAATGAAGGGTTTAAAAAGATTTTCAGAACTATTAAAGTTTTTGTAAATAATGAAAGACTTAGAAACAATCTACACAGCTGACTGGCTGAAATTCTGATTTTCCTGTTTTGGAATGCACTGGAAATCCTCCAGGCTCCACCAGTTCTATTGACTGCAATGGGGAGAGTACTTAAGTGCACATGTAGCCATCTAAATTCATATGTCTGAATACAGAACCATGATTCTTTAAAGATTCTCCATCATTGCATGGTATGATATGCTTGATAGTCAACTCTTACTCTTTGTCTCAATGTTGCTATTGAGTGTGTCTTCCACATTGACTTTCAATACTCATTTTACAGGTATTCCATGTAATCTTTATACCATGGTGTAACCAATATTCATATCATGGCTACTTTGTCCACATCTCTGTGTCCCATTGTGTTGCTGTTTTTCAGCAGTATTGGCAATCTGTAGTACCTATGTTTTGCGCATTTTGACCCAAATCCCAGTAACATTCCTGTGACTGTCTACCAAAGCCTCCTTGACCTGTGACACTCAAATGTTATAAAGAAAGCAAGTTCCTGAAGTCCCAGTATGACTTGGATGTATCCTGCTGGAGAACGACAGCTTTCCTGAGACAGGGACTCTGTTTTACTATAGATACTACTCTGTTACATGTAAAGATCACTACTGCATGTGTGTGTTCAGTTTTTGGTTTTTTTTAGAGAGGCTAATGCATTTTTATAGCAGAAAGCATTTAATGTGAATGCAGATTGTGACCCTTTGAAACTACTGCTGCTCAAACACATTGTGTATTGTTACCAGAGACTTTGACCCTGGGGGAACCTGCCGTCTACATAAGACACTCTCAGTTCTCTGTCTTTCAAAAAATCAAGTTCTGCTCCTTGCCCCTTCCTACAAGAGTTGATCAGGTTGTATGGATATAAACCAGTGCCGAATTAATCCATTCTAAGCTGATCGTTCTTGATTAAAATTTACCACATTTAACCTTTAAAATGACCTTCCACTGTTTTATTTAAAATCTTTTTTTTGTAAAAGTCCTAACTGTTTGGCTGTGCTATCAGACAGAAGCTATTTAAAACTACAATTGTAGCACAGGATAGCATGAAGATCGCAGTGTAGATCTGTCCCTGAAGTCATACACTGAGCAGGTTCTAGTTTCTCACCTAAAGAGTCATGCTGTGTGCAATGTTTTGCATATATTTCACCAAGGATTAAAAAAGAGATGATACTTGATTGAAGCATTAAAGATTTTGAAAGACTCCCATTGTCTGCCTATAATCAGTGCTATGTAAAAGAGTTTCAAAAGTCTGTAAGAAAAAAATCATACGATTGTAGTAGGGATAAATGTGGGTTGGTAGTCATTGTCCAAGCCCGTCAGATGAAGAGTTTGTCCAAGACCTTCGGGTGAAAGGTTTCCACTTTTCCAGCTCCAAAACTGTCTTGTTAAATATAAGCTAAAGAAAACATTTACGGCATGAAGTAGGAATGGTTGGTGGGCATTTACGGAAAGTGGTTATATACCAGCAGCTGTGGGAGCACAAATTGCCTTGTGTGCAGGAGGAAGAAGAAAGTATTTGGAATACCATGAGAAAAACACTATCTGAAGTACTTTCCTGGGACGTGCAGCTCTCTTAACTGAGCATTTCATTGTAGCCTTTGAGCCAAGTGAATGCTATTTATTCTGCGGGTTTGCTTTTTTTCTTTTTTTTCCTTTATTTTGCTTTTGCTTTTTTCCATAAAGGGAGCAGAAACATAACAAAACTAAATGACTCATCCAAAGTCAACTACAAGATGTGTCACAACACAGAAACAAATTCAGATTTCTTGTATCACAAGGTTGCACAGTGTTTATTGAATCATTCTTCCACCTTGAGATGAGAGCAGGGTGCCAGGCTATTTTGTATTGAACAAATATCTGTGCAAGAGTGAGACTGTGAAATGAAGTTTTGGAAAGGATATAGGGACCACAGCAAGCAGATTTGAAGAGCTGATCATGTTTGCTGTGGATCCAGCCAAGAAACAAACAGTGCAGAGATCCAAGAGCTAACTAGATCAGGTATTTTCATCAGAATATTTAGTGAATGGAACATTCACTAATGTTCAGTGTATAAAAATTATGCTTATATTGACAGTTACACTGGCTGAAGTGACTATGAGGAAAAATTCACAGACAGAGGAAAACTTTTTTAGAGTTCATAGGAGTTCCAAGCCTTTACATAGTTTCTCTGGTTGGAAATTTGACTATTTAATTCTTTCTGTGTTCTTAGCAACATCCAAGAGTGCCAGCAGTTACCCCGGGCTATACGTGAAAATCCACTCTATGCTGGCAGGAGATGGACAGATATTAATTCCATTTCTTCTCAGCTGAGTTATGAAAATGTTATATTTGTGTACATAAACCTTAGAAACTCCAAATTACACAGAACAGTGAAACATGTATCTTCAGAGACATCAGGCAACCAACCCCATGCATATATATTTTATCTTCTGTCCAAGAATAGCTGAAACATTTTAGTCGTCAATAGCATCAGACAACTACACGACACCTTGGAGATCAGCTAATGATGATGAAAAACATAGTTTGTTAGACAGCTCTTCTGATCTGTTTGAACTCTATGGAATAAAAGCTCTTATGTGTGTAAGAGAGGGATTTTTCAGCGGAAAACCACAAAGTGACCTTCCAGAAGCAGCAAAGGGCTGACATAAGTCTCACTGTTCTGTCTGTAAGATATATTTTTCTAATTCAGATAGTGCCATGAATGCCTGCTAACAGCAACTAAACCAAAAAATTAAAAAATTCCAAAGCCAGAAAATTCCTCTGTAATTCTGGAATAGTAATCACAATTGTTGTGAGATTTTTGCTGGTTTTTAGCAATTCTTGTAAGAGAAAGGCAGTGTATCCTGAATTCTGACTAGGCTTGCTACAGAAACCAGACTTTAGTAGAGATGCACTTCAATTTCTGACTGGTTTTGCTTCTGTAACTTGTTTCAACGTTGTTCATCTTTGTCAGGATCATTAAACTTGAGGGTGTCCTTTTTGGCTTTGGGATTGAGCCAGCAATTTAAAAGGGTGCTCCCTCAGTGGCAAGTACTAAAGCTTGGCGAAGTGAGAGATGAGACAACAGCATAGTGACTGGCTGCAATTTGAAGTATTTTCAGCACGAATGACAAAAAAACACTCTGAAAACTGCAGAGTCTGCTTTTCAGTGTTGACATGCACTTGGCATGTTTGTACAAGCGTTCATTCAGCATCTCCATATGCTTTGAACAAGCACTCGGGATATTTTCAGACACTGCAGCAGAGGATGTCCTTGGATCTGGACCAAAACCCTACTATTATCAGGCCTGATGTGGGGATTGCTAGCCACAGTCACAAACAAGAGGAATACGGTCTTCTAGACATTTAGATTTTCCCATTAGATATCATCATCTGAGCAGCACACGTGGAAGTGATGTAAAGAATTTTCCTGTCTTGACATTGTATAATTCAACTTGTGTGTATAATTTTGTGCATGTGTCTTCGTGTACACATGCGTGTGTGTTGTAGGTATATCTCTTCTTCCAGTCTGTAATAAACTATTTTTGAATAAACATCATCCTGAGCCACGGGGTTTCTTGTCTTCCAGTGTCTGTGGTCTGTTGACTAAGGAAATCCTTCAATGGTAGCATATCTTCATATCTTATTTGCAATCTTTAAATTCCCAGCTATTCCCTCTCCCTCCTGAGGACTGCAAAAGAAAATATTGTTTCTTATTAAAACATTTAGCCACCTTTTTGTAGTGACAAAACATTCTGGGCTGTTGACAGGCAGAGAGGAATGAAGACAGACTTCACAAAATATAGCATGTAGATACCTCCTGTGTGCACTTCTCGCTGCAGTGAAGTGTAATAATCCACTCACTACACGCAGCTGGAATTTTATATATTTCAAAATATAAGAACTTTGTATATTTTACTGTGAAAATCCCTGGAAAGGAGCTATGGGAGTTGCTTCATTGCTTTCAGCTGTTGACTGGATATAGCAAGATTAAGAATTTAATTATGAATTAAAACTAAAACTAAAACTGAATCACATTGGGTACTTCAAATTCAAGACAGCTCCCTGGTATTTCAGCTCTCATCTTTACTCGTTAAATGTCTAGATGTATATCACCATATTTGTATGCTAGGTTGACACAGTACCTAGGGTCTGGGCTAAACCTGAGCTTTCTTTACTGACGTCTTTACTGAAGCATCAACAGTGGATTTTTTAGTTTGAGGTTGCTACATTTTTTGTGTGCTTTCTGCCTTATCAAACCAACAAGCAGCATTTCCTCAGGGTGGAGGGAGGATTTTAGCTTGGGGAAAGAGGGAAAGAGTTTTCTCATCCTGTAAAGAATCCTGTTCACTCTGGTTGTGCCATATGTCTGCAGGCCAATAGGATACAGATCCTAAGGTCAATTTTCATGTGTACCAGGGTTGAAGGAGGATGATACCTTTCCTATCTTGTTCCTGCAGCTCAGTCTGGGCCAATATCCACATTTCCTATAGTCTGCTGTTGTGACTTCTTGGTCTTGGGATTTTAAAGTGGATGACTAGCAATTATTCTGTCATTTAAAACATCATTTAAGGGAAAGGTTGAAAGGACTTGAGTCAGTTCCTCTAAAATCTTCAGTTTTGGTGTGGTACCTTTATTGTGTGGTATCACTTTGTCTAGGCTGGATGTCCAGCCTTCTATCTGTCTTATCCTGACACTGTCCTTGTCCTCTGAAATCATACATCTTCCTGAGAACATATCTGCCATGGTGGTAAGAAAAGTATAAAAAGGCTCTGAACTGATAGTCAAGAAGGGAGGAAAAATCAATTTCTTAAAGTTTGATCACGTCATGTATTTTATTTACAGAACTTGTTATTATTTTGTGTTTATATTCAGAGAAGTTGTTGCTTATTTCAGTCTTCCATGCAGCAACAGGAAAAAAATGAAATGGGGCTTAAAAATTTGAAAGCTTTTATTGCAAACCCTCCAAAATTAACAGCATTTTCCCAGGCATGTTGTTCACTATGGAAATATTTTCTTTTTTTTTTTCCTTTTTCTTTTCCTTTTCCTTTTCCTTTTCCTTTTTCTTTTTCTTTTTCTTTTTCTTTTTCTTTTTCTTTTTCTTTTTCTTTTTCTTTTTCTTTTTCTTTTTCTTTTTCTTT
>Ga0065711_1036266_pt1 | contig 21225 bp, 10 predicted proteins | sample Hoacrofraction12_FD_59098 | JGI IMG/M metagenome (GOLD analysis project Ga0065711, IMG submission 59098) | Hoatzin crop microbial communities from Cojedes, Venezuela - Epithelial fraction 12 v2 (version 2) | ecosystem: Host-associated > Birds > Digestive system > Esophagus > Crop | place...
CAGCCTTCTGGTGTATCTACCACTCCTCCCAGTTTGGTGTCATCAGCAAACTTGCTGAGGGTACATTCTAACTCTTCATCCAGGTTGTTGATGAAGAAGTTAAACAAGACTGGGCCCAGTACTGACCCATGAGGGACACCACTACTTACTGGCCTCTAGCTAGACTTAGCACCGCTGACGACAACCCTCTGAGTTCTGCCATTCAGCCAGTTCTCAATCCATCTCACTAAAACAACAAACAACATGAGCATAGTAGCCCCTGAGGAGGCAGCCCTTCCCTAGTTCTCCATTTTTAATTGATTTATATTGGCTAGTCGTTGCCTTTAACAGGTTTATTGGCCCAGGAGATGGATGATGTTGTTTGCTGAACTATTTGGAATGGGCATGAGCAGCTTCCCATGATCTGCCTGCCCTTCTCTGAACTTTTACCATGCAGATGCAATCTTTGTGTGGCCCTATAATGGCAAACTGAGAGTACTGAGCATTGAACAGGGCGTGATAAAATTTTGACCCAAAAGACCGAGAGTTTCTCTACCACTTAAAGACTTGGTTCCCAACCCTCCGCTTCATAGTTTTAATACATTTTGGAGTTCTTCGTGGCTCTCCAGCTATGGGTGCACAGGTATTCCAAACTCACTGTGAAAGTTTGGAAGCAAGTTACATCTTTAATACAAGCAAATGCAGAATATCAGAATAGAATAAACATCTGGACGTAGAAGACTTTCAGGTATTTCACTACAAACAAGGCTGAGTTATACTGAACCACAGAATATACCTTAAATCAGTTCAGCGGGTGATCTTGTCCAGTATCTTACCCTAATAATGACTGTAAGTTTATGCTTCAGAGTAGAAATGTTAGCATATTCCTAATAATTATGTACCTGTTATAGAAATAAATTCTATCAGTATTTGGATTTGCTTGCAAGTATGAGAACTGATACCTTTATGTTTTCCTAATCCTATTTTATGTAACTATGGATTATACAAATGCACAGTCCAAAATGGTGTTTTACATTTTTCTTAATTATGATCTCGTATTTCAAATGAAAATATTTTGGTACCTTCCAGGTAACTCCAGTCATAAAAAGAGAAGTGATGTTTCGGGGAATCCTGTCAGTTCCTTAAGAATGACACATAATCCAGTGTGTGAATCCTACTAATACCTTGCTGTGAAGGATATTGAATGACAGCAAATTCCCCATATTACTGATATACTGCATTTAAAAAAGAATTGTGGGCTTGAATGTAAACATTTTTAAGCTGTTTAAATTGAGCTTCTTTTATTCCACAGAACTGCAACAGAGCAGTGTCCAATTTGCTCCATTTATTTAATAGGCCAGTGCCTTATTTCATGTTTGTTTCCTGTAAACATTCATTTTCTTGTTTATATTTATTTGGGTTATTTTTAATTATCATGTTTGCTTAAAATCTGTTTTTAAAATGTTAAATGTTTCAGTAATCTTTTTAGCCATATTGCAGGACTGACAAAGGGAGTCAAGAGGCCCCAAAATGCAAAATATACATATGTGGTACAAGGACATCATATTTGATATACCCTACATTGACTTGAAGTTTAAGAAACAAATAGTCTTCAAAGTGAAGTCCATTTCAATTCAACTTTAATCTGAAAGCATTATCAGATTGTGAGTAGCATAGGTTAATCTATGTAATTCCATGCACAGAGCAGCTTGCATATTCACAGAAAATGCACTCTGGGTTGACACAGGTGTCTCATGGCATGAGAGCTGCCTGCCTTACCATCTCTTTCATTGCTTGTCTGTTAAAAGTTCTGCAAGTTTCAAGGCAGATGTTCCCAAATTTAAATTGTTTGGATAGCGTAACCTTAGCTCCAAAGAAGTCACTAGGAAAAGGTTTTCAGGTTTTGGTAACATAGAAGATGCATGCTCTGGATTAACTGTAGCCCTTTCAAACATTACTATACATTTGCTGAAAATGAGCTTGTTTTATTTCTTATGGGAATGACATTTTCCCTGAAAAGTAGATCATGTTTAGGATAGTGTCCTACTTAAAAAGGTGTTAGATAGCAGTGACATGCATTATTTAGACAGGAATTACTGCATCATAAACTATAATGTGTAGATGATCTTATTCACTGTTGTGATATAAACATTAAGTATTCCCTTTGTATGCTAATGTCAGTTTTCAACTGTATTTGCTAGTAGTTTGGGATAATTTTCTTCTTGTTTGGACCGGAGACAGACATTTGCCGTAGTGCAGTGATGTGTGTTCACAGCGGAGTTAGGAAAACTAAATTCAAGTACCTGATTCAAAGAATAAGTAATTATTGTGTAGCAGAGCAGCATGAACATCCAGACCTTCCAGAAAAACCGATGTGTAACAAATAACTGACTTTGTCATGAATTCCATCTCCTAAAGGAAGTGGCATGCAGGCTGTCTGTGTAATTGAGCAAGTTCACAGGAGGTAGTTTGCAGACTGGGGTTTAATGCATGTAGCTTTGATTTATCTAAGCAGAAGGATTGTCTGCCTCATTGTACTGATGAGGGTCTTCACACTTCTGTGGAGTTGTTTCTGATGTTCTCCAGTGTGAGTTTACCACGACATCTCAGTATGATTTCCCCTGGGGAACTAATCACTCAAGTGTTGGGCAGACGGCAGCTGCATCGTTAACAAAGTCACTGAACTCCTTTGTAGAACTTGGCTTCCAATTTATCGATGGCAACTCAGGAACCCAAAAGTTACATTGACATCAAGTTTCCTTTGGAGGTCCTGACAGATATCAGCACCTTTCAGGACAAAATCCTGCACAGCAGGTTCATGAGGCATACTTTGGATGACATCTTTTATCATTTGACATTCCCAGGCTGTCTAGCCATGTAACTGTTTTGCACGTGTGTTAAGTATGTGTGTTTGGCGCTATACATTGCTTGTGGAAGGTGAAAACCATGTTAAAATTGTGACTTTCTCTCTCAGAGCTTTTCCTTGCAGTTCTGGTTGAAAATGCAGTAAATATAGATAAAGGTCAGAAGCATATCTTGAGTCAGAATTTTCCAACAAATTACCTTTTTATCTGAATTTCACAGTAGTTTCCTATAGTTTGTCTTTATTGGATGACTGAGCTTCTGATACATGGCTAGAACTATAGGATTCCCAGCAATATGGTTACCTCAGAAAGAGAAGCTAGGAAGAAGTTTTAAGTTGAAAAGCTTTATTAAAAGTAGCTGTTTTCAAAACTTGAGCTCCCATAATCCAGTAACTTGAGAATAAAAAAAACCCCACCCAGACTGCCATTAACTACATGTTCCAGAGACCAGTGATTTTTGAAATATATCCCACCAGTGCTGATTCTGCAAGCAGTTGTTTTTTATAATCAGATTGAAAAGCCCTTTATCTCCTTTCAGCTGATGGCTGTGCTATAACCTTTGGCTTCAGACTTCTGGTGGGAACATGGTGCAGATTTCTACAAAGAATGAAACTCTAACAGCCTTATCAAATAACAGCAGTACTCGTTGTGTTTAACAGTGCTGGAAATTAGTTTCTCGGGCACTGATCTTGACAGGTCAGCTGTCACAAATTGGTAGAGGTATCTGTAAATACATCAGTCCTATAAACAAAATTCTGTCTGCAAGAAGCGGAGGTTAAAATCAGCACACCTCTGAACAAATCCAAACAAGGATGCACAGGAAAAATCCCTTCTGGAAAAGGTTTTCTTCATGTTCCATTCATCAACTTTTTCTGCATAGTTTCTGCCTCCACAGAGACTATGGAGTTCTGTGGTGAAGTCAGCTATGCTTCTCCTTGTTCCACCTACCCCTACTGCGTAAAAGAGGAATCTTTGTCTATCTCCTTTTGAGTAAAAGGACTAAATTTATGTTTTCGCACTGGCACGTTTCCAGGTCCTTTTAGGAATTCTTAGTGTTAACGCAGAATGCAAAATGTAGTGTATTCGAAAAGTCTAAGGCCTTGATATGAAATCAGATCGAGTTTTTGAAGGGAAAAGGAGTGGGAGAAAGAATTGAAATATCAGTCCACCAGTGCTGAAGTAAAAAATGAAGGTGTTACATTTCCCATTTTTTCATAAATTGTTAATCATCATCTGTAGATTGTGCAAGCCATTTTGGCCAAAAACCTTCTATGTATCTTTATCATATACCCACTGCAGAGGACAGCTGAAGAATGCTTAGAGAGTAAACCTTATTTACAAATTTGAAACACAATATATACCACATGCACCTATACTGGTCTTTGAAGTCTGTTGAACTATATTGATTTGTCAGCTGGCAAATTGGTCGATTTTATATGGCAACAGCAAAAGCTAAGAAATATCTGGACATATTTCAGAGAAAGCATCTATATTTGAATTTAAAATATACCATGGCTACAGGTATCTACCTGTATTGCTGCAGATGATTTTATGTGCAGAGGCTCGTTTGTCACTCCAAACTGGCATCGCAGGGGGTGAGTTCTCAGTCTGAGATATTTAGCTTTCACGAGTGTCATTAGAAAGCTGAATGTTATTCAATCATTCTCCTCCTCAATCCTCCAGGTCAGCTGGATAAAGGGAGGTGTAGCTTAATTCTTTCCTGCCCTGTGTCTCAGCTTTGAAGGTTTACTGAGTGTAGCATGATTTTCATCAGTTGTGATAGTTATGATGGCTGAATATTAGCTGAATGTCCTGTTCTCTGTTTATTAGTTCGGTGCAACAAAACAAAAATAAAACTATACAGATCTCTCCATCACATTTTATTTGTTGGTATGATTTTTGAGGCTTCAGGAAAAAGCTGAAGTCATAGAAATAAATCATGTAGGACACCTAGCCATAGGCATGATCAGTGAAAGAAGTTCTTTCCAAGAACGTTTTGACTTGTTACATGAAAATTAACTTCTGGAAGGAAGCAACCACATTTGGACTATGTTTGATTTCTACAGGGCATGCCTTCAGCTAACAGCACTGCTTCCACATGTGTGCATAGTATTGGTGTTTAAGAGTAGAGCTGAAAAAAAAGAAAGAAACAGTTTCTACTTGATACTATTTATGACTCTTCTGAGCAAAATGACACCATGGATTCTGTTTGAAGGGAAAATGAGAATCTGACTGCTGCTACTGCTGAAGAGCATATTTTAGTTTGAATAATCCAAAGGTCACTTAAGATTAACTTTTCCATTGAACCTATTCTATTGAGTTTTACTGCATTTGTCTACATGAAATGCAGTAAAATTGATTTTTAAAGCGATATATTTAAGTGAAAAATAAAATATTTGAATGTAATGTTCCAGTGAGATATCCTGAAAACATGCATCCAGGTACATCTAGCAGATGCGAAGTACTGGTAGATATGAGCTATTTGATCGTCAGGAGCCTGGCAATTTGACAGGCTGTCATTGTTCTACTGATGAGGTAGAAGTAGGGCAAGAAGAGAAAATAGAACTTAAGATAGGACCTGAAGAAATTCCAGGAGAGAAGAGGAGGCAGTTTGACACTGTAGGATCTCTGTCAGGAATTTATGGCCATGAGTGCACAAGAACGTTATACAGCAGGAAGAAAGGTTGATCTTTGATAAACAGTAGGGAATGATTTGAAAAGTAGGAGGGGATCTGAGCAGAGAGGGACATGTGGGATAGTGAGACCACAGATAATCCTGAGGACTGTCAGGCAATATAAACTTACTGGAGAGAAATGTCATATCAGAGTGATTGAAGTGATATAATATAACAAATATTACAGATAATAGAGCAGTTATGTTACAGGTATTGATGCAAATGCATTCAGGGAAGGAACTGGCATATGTCTGTCCTCTGAATCTCACTAATTCTGATTCTGTGTTAAAAACCATACACTTCTCATCTACTCTATATCACTTCTGGATTTGGTCAAGCTACTGTTAAATGTTTATGTAAATACTAAAAGATTTCTGGCTAACAGTCCTTCAGACTCACTGTACTTTCTGTTCTAGTTGGCAACGTGGGACTCTGAGAAAGGACTGAATGGTAGTCTACAAGAACGACGTCTGGGCAATGACTTACAAGGACTAACACTCAAAGTGGTGACTGTCTTGGTATGATCCTATTTGAGTTCAGGAAATGAATGCTCGAAATAAAAAGAAGCTGAGTATTTCAGGCACTTCCTCAGTATTTTTCCCTGCCATTTTCAGTTCTGTATTTTTGGATGATCAGTTACATAAGCAAGGAAGATAAACGATGGCCTTCTATTATTTTCCATGAAGCTGTGCACTGTGAGAGATATAGAGCATTTGTTTGTTTGCTTATGCTGTTTTTTTGTATTGTAATTCCTACTGGGCATGGAACCAGCACAGGGCCTGAGTGCACAGGGGTGCATTCCAGATACTGTACTCTAACTCGGATACTCAGTTTCCAGCATTTCATGGATTTTGAGATCAGATGGGCCAGTTACAATAATCTAATCTTGGCTCTTGTACACTGCAGGCTGTAAAATTTAATCAAGTGTTTTCTCCATCAAGCTCTTAAATTCCTATTGAGATAAACTAAATCTTTTAGAAGGGTGTAGTCTTTCCAAAAAATCGTTATGCTTTTGGGACTACTGTCTGTTAGTATCCAGAGTGGTAATAGAGCTTCTGTCAGCTAAGTGCTAAATTAGGGGCAAATTATAGCTTGAATGCATTCCTGAGTAAAATACTGTAGTTTGCAGCTTGCAGAACGTGGTGTCTTTTTGTTCCTCTTTTTCAGAATCATGGTACAAATAAGAAGTACCACGTAAGACCATTATGGCACTTCCCCCAGCCTCCAGTTTTCTTTCCTCTGTCTGTTGACAGGCAAGGTTGTGCTGTGACTTCTGTGCAAGGTGAACAGATCCCTTCCACAAGAATGTCTGTACCAGGTTGCAAAGGTGGCCAACTGCGATGGCTGTGTCATCAGCAGCCCTGGCATTTCCCCGCAGGAGAGCCTATGCCTGATGAAAACATACCACAAAATGTTGCTTCTTGATTCCGAAACATACTTTAATATAAAATAGTCCAGGAAACATTAGCCATGAAGGTTATTCTTTGAATTTTCAAAATTTCAAATATTCACAAATAGCATAATTTTTTAGCTCTTGTTTCAGTATGTCTCCTGGATAAAAGTTTAAGCGTTGTCTGTAAAAGAGGGCTTTCTAAATCTGATATGCTCTGAGACAGGTGGATAGTAGTAATGTTCCTGTGTAGGACTGGTGTTTAATTTAATATCCAAGGTAGAGTATCTGTGCCTTCTTTATAGTCAGTGAGAAGAGGGAGGTACTTCACAGAGCAGTTCATCCTGCGGACACCAGGAAGCTGCTAGGGGGCTGAAATGTCCTTTGGAGTTTCTGCCTCTTCTCATGCACTGTGGAAGATCCAAGGCCACAGACAGGACTCAGGAGCTGAAGCGTTGGTGTCTAGTTGGGATACCTCAAAGTATCCCACATGGCCTACAGTTTTTGTCTCAGAATCATAGAACCATAGAATCATAAGTTGGAAGAGACCTCTAAGATCATCAAGTCCAAACGTCAACCCAACACCACCATGCCTGCTAAACCATGTCCCGAAGTGCCACATCTACACATTTTTTGAACACCTCCAGGGATGGTGACTCTACCACCTCCCTGGGCAGCCTGTTCCAATGCCTGACCACTCTTTCAGTAAAGAAATTTTTCCTAATATCCAATCTAAACCTCCCCTGATGCAACTTGAGGCCATTGCCTCTTGTCCTATCGCTAGTTACCTGGGAGAAGAGACCAACACCTGCCTCACTACAACCTCCTTTCAGGTAGTTGTAGAGAGCCATAAGGTCTCCCCTCAGCCTCCTCTCCTACAGACTAAACAGCCCCAGCTCCCTCAGCTACTCCTCATAAGACTTGTTCTCCAGACCCTTCACCAGCCTTGTTGCCCTTCTCTGGACATGCTCCAGCACCTCAATGTCTGTCTTGTAGTGAGGGGCCCGAAGTGAACATAGTACTCAAGGTGCGGCCTCACCAGGGCCGAGTACAGGGGCACGATCACTGCCCTGCTCCTGCTGGCCACACTATTCCTGATACAAGCCAAGAAGGTTCTGAGTGTGTCAAAAGATGTGCCATGTTGTCCAGAATTAACTCAGGAAGCATCCTTTCACAAAGAGAAACAAATTAAAAACTTGTTTCAAGTATCAGTTAAGATATTATTTTGTTCTCAGGAAGAACCTTTTGTGATGGTGGCGGAGAACATACTTGGTCAACCAAAACGATATAAAGGATTTTCCATTGATGTCCTGGATGCGCTTGCCAAGAATCTGGGCTTCAAGTATGAGATATATCAAGCTCCTGATGGCAAATATGGACACCAGCTTCAAAACAGCTCCTGGAATGGCATGATTGGAGAACTCATTAACAAGGTACACAGAGAAGAAGCTGCATTAAAAAAAAAAACAAACAAAAAAACCACACGAAAAAACCTCACTCTTTGGAGTAGGGTGTCAAACTTGGTAAGGGTGTTTTTTAAATTCTTCCTGGCTTCCATTCCAAGTTACAAGAGAATGAATTAGGATGCACCAGTGCAGAATACTTCTGAGCTATGGGTGGTTTGAGTGTGGTGTAAACTGCGCAATTTAAGACCCTGTTTACAGGATAGGAGCTAGAGAATCTGTTGTTCTATTTACTCCCAACTGTAGTCAACATAAATTATATCAGTGTAAATCTGTGTGTTCACACAGTTGTAAGAATACGAAGACAGGACATGTATATGTATGTGAATAAATAACTATAGAAAATAGAGAAAAAATAATGTATTCTCAAAATACTAATTACTGGTATTTTATTTTTTGTCATTATTTCTTTGTGACTTGTTTGCAGGTATGACTTTATCTGGGTCACTTTGTGGCAGTGTGTTTGATAATGATCAACTGTTTGACTCCAAAACAGGAAAAATGACCCTAGTAATATACCATAAAGAAGTGTTTTGAAGGACCAGAATTTAAACTGGTCTCAAGATTATTCGATCATTTAAAACAGAGAGGACCAAATTCCTTTTCTTAATTACAGTCTTGCAAATCAGGAGTAAGTTAATTGAACTCCATTGAAGTAAATGGGGAAAGTCCGTAGCTTAGAATCTCCTGGAGAATGAAATTAGAGTGTATTTTGTTCATGTTCTCGCTATCTGACATGGGACAAATGTTAATCAAGAAGGAGAATCAAAGGAATTAATATTCCATGTTGCTGCCCTTTGTAGAAAAGGTTACTTTTGTGCAGTGGAGTTATTACTGAATGTGAAAGCTTTCTCATTATCTAGTAAGTAGGCTGCTCAGTATCTGGTAAGTAGATGTTTAGGAGGAAATAGAAGCAATTAAAGCAGTAGCAAATGTGTGCATGATAATGGGATATTCTTGGTTGACGCTAGGAAATATAAAGAATATTTTACTTCTTTTTCATTGACATAAGCTGTTTGAATTTCATTGACTTGAAAATGTGGTAAGAAATCCTGTTAAGTTTCTTTGGAAATTGCTTTCTTTGAAGAAACAAGGTATCTATTATGGTATTTTTTTAAAGATATTTCTGCTACTAGCTTTTCCGCTGACTCCAAAGAATTTCAAAGCAGAGATCCCTCCCCTAACATTTGCTTTGCTTTCCCCACAAAATGTAGAGATAGGAAGCAAAAACTAGGTTCTATTTCTTGAACAGAACTGTTTTTATTGAGACAGAAAAATATTCAGAATCTAATTGCAGCTCTGGAAAAGCTTTGGGAATCTTATTTATTAACCTCTGTTTTATCTTTTATTGAGTTTGCATACTCTTTAAGGTCCCTCTGTGTGTAAACCCTACGCACTTTAAATGTTGAGGACAAAAGAGTTTCAGGCACTAAGTTGCCTTTGGAGCATTCCTCCAGGTATTGCAATCATTTTATTCACTGTAAAAAATGAACAAAATCTTGCCCCCAGTTGTCATATGAAATCCCTTCATGAATATGGGCAATTGGCAGCTCTGCAGGGAGAACAACAAACCTTAGCTCTTCGCACCTTGCTATCAGATACACAAGCTAAATAAATGGTGTTTCTTTGTTATTGCCTGCAGTGCATCAGGTTAATATGGTTTGGAGTTCTAGGCATCCTTTGGAAAAGAAGTGAGGGATAAAGGTTAAATAAATTGCACTCATTCCAGTGAGGAGTCAGGGTGATGCATTTTGTTCTAGAATACTTTGACAGATTATGCTTCACTGTTTTGCTTTAGACCAGTGCAATTAATTAGTGTTCAAATGATGAAACTAATTCTGGTTTTATTTTTAGACAATTTCTTTTAATTTGTATAAACATGTTAAATTATAGAAAGAAATGCATGGAGTCACTTGGTTCTTAAAAAGCTTCTCCTTAAGGCTCACGCTGGCAGAATTCATGGTGAAAGGAAGAGATCTGACCTGTTGCGTTTGTCTCACAGAGAGCAGACCTAGCCATCTCAGCCATCACTATAACACCAGAACGAGAGAGTGTTGTGGACTTCAGCAAGCGATACATGGACTATTCCGTTGGGATCTTAATCAAAAAGCCTGAAGAAAAAATCAACATCTTCTCTCTCTTTGCTCCTTTTGACTTTGCGGTGTGGGCTTGCATTGCTGCAGCCATCCCTATAGTCGGTGTCCTGATCTTTGTCTTGAACCGCATCCAGGCAGTCCGGGCACAGAACGCTTCCCAGCCAAGCCCTTCTGCTTCCTCCACCCTCCACAGTGCCATCTGGGTCGTGTACGGCGCCTTTGTTCAGCAAGGTACTTACTTGCTTATAACCACCACCGATGAATGTTCAGAAATGTTCTGCCTAGGGCAAAGCAGGTCAGGACATGTTAGTCTTGGCCAGAACAGTCTAAAGATGAAAGGGAAGGCCCATACAGGGAGGTAACATGTTTTATTAGCCCAGCTGATGAAAAGTAGAAAGAGGTAGGTAAGTTTAGGGGGTTACCTTCTGCTTTTCCATCTCTCAGTAAGTCCAGAAAAACCACTCCACGCGGGCTTTACCACTTTGAGAAAATGATCGTGTGATAAATATGCTACAGAGCTGCTTGATGCAGAATTACTACACTTCTCCAACTCTGAAACTAGCACCTTTTCTAATTGTTTAAATTTAGTTTTAGAAGTTTATATTATTTTGAACTAATCTGAGATGGTTTATCTTTTGTTTCTTTGAACTGAATAGGAAAATGATTTGTAGGCATGTAACTAAACACGCAGGGATCTCTAGGCATAGGACTAATCCTATTGAATTCAGTAGGATTGCTACCATTAACAAAGTTACTTTTGCAAATAAATGCAAAATCTGCCCATGCAGTTTTGTCCTGTATCTGTAATGTTAGTACTGTTCTTAGAAGGCAGGTTTTGTTGAATGCTAACATATGGGTACGTTGTTAACTTTTTTCTACAAGTTTTTCGTTGTGGTGGCAAGCTTATAAAGCTTCATCTGGAAAATCCTTACTATTGCTATGAAACTTGGTCCCTCATCTCATTAAGGTGGCATCCTTGATGGGTTTAAGTACAGTAAGATAAAATCAGCACAAACGTATGCTGAAGTGACTAGCATCAGCTGTATGGTAAGGTCTGGTCTCCAACAATGTTCAAGCCTAACTGTTCTTGAAGCCTGCTAGAAAGAAAACTTCACGTTGTTTGAAATGTTGTAAAGTGTAACAAGTAATGACAGTAATGCTTCGGTCTTTGCAGATGTAAACACGGCAGAGATAGCACACAAACCATGGTACAGTTTTGTGGGTTTTTCCAAATCTAAAATGGTCATTGAAAACAGAATTTTAGTATATTCTGAACACTAATGATTTAATTCTTGCATATTAGTCCTGCTTCACCATTAAACGTTGTTTAGAATATTTTTTATGTTCTGTAGATTTGATCCTCAATAATTCTGAGGGGAAATATTTTGAAGGGTGATTTTTTAGGACAGTATCCAGGGCAAGAGGTGGACTGGAGAAAATGTTTTTAAATTATCAGTCTCAGCGGAAACAGTGCTTTTCTCACAGTGAAAGGGCAGTCTGGAGGGGGAGCAGAAATGTAGAGGGGTAGCTCCAACAAAGTTTCACGTACCAGGGCACACAGCAGGTGACTGTAAATGGAAGCTGCAGAGAGACACTCATTTTGTCTTTTTATTTGTAGGAGGTGAATCTACTGTCAATTCTGTGGCTATGCGCATTGTAATGGGAAGCTGGTGGCTCTTCACTCTCATCGTGTGCTCTTCCTACACTGCAAACTTAGCAGCATTTCTCACTGTATCGAGAATGGATAATCCTATAAGGTAAGACCCTCTTCTTAACATGAAGCCAGAAACCTGGATTTCACAGAAAGGTATTACCCATTTGAGCACTCATTCTTGCAAGAAGGAGATAACTCTCTAATAAAATATTCTGCTTATTTGCACTGGCTGCATTCTCTTCTCAGCCTCCCTTCTCCTTCATTCCTACAACCCCCAAGCAGTTTATACAGGTGCAGGGGGGACGACAATGGCACTTTAATTGTTTATTTTTCCAGAAGAGATGTCTTTCATGTTTATATCTATTTTGCTTAACTAGAGCTCTCACTGCTTCAGCTGTCTATATTTCTTTGTTGAACATCAGAGGGAACTGTCACCTCTTGGGAACTGTATAGCATTTCACTTCTTACCTTCAATGTGTAATTTTACATTCCCAATATTTTGATATACACTGGTTTTTATACTATTATTTGCATATAAGGTAATATAGGTGGTTGTTTAAAAGATAAATGGCCAATATATAAATGGCCAGATTCAGTGGCATTATTTGCAGAAAAGGCTTCTTCTCAAGGAGGGAACGATAACCAAACCTGACTCCAGAATAATAAATGTAATATAGCAGTTGTTTTATTACATTTATATATAATTCTCTACAGTTGTGTTGGCAATATTGTGATGATAAATTACAGCTGCTGTAACAAACCCAATTTATCTTGTACCTTTGACTTCTTTCCCCTGCAGTTTGCCTACTAATCCATACCTAATGAGAATATTTTCAATACACCAGACATCTGAGGAGCTCCAGAGAGCTGCTGGTTGTTTGGTGGCAATTTTTGTGTGTATAATTTATTTTTCTTAAGAAAATTTAAAGAAAGTTTTCTTTTTTTTCTCTCAAAATACAGACAAAATTTCCAACTTCACGTTGTCATGGAATACTGGGAGGGCCATTGATCTTCCATGGTCAATGCTGACAGGATTAAAGACTGAGATCTCATGTTTGGTCTGACAGTGGTGGAGTGGAGAGGAGGCCAGAGGACAGGCGGGGTGACACAAGCTCTTGTAGAAAATGCTGAGTCAAGAATTTTAGGTGCTAGAGAGTGACACAGTTACTCTGTTGGTCTCACTTGGGGTTGCACTGGGAAAACTGGGACTGTAATCTTTGTGCTTGGCTTCTGAAACAGAGGCATTGGCACTTAGGTGAGTCTGGCATTTCAAAAAGCTGCTTTTGCCTTCTCTGTGGTATCTGGCCAAGTTCAAGGTCCTGCACATAAGTCAGGGCAATGCCAAGTGCAAATACAGGCTGGGCAGAGAATGGATTGAGAGCAGCCCTCAGAAGAAAGACTTGGGGGTGCTGGTTGATGAGAAGCTCGTCATGACCTGGCAATGTGGTCACAGCCCAGAAGGTCAACCGTATCCTGGGCTGTATCCCCAGCAGCGTGGCCAGCAGGGCAAGGGAGGGGATTCTGCCCCTCTGCTCTGCTCTGGTGAGACCCCGCTGGGAGTCCTGCATCCAGCTCTGGAACCCTCAGCACAGGAGAGACATGAACCTGTTGGAGCGGGACCAGAGAAGGCCACAAAAATGAACAGGGGCTGGAACACCTCTCCTGTGAGGAAAGGCTGAGAAAGTTGGGGCTGTTCAGCCTGGAGAAGAGAAGGCTCCAGGGAGACCTTGTTGTGGTCCACTACCTGAAGGGGCCTACAAGAAAGAAGGGGGGGAACTTTTTATAAAGTCATGTAGTGATAGGACAAGAGATAATGGCTTTAAACTACAAGAGGCTAGATTTAGGTTAGATATAAGAAAGAAATTCTTCACCATGAGGGTGGTGAGGCACTGGCACAGGTTGCCCAGAGTAGCTGTGGCTGCCCCCTCCCTGGCAGTGTTCAAGGCCAGGTTGGATGGAGCTCTGAGCAATCTATCTAGTGAAAGGTGTCCCTGCCCTTGGAAAGGGATTTGGAACTAGGTGATCTTTAAGATCCCTTTCAACCTAAACCAGCCTATGATTCTTTGATCTGCGCAGAAGGTCATAAATAAGTGCATTTCTCATAAACATGAGTTAACAGTATTTCCAGTTTTTAGCTTGCCATTGTGTACTTACAGGTAACGTAACGCTTTGTTATAGTGTAATAATAATCATAATCATAAAACCAGCCCAAAACCATGCAAAGTTTTGGTTTAAAATTATTTTTCTTTTAGTTTGGCCAAAAATAAGTGGATTTTGACAGTAATAGAAATAAGAATTGCAAGTAATTTATGGAAATAACATGAGAAACTAAACAGAACAAAACTGCCCCAGAGTATCTGCGAAGCTTGGCTGTAATGGGAATAAGGTTAAGCTCAATGAATAAATTGCTCTTGAAAATCAAGATAGAAATAGTTATCCAGAAAGCTTGTATAGTGATGTCCTAAAAAATTTCTGAATGTTCTAGTTCCTTCAAGGCAGAAGAAAATGTCTGTTTGGTCTACTAAGCACCTCCCAAAACTGCAAATTTCAGAGGAGAACAAATGTTGGGGTGAAACGCAGTGAGGAATCTGCAAAAAGAGATACAGATTTAAGAGCAGAATGATGAATTATTTGGTGGGGCCTTTGAGGTTGAACCATTACAACATTTACAAGAGTTTTTGATTCTCCTTTTGATTAAAATGAAAGGACATTGCTAAGAATCTTGAGGGAGCGGAAAAGGAGTTTTGGGTAAAGGAGCTGCTTGGTTTTGTTTAGGGACTTTAGAGTCCAGACACCCCTCCATTGTTAGAGATGGCAGCTGAAGAATTGTAATTAAATGACTTTCTCTACCTAGAGGTAGCTGCCACTTCTCAGGTTCCTGAGATCACATCTGTTGTACAAGGTGAGGATACAGAAGGAAGAAAGCACTCCACTGTGATCCACAAACACCAGCAAAGTACTTCAGGTGCCAAACTAGAAGTGTTTAAAGTCATTTAAGTTGCCGTAATGTTCACTGCCTGTGCTCCAGCTATTTGGCTATAAGGGCAGAGATACGCATTAGTAGTTGTCAGACACAAAGTGGATTATTCATATTGTCTGGGATGTCTAAAGTGATCCCGGATGCTTCAGTTTGGGCACCCAAAGAATCCCCCAAATAATCTGAAATGGCAGCTGTCAGGAGACTCTTTGATTTCATCACTGGTTGGCATAATTGAGCCAATCAAGGGACTTGCTCTTCTCGGCTTGCTTATGGGTATTTTACAAAGTTTGCAGAATCTCCCTGAGAGAGACATCTGGACTAAACCCTCTCACTGAAAACTGCTAAAGCCTTAGGAGAGAGGGGATGAGATAAAGAAATAGGTTCTCTGGAAAATCAGTTGAGCCTTCTTCCATTTCTGAGCCATGATGATGATATTTTCATGTCCCCACTCTTTAGGAGAAGCATCTTATAAAATGTTGTGTCAGATTTAGAACACATGTTTTTTCCTGGGAAAGTAAATTACTGCCTTGCATGAATGTATTGTGGCCTGGTATCTCAGCTCTCAGTACTACTTAGCTTCGGCAGCCTATGATGTGGAGTGACTGTTTTTGCCTTCCTACATTTGCCACTCAGCTTGCCTGCATTATATCTTTCATGGACCCAGAAAGGAATACTTACTTGAAATCCATTTTTCCCACCCAAAGAGGCACAATGAGTTATAGCCGAAAATTTGCTCACCAGCTGTGAACTACCAAATCCATCTATGATACGTCCATTGTTAAGGAACCAGCTCCTCATCCTCTCAGTGAATGTGTGCTGTTATCTCTCCCTCCATAGGGAAGTCCTCTGGTGTTCAGTACTGCTGCTGCTAAATTGCCAGCAGGGAAGAAAATAGTATTGTGGTGCTGCAGTAGCTGCAACATAGTGAAGATTTTCATTACAAGACTGATTTTCTTCCCAAGCCGCCTCCAAAATGCCTAATAAAAGTAGTTTCAGCATCAAATTTGGGATGTGTGGTCTGTGACTAGCAGGAGTATGTTTGATTGAATAACTAGGTGTCAATCAACCCAGTGATTCTTACCTCCACAATTTCACTGCAAAACAAGTGTGTCATAGAAATCATAAACGATATTTGTTAGAAGGGACTTGGTGAGATACTCAGTGAAGCAAAGTTGAACTGTTGGATGGCAGATTTTTAGAATTAGCATACCAGATGAAAGCCTGCTGATAAGGGAATAATTTATTTTTTCAAATCTGATGTTGGCAGACCTCTCAAGGCTTTTCCATCCTGCCATGAGTTTCGGAGACTGCCTGTGGCTCACAGAAAGGCGGAATACCCAGAGTAGGAGGCACAGCAGACAGCAGCTATGATAGGCTGCCTGGATTTTTGCATTTCCTGACACAGACTTCCTAAATCCCACATGGGTTCCCAAGTGCTGTGCTGTCCAGGTGCCCAGATCCCATGTAAGAAACGTCCTTATCTTGGAAAGAACAAAAATCTTCTCCTTGGATTTTCCCAAACCCTCTAGGACTTTATTGCAAGTATGGTAACAGGGAGAGGCACTGGCTTTCTGGTATGGCATGGCTGCACGCGCTGCCTTGTTCCTCGTGTGTCCCGTGAGCCCATCACTTGTCCCGCTATGACAGGGCAGTGGGGAGGGTCAGAATGTGGAGTTTTAGACCCACATCAAAACCTCTGGCCCATCAGCAGATCGAGGATAGCAGAAAATAGTGCGAAACTTCCCCAGCTGTCCTCTATTTTCCAGTTGCTAGCGGCTGGTACTTCTGCACCCCTTTGCTATTTTACTGCCGCTTTTCTGAGCCCTCTGTCCAAAATACCTCTTGTGCTTTTCTCATCTTCTCTCTGCCCCAACCTCACAACAACAGAAAAAAATGAAATGTACTGGTTACCTCAAGATCTCTGCGCTCATGGAGGTTCACAGGCAGCGCAGTGAACCATCAGGCAGATCTCCCAACGGTGCAAGGGCAGAGGAGCGAGATGGTACCCTGTTCCAAAACAGAAGGCATTTTTTGTGAATGTGGTGGTGGCAACCACTCTGGAGCTCAGGCTAGGAGGCCGTGATCCATGTTCTAATTTTGTAAATGAACATTTTTTAATTTTTGTTTTTTAAATTGATATCTAAATAGTGTTTAGAACCTGTGCAAATTTCTTCAAACCCAAAGGATTTGCATTTATCATTCTAATATTTGCCTTCAGAACTTTACGCACCTGAGAAGTCTTCTAATGGGTCAGTCTGCCAAGTAAGGGCTGAATTATTGCATGAGATTTTGTTCTTTCTTTTGTCTTATTACATTTTCAAACAGTGCTTTGATCTGCTGTCTGACCTTCCATTTGTAATCATGAGTTTAATTAGCAGTGACTTAACTTCCAGCTTCATTTCTTGTTAACAAGCAGACTACATGCAGTTCAGTAGCTGCACAGATATTCTGAAGCCCAGGTTTAGGAGAGCTTTTCTGACAAGAGGTTAAGAATCATACAGGAAAAATAAGACATAAAAAAGTAGGCTACTTGCAAATTCAAAAGAGTTTAAATTGAAGATTTTATCAAAAGGAGCCTTAACATTTGCGCATGCTATGGGTGTTTTGAAAGGCACCTATATATATGCATTCATGGACTGCATACAAACACAAACACATTATATCTGCTTTTAAACTTACAGCTATTGTTTCATGGTTTGGGATTTCCTTATCAGCATTTTGATCCCCAAATTTTACGTGTGTTGGTGACAGTGGCAGATTTACTGCAGCTTAGTTGGGGTGATAGTCTGGCACTTGGAAGACTTGGGTGCAAATTTCTTTTCTACCACAAGATTTTTCTGATCTTGGCAAGGTTAGCCTCGTCTCTGTCTCAGTTCCCTTTCTGTACAACAGAGTAACAATTTTTTCATATCTTATATGGCATGTTGTCAGTTTAGCTGCTTTAAAGATGATGGCCAGAAATGACCATATTGTAATAGTTCTGCAGGTATGAAGAAAGATAAATTTTCTGAGTGGCATACAAAAGAGAAACAATCTCAAAATATTTTAAAAGAAAAAGAGGGAAGTATTTGAAGACGCCAGCTAGGGGGAAACAAACACAGGTTTCATCTGCTACACTTAAGTGGATTTGATAGGGTCGGTAGCAAGAACCTTACAGGAATGTATCTGTATTTGCAGTGATTTTGCCTTGAAACTCCTTGTGTTTGAAAACAGCCTTTCTGTTGTTAATATCATACGTGGCTTTCTAAATATTTCATTGGTTTTTCTTTTGTTATGTTTAATTTTGTTACGTTCAATTTGTGCTATGTTTTGCAGTGTCTGTGCAGCACCTTAGGCACGTTGGCAGGAGGCATGTGTGAATGAGCATGAGAAAAAATAATTATCAAGATTATTATTTAAGGCCTGTGAGCAAACGCTTCAATCATTAAATAACTGAATTAAGTTCATCCATAAAAAACGAGGCTAAAAAAGAGTATAAGAAAGATGCAAGTGAATGAGCAAGGACAATATCTCAAACCTTTTTTTTTCTTTCCAGAACGTTCCTTGTTTAGACCACATGGAAGGAGTGTCATGGGGAACGCTCTGCAAGCTGTGCAGCAGGGCAGCAGTGCTCAAGGGCAGAGCTTGCCAGCCATTTGCCTTCAGGCACTGCTCAGCACAAGACACTGTGTTGTTGCCAGTGCTAGAACCCCCATCGTCTGTCTTTTCATTTCAGTTTCATTGATGGAGTTGCCCACTGGGTGCTTCTGGGAAACGTAGGGCTTCACAAAGTCTGGAGCCTTTTAAAAAGCTTTCTGAACGTTGGCATATGCCATTCAACCGCGGTTTAAAATGGATCCTAATTACTCCTGTAATTGAGCAAGCAGGCAACCATATAAGTGCAAATATTTCCCAAGGACATTTTTCTGGGAAAAAAGAGAATGCACAGCTGAAAATCAAGCTTGCATTCCATCTCTCTAGTTGCCATTATAAGAATGTGGCATATATTTGAGATCAATAGAAAACCAAGAGATTTGTGATTCCACACCTTGTTTGACTCCGCTTTTACGACACCTCTAGCATCTCTTCATTTGTCCCTGTTACTGGGAAGTTCTGGGACTTAAGTTGGTTGAGGTATTAACATTCAGATGCAAGTACAGTTTAGAGAAGAAAATTATTTGGAAATGACGTTAGCAAAATCTACCATCTGTGCGGGTAATAAAATGATTTTTTATTTTTTTTTTCTTTTGCTTTGGAAGGGTGAAAATTTAGCAAGGAACCCTCATGACAGCCCATCAAAATGTACATGGATTGGTTCAAATCTGAGATTTGATATGCAATCTCTTCTCAGCTCAGACTGAGTCACCTTTTAAGTCAAATTTTCTCACGTTAATACAGGTTATTCACTGCCTGTCCACAGAGTAGTGTAGCTGTATGCTTTCTGCATGCATTAAATCTCATTGCCCCTGACTTCAACTTTCTTTTTTGTAGTATGCAGTTTCTTTTTATTATAAGGATAGTACCTCTGGCTTATTTGGTTAGGTTTTCTTTTCTGTTTGACTCCTAAGGGAATAAGCAATACAAAATGCAGTAACAGAAGATTTTTGCCCAACAGGATATTTTTATTTCTATTCTTTTTCTCTAAAGAAGATGATTTAATGTCTTATATGAACCGATAATGAAATTTAATAGAACAGGATATTAAAAAGGAAAAATAATGATTACTACAGCAATTCGAACTGAGATGGCCTTAAAGCTTCAGACATCTAACTGTAAAGACTACCTCAGCCCACCATTTATTAAGGACAAAAACAGGAGTAAGAACAAAAACTTCATGGTGAATTCTGTTTTGGGAGTAGATTCTGGGTGCAGAACAACCATTAAAGCAGGCTGGCCAATGTGCTCGAGTATTTGAGTTTCACTCCTGTTAAAGCACTTATATTTTTTTTCACTCTACCGGATAGATTTTTTTTTCACCTGCAATGCAAAATTACCTAACTGGTTTTGCATGCTAATATACTGTTCTGTGTGTTTGCCTGCTGGCCAAGTTTGCTATACTTTTGGACAGACAGATACTGTTACATGCCCCTACGGTATATATCTTTGTCAGACGAGTACTTAAACAAAGACCCTCAAAGTGGGAAGCCAGGTAGAATCTGAAAAAAATATAAGTATTTTCATGACACTTGCTAGTGAAACAGCTGCCTGGAAAAAAACAAAATACCTGTAAAATTACTTCTTTTTTTATACTATTTATCTGTGCTGGGAAGAGTCATTAGCATAGCAGTGGGCCCTATTATGAAAACCATGCAGGCTGTTCTGTTAAGGGGCAGTATAGTGCAATTTTCTGCATAGGTTTACAAATCATCTGAAGTCAGAAGGTCTCTCTGAAAACAACCGTGCGGCCAGAACAAGCAAGTAGATTGCATCTGCAAAACTACCAATAATTAGTAAGCAGTTTATCACAGTAAGTTACCTCCTGTGAAACAATGAGATGGAGTTGAAAGTAGGTGTGCCTACTTGTAGGAAGGGGAGAGTTGTACCTGTTTGCTTACTTGCTGTCAGCTCAGACAGGACATACACGAGCTTCTAACTCTGTTAATCTGTTGCATGTTTTGGAAAATGCTTCATTTTCTTGTGCAAAAAAAAAAAAAAAGTCTTCTCACCTTGCACTATTCTTCACCTATATCTCCATGCGAGCAGCGGTTCTGTCATTCTTGTAGTGTAGTTGTTCAGCAACAGAATTTCCCACCCTCCTGCCAGCAAAAGTAATTTTCCCACCTTCTGTTCATTGGCGTATATTCAATGTCAGCAGGATGACTGCGAGTATAAGGAACATGCACTGAATTGTTTATTTCTTTAGATTATTTTAGATGGATAGAGGAGAGAGGAAAGCAGGGAAGTTTCCAGTAAGAGCAGAGGAAGAATGCTTGCCCAGCCATCCTCCCGGAGTAGTGGTTGGTTGGTTAGCATTGACCAGCGACACCATGCTATGGCCAGCTCTGTGCTCCACTTAGATAGAATCATAGAATCATAGAAAGTTTTGGGTTGGAAGGGACCCCTAGAGGTCATCTAGTCCAACCCCCCCGCAGCAAGCAGGGACACCACTAACTAGATCAGGTTGCTCAGAGCCCTGTCCAACCTG
>Ga0065711_1036267_pt1 | contig 21222 bp, 9 predicted proteins | sample Hoacrofraction12_FD_59098 | JGI IMG/M metagenome (GOLD analysis project Ga0065711, IMG submission 59098) | Hoatzin crop microbial communities from Cojedes, Venezuela - Epithelial fraction 12 v2 (version 2) | ecosystem: Host-associated > Birds > Digestive system > Esophagus > Crop | place...
GTCCCGGGCGCAGGTGCGGCGGCAGCGGGGTGGGCGCTGGGCCGCTCCGCTGAGGCCTGGGCCCGGCCGGCCGCGGTTGCTCGACGAGGGGGGAAGGTTCAGGCTGCCTGGCGGGGCTTTGTTCCCTTCTCCCCCCCCTCCCCGTCCTCCCTCACCGCCTCCGGTTGCGCAGCGCGGTTGCCCCGGTGCGTTGCCGTGTGATTTTTAAACGCCGAACCAACTTTATTCCGGCTGCGGAGCGGCCGGAGCGGCCCCTCGGGAGGCGCGTTGCCGGGAGCTGGTTTGTTTTCCTCTGCGGTGAGGTCTGGTGAAAGCGTGTGCGCGTCCCAGCCCCGAGCTGGAGCCGGCTGCTCCCTGGGGGGGGAGCGGGTGGGCTCGCAGCGGTGGCCCTGTCACCCGCGCACCGGGTCCCTCCGTGGCCCTGGCTTGTCGGGGGAAAGGGGCTCGCCGAGCCTTGCTTCCCCCACCCGCGGGGTCTGCCACGAGCCAGCCGTTCCAATGAGCAAGGGCAACGATGGTCGCTTGCGTCGTCGCTTGGACTTTGCCATGGGTGCTTTGTGACTGTACCACCGAAGAGCACTGGAACAGGCTGCCCAGGGAGGTTGTGGATTCTCCTTCCCTGGAGATGCTCAAAACCCGCCTGGACGAGGTCCTATGCAGCCTGCTGTAGGTGACCCTGATTCGGCAGGGGGGTTGGACTGGATGACCCACAGAGGTCCCTTCCAACCCCTACCATTCTGTACTTTGTGCCCGAGGACCGTGACTTTATCCGCAGGTTGTAGGTGTGTTGCCGTGCAAACCCGTGCTGAATTGCGTCCCAGCCTGACAGCGCTCTGCGAGGAGCAGTGCCTCTCTCCTGCATTGATCGGTAGGATGTCCTCAGGGTCCCGGCTTTCCCTGGAGACCGGGAACAGCTTTGCGTCTGCTGCGCTGGAATCCGTCCTTGACCGCAGCGTTGGTGTGGTGCAGCATTCGTCCCTTGGAGGTGTCTGATGTGACTGCCAGGAAGTGGAAGAGCGGAGTAGGAAGTGAGCGATGTGGGGGCTCGGCTGTCGCATCTCCGTCTCCTGCTTCGTTTCCTTTCTGAGGTACTTGTGAGAAAACTTTGTCCAGGTGGTAACAGTAGCTGTTCCCCTTGAGAGACCTTGTCTCTTAAAGTCTCTTCTTCTTTCAAGGAATTGCTGTCCTACTTCACGTTAACTGAGCAAGGCAGGCTTTTGGAGCATGGGAGCTGCTTTCAAGAGGAGGGAGTGGGGGCTTGGCTGCTAAAATCTGTCCAGTGAAGGGAACGATGCTGCCAGCATGTCTAGTCTGCACCACAGGGTTTTGCAGCCAGAGTGGTGTGGACTCAGGAAATTTAAATATACTCATATCTATCTCTGTCAGACGTCCCTGTGTCCTACATCTCTTGTATGACTGCAGTGATGCTGACAGAAGAGCTTCACAAACAGCCATAGGTTCAGCAATATAGGCAGAGCAGAGTCTCCATGTTGCTCTGAGACATAGCTTGAGGGCTTTCTTGTTAATCTTTAAGGTGGGGTGCTCATTTTTCGATGGGTGTTACATTTTAGTTAACCTTGCTTTCTCGGGGTGAGACTTCACAAGATAGCTAAAGTTGACCTGCTAGCGAGCTGGTTCAGCTTCCCTCCCCTCGCTCCAGGCTTGTGTTTCTTCTGCGTTCCTTGCGTTGTTACTGGCTACGCGAGTTCAAGAAGTAAAATCATCAGAAACCACTTCTCCCATTCAGTGTTCTAGGGTGGTTTGTTTTCTCAGCGGAGCTCCTGCTGTTTTCATGGCGAGATCCAACAAGTTCTCCTTAGTGCGAGGAAAGTAGCGGGCACGTGCAGAGGAGAGGGGCGAGCAGAACTGGCCCCTGCGGCACCCGCAGCTCGTCACTTGCTCAGCTGAGCTGTACGCTGAGGCTGCACCCTGGGAGCCTTGTTCTTCCTTTGGCACGGGGACCGTCCGAAAGAAAGTATTTATGCTTGGTAAAGGGTAGTGCATTATGTTAAAGGACATTCACAGTTTTCTTTTATCATGCCCAGTGTGGCAAAAGGCGGAATTTCAAGAGCAGTCTGATTACTGCCATGTTTCTGACAGGGAGCAAGAGTTGCATTTGAAATGCCTGTGAACATTCAGAGGTCAGGTAACCAGGTTCATCATCTGCCTCTGATTTTAGCAAATGGTAATAAACTCAGGTGTGGCAACTGATCTTTATTCTACTGTATTATGCAATATTTTGTTTTTATGTAACTCCGTGTTTAGGAGCATGTTAATGCACCAGCTACTTGTTGCCAGTCTGCTCTTGTGCAAACACAAGAACACACCTGTCTCCATAACTTGCTTCAGCTGTGCTGTGGGTAGGCTGGTGGGAAAGGCAATGAATTTCTTTTCCATTTTTCCTCTCAAATACCTAGTTATTAGAAAGTGGCGCCACATTTGCACGCAGGTTAGATGAATCAACTGACTAGCTGGGCAATTTTAATAAAAAGCCTTTTGTGCACTTTGACCTTCAAGTATAAAGTCATAGCCTGAGGATGTTTTATTGTCTTAAAACCCTCTTGAAGATAGAAATCAAGAATGAAGATGACAGCCCTCACATAACGGTAGAGATTAAATCAGAATAAACAAAATTGCCTTTGTGTTCGAGAGATGTTTCTGAGATTGTTTGGAGAATGATTTTTTTTTTTTTTTACTTTATTTTTAAGGAATGCTTATGAGGAAAAAACATTTCTTAGGACATACCAAGCTTGTCTTTCAGAGCAGATGTGAATACTTTGAAGATTGTCCCGCTCTAGCTGATGCCAGTGTGAAAATGAAATCCTGTGTTTGCTTGTGAAAACCAGCCTTTGCTTTGGTTCTGTTTTCAACAGGATTCCACTTCACAGAGTGTGTTGTAAGACTCGTTATGCTGTGGTGGTCCTTTGGCATGCTTGTAACCTCACAGGGGCTCCATTCCCTGTCGTCCCAGGGAGCGAAGCTGTGGGCAGTCATCATATGCTCCCTGTTTCTTGGGTGCCAGACAGTAGTGTAGAGGCTGAGTGCTGACAGAGCAGGGTGGTGGCATTTGTTTTGAAGGAAGCATCACAACTTGCATTGCAGGGTAGCACCTTCCTTGGTGCTCCCATCCTCTCCTGAGGAAGGAGCTGGAAAGGTCAGAACACTGGTTCTTCTACCTCCTGAAAAGTCAGCTATCTTTTTGCTTGCCTGCAGGGTTAGTAGAACCAAGGGGTTTACCAAAACATCTGTTGTCTCTTTTGGGGACAGTTCTTTTTTCTTCTGTTTTCCACAACCATGAAGTCTTTGCAATGGTAAAAAAAAAAAAAAAAAAATCTCAAAGCCTAAAAATCAAAGTGTAACAGAGAATAAGACTTGCTAAAAAAAAAAAAATCTAACGGTCTCTTTGAATCAACATCTGCAGGTAGAGGTCCTCTGCCTCTTCATCATCTTTCTGCCTCATTTAAAACTGACAGTTTGCCTCCCTGTTCATGCTTGGCTTCTCCTGACCATGGAAAATACGAAACACTGAACTATCTCATTATCCCTCATCAAACCCCTCCTCATTATCCTTGCCTTAATGTCCACAAACATTGGGTGACAATTAGATCTGCTGAGGAGACCCCATCATGCTGACTGGTACAGTCCCGTGGTCGCCTTGTGTTTTCATCTTCCTCTCCCATCCAACAACGCGTGCTTATCTCTGGGTTTGCAGAGTAGTCGTCATTAAGTTGTTTTGGGGCTTTTTTGTGTGTGCAGCAGATACAAAAATCTGCAACTTTTCAGTACTGTGTTTTAAAATTCCAGTGGAGTTAGTAGGTACTATGTGAGACAATTTGTTTGTGCAGCTTGGCAGATGTTAGCGGTACCAAAAGAGTTTAAAGGGGTTTTGAGAGTCAGGCAAAGCCTATTCTGCTGCGTCCCAGCTTTTGTCCCCAAAAGCTCTCTTCTGTGCCAGCGCATTACCAATCTCCTGTGCTGTTCAGTGGCTCTCGTCTGCTGATTGCATTCCTCTAGCTGGCAGATGTTGCTTAAATTTCACTTTGCAGCTCGATGCAGACGCTCGGATCAGACAAGTGGAATGGCTGGCCCTTGGCTAGGCTCGCTGCCGTTGCTTTGCACTGAGCGTGCATGCCAGTGTACGAATCGCGGCACTTTGCGCGTAACTACATATACACGTGTATTCATACATGCATACTTACATGTAATACTTGGTCAGGTTTTTCTGTGGTCTGTTTTGCTGCTGAATGGGACAGGTTGGTGGTTCTTCAGGCTGAACACCTATCTGGACTGGGAAGAAATAAGAAGCAAGAAGAGTTGGAAAAGGAAAATTGATTGTGACAGAGGAACAGTAGTGAGTAAGGAGGAGCTGCTTCAGAATATGAAAATATTGAGAAAGACATGCTGGAGGGAGATCCACTCAGACGGAGGGCTGTAGAAAGCAAGCATGGACAAAACATAACAGATATATTTTCAATTAAAAGTGAATGAAATGGCAATTGGACTTGACCAGCCTTGTTTAGTGAAATTGGACATAATGACCTTTTTGTTGCATGTGAGTCTTGTTCCTGTCAGTGTTGGGACATAGCACACAATATGCATCTTCAGCTTTTAGAAAGCTGTTTTCTTCATGGAGACTTGAAGTGAAATTTGGAGGCCTTTAAAAAGGTTTGGTAGTGAATTGTATGAGACAGCACGAAAAATGTGCCACCACACTGCTTCCAAGCTGGTCTTCCTGATTTAATTCTGTTGTTTTTGTTGTTGTTTTGGTCTGGTTTATTTTTTTTTCCAGCATGTTATTTCTTTCTCAGTCTTTTTTAACCTTCTTTTGGTCTGTCTTCTGTACTTTTGATTCATTCCTCTCCTTATCCATTAGGTTTTTTAATTATACCTCTTAAAGAAGCTAAATGAGAACTAAAATGAACATTTGCTGCTCAGTGGTTCCTGGTGCAAGAAGTGAAGCGGCCCTTCTCAGATGCTGCGAGAAGAGAGGCCAGAGGTTTCTTACCAGAACGTCCCAAAGGTGTTGCTTCTCATTAGAAGGTGCATAACTCTAAAGCTTTCTCCTTTTTCCTAATGAAAGGCTGGGCTGTGAAAAGAGCTTCTTTTGCTTTTGAATGATTCTTCCCAGGGACCTAGCTATTGCATTAATGTCTTGCTGCAGTTTACAGCCCGTACGTTTTTGGTTTTTTTTTTTTCAGGGCAGCAGCAATATGTAAATATGATCAGTGACATTGCATTAAGGTCTGCAGAACTTCAGACTGGTAAAATAATTGCTGCACCTTAAGGAAATGGATTTGGGTTCAGGTGCACAGTTTGAGGGTCCTATCAACATTTTAAATGTCGCTCATTTAAAACCACGAACAAAGCCTGGGGCATTTTTTTAACAACAGTGAATCTAGCTCACCAGCTGCATGAAAGATGTACATCTTCTATCTTTAAAATACACAGATGAAGTTTTGGTCATCTGTTCTCTAAAAGACAGCGGTGAGTCTTTGTGAGAGAGACACAGGCATGTGCGCAGAAATGTTCGAGTAGAGATAAGAAAGAACTGTGACTGATAAAAGAAGCGGTAGGTTCAGAGAGCATCGCGGTGCACGGGAAAGGTGGTGGTCTTTTCTCAGAAAAAAAATTTGGCTAACCTAATGGAACAGAAAAGCAGCAGATATCCTTTTAAGATAATTAATTACTTTACAAAGCCTAGATGTCCTATGGAAAAAGATGCCACACGATGGCTTTGACACTTATGTGGATGAGAAGAATAGACAGTTTATTATGGTTTCTTTTAACTCCACATTCTGCAAGATGCATGTCCCTCTATCCAAACAGCTTAGTTGTTGAGTGACTCATGGGGTTTCTTTAATGTTCATCTGAAACTTTCAAGCTAGCTTTTTACTGTGTATGTTATTAAAAAAACAGAATCATAAAAAATAGTTGTATCTTCCTGGCTGCCAATAATAGATTTTCCTTAAAAAAACTTCAGCTAAGTCATTATCCAGACTCACCATCAATATTATGATGATCTCACATTCTCACTTTGTACAAACTGCTGCAATGTACTGGTGTGCAGAAATTGCTTTGTTTTAAAGCTTTTCCTGGGAATCTTAGCTGACAAGAAAGATAACATAGCCTGAAGTCTTACAAAATTGTTTTTACATTTGAGCCCTTGCCATTTTAAGGCAATTGCTTTTAGCCTCCCCCTCCCCCAGCAAAATTCCCTGGGCAGAATGTGGTTTTGAATTTCTTTCATGCAGAAATTCCTCACGATGGCCCCCTGCCAAACACAGCATGTGTGGATGCGTCTGAATGGGAGCTGTCTTAATCGATGTACTCGCCCGCTTCCAGCGTGGGGGGAAGCAGCACTCGTGAATGATTTGGTTATCTGTCACGTGTCTGCTCGTTCATCCCTTCTCTCTGAGCTTTATTTGGCTAAATAAAGGGACAATGGTCTTACTTGTTTATAAAAAGATTTAGTGCTGCTTTGATGTGTTTTGTAGCTGCACCTGCTATTTATCACAGTGGCGTTTCTGGGGCAGGGTCTGAAGGTATGATGTTAATGCATCAGCTCATGCTGCTTGACAGCCTTGAGCGTATATATGCCACCTCTTAAATGAGTACGCTAATACATTCAAATACAACTCCTTAAATCTTGACTTGGACAAGACAGGTGCTCTTGATGAGTCTCCGTGTTTATTCCTATCCTGGATGCTTTTGCTGACCGCCATGAAACTACTTTTTCCACTGTACTTTAATCCTTGTGTCAGGGAAAGCCTAAACTGAATTACATCTAAACACTCTAGCTCTCAGAATGTGCAGAATATGTTAACCTCCCCAACAACTGATTGTTTTGCTTTGCCTTCCTCCCCTTAGTTCTTCCGTGGCTGGGTGGTGCGGTACCCGTGGGTTGTAGTGCAGCACCCCTGACCTGCCTGTGGGCTTTGCCGCTGGATGTGCTGTGTGTGTAGCATTGCAGGACTCGCTGTAGTTATAGTAAGATGCTTTTGCAAAAGCTAAGTTTGCAGTTCGTGGAAACCAGTGTGGAGGGGCTACGGTCTTGTCATGGGATTGTTGTCTATTGCTTGAACTTAATTCCTCTTTTGCTATGGGACTTCCTCCTCTCCTAGCAGTGCAGACGTGTTATTTTACTTCACAACATGAGAAAGGGTGAGTACGAAGGATGTCTACAGGAAACATATTGTTGTTGATGTCTCTTCATGGGTTTTTTTGCTTTTTGTTTCTTTTTTCCCCTTCTTGCTTTTTGATGCAAGAGGCAACTTAGAAGCTTGCAGAATCTTGTTTCACAGTTGAATAAATGGTCCATAAAAACATCCTTGCCTATGGGGAATAGAAAATATAGTTGAGCCAAAACCACTTGTTCTTTTCTGCTTTAAATCTAAGAATTCAGAAAAAAGTGTCTTAAAGTCACCTTTGCTACAGAAATCTAAAATTAACGTTATCCTAGTCGTCTTTTTATTATATTACTTCAGGTGTTACATAATACAGCAGTCAGAGAGATAACTTTGTTCTCTAATGCGCCACATCTTGTTCTTCAGAAGCATGCGAATGTTTATAACCTCTAGATTTCAGTTTTCAATAACCCAGCTTCCTGGTTTGTGATATGTGCAGCACAGGACATCCTCTAGTCACGTCATGTCACGTGCAGAACAAGAAAATGTGCAGCCCTGGTGTCAGCAAGTGGGAGGGGGAACAGGCAGGAGCACTTAGCTGGGGCTGGCTGTGTTGGTTGAGGTGGGTGCCCCTGCATCCTCTTCATTTTCTTTGTCTATGGTCATCTTTAATGTGGCATAGCAGTTCTTTTTTTGCTTATTGGCAATACAATATAAAACATCAGTTGTGTTTTGGTTTTAGAGAATGATTTCTGTGAGTCGGTTTTGTATAGAGCTGAAGACAGTGCTTTATTCGTTGGATTCACCACTTCCAATCTGCTTGATCAGAATTAAGCATTTTGGGAAATACATTTTTATCTTGATTTTGCTGTTCATGGCATATTTTTGAAATTGTTTCTGTGGCAGAGAACACCCGTGGTAATCTCACGAATGCTCTGCCTGGTGCCAGTGTGCTGTCTGGGGGCTTGCTGTCTAGAAACAGAGTAGCCAGCCTCTGTGGCCCTTCCAGACTTGCTTTCCTCTGAAATCTGCTACCTCAGGGCTTAGACTTGCCTGTGTGGGCCAGTAAACCTTTCATTAAAGGTGCGTTACCAGCTGGTTATTACTGTGGCTCCATGTTTTATCACAGCAGTGGTGAGAAAATAACTGCATTAAAAAAATTTCTTCAGTATTATGGTCTACATCCATCAGAAGTATGTGTACCTACAGGAAAATCTGCTTTTTCCATCTTAGTATTGAAAACTTGTGTCAGAGGTTCTTTAATGAACAGTTAAGATTATTAAAACTTTGTTCTCCTGTAGACTGTCGTTTAACTCATGTGTGGTAATTTAATGATGCATTAACTGACCAATACATGTATGGGGGAACTATTCTTTTTTTCTTTTTTTTTTTCTGTAATGGAGCTTAATAACTAGTGAAGTGGGGTTTGTTTCTTTGATGCTCTTGAGAAGAAAGTTTACCTCTTATTTTCTACTGCATACATAAGTGTATGAGGCATACTGCATGAAAATGTTTATATTAAGTGTTGTAATGGCTTTTGGTAATAGTAAAAAAAAGCCAAGAGACCTCACTGGGCGTTTAGGAAAAAATTCCAATTTCTCTTAAAGCTCCAGGCCTGAGAAAAGGTACATATGAGGAGACCACTAACAGTGGCTCCAAGTACACGTGGCAAGTGGAGGGAGAAAGAAACCATCAATAAGGTTGTCCTTGAGGAACAGCAGAGGTCACCTGTGATCAGGTTTTTTTAGAATCACAGAATGGTTTGGGTTGGAAGAGACCTTAAAGACCATCTGGTTCCAACCCCCCTGCCATGGGCAGGGACACCTTCCACCAGACCAGGTTGTTCAAAGCCCCATCCAGCCTGGCCTGGAGCACTGCCAGGGAGGCAGCAGCCACAGCTGAAATGGATGAACAGGAGTGTGGTAAAAGGCGAACGTAGGGAACTGTTTTTCACAGGTAGAGAGTGTACAGACTTGCATTGCTTTTCTCTCAAAAAAGCTTATCTTCAGATAATAATTCTTAAGCTATTTTGCTCTGTCGTATCATCTTCTCAGCACCTTACCTCTGAGCTTGCCAGAGTCCAGACTGTATGCTTACCTGTGTTTTCACATGCAGAAAGACCTTGTGGCAAGTACTTCGAATGTTAAGAGGATTTTAACATTAACTCTGGAGTAGAGGCTTTATGCTCAAATGTTAGACAGGTTCTGTTCCCCGTGTACTTAGCATGATGGTGTTAAACTGAGTGTGCGAGGACTGGGTTTGATACTGGACAGCAGGCCACAGCTGAGACAAGTATTTGGATGGTGATCATCTGTGGGACGTGTGTCAGCTTCAGTTCTCCTTGTTCATCAGAATTGGTACTGAAGAATCACTTGACTGATATTTGTTTATAAGAAGTGTGCTTTATGCAGAAAAAATAGATGTAATTATGGTCAAATAACTCGGGCATTCAAATACAGTTTCAGATGTGCTTACCCAGCTAGCAATCATCTTTTGCTTTGCCAGCAGGCAAGTCCAGCACAACTCTTTGGCTTGATGCATGGAGAGTGGTTTGGCTCCTCCCCAACTGAGGGGGCTTCAAGGTCTCAGTTACGGTTGCATTTACAGATGCATCGTCAACGAATTTTCAAAAGCCTGAAATCTCCTTGGTAGCTGACGGTGAGAAATAATCATCACAAGTGAAGTGACGCTGTTTTGGGTGCTGTCCTGCTGGCAAGCTCATGGTGCATGCCTACCCCTAGAAGAGACGGCGGTGGAGCAGAGCTGGCGTGGAAGTACCCCGTAGATGCAGTGCATTGCAAGTCGGTAGCTGAGAGGAAGGAAGCCTGTAAAGAATAGTTTTTCTTTGTGCTGGCTCATGGGTAGATCTGTTATACTCAGCTTATTTGCTTTAACTGAGAATTTATTTGCTTTCTTAATGTGTTTAACTTTGGTGTTTTGTTTTTTTTTAGGCTTGCTCTATGTGTGTATTTACAGCTTTGCAACCTTGCTGGCCCAGCCGTTGTTCCTTCCCGTGGTGAGGTGCCACGGCACTTCTGCAAGCCGTGCAGACCTGGGCTGGTCGGAGAGGTTCGTCTGCTGAGGCAGTGCTGCGTGTGCCTGTCTGGAGGGAGAAGCTGGCTGGCTGCCTTTCGTGCCCATCAGCCTTGCAGCACATGCTGGCCAGGGGACAAAATCATAGAATCGTGGAATATATAGGTAGAGATGTGCAGGGTTTGCTGTGGGGTGAGAGCACCAGCTGGGCGCGTGGGTCCCAAGTGGCCGCCTTCCTTGCTGTAGCAGGGTGCTCGTTCCTAGCTGGCTCTTCGCAGGGCTGCTTGTCAGCCACCGGCGTGGGTAATTTGACCTGACGTGCATTTCGCTGCTTGCTAGGGAGACTAGTTACAGTTAGGGAGAAAAGTGACCTCTAAAGAGCAAGGCAAAATGATGAATTATGAATGTTGGGTGAAACCCTGCATATTTGACTTTCAGGCTCTGGAAGCTCTGCCAGGTGTGCTGATGATTTCAGCTTGGCTACAGTTCTCTGAACTTTGTTGTGGATAGAAAACATGTGAGAATTCTGTGAACAGCGAGCTGAACTTCAATGTGAAAATGTGTGAACTCTGAATTTGTTTCTCTCTTTCTAGCTGTAGGCTAAATCTTTTGATGAGCTTAAATTAAACTCTTTAAGGATGCCCATTCAGTCGGTCCCTTGGTTGGCAAGATACTCTGTGGGTTACTTGGAATTGTTGGCAGCTGTCTGAAGTTTTTTTTTCTTTTCTCATTAAAATTAATGGCAGATCTTCTGTGTGTTAAGACAGCTTTGAAGATTTAGTCAGTGTTTCTGGAGGCAAGAGTAGTAGTTGTTTCTAAAGCTAGATGCATAAACGCAATAAATTCACTACTGCACTTGGGTTATGAAACATTTTGATTTCTTTGGGTTTGCCTTCTTGGCTTAATGTTTCTTTACACTTTTGGCTTATTTTCTGTTGTGAAACTTGTCATACGGTTTATAGAGTAGTACAGCGTTCACACCAGCAGCTCATTGCGTTTACATTTGGAGAGGCATTTTTGAGGCAGAAGGCTTATTGCAGTGACATGTTTATGTAACAGTGGACAAATGTTCAGCTTTGGGGTCTCTCGAAGGCCGCCACAGTTCCTTTGCCCTCCCTCCTGCTACCAGCCCATGCAGGCAGTGCGGTGGGAGGCCAGGCGTGCGGTGGGCTTGACGCCCGTCCACGCATCCATCTGCATGACTCAGAGAACTGGGCGCTTGCGTACCTCCTCTAGTTTAGGCTGGGTCCAAGTGAGGATGATGCTTTTCCAAAGCAGGAGGATGTGGTGTTGATCGTGGTAGAAAACTGGAAGGTATGAGAGAAGTCCCTTGTTATTGCCAGTAATCATGGGTCAGGTGTCACTGGAGAGACTGATACTAGGAAATAACGAAATCAGTGGTGGAGTGCGTTCTGGTTGACTGTAGTCTGTAGTTGTCTCAAGTAGATTGTTGTGGCATAATACACACAAATCACAAAATACTCCACAGAAAGAAATGCTGTCTTGCACAGAAACTAGAAATCATTATTTTTCTTTGGGGGATTAAAATGTGATCTTGAAAAACACAGAGAACGTATAATTGCTGAAGGAGTCCCTCCAGAGTTTGTGTCTGATCAGATTCTGCAGAATTACAGACACTCTTGGATAATGCTGCTTGTGATTTAATTGCAAATCCCAGCAGAGGATTATATTTGTTGTCACAGTAGGTAGCAATAACTCTTCCATGGGTACTGAACCAAGGAAAGAACATGAAGCCCACAAATCCACTTACAGTGTGCTGAGAAACACTGCCCAAGTTCCCGGTGTTTTGGCAAGCTGTTTTCCTATGTGCATCGGACTTCTGCGTGAATTGGAAGTTGCTGTGAGTTGGTATGCTGTGCCCTTAACGTCAGTGTCGTGTGTGACTCTGAGCTCCTGGGGCTGGAGCAGTGGTGCTTGGTACGTACAGCGGGAGCCGTTTTAGGCAGTGTCAGAAAACAGAACTGAGGAGCGAGGTGCAAAACCTCCGAGTTCTAGCTGTGGAACCGCAGCCTGAATTTTTAACTGTGGGTTGGTGTCTGTATCAGACGAGTTGTGAAAGTTGGAGGCGGCGGTTTGAGGGCCTCCGGCAGAAGGCACTGCATATCACCGCTGGTCTGGCCGGGGGTTTTCAGAGCCGCCACCCTTGTCATGCATTTCCATGTACGACTTCTGCTTTTAGATGGTACGTAACACACCACACACGGGGGGCTGTTTTGTCTTCCGTGCTTGCCAGAACAGCACAAAGCATCCCCTGCCCCGTAGGTGTCGGGGAATAGATTGTATCAGTAAGCGTGGAAGGGCTGCAAGGTCCAGGTCGCTGTGCTGGGCAGCACTCTGAGAGTCTTCACAGGAGCTTTGATAGCAAGCGTGCGTGGAGATCAGAACGTTTGACATGAGGGTGTTGCAGGTTTGGCTGCTTGCAGATAAACTCTTAGGGAAACAATATTCTTCAGTGCTGGGACACAGTGTTGGCACTGCTGTCATTAATGGCTCCTTGGACTGAGTGCTCCACTGGCGTGTCACCAGCAGCGGCTGTGGCTCGCGGCCTGGGACAGGGGCAAGGAGGAGGTTCTGGGGCGAGGAGACAGAAGAGGTACTGGGGCAAGGTACACCGCTGGGCAGGAGGGGAAGAAAAGGTGTCAGCAAAGCTGAATCAAGAGGAGGTGGAAACCCCCACTGTTCCCACGCACTGCCAAGAGCTGGAGGGCATTAACAGCAGGACCGATGCTGCCCGAAACAACCGTGGGCTTTCCGTGGCGTAGATGAGGCTCTGTCGTGCTAGTCTTAGGTAGCTCCAACAAGCGATGGGTGTGAATGGATGTCCTGACTGTAGAATGACTTTTTGTTTGTGTTGTTTTTGTCAGCAGCAGAGACTGTAACTCATGGGATGACAGAGGCATGTTTGTGGACCATAGCTTGCGTGGGGTGGGTTTTTTGGTCTGAAAAATAATGTAGAGGCAAATACAGATTCAGGAATTATTTTGCAAAATATCCACAATTAGAAATGGAGGGAAAAAAATGTCAAGGTCGATTTCAAGGAATTTCAGTTCTTTATTCAAGATTAAATAAGCATGCAGTCATCTTCTCTGGTATTGTTTATCATATTCATAGTGATGGTTTTTAAGCTTCTGTAAAGATAAAGCTCAGTCTGACATCCTTCTCCTCCACCCCACCCCCTACTTGGTGCTTAAAATTGTGTGCCAATGTGTTTTTGTGTGAACAAAATCTTACCTTTTAATTGTTTATTTTGTTTTTATTATTTACAAGGTGGAATATATGTTGGTAAAATTTGACCATGAGAACAAGAAAGTGCGCTTGGTGCTCTGCGGGGAAGAAGTTCTTCAAACGCTGCAAGACAAGGGGGAGAAGGTAAACCCCAAGTGAGTATCTGTTTCCTGTTTCCTTTTTTTTTTTTCCTTTTTTGCTCCTGTTATGATACTGTACAGAATTTTGTAGACCTGGCTTAACTTTCAAGTGTGCTGTTGGTAGAACTGTAAGCCACAGATACTGATGTTTTCAGATAAAGCTGGGGTGCAGGAAGTGAAAGATTTTGAGCATGCTTGCAGGCGGTCGTGCACCTTCTGCATCACACCTTGTGAAAAAGGAGGATGTAACAGTGAGCCCGCAGGAGCTGCAGTGTGGGTATTTGTTTTGTCTTGCTCTGATTTTGTGTCTGTGTGTACACAGTAATCACATACTAGACCTTCCCTGCCCCGTAAGGCGTGGGTGCGTGCACTCGCCCTTGCCCCCCTGGCTACAGGAGGCAGTGAGGGCTGTGTGGGGAAGCCTGTTGTCTGTAGGCGCACGCTCCCGTTTTTGGCAAAATGAGGAAGGTAGATGTAAGGACGGCAGGGCAGTTCTTCCCCGTACTCTCCCATGGAGTTTTCAGGAATAATTAGATTATACCCCTATTTCAGCTAGCCAGAGAACTGTGAATTACCTCTTTAACTGATGGCAGCAGAGAAACGAGACCAGAGACGGCAAAGTGTTTTGGCTGAAGAGAGCCAAAAGCAGGTCACAGCTTACAGGAGGGTAGAGAAACTCTGCTGTAGCGATGACAGGCTTTTGTGCCCTGGGCCTGTGCTTCATTCCAAGTACCTTAACCTCATCTTCTCTGTCTGTCTTCCTCAGTAGGGGGGCTGTTGAAAGCCTTTGAGAAGGAACCCCTTTGCTTTTAGACTCAAAACTGCTTCTGGCGGAAGAATGGTGGTGGAGGTGTGGCTCTGCCTCTGGTGGTGCATGCTCCATAGAGATGGCATGGCTTCATGAGGGGGGGGAAGGTGTTGCGTTTCAGGGTGACTAGGTGCACTCAGACTTCATTTCACTTCTTAACCTAACACATTTATGAAACTGGACCAGGTATTTACAGGCAGTAAATAGAAGAAAATGAGCATAACTTGCCTTGCCTTGCACTGTGGAAGCAGTTGAATCTTCAATATATTGCAGTTTCAGTTAAAACCCCAAGAAACAAAGCTTGAGACAGATACTAAAGGTGATCGCAGTCGGACATCGGCAATTCCTACTTATTGCACTGTAAGGCAACGCTTCCTACTGCCAAACTGTGCCTTAATTTCTTTTCGCTGCCTCCTGGCAGTGAGGTACGTTGGGAGGTACATTGTGCTACTCTGTCGAATGATCAGCTTTAGGAGATTTTTCTTGCAGGTTGTGTTCATTACTGAAATTCTCACAAATAATCCATCTCTCTTTTTAAGTTGTAGAACTATTTAAACGAGGCTGTTATTTTTTTATAGCCACCCAACACTCTGGCGACCAGAATATGGAAGCTATATGATTGAAGGGACACCTGGGCAGCCGTATGGGGGAACCATGTCCGAATTCAACACTGTGCAAGACAACATGAGGAAAAGACGGCAAGAGGCAGCTTCTGTGCTCAAAGAAAACGAGGCTGTTTGCACTGTGACGTCGTTTCCAAGGTGAGATGGTTGTTGAGGTGTGATGCTGTGTTTCCTGTTCTCCTCACACGACTTTTTCCTGATTGCGTATAGCTAAACTGTACAAAGAAACAGAGCAAAGTATGATTAAATCGGAGTACTTTGAACGTTCTGGTTGTGTTTACTAAAATTTTTATTGCGGTGAGACAAACGAAGAAGCATCTTTTGTATTCTTAGGTCACTTCTAAGCTGCGATGATTTTGTGTTAGAAGAGAATACCTGAACATTCATAACAAAGTATTGTATGTAGAGTAGTCTGCAATCTTGAACTGATCTGGCAAATCATACATAAAAGGTTTATTTTTTCCTATTTTGCTAGCTTTGATCTTTATGAATAGCAGTTTTGTAAACATGGCTAACCTGATCTATATTTTAACATTGCTTTTTCTGCTAAAGCACATGCAAACTTCTTTCGGTGGCTTGGAGCACACAGTAGAACAGGAACGTGATTATCCTTACAAAATGAAGACCTAAAACTTCTATAATGCTTGACTTACTGAATCTAGAAAGGACTGCACCTCTCCTGTGTTTGTAACACCCTTACGAAGGGTAGATTTCCTCCGTTTTGTTGTTGTAAAGAGACTCCTGAAGAAATGAAATCAAGATGAAGTGAACTTCATTCCCTAGGAGAAACTGTACATTGTGACCTTCCTTTCAAACATAATTATAGGCAGGGATTTGTTACATTCATTCTAGTTAGCCTGGTCAGGCAAATGAATGAAAATAGTTATGCTTAAGAGTGAAATAATTGCTCTGCAGCAGGAGAGAAGCAGCTGGCCTTACTGGCTAGTTTCTTCTATAGTACAGAATGCAGTGGCCCTAAATTCTTGCTGAGAGCAGGAACGGTGTGAAATGTGACTTAGCAGTGAAGCTCAGGTACCAAAATGCCCATGTTAGGCCTCTTGAAGGCTATTTTAAGAACGCTGTGTTGACAAAATATGCTTCCTCTTCATCGGAGCTATACTAGATATCTTTAAAGTAGTAAGAGCTTATTTGAAGTCCAGTGGTTAAGTAGTTCTCAGTGTGTTACAAAATTGAGGGGATTTTTTTCCCTGCAACCTTACAAATAATTACGTCATTTAATAAATTTTGTATACAAACACTTCAAACCCAGTCTTGCAAGGAATAAAGAGAGAGGAGATCTTCGTCACTTTGTGGATATAGATTAATACCTTTTACATCACCATAGGAGCAGTACATTGGATTTCAGTGAAAAGCCAGTAGATAATAAAATGTCACTTTTTTATTACTTATGGATCATTCAAACATAGTTTCATCCTTCAGAGGGTGCTCTCCCTAGGCTATTTAGTGTCTTATTTCTGTCCTTTGTTGCCTTGCCATTCAAGTCCCTCTTGGTTTAACTGGACTCTTGCTAACATATATTTCCGAGGTTTTTTGCTACATTCTCTCTACAGTAACATGTACATATACCTGAGTGCATCTATGTGTATAATAAAAAAAAAATCTGTGCATCTAAAGAGACAAAAAAACTTTTAGAGTGCTGACAGAAGAGAAGAACTAGGCTTATTCAAATTAAAATTACTCGGTTAAAAATGAACAAACCTGAAAATGCTTAAATATTAAAAAATACTAGCTTAGAAGCTAAAGGAGTATCCATAGTTCTTAAATTTGTAAACCCTTGCTACTGGACTAGAAAGCTGTTTTCTTGCTTGAGGACTGGAGTGATGCTATTTACGACGTTGCACTTATGCAAGTGATGAAGTTGGGCTTAGATGTTGTAGGACAACTTGTATACTTTAAATCAGGAAGAAGAAACCAATGGTGAAATACATATTGAGCATAGGTACTATTTCCAGAAATGCGTTTCCTGGTATTTTGAAGAGTTTGCTTGTAGTTTTATCAGCTAACCCTTTCCAAATACTAGAGCCTCTCAAGAAAGCACAATGTTTGTCCTTCATACTCTGCAGCATGGCGAAGTTAATCTTCTGCAACTTTACCTCCAACTTCTCAAATGCTCTTTTGTCTCACTTGTACTGAAAACCTACTTATTCTTGTTTCAGATGACTCTCAAACTTACAATGGAGTTTCCAAAGGGGAGGGTTGCATTTACTTGCGTGTCTCGCAGCATTTTATACCTAATAGCTGTAATTTTTCTTTGCCTGTTACATTTTTCTCATTTATGGGGATTTTCAGAGGTCCAAAATCACAAACCGCTGTGAGACTTGGGATGTGTGTATCCCTTAAAACTACCTCTAATTCTTTCAGAGTTGGTTAGGTACATCTTTGTAACAGTGATAGATTGTTGGGAGCAGAGCTGGATAAATTACTTCAGCAATCAGCGTTAACCTGTACCCTCTAGAGAAACTGCTTAAGGCACAGAATGCAGCTGTATGCATATTAATAGCAGGTGCTAACACACTAAAATGTATGTTTGCTCTGCATAATACTGTGAAGCTTCCTGCTTCAGCCACTGAAAAGGCCCATGTTTACTGTCCAGTGATACAGTAGTGGTGGGTTTGTTGTTTGTATTTTTTATTTTAAAAAAAAAAAGGCAGGGTCTGTTTTAACCACCACAGAAGCTGGTTGTTGGCAAACGCTGACTTGTTAACAGCAACTGTTTTAAGACCTCCTTCTGGCATTTCGTAGGCAGCAGTCTTGAAAAGGGCTTCAGAAATACTTATTGTACATGCAAGGTGTTTTTTTTTAAAAAAATCTCTTTTTATTCCTTTTGTCTGCTAGAATCCTAATCTCTGATCATCTGACCATTTTAAAATCACAGCCTGTTTTCATTACAGCTCAGATCTCATTGTTGTATTACACAGGTTAGGGTGTCCTGGGTTTACGCTGCCGGAATATGAGCCAACGCCAGTAGAAGGAGGAGCTTCAAAATCCCTCTTTTTTCCAGATGAAGCCATCAATAAACATCCTAGATTTAGGTAAGAGTATTTGGAGCATGTGAATGAGAAACTGAATATTTTTCTGTGGCTAAATATAGGCATACCTGCAACTTCTTTACATTGCTGGAACAGAGAGCTATGTGGCCAGTTGCTGCAGATAGCACAAGGGCTTGGACAGAGATGGCGGTGACAACGTTATTTTATGGGTCAAAGTGACTTAAACTGTTAAGTTCAAGTAACTTTATACAGTAGTTCACACCACTGTGGGGCAAAAGGTGTCGATTATGCTGCTGCAAAATGGTTTCAAATTTGAAATCTGATGGCTAACCACTTCATCACAGTTAATCCAGCTCAGGTACGTCACGGCAACTTCTCAGTGTACTCAGTAACTTGCCCTAGTTACTCTGAAATGGAGCATGGTGTCAGGACTGCTTGTACAGTCTGAGAGGGGTTTTCATTGTAAGGTGAGACTTAGAAGAATGAAAATCATTCTATTTACGGACTAAGCATGCCTTTTCACTTGCCCTTGTATTCTTCAGGTCAGTAGGCTTTTACTTCTGCCAATTCAATCAGCATAGTGCTGTGAAGTCCATCAAAATAAGACTGATTTTACAGGAGAAAAATTTGGTGTTGCATTAGTCTATCTTAAACTAGGAAAAGAAGTATCCGGAATGAAGATGCTCAAAATAAATAGAAAGTTGACATTCTGAAACCCTGAGAATTGCTGAGAAACTAACTGCAAAAACATTTGCATAAAGAGAAACTTTCAGATATTTCAGCAAACTTTTTTTTTTTGTTGTAGTACACTGACCAGAAACATTCGGCACCGAAGAGGAGAAAAGGTTGTGATAAATGTACCAAGTGAGTAAATTCAATTATCTTTTTTCTTTGTCGAAATAGTTGTTTAAGCTAATGCTCTGGGTTACTGAGTGGCTGTGTTTTCCACACAGTATTTAAAGATAAGAACACGCCATCACCATTTATCGAAACGTTTCCTAATGATGATGGAGAAGCAGCAAAAGCAGCGAAGCCAGACTATATATACATGGATGCTATGGGTTTTGGAATGGGAAACTGCTGTCTTCAGGTAAAATGGATCTGCTTTCAAGATGCTACTGAATGTTGTCTTCCATAAACGGTTCCCTTCTTCAGACTCGCCTTATGTCGAATTTCTCTACCTTAAATAAACTGGCACACTTTCAGAACAGCAGAAGGGGGAATAAAACAACAAATTTAATCTTATACATGGTAGCGTAGTCTTAAAATCCAGGTTTGTTTGCTTGTATTATGTTTATTTTCTGCTAATACTCAAAAGTAATTGGATGCCTTGCTGAAGGGGTTACTTGAACTGGTCAAACTCCATTTGATCAAGCATCTTCTCCTGGAACTCCAGCACTTTTCAAGTGTGAAAGATCATCTTCCACTGTGGTCTTCTTTCAGACATGACCAAAGGACACTGTGGGAATGGAAACTGTCTTGTAGAAATGTGTGGGGTTTTTTGGTTATTCATTTTGGACTTTTTCCCTCTTCCCCGTTCTTAGAACAGCAAAAGCAAGGAGTGACAAGAAGTCATTGGAATGTCTTTACACTAAGTAGCTTTCTCCTTCTGTGTAATTTTATTTTTTATTTACAAACAGCATGAACTCCTTTATAAAATTTCTTGTTCGTAAATATTTTTAGCAATCTGCTAAGAAGTAGTCTTCTTCCTGCTTGTCCCATGAACCTACCATATCCACATGGGTAGCTGTCTTCTGTTACTGCGTGCTGGGAGATTTTTTTCGTTCTGGTTCTACCATTAATGCCTGCCCACTTTTTACGGTTTTCATTCACTTGCCCGAGTTACTACTATTTTACAGTATCCTCTGTTTAAATCCAGGTGCTGTATCTTGGGAGTGCTTTAATTCTTTCAATATTTGTTTGTTTTGAATGTTTCTCTGTCATAGTAACCTGATGCTAGGGGCTGATGGCTTGGGTAGTAGCAATGTGTTTGACTGTTGATCAAATCTGCCTGTTGCCACTGCCGTCTTGGAAGCAGAGCGAGGAATAGGCTAGTGTTAAGTCTCTAGGGGATTAAAGGAAATTCTTGTTTCACAGTGCTGGCAGAAATAACCCAATTCAAAGCATTTCCCTTTGAGAAACTACAAAAGCTGAATAAATAAAAGTTCCTAACAACAGCTAAGTATGATTTCTTGTCACTAAGGGTAAACTAGGGAGAATCTGATGAAGTACTAAAGTGTATATAATGCTGTGTGTTTTTGCAAGGTGTAAAGTTTGATAGGGTCTACATTGTATAGTCTCTTTCTTATATCAGACCAGTAAAATAAATACAGCCTTTACCATCCAATCATTGCATAAACTTGTTTAAAAATACATTGAATTCCTTTTTATGGAATACCATTTTACTGTTCCCCATTCTTGTAGACTTGTTACCATCAAAGGGAGAATGAAAACAAGGCTGGCAGGTGCTATAAGTAGCTGCTTGTGTATCAACTGATAATTCCTCATAACCGACGAGAAGGAAACATGTATTTTCCAGCCGTTTTCTGTAAGGTAGTTTGCAGTATGCCTACTGCCTTTCGTTGTTTTTTTCCTCACTATGTATGGAGCTACAACTTTATTTTTAACCTTGAAAAGGTATCAAACCGTGTTCTGATGAGTGAGACAGCCCGCAGCGACACAGCAAGGCAAACTGTTGTGCTCCTGCCCCTTCTGAGGCTTCGCATCCCTGTTTCTGCTGAGCCTTGCGCTCATGGCTGCTGCTCTCCACAGTGCTTGCAGCGCCTGCAGCCCTCCTCTGGAGAAGGCCGCCGTGCCCTTTTCCTCTGCAGTGGGGTGTTTGACTAGAAACCAGGTCAAACCCCAGATATAACATGATTTGGAATAAACATGAAAGGGAAGGGGAGACGGATATCACTGTGTCAGGGGAAAGAGTGGTCTGTTGTCTCCCTCACCCCAAGGCAGGCTCCCTAGCGCTGGAAGTCCAGAATTAGTGATGAGAAATCATACTTAGCTGCTTCTTTGCAAGAGAGTTAAATAGTCTTGTCTTTTCAAAGTGCGTTTTGTTTTCTGGTAGCCACTTGACGGATAGGCACAGAAGAAAGATTTTTCTCTACCACACACCCTTTTTGTAACTTGGGATGTTTTAATGAATGTTGGCTGGAGATTTAAAAAGACAAACACAAACAAATGCTATATTCCTCCTATCCCTGTCCTTCCGCCCCCCCCCCCCCCCCC
>Ga0065711_1005132_pt1 | contig 21220 bp, 13 predicted proteins | sample Hoacrofraction12_FD_59098 | JGI IMG/M metagenome (GOLD analysis project Ga0065711, IMG submission 59098) | Hoatzin crop microbial communities from Cojedes, Venezuela - Epithelial fraction 12 v2 (version 2) | ecosystem: Host-associated > Birds > Digestive system > Esophagus > Crop | place...
AAAGAAAAGAAAAGAAAAGAAAAGAAAAGAAAAGAAAAGAAAAGAAAAGAAAAGAAAAGAAAAGAAAAGAAAAGAAAAGAAAAGAAAAGAAAAGAAAAGAAAAGAAAAGAAAAGAAAAGAAAAAAGAAGACAGTTGTTTTAGTTGAAGGTCTCCAGCACGTGCCTGAAAGAGAGAACACAGAAAACTCGCCCTAAAATAACTTATGTGCCTGTCTTTTTTCCAAAGGCAAAGTCCTTTCCTATTTACTCATCAGCCGCTTTTCACCAGGTATGCTATTGATCCTGCTGTTGACCCACAGTCCAGTGCAGCCTGTGGAAAGCACAGTCTGGCATTGATGTATGTGTAAGGAGGAACCCTGAACTCAGGGAGACAGACCTATTTTATTTTGAATATATGCTATCTCTCCTTTCAGTAACTTCATTTGAACTTTGTAGGTTTTCACAGTGCTTTGAGCACCAGCAGTAGTTTTTCTTCTTTGGCTTGAAGTTCTTCCAAAAGCCTTTGTCCCCTTAATCTGTCTAAATGCTAACAAGACCAAACTCTTGTTTCACTTTCCTCCTGCACTCTTTCACCTCTGCCTGGCAGAGGGTACAAAAGACAGCTTCACAAAGCACATTTTACAAATAAGCACAGACGTGATATCCTCTGCTGAGTTACAGGGAATTGTGACAAACACAAAAGGCATATTTCACTTCTGACATTTCAGAAAATTAGATTTTAAAATCCTTTTTCAGCAGCAGACCATGAAGTGTAGGTCTAACTTGAAAAGTTCCTCTTAACAGCAGGCTAATTTCCCCTTAGCATCAATGTAAATGGAAAATGTAAATTGAGACTATACTCTTTTCTTTACCATAAACTAGGTCATGATTTAAAAAGTTAATCTAGGCTTAGTTGCTTTTGCCATGAAAAATTGTCCTTTTTGTCTATATTTGCTTTATGTGTTCTACATTTAGCCCTCCTAAGTGTATCTGCTAAAAAAATATATTAAAATTTCTATTTAAAAGAAGAAAATTAATATATCCAAGGGCTCTTCTGTTCTCACTGGGGAGCCTGGATTTTGGGGGGATTAAGTGAACAGCCTTAGGTTTTTCTCATGGGTTCCTCCCTCATTTTCCTAATGGGTAGGCTCAATTCTGTTATTTTGTGTCGAAAACAAAAAAGAAAAAAAAAAGAATTTAGTATTTGTGAAAAATGTGCAAAACCAGCACTGCTTCTAGGAGTTTAATACATTGCAAAGAGATCTATATAAGACACTCTGGGATTTTTTAGGTCAAGCATTAATTTCATTATATTACTCACTTAATATTACACTCTAATAATGCATATTGGGTTTTTTAGTCAACTACCTTTTTCAGGACCTCAGAGCTTTTGGCACCTTTAAGAAATGTAGTTCAAATTTAATAAATATACCCACCAGAGCCTTGCTGAGAGAAAAAGCCATTGAATAGGTCATGGTCAGGAGAGGAGGAGATGCCTAAGCATGCAGGTGGCTCTTTCATCCCAGGAGAAGGCAAAGAACTGCTGGGAATGAGGAAGAAACTGACTTAGCCCAGATCACGCAGGGCATCTGCGGTACTGCCAGTGCACCTGAACAGCCTGACACTCCCTCTGGAATCTCAGTCTCAAATCCATCACTTATGGGTTTTTTCTTTGCTTTCATTTTCATTATAAAAATCAAATACAAGGTCGTTTTCCTCACCAGCACCTGTAACAAATACACACTACCTACAAAATTAACATATGTCAAGTATTTTGATCTTCCTCACAGTCTCCATTCTTCTAGACTCCAATTGAAGCAATTGCCTTTTAAGGGGATTCTTTGCTTCTCCTTTTCATGGGAGCAAAAGATAAGAGTAAGTTAAAAAAGCAAAAAGCATCTTGACAGTATCAGTGCAAAAGCTAAAATTTTAGCTAGCAAATTATAAAGGTTATACATCCACTTCTGTGGGTTTGGGAGCATATAATGAAATCAAGGAAATCCAGCCTTTTATACAGGCAGAATTTTGAGAAGTAATTTTTAAATATTATTGACCCTCATTCCTTGAATTTCCTGACTTGCTGTTAAATGGAGATACTCTAATGTTTCAGATGATTGCGTAATTATCATACTAAAAAATATTTCAGAAACAAAATGAGAAAAAAGTCACATCCCACATACAACCGCAGCTAGACCTGAGCCTATCTGCCCCTGGCAGCTTTCTTTCCTTGTTCTGATCTGCAAATTAAAGCTAAAACGTTCAGTTCAGCCAGTAACTCAGAGAAACACAAGAAGGCTTCTGCTCTCCCAAGCCTGGGAGAAGGCTCTGCTCCGACCTCCATCGCACTCAAACAAGGTTAGGTCAGCTCCGCTGGCAGATTAGATGTTCTACTTTTTTTGATCACTAGGCTTTAATGTTCAGGGATGAAATTCAAAGAGAAAGGGAGAAAGGAGAGAGGATATGAGCGTGAGGAGAGTTTCGTTTTGGTTGTAAAGGAGAAGCTCCTCAGCCACACCACATTTCAGTGTCAGGAGCTGCAACACCTCCCCAGGGGACAGGCAGAGCATCTGCTGTCCTGTTATAATGGAGTAAAATCTGGATGGCTTTTGTAGCAGCTCATGGGACAGTTTTTCAGGTAATGTAGGCTGATCTCTTCTTTATGCAGAAATTTAGCCATGATGCTCAAACCTCTGTGGCCATCAGCTTTTTAGGCTGCTATTTGGATGAACGGTGTGCCTCTCTGTGCTGTCAGGGACAGGTACCATACCCGGCCTGGACACGGCGGTCGTAGCAGGAACCTTTCCTCTCACTAAACCAGTTTTGCAGAGAACTACTCCCAGCGAAGTGATACAAAAGCAGACAACTCAGCTGCCCTCTCAGCGGCTTAGGTGCTGAGGAGAACATTGATGCCTTCAGAAGGGGACTGGCTGGGTGTCCCCTAAACCCTGCTGATGGTACTTGGGTCAGACACACCCTGCCCAGATGATGTTGTTAAACACTGTACCTCAGACAAAAGGTGGGGCTATAACAATATGTGAACACAAAGGATGTTTTCATTTATTTACTCAACATGTCTCAGAAGGAGCAGGGATCTGTTCTTGCTAATATGTTAGCACATGTCCTGTTATGTGTTTTTATGATGTGGGTTATGTCTTCAGGCCATTCATGCTCAGCTTTGACTGAAGGAGGAAGAAGAAATTTCAGTTATATCAGGATGTGGTTTAAAAACACCTCTGCAGTGTTCTGGTTCAGCTAGTGGTCCCAGCCATGACCCTGCCGCCATCTCTGACAGCAGCCCAGCCTGCAACCCCGCTGCAGAAGCCAGGCTGGAGCTGTACCTCGTTGGGGTGGTGGGGCAGAGAACTTTAGCAGCTGGTGCCATCCATGTCTGGGCATCTCTCTTAGCTTTCATTTTCCTGCATGTTTTATGGGTGACTGTTTGTGTCTGCCTCTGGCTTGGTGGGGTGGGTGAAATAAATGGCAGGTGTGAAAGAGCTGGTGCCTGTGGCACAGTAAACTTCAGACAGAAACTCAGGTGTGAGACCTAACTTCACTCCTACTCACGCTGTTCCTGGGCTTGGACACCGTCTAGTTCTGCACCTTGAGTCCTCTGTCCTCTGCCATCCAAACTGCAAGGCAGGCTCCTCCTGAAGGTTATACACAGCATGGGGGTGCTTTGGCTGACCCCTACCAAGCATCTCAGTTCTGGACTGTTATGCTCTGCCTTACAGGCTTTCCTTTATTACCTGCTGCCACCAGCAGCAGTTTCTTCTCTAAATTTGGGGCTGGATGCCGTTTTACAGGCTTTTACATTTGTGCCTGAGCAGTGAGAAGTAATACATCAACAGTCATCAGAGATCATTAAGAATTACGATGTAATTTAATGGAACGCTAAATTTCCAAATACCTCCCCTTTCTTTGGTGACTTCGTTGAAGCATATTGGCTTCAGTAAGTACACTGCAGGCATACGCTTAGACAGAAATCACAGCTTCAGTTTCTGTGGAGAAGAGTATCAACAGCATTTACTTGTACATTACTCTATAAATATCTGCCATAGGTTTGCCTCATGCATTGTCGACTGTGATACCAGAAAGTGTTGACTCACTGTGTCAGTGTCAATGCCTCTGACCTAGGTCACGTGTGGAATATAAATATATGTTAAGATACAGAGTCTTGCAGCTAAAACCTGCTAAATCTCCCAGCATCTATATACTGCTGTTGCTGTGGCTTGAAGTGGCATGAAGCAAGCTTTGGAACAACACAGTTTGGGAAAAAAGGAGGTTGTAGTCAGGCAGGTGTTGGTCTCTTCTCCCAGGTAACTAGCAACAGGACGAGAGGCAATGGCTTCCAGTTGCTTCAGGGGAGGTTTAGATTGGATATTAGGAAAAATTTCTTTACTGAAAGAGTGATCAGGCAGTGGAACAGGCTGCCCAGGGAAGTGGTGGAGTCACCATCCCTGGAGGTGTTCAAAAAACGTGTAGATGTGGCACTTCAGCATATGGTTTAGTAGGCATGGTGGTGTTGGGTGGATGGTTGGACTTGATCTTAGAGGTCTCTTTTCCAACCTATGAATCTATGATATGAAAAAACCCCCTGTTTTCCCCTCTATTGTAGGATTAGGAAAGGTGTATTCCATATCTGTGATTATCCTCTATGGGATTATTCAGAAACAGTAGCTTGTATGGGAAGGAACCCAAAGTACTCTGAAGAATATCCCCATCTCAGTAACACACCACTGCATGAGCATAAAAGATCACATCCCCCTTGGAAGACATTATCCACAAGAGCATTCTGTGTCTGCAGTGACAGCTTTCACACCTGTGATTTCTACCCATCTTTGTGCTTCCAGCATCTTGCCGTGTCTGTTTGCAAAGCACCACTTAGCCTGGTGATGGGACAGAGTTGGGGATGCTGAAGGGAAACGTGCACGCGTCCGGCAGCGCTGTGCATACCACGTCCCGGTGCCATCCGGAGGGCAGCTGTGCTGTCCACCACGGAAACAAGCTTTCAGGAAGAACTGTGAAATCGCCACTCCGGCTTTCCGAGGCCCCCTGCTACTTCCCAACACAGGTGCTAAGAGTGGCAGGGAGTCAGCGCAGGGGTGGCTCACCGTAGCACAGGCTGCTTGTACATCAGCTGCCTGCCTGAGCTTTGTGACAGTCAATAGGGCTAGCGGGTTTTAAAAAGCAATTTGGGTTATCCTAGCTGAGGGACCTATCCTGGTCTGCTCTAAGGAGTCCTTAAACACTTGCACGTAAAAAAAGAAGAGGAAAAAAAGGAATAATACCTACCGCCCCCACCCCCGACATCCCAGACGGCCCACTGGGAGTTCAGATTCAAACACGCCTTATGGTCTGGTGGGGTTCGCTTTGGGGTACGAGAGCCGCTCACCTCTTGACATCACAGCCTTTACTCAACTGTCTCCAAAACCAACTTGTCTAGGTACAAGTCCAGGTTCCTATGCAGATTTTTAACCTACTGCCCAGTCTATCATTTTGCAAACAAATGCACCATCAAAAGCAGTGCTGTTCAAGCCTTATTTTAAGGACAAGTTTTCGTGAAGCCTGTGCATTGCCAGTTGGCAGAACAGTTCAGATCTAGTCATGAACACCTTGCTCTACCCAGCTACATCAGCCTCGTGGCATTAGGCCCAGGAAGGCAAGATTAAGTGTTTTGTGCTGACCAACACAGTTTACTGCCAAGAGCAGGGCTTATCTCATTTGTATCCCTTCTGAAGTCATTACTGCAGTCCGAAGCCTGACCCCACTCCATGCCTTATGGACCTTCTGATTTACTGCAACACACTCTTCTCTCCCCACTCCCTGCGAGGCAAGAGCTTATCTGGGAAAACAGATGCCTTGAAAACATGGGGCCCCTATTCTCTGTTCTAGCTGAATTCCACTTACGACTAGAAGGGAGGGGGAAAAATTACTTTAAGTCATTTTTAAGCTCACCATATTTCATGGTAGGCAGAGGGCTAGCTTCACTTCTAACAGGAATTAAAGCTCCTTGAGGTATCATGATATAAGGGCAGCTGTTTAGGAATGCTAACACCTTTCTGGCACACAGGAATAGGCAGAGAAGGTCTTTGTCTCCTCTGTCATAACACGTCTCCGAGGTTAAAAGAACACAGAGAAAAATTACGCTTTCTAAGGATATTTGTTTTACCCTTATTACTTACTCATCTTTACAGTCTGCAGATAGTCCTTCTGCCGTGGGGGTTACAGTAGAAATAAAGGCTGGCTTAATTGTATTTACAGTGCTCTTACGGAATAAATAACCCTATCTGCAACTCAGATATCTGAATGTGCCCTCTCTAAGGAGTCAGACAGGCAGCATCCCCTACACAGAGCCCTCCAAAACTATATTAAAAGCAAGATAATGTGTGCAAGGTACAGAAGAATGCAGCTATGAATTTAGGAAGACACTGCTCCTGCAAAGCAGATAAAAAGACATTCTTTTTTTGCAGCTCTGGGAGATGTACCCTGACCACGTCCTTATCTGCCTGCAAAGGTAACCCACAAACATACTTTCTGTGGCTATGTACACCCCCCTACCCTCACTCATATAATACTCTTCTTCCCTACCTCCTAACACAGATATGTCTCCTGCCTACATGGTCTTCCACTGCAGAGTCTTCAGTGAAAGTCCAATTTTGTCTGTAGTTATAGTGAATCCTTAAATGGCAAGAGGAAATGCGGGTAGGAAAATCCATGTGGAGTCATCTGTTCTTTGCCGTAATGCTGTGCTTTATTAGGGAAAAGAGAAGACGGAGATCCTGGGATAAACTTTTGGAGGGGTAAAGGCATAAGAAAAGCCCCTTGTGGTTTGCTGGGGAAAAGGAATCACCAGAAATACAGAAATTCATGTTAAAAGTCTTAAAACACAAAAGCAAAAGTTGAGGCTGGGGCTGTGTTTCGATCTCCCCATCCCACTGATTTCTGTGGTAGGGTGCGAGTGGGGATGCCCAGGGTGCCCTGGCAGAAGCTCTGCAGCATCCCTGCATCAGCGAAGGGAGCAGAGCGAGATTGTCCCAGAGCAGCCCTGGAGGGACGTGTACGCATGTGGGTGTACATGTGGAGGAGAGGTTGCTGAGGATGAGAAGGAAAAAAGCAGATATGGATCTTTGTCCAGCGCAGTCATTAAAGGGCGACTGGATGTCGTATCACCTTCCTGCTCCCCCTTTACTTCCCAGAGACAGTGGTTGGAGCTGGCCTAATTTCTGGTTTCCTTGGAAACCCTTTAGTGAGCATGTTTGTTATAGCAGCTGAAGTCCTTAATAGAGTAACTAAAGAAAAGCCTGTGAATAGAGAGATTTTGACAGTTCAGAGGGGTTGAAGAGGTATGTTCATATGTATGTTTACATGCATGTGCGTGTGCCTGCATGTGTCTGTGAGCAGACTGCACTCATCTTACAGAGGTTTCCAGAGGTTAGAAGTTTTCTTGGGTCAGTGCAATAGCTGAAAGGAACAGAAGGTGTCATGTTTTCACCACTTTCATGCAGCAAAAAAGTACAGTAAAGGAAATACGGGAAGGAACCACAGTAAAGGGAAATACAGGAGGAGACATCTAAGCCCCGACCATATCCAATTTGATACATCTCTGTTGTTAATGATTGTATTAGCACTGAAGGCTATGTTTTTTCCCCGTTTTTATAACATAATTCACTGATGCCCTAAGGGCTGATTTTACTGGACTCTGAAAAATGCCTGATCAGTTGTGACGCATTTCTTTTCAGTGCTTCACCATTTTCTGAAAATTCTAAAAAGCAGATCTGCATCTTTTTCTGTTTTTGTTTGTTTGGGGTTTTTTGTTTGTTTATTTTTAAAGAAAAATTCTCCCAGTGTGACCAGTTTATTATCTATACTGAGAGATAAACATGGCCCTGACAGTTTCCCTTTAAAGTGCAGGTATGTGAGAGATGGCACCAGGCAAAAAGGAGAACGAATTTACATTTTCCAGAGAATTATGAAGCAAAAACCCAAAAGAAACAAATTAGAGATGATGACAGAACTGTTTGTTCTTGAGTCATTAAATTAAGATCTTTCTGAATATTCCACCTGGCTTTCTGAAACAGTTACCACAAACAAGTGCCTTTTAGTCTACAGGCACCTTCTTGGCCTGCCTGCTTTTCTGTAAAGCACGCGTTCATCTCCGTTTTCCTACCTCCCAATCTATTTTAAGCACCAGTTTCACCTCACACTGTGTGACAGCAGCACGAAAAAGACTCGTTGGCAGCCAACGCTGGTGACTCACCGGGCAGGATGCTCCTTGCGTCTTGAGCTCTCCTTTTTGCATTATTTTACGAGTAATTGACACAGCGCGTTTAACAAGAAGCAGGCTGAAAGTTAGCTCTGAGTGCTCCAGAGGGATGGCGAGGGCTGGTTTGAGCTGGATCGAGGCGGCCTCTCCAGCCGCGTCCGGGGGTGCCAGGAGCTGCCACTGAGGAGTGACATGTGCATGGGCTCTCGTGTGGGAATAAAGTGGCACCTTTGTTGCCCCCGTGGGAAATCTTGGGCTGCATCCGACAGCAGACAGCTCTTCTTTGTTCAGCAGCCAAATTCCCTCATTCCCTGGGCAGCTGATTAGCTTTTAACTTCATACCTTCACCAAATGAAAAAGACTCTCTGAAAATGTCTGGGGACCGGGGAGAGAGGACTCAGGTGGCCCAGGCACTGGCAGCATCTCCGTCACTGGTCCTCAGAGGCACATGCTCACCGACTGAGCCCGCTGTCTTCCCCCCAGTTCGGGCGCAATTCCAAGCCATTCTGCTGATGTGCGACCAAAACCAGGTCACGGTAGTCGCAGGAGGTGAGCCGAGGGACCGGCAGCCCAGGGTCGGGCACAAGGAGATGCTGCTGCCATGGCTATCATTTTCCAGCTGCGGACACTCAGGAGGGGAAAATCCTGCTACTGTGGCATTTTGATGTAAAATAAATAGAACAGACACAGAAACACGGACTTTTGGAGAATTTCTGTCATTTAACTCCTCTTTTTCTTAGTGTGTGTACTTGCTGCTCTCCAAACACGAGGTGTGTTGGAGGGATGGTTCTGCCACTGCCTGGCATCCTGCAGCAGACCAGGGCTGAAAAGCTCAAGCTGGAAGCAGAGACTGCAGCTGCTGGTCCCAGGAGCTGCGGCTGCTGGAGTCACCATCTGGGAGACAGCCCTGAATGCCACCAGTTTGCTTATTTTTGACTCCAGCAGAGCATATCAAATTGGTCTTCCTGACTCCAGGCAGTGGGAGGTGCAGGTTTTGGCTGTGGGTCTGGCTGCTGTGATTTCTTCCAGGCAAATACACTCTGAATTCTGCTTCCCAGCTTGTAACGCTTCATTCTTGTGATCTTATCTTGGGGAATTACATGTAAATAAAAATTAGTATTATATAATACAAAACTATAAACACACACATATGTACTATTTATATGTATTGATATCTATTACATACTATATAAAATGCACAAATATTAAATATAACTGTGTATATTTTAAAATATGTATTACATAATGAAATCTATATAAAATTTATATAATAATAAAAACATATTCTCTGTGTACGTGTGTGTGTGTGTGTGTGCGCGTACACTCTGCACGCATGCATGTTGCAGTCATTGAAACCAGCCAATTTGTTGGAGAACAAAAATTCTGAGTCACCTCATGAGGACACCTGGATAACGCTTATTACCACAGCTGAAGTTCCAGATGGGAACTACAGGCAATGCCTTAATGCTGCGAGATTTATTTTTAATTGTTGGCGTTACCCTTACCATTCATAATGATGTCATGGATGTGAAATGCACAGTTCCTGAGGAAACTGAAATTCTCTGGGAGAGAAATATCTCTCCAGCCCCTTCATTTTGAGAGGCAAATTGGAGAGGGAGACCCAAGCTGCAGTGCACCAAGCCAAAAAAGGTCAGATAGAAGCTGTTGTTTGTGGTCCTGTTCTCTGAGCACAGCGTTGCAGGGTGGGAGAAACACCACAGCTGAGGAAATAGCACTAAATGGGTGCAGCAACTGCTGGAGGAGGTGTGCACACAAACCTGTTCAGGCTGATTCTGATAACAGGACCCGAATTTCCTGGACGAGCTGTGTAACCACACAGATGGTTCAGTAAAGATCCTGTCAGCAAGAGAAAGCAGCTATTGAATTGCCCACATTTAGCCTGGCTACATAAAAGCAAGAAGTGGGTTCTGCCTCTGAAACTCCTTTTTTTTAAGAAGACAGTGTGGTTAAGAACACTAAAGACAGCAAAGGAACAGTCGCAGCCATGCATCACTCTCGGTGCTTCCTGCAGGTGGGTTTAGGTCCCAGCAAGTAGCCTGCTGTGTGGAGAATCACTCCTGGTGAACCAAGCTTTTTCCATGACCAAACGCAGTGTGCAGGCCCTTAACCAGAAGTGAGAATTGCACTCCTCTGTTGTACTCCTGTTCAGCAACTTCTAGGTGTCTGTGCCCCTCATGATACAGCCCATAAATGGGTTTCTTTGGACCTTGTTAATTAAGTTTGCCGAAGTTAGGATCTGAGTGGAGTTTAGGTGAAGTGAATGTGGTCTGCTGAGAATTCTGCCTCTGAAGTCTTGGAAGACGTGACATAAATGAGCACATGCCCTGTGCAGGGTGGTGAGTTAGTGGCTGACACTACAACCTGAGATGGAAGAAATCTCCCCGGGGCGCAGAGGAGCTCCGAGAGCGCCTGTGCTGCACTGCACACTCTGATGCATTGGGCTTGCATGGGATGTTGAGGGCATCATGTGGCGCCTCTGCTAAGTCCTGAGCATGTGAAAGTGGTGGTGTGTGTGATGTATGGGCAACCACTGATGCCCATAAAGCCATCATAAATTTCTCTCCAGCTGATGCTCTTTGAGGGGAGATACAAACCTTTGCCTTGCTCCTACTGGGAGAGAGTGTTCCACGCTCCTCACAGTGGGAGGCCAGGAATCCTGTCTCCTGAAGACTATTGCTGAGGTGGTCTGTGGTTGTGTGATGCTGCTATGAGATTATGGGCTTAGGAGGACACCTCCTGGTGGAGCCAGCCTCCTGACATATCACCATCATTTTGTCCCCAAAGACAGAGGCTTGTGTTGCTCTGAACAATTAGTCAGATCTTGCTCCAGCCGCTGTTACGTGGACGAGACAATGTTTTGGACCAGTCCCTGGGGGAGCCCAGTGTAGCTTGCTGCACTGGAATCCAGGTTACTTGCCAAGAAATGGAAAACAAGTCCAGACACATCTCCATGAGCTACTACGTTTAAAGTATCTGGTATTTATGTTTCTTTCTTGTCAGGATCATTTTTGGTGCCATTAGAAACATAGGGGAAAAAAACATCAGTGAAAAAGACACTTCGTAGCCCAATAAATATCCTTTTAATCTTCTGTTGCAAACAGCAGAGAATAAATAGCGCATGTTTATAAGGTAGATAAAATCATCAGCGGTATGTTTTACCTCTGCCTCCGCTTTCCTCTCCCCAGATGCTTTACCTCGCTCCGTCCAGACCATTTGCCTTCCCAGCATGTGCACCAGGAAAAGGCTGTGGGCTCGTGCTGCTGCTTCAAGCAGTCCTCAGCAGGAGGTCTAGCCAGAGGTGAGGTGCAGGTGAGACAGCTGTTAGAGACCGCGGGTGCTGACAAATGGAAACTTTCATTCTCTCTCACCCCAAGAAAAAAACACCCACATTATGGTTTTTGTACTTTATATTATCAGTTCAAAGCCTGGGACTGGCAGCTGTATGTACAGCTGCTAAGGCGTGAGCGTGGCTCTTCTGGGTTGAGTGACATGTCTCTGGCAGTGCCCAGTGGTGGAGTTGTAGGGAAGAGAAAGGAAAGACAAGATGAACAGCTTGACCCTCCTCCTGAATCCTCCCAGCTTTTTCTAGTCTGGGCTTTTTGAACTAGCGGTTGAAAGAGCTGATTTTAATGGACTTTTCTTCCATGAATTTCACTCCTTTTTTAGTTTGGCATACACATCATCCTTCAGTCACGAGTTTTGCTATTTTAAGTTTGGGTCAGATGATTAGGTATCACCTACTTTGCTTCATCCTTGTAGCCAGCAAATTTTGTTGGGTGGAACCTCTCTGAAATATTGTAAGAAATAGTGAATCCTTGTTCCCTACTCACCTTCTCTGTAACAGTCAAGATTTAATGTACCTCTGTAATACCCTCCTTTGGGTATTTCTTTCTGAGGCTGAAGAGTGGAAGAGAGTCTTACCTATTAAATCTCTCCTTATGGGAAATATATCCTTACAGCAGTTGGTAAATACAGAGTAAGCGCTACTTGCGTACCCAGCCATGAAGTACAGCCCTTCCGACAGTGAAGGAGGTGGGTGCTTACTTCAGTTCACACAGAAACCAGAGGCCAGTGCCGGCTGGTGTACAAAGGGTGGGGCGAGAGGGGAGAGGTTTAGAGCTGCTTTATCATTCTGCATCTTAATATATGATCATATATATAACAGATTCACCGTAAGTGTCTACATCTCATATATTTCTAACCTGATACATTTGCCACTGGGAAAGAAGACTAATGAGCTGGCACAAGAAACGACTGACAGCAGCATCAGCGCTGCAGGAACAAGGGAACTGCTTGCTGCAGGCTCACCTTCACTTGTCAGTGAGCACAGTGCAATAACCCCTGCCAGCACCCAGCCTGGCAACCCAGCCTGCAAAGGACTTGCAGATATCTAGAGATCTCTGGAGTTCTGGAATTGAAAGAAAAATCCCTCTCCGAAACATGAGTGCCACCACAATGATTAAAAAACAACCCCTGCGCTAACCACTTTGTGACCAGAAAACAATCACTTTGGGAACAAAGCAGTGAGATTTACTGCAAACACAGGGGTAAGTTTACGTTCTTCCATCAATGTGACAAATTAGCTTTTCTTAACACTGCGTTACTGACCCCTCTCCACAGTGTGATATTTACACACAAATTTTAGATCAGTGACCAAACCAGAAGTAGTTTTATTTTTTTTCCTGATACAAATGCCAAATATCACAGCCATAGGCATAAGCAAAAGATTGTTCCAAATAAATATGCATGGAAAGATTTTTGACAGCTTTATAACAAATTTAGACACAGTAATTATTGTATAAAGGGTTTAACAAATGGTATTACTGCTAGCAGAATAAGCATCTCCAGGGAAAAGAGGATTGACTACATAATCTGGAAATAGATTAAATATATATATAAAATATACTCAGTTTATTGCATGGATAGATAAATATTAACATATTTGTGCACATAACTGGGAATGAGGCACTTACTCAGGTTAGTATAGACCAGGCCAATAGTCAAGTGAAAGGGAAAAGGTTAATAAGCCTCCAAACCATCTCGCTGAAATCTAAAACCTTAAGCCATAATAAAAAAGGCATGCTGTTACAGAAGTATTTATAGTTCACTGAGTTGTAAGAAATCCAGTTTCTTAAGAATGGAACAAATCTGGCAGGCCTTATTGAAAACATTGGGATTTTTTTCCCAGGCAGAGGACTTTGATATTTGACTCATGAATCTCACTCACGCTTGTACAGCTTTTCAGTGTTTACTTTGCGTTTTTCTTTGTTATCAACAGTTTACACTATTATTTTATATATTGTTAGAAAAACACTAGTTTGACAATCCCCATCAACCTAAACAATTTACAGAGTTGTAATCAGACATTTTTCAAAGCAATTTCAGGCTAAATATTTGGCTTGTAGAACACTTGGGTTTTGATGTGATTTTATAAAAAGAATTAATAATTAAAAAAAGATTTTGCCTGCAAGAAACTTTAATGATATTTCAGTCTGTTAAAATTCAAAAGCAGAAAAATAGCCCTACCGATAAACACCTAATTTCTGTATTTTATTTATATATATATTTAAAAAGATCAGCTCTGTCTGCTTATACAAAACAGGCATTTTATAAATATTCAAATGTTTTATTATTTACATGTGTCTCATTTTACTGTAGAATCATGGACTGCTATTATCCAAACATGCAGGTTCTAGGAGACAAATTCTGCATTTCTCATTATCCTAGGGATTTCACATATAGGCACAAAGGCAAATTTGATCTTAGGTTACGTTTGTAACTTAGTTGTGAACTTAAACTAAATATAAAAAGCATCTGTGAGTTAAGTCTTTGATCAATCTTGCACACATAATACGTGGATCACAAAACCAGGAACTTCACTGAAAGACTAAATTAGTGTCAGGTGACTAGGGAAAAGGTCTAATGCACCGGGCACATCTTGAGGATAATTGTTTCAGGCTAGAACACAGATTAATTAAAATAAAAGATGACTGCATGATTTTAGTAACGGAGTTTGACCCTTGGGTTGCTGCAAACATCCTTCAATTAAGCAGTCTGAATCACAGTCTTCAGAAAACCTAGAAAAAGTTGGACAGATTCTGACCTGATTGATTTGCTGAAAAACTGATGAAATCTCACTAAATGAGTGAAGTCATAACAATATAAATCCAGAGCAAGAAATATCATCATGAGTCCCTCTGTGGGCACATTCACGCAAAACCATGAATCATCACATAGATATTCCCAGGCTAGTAGACCTCAATGTTTCTGAACCATTATGGCTCAGAGGACGATTGTGCAGAATTACGAGGTCAGGTCTGTCTGTCTGGACAGAGCACCGCAGCCAGGCCAGGAAGCCTTTTGTATAAATTTTTGAGTTCAGAGGCAGGATTGTGTGCTGGCAGCCAGGCTGCTTTCAAGTTAGATCCTGTTCAGCTAACTCAGATCTCTGCAGCGTGGTCCCCAGAATACCAAATGCCAAGTGTATTGCAGCTGAAGACAATTTTGGGGGCTGCCTGCACCCACCACCCCAAGACGGTGGAAGGAAACAGGTATTTTAGCAACAGTCTCAACAGCCTGATTCAGATTTTATATCATTTATATAATTTAACACCATTGACTTGAAAAAAGTTATTCATGTATAACGCTAGTGTGACAAATGGGACAATCTGTCCTGAAGGTTACGTATTTTTTATGGCCAAGCATTTGCATTTGGCAGGATGTCTTTGGGACAGCACAGGTCCTGCCTGGATAAGAACTGACATGGGGCACTGCTGATCCAACCTCCCATGGAGCATCATCCTGTCATGTTACCTACATCAAGAACACTGAGAGAAAATTAGTAGTACTCTTGCAAAAGTAGTCCCTTGTTATAAAATACCCAACAATGACCCAGCACATTTGTCAAGATGTGCTATGATTATACAGTAATAAATACTACTTGATTCAATCAAATGTTATTTTCACTTTGCTGCCATTTAATACGGCAACAGACAATCACATGCTGGATTCAGTATCATGATTCCTAGGTTCAGTTAAGGCAGAACCTTGTCCTCTGCATTTTGAATCTAACTCTATCATCTTCTCTAGGTACTGAAATACTAAGCCTTGCATTTCCCAGCAGTGGATATGCACTAACAAATATGATTTACCTTACAGCCCTTCCACAATCCATTATAAATTTAAGAGGACAGAAGCATCCAGTGTCTGTGAAAAACAAATTTATTTCTGGATTTGTTGTGTTCTTTGGCTTTATCTAAATATAAATAAGGAAAAAAAATTCTCAGATTAAATAGCTGAATAAAAAGTATGTATTGCATCCTGTGACACACAACTGATTATAATGTTACGCTGTCTAACCTAGCTGTCTTTTGAAAAAGTTCAGTTACACACAAGTAAAAAGAAAAAAAAAATCACTGGTATAGCTTAAGTGAAGTCAAAAGCTTATAGGAAGGAAGATTCATGCCTGAGGCGTTTCATCACCTTTCAGACTAATTGTAGACATTGAGTTCTTTGTCAGAAACAGTACAAAATGTAACTGAAGAGTGTAAGGATTCCTCCTCTCAAGTATTCTGTGTTTCCAAAGAAACAGATCTCCTCTCTTACTGCAGACAGAATATATAGCACCTTTAGATAGTTTCTTCTACATTTTTAAACGTCAGAAAATGCGAAAACAAAACAAAAATCTCTCCCTTACAATATGGTTCCTTGAATTGCTGCTTAAGATTAGTGCATGACACAGGGACGTCAGGATTACCTTTCGTGCAAAGTGGGAGATTCAGTGTGGATTCGTCTATGGTTGATAATGGCAGCAAGAGTTCAGAACAAAAAATTTCAAGTACACCTAGAAGCATATGAACTTTTTTTTTCCTCATGAGTCACCATGATTTGCTGCTAACAAAGTTCAAGTTTTTTTCGATGCACTCTGGAGATGCTGGTTTGAATCCTGAGGTCTTGGAATCAAACCTCTGAGCTGTCACTGGTGTAGTTATATGGTAGCATCATTGGTTCATTGCTGCCCGACTCCTTTGCAGCTTCCTTCTTCTCAGAATTTTGTTTCCGTTTTAGCAGCAAAATGATGATTGCAATCAAGCAGATGGCAAGCAAAACGGCAGCAGCTCCACCAATGACTGTGACTATGCTGACTCCTGCGCTTTGGTTATTCAGTTCCCTGGGGAGAACGCCACTGACCGCAACCTCCCTTTGAGGAACCTGTTTCTTGCTGGCGCGATCTAGTGCTATGTGCTGTATGTTTGTTCCTCGGTTGTTTTCCACTCCAATGTCTTTTGCAAGTTCAGGAGCCGGCTCAGCTCCCCTCTTCTGACGTCTCTGTGTGGATGCTCCTGGGCTCCCACCATTAAAGAGCGAGTGGTACTGGTGCTCCAGGCTTCTTTTGCCGATTCCGCGGTTAGCATTCTCTTTTGAACGTACAGTGTAGATTGTATGGACGTACCACTCCCTACCCAAAGACACCTAGAAAAACACAATTTTTTGTATTTAAACACACATGCATATACAATCTGGACAGCACTATACACAGAGGAAATCTATCCCTGTTCTGTGTTCATTGCCTGGACAAGTACTTTCAAACTCATGCACAGATAACCCCCACTATGTGCCAGTGTGCCCCAGAGGAGTCAGGTTTTCTGCCAAAATTTTAAGAGGGGGTAGTCTCTATTCCCCTCCATGGCCAGACTTATGGCTATTAGGTGTAGATGAAGAAACCTAGCCTTGGCATCTTTTTTACTCTTAGTAGAAAACTCCTGGCTGGGTTAGATAGATCAAAGGGATGAACACACACAGCTGAATGATTATATTAAATTAAGAAGTACTTGCACCCTTCAGATGTCAATTTCTAGACTTTCTAGTGCTTAAGTTTTCCACAATGTGCAAGTTTGTGAGGAGAGAATTGCAGAGAAAATGGTACCAATTAGATTTTTATAAATTTCACTATAAATGCTTATGTTTGTTTTATTTTTTGTCTTTGAAAAGTGAGAAAAGAAGCAATAAAATAACACTTTAACATGAAACTTAACAAGTCATTAGAAGAAATGCGTAAGAGTAATTTCCATAATTTCTGGTTAGACTCTGGAATTAGGCAAGAGAAAAGCACAGTAACCTCACAGGAATGTTTTAATAAGTACTCTATATTTTATATCTAGAAATTTTGAAGTATTTATAATGCTGTTTGAATGTCACTGGAATCAGAATAAATCTTTCCATTGGTTTCAATATGACTTACTCTTAACATTTCTTGTGCAAGTATTTCTTTCTTTGTTCAGTCTTCTTTCTAAAAAGCTACAGAAATCATACCTGAAATAGAGGAGTTGAGTCTACTTTAAATCCATCAGAGCCCGGCTGTTTAACTAACGGAATTGCTTCAGGATCATCTATTGCAAGCTTTGCATTAAAAAGCACATTTCCAAAGCTTGTGGCTTGCGTCTCTGGCTGAGCTTTGTCCTACACGGTCATGGAGGGGAAAAAAAGTTTGTAAAACACAGATTCTTTTCTTCTAGGAAAAACAGTTCCAATATTTACATGCAATGTACAAATTGTGCAATTTATACATGCTATTTTTTGCAATCCAGTGTAATATCATGAGAAAAGACATGAGAAGCAATTGTGGTCACGTCTGACTTGTACGAAGTTCTATTTAATCTCTTGCCTGAAGAGTTTTTGGTAAAAATACGAGGGGGAAACACTAGACAACAACCATAGCTACACTTCTAAAATAAAGAAGATACATAAATGTGGTCTGAAATAAAAGTAAAAAGTCTATTTCCTAGTTTAAAGAAGGTATCTTTAATTTCTGTTAACAGACATTCATATAAATTAGTTTAGATAATTAGACAATCATCTTAAAGTTCACTCTCTAAAAGCTGGGCATCAGGTCTGTAGTGATCTAGGCTTACTCTATAATTATTTTCAGAAGACAAATAATCTCAAATATTCTAAGCCATCTCTAGAGGTATCAGTCTTTCCCTATTGACTACCGAGACAACCTGAATGACTAGCTTTAAATCATACACTAAATTTTGGAAGGCTAAAGATGAAAAAAATTCCAGTCCTTAATTTGTCAATTTGTCTCCTAAGACTCCTCCTATAGTCAATGTATATAGACAGTGAAGAAAAAAAGCCTATCTTGGGATTCTAACTTAGGTCAAACTCTAAATGATGAGAACCCCCAGAAAGATTAAGAATTGAATTAGAAGGGAGAAAGGTAAGATACTACCTACTTCATCAGTTCATGTCAGCCTGGAGTTCAAGTCAAAAATTTGGTGCCGTTGAGAACATTTTAAAGAACAGTCAGTTTTGGATAAAAAAAGAAGTTAGAAAAAAAAAAGTGCATCTTCCCACAATTAGAACACTTACCACGATCTTAAACCTGTACAGAAGGGATGGAGAATCAGCAAGGCACCCGTATTCAGTGTTGGATGGATTATATTTGGGTACATATCCATCAGCTCCTGTGCACAGGAAAACCTTCTCGATGCTACAGTAGAAGGAATCACCCAAATTCTGCACTGGATCCACCATCACCCGACCGTATATGATATCACCTGTAAACAGTGCACACAGGTCACATCCCGTTACACTGGGACATGTGGCACAGTACTGAGACTAAGTCAGTAAGCCTAGTCAAGAAGCTCAGTGCAATGTAATGCGACTGCAGTTTCTGGTCACGTCAAAGGTCTGAGCTGCTGATTCTCAGTCTGCCTACAACTATATCCAAAGTCTACTTGAGGAACCCAGCTTCCACCATAGGGAGTTGCCAAAGGCCATGATCAGAATGTACACTCCTCCATGCACTCTGGGCCACATAATAGCAATAGGAGGCCACTTAATATTGCTAGAAGCTGAACCAGTTCAGGTGTTGCTTTAAATTCTGGGCTATACTGGGCTCTTAATTCGAAAAGTGAGTTAAACAAACATTATGTACTCCTGTGCACCAGACCACGGAGTAGGTTTTGGCCTCCTGACAATGCACTTTGTTGAAGAGATGTTCTTTTTATGTCAGTTGAATCTTGTTCAGGCTGCATAAGAGTTTATTTATACTTGATCAGACTGGCATACTATACAAGTGAAGTGAACATTATGAAAAAGTCACAGAGATATTTTCTGAGACTCTGTCTCTCTACTGTGTAACTGCATTTCAGCTGTTTGATAATGTTTTAAGATAAGACATGCTTGCCAAGCCTGTACAAATAACCTGGGCCATTGCTATCCAGGCAAGAAAAGTATACTATGTGCAGTGGTCAGATAGATGTGACAGGAAGCGGTTAGGAAGGTTGAGAATCTGGAGAAGGAAAGGAGAAATGTTGTGTTGCTTTTACAACCATTTGGAGCAACTGTACATTTTGAGAGAGAGAGATCAGGTACCTGCTGTTCAAGAGACTGTCTAAATACAACACTACAGACAGTCATGTATTCAAGGTGCTGGCACTCTAATAAATAGACAAAAGAGGCACACGAGAAAAGCAGAGGAATGGAGTGACTGCTTAGGTCCACTGACAGATGTATCAGTTGATTCAGTCTTCCCACTCCCAGCCCACACAGTGGAGGGCAGGGGGGAGGGAGAAAGCCTTGATGCTGTGCAAGCGCCGTTCAGCAATAGCCAAAACACTGGCATGTTATCAACACTGTTTTAGCCACAGATGCAAAGCATGGCACCATAGTGGCTGCTATTGAGAAAGTTAACTCCATCCCAGCCAGATCCAGTACACTCACCCACAACAAAAAACTGTGCAATGTTCACTTATCAACTCGGAATGTTCTTAGTATCAGCCAATGTTTATAAAGTGCTCAGCTTATGAGAAATGGCACCAGTACTGTAACCCTCAGACATAACAGTTTCAGTGCAGATTGGCCAACAGCTCTGATATAAACTGCCAGGTAGGAAAGGCAAATGCAAAAGAACAAAAGCAGCAAGCCCAGACCCTTACTCCTATCTTGTTTTGACTGAAACAGGATCCTGGTAGTGTGAAACACATCTTAAACATGCATGATCTGTGCATAATTATACCTTCTGAGAAAGCAACATCACTTTCTTGCCCAAAGCCCATTGAGCCATCAGATAGCCACAGTGTTTTTTTGGAGAGAAGGAACATCTGGGTGTTCAAGCTGAACTCAGCAGCCACTGGGTCACTGACCTAAAACACAACAGCATAAGCATCTTCAAGAAGCATTCTTTAATTGCTCTTAAAAAACAGCATGATCTACTCCAAGTGTATATTATGTAGCAGCTCTGCACATCTACATGCAATAATACAGTTTAACCAAAAAGGCTTCTTTGTACTAGACATACATTGCTATATATTTTACATGCATACAACCTTCGGGTCATCTGGCTCTGTGATATTTGATAGGATTCTAGGTTAGTTTCTTACCACCACATTTTTTCCAAATCCCAGCCAAGGAGGTGCCCAAGGCAACTGATGTGTGGGGATAACGTGAGGAAAATATTTCCCTCAATAACTTGTCTCCCTCTGACTCATCACAGCCTGTTTTCTCTATTCCATTTTCAGTCTTACACCCAAGTTGCACCTCTGCTTCTGATCCTTTGCCAATTATTTGAAAGTATACATTTGTGAGGATTTATCTGTAATTATCAGTTCTTCTGCTGTGCTGCAGGATATCAGATCACGCACATGAAAATGCACCGAAGAATTTGAGCATCTAATTATGCTAATATTTATCTTTATAAATTTTATATAGCAGTTATCTATGGATCTTCCTTGATTACATTACAAGAATAAAATAAATCAATACTATCAGCAGCAGTTCTCATTGGGCCATATAACTTCAGTTAGAAGGCAAACTATAGAGGTACATGGCATAATAAAAGAGAAGAAAAACAGTGAACAGAAGAACTGGGGAGAGCCCAAAGTTCAAAAAGATGCAGTGCACTTGAGGAAACAATCTGGAAGACACACACATTAAAAAAAAAAAAAAAAAAAA
>Ga0065711_1036268_pt1 | contig 21219 bp, 13 predicted proteins | sample Hoacrofraction12_FD_59098 | JGI IMG/M metagenome (GOLD analysis project Ga0065711, IMG submission 59098) | Hoatzin crop microbial communities from Cojedes, Venezuela - Epithelial fraction 12 v2 (version 2) | ecosystem: Host-associated > Birds > Digestive system > Esophagus > Crop | place...
GCTCAGCCTGTAGTTAAAGCATGAAATACACTTTTAACACACACACACACACACACACACACACACACACACACGCATATCTATTTTCAACACCTTACCTTTACTAACAGCATAGTCTTGCATGCTGATCCAGAGGCTCCTGGCTGGTTCTTTTGTACAACCCAAGGCCAAATCAACGTAGACAGAAATCTCAGGTCTCAGCTTATAATCAAATGGCTTCTGCTCCTCATTTCCTGACAGGGCCACTTCTAACAAGGAGCTCATGCATTTGTCTAACAGAAGGGAAATACTTAAGCAGTTAAACTCTGGAAATTTTGAGGATTACGTGCATCTATCTAAAGGCATATAAAACAGCCTTCCTTCTCCACTTCGTTTAAAAAAAAACACACAAGACACCGCATTGTCCAACTACAAACTCACATTAGATAAGAAATAGAGTGACTCAGAGTTACAATTCACCGAAAATGCATGAAGATTTAGAAGCATTATCCAACCCTGCTTCATTAGCCTAATTCTGTACCAGTAATTCTACCTGAACTACATAGCCATACACTTGCAATTACTGTATCTTCAGGCATGGACCCATTTCAAAATATTATGTCTTGTAAATAAGTCTTGAAGTAGTCTACCCAGAATCAGAGGAAGAAGGAGACATGAACTAAGAGCAACAGGCCACAGAGAAGTATGTGCATGATTCAGATAGGAAGGGATGACTAGAAATGCTTATGCTGAGTCCTGTTACCATTCCTGGTAGATCAGAAAGATTGAAGTTTGTTGTTAATAGTCTTATTTCTAATTAACAAAAATTCCACTTTATAAAAGGAACAGAATTTAAGATAATATTTTCCAATAATAAATACGAACAATGGAGCCCCTAGAGTGTCTAAAAGAGTAAAACATTTAAAATAAACTCAGTGAAGTCTGTGTTACTTCTTTCACTGAGAAACTGCAGATATTTTTTCCTCCGTATGCACTTCCAAGACACTTTGTAAACTGCAGCATGTCCTTAAATATCCATTTTCCAACTTCTTGGATTACCATGTAAATAGCCAAGAATGTGGAAAGACAAACTCTAAGTACACAGACTTCTCCAAACATCATCAGAAATGTCACAACGGAATGCAAATAATTACAAAGACAATTAGACATTTGCATTTAACCGCTTACCTAAATGAGGAATATCCATTTCCACTCCATCACTGAAAAGCGGAGTTTTCAACCAATATGCTGTATCCTGTTCCTCAGGGGACACTGCAGGTCCTTGCAGCATGCCACCAAGACAGCGCCCAATAAGCAAAGCTACAGTTCTCTCGAGATCAACAAGCCATACCCAAGACTGGGCAGGCTGGGGCAAGGGCACTCCAGCAGGGTCAATTAATTCAGGTCCACCTAAAAGTATTAGCAATGGATTGTCAAATTAGTCACTGTTGCCCCAATGTTAAAAATTATTCCAAAGTTAGTAAAACTAATGGCAGATCTGGTTAATATTTCCCATTTAACAGTGGATCTGCCCCTCAGTCAACACCCTGTCAACTGAAGAAACAGCAGTTAGGACAAACAGATTGCTTAACATTGTAACTTCAGCAGCAGCAGAGGCCATCACCATTCATGGTACAACTGTTCGTACTCAACAAAGTAAAGGTTCTTTTAAACTCTGCCCAAGCACCTATTTTGACCAGTACATATTTCTTTGTGTTCTGATAAACACGCATAGATAAATAATACAACTGGAAAGAGCACTTAATAAAAGCAGAAAACTTTGGCCAGAAATATTAATAAAAAATTCACTGAACGGCAAATAAGTACAGCACCTCCTACCACAAATTTCAGTTGCTTTACCTCTGTTTTTATATTGCTGTTTCATTGGCACCAGAAATATCTGGTGGCACGTATTCAGCAATTTAGCAGGTAATTCATGCTTTCAAGTTAAAATTCTATTCCACCATAAAACAGAAACAAAAAGTAAAATTTGGACATGAAAGTGAACAGATCATGACAAAATTATCTGTTAGCTGCGTCAAGGGAAGTTCAGATTGGACATGAGGAAAAAGTTCTTCACTGAGAGGGTGGCTGGCCACTGGAACAGGCTCCCCCGGAGAGTGGCCATGGCACCAAGCCTGTCAGAGCTCAAAGGGTGTCTGGACAACGCTCTTAGTCCTATGGTTTAGTTTCAGGTAGTCCTGCGAGGCACAGGGACTTGGACTCGATGGTCCTTTTGGGTTCCTTCCAACTTGAGATATTCTATGATTCTAGATTAAACAGTGTTTCTTTTACAAGTCAAGGTGGTATTTTCATGTATTACATACAGTATTTTCAGTTCAATACAGATTTCCCACCTTGCTCTTGGATTCCCACTCGAGCCAATACACATTCTGGGTTGACAGAATAAAGAAGTTTGCCTGCAGCTCAACATATTTCACAGCAAGGGATGTTAATACTTGAAAGGGAGATGTAGCAAGACACTTAGCTTAAAAAAAAAGTGCCATCTTTAAAGGGAAAGTTCAACTTCCACTATAAAAAGGTGACGTGTCATTCTTTATTTTTCAGATTAAAAGTGTGCTAGTTACTACACTTACCATGAAGTGGCCACTGTAATTCTTGATCTTCCAAAAGGGCTGCAGCAGGTAACAGTCTATTAAGACGATCTAAGGGTGGCAGCAGATCTAGCAGGTAACTCAACAAAGGCCGAGCTACTGATACTGGCAGTAACAATAATGAGTTGACAATCTGAGAGAGCATACTGCCAGCAGCCGATACATAAATCACATCTACAGACAAAAAAAAACCAAAAAAACACCACAACACAAAACCCACACCATAATTATAATTCATAATATAATTACATTCAAAGCACTACTTAACAAGTCAGAAAGAATTGCATAAAAGTATCTCAGCTGTCTCAAAATGTCTCAACTGTACATGTTGAATTGGGGGATGTTATTTAATAATTATTAACTCATTCCATATTTTACTGGTGCGTTTTTCAGTAGTCTCAAAAAAAATTTACTTTTAGAAACAGAAATCCAGAACTAACGAAATGGAAACAATGATGCACAGACACATTATCCTCTCTATTCCATATTTTTCCTGTTTGCAAAGTGTTATATCAAAAACATGAACCAGATACTATCCCTTGGGCAGACACTTAATCTCCTCCTTTGGGGGAGGTTTGGGATGTCTACCTTACGCAGATATAGGGAAAATAAGGTATTTTGTTATTCAAATCTAAACAAACAAGAACTGCCCTAAGCTAACAGTGCCACCATTACTGATTTTTTCCATGAACATTTACCTCTCAGTTTTTCCCCAACACTACCATTCCAAGAGCTTTCCTTCAGCAGCGTTGCAGAACGGGAATAAATATCTGTAGCATGAGGCAATAAAAGCTGAAGGTGTTTGTGAAGCAGTGCCACACTGCTGGAATTCTAGAAGGAAGCATACAACCAAACTTAAGAATAACTCTGTAAATGTGTTCAAGGGGTTCATTACTTAAACCAGTTTAGCTTTCACATACTCAGCAGATTTTCAACAGGAATCTGGCAACGTTCTGATGCTCATGCATATTGAATTCACTTTTCCCCCCCAAATGATAAAAATAAGGACGCACACCTCACTAACTATGTTGATGTGGCAGTAAGCTAGCAGCTGTTTTTGCAGTGAACATAAAAGCTCATGAAGGTGAGCAGGTTGGCTGTTTTCTGAGGATGATGTACCCAGCAAAAATTTATCACTGTTTTTTTCCAGTTCTCCAAAGGCTTGGTCCTATTAAGACAAAAAGCAGAAAAAACCCAAACAGTTAACTCTGTCTTCAAATGCTGTTATGCTTTATTATCACCTTAAAAAGAAGCTTTTTTTTACCTTCACCATGTGCATCTGTGACTATCAAAGAAATCGCATAACGTCAAACGGCTCATGGGATAACCTAACTTGAAACTACAATTGCTTAGAATGTCTTCGTAGTGACTGCGATAGCTGTCAAGCAAACATTTCTATTCTAAAAAGAGTATTTTCAGATGCAGACATATTTTTTGTTCAACTCGCCAAGGATAACTGGCTGAAAGAACTCACTTCCCACCCTGATTCCCAAATCACAGTATGTTAAAATAAGTAATCACCCTTTAGAATTCATTGCATAAAATGTTTCAGATTAGAATCCTTCCTTGCATTATCTAGGATGGCAATAAAAGGAGCAGAAGCTAAACAGATGCTTGACTTCATTCTGAATTCTACTAAAAATAAACTGAGTTAGTTTCAAGTAGAAAATTCATAGATAGCTCAGTCTAGATGGCTGGCGGAGGTCTAGAGAGAAGAACAAGAAACTACCAACTCTCACCCCCAGGAGATACGGCTAGAGAAGTAAAAATCTCTGATTTCTTTTCACTGCTATATTTAACTGGCTACTTGAATAACAAGGTGAAAGAGTCAGTTACTTGCTCTTATGCTAAGCTGAACTTTTCAACAGCCTCGGCTGTTGTACAGCTAAGAACAAAAATCTGTTTGACACACTAGGTATAACAAGCTGGTTGACCTGTACTTGCTGTACTACTGAAAGGTAGTTACCCTAGCGACGTTAATTAAACAGTCATGTTCCTGGTGTCTGTCTATCTTTCCCTGGTGGATGAGATCCTACTGACAGAAAGGGTTCTGTACAATCTACTTACCTGATGTGTTACATTCTATCTTCTAAAAAATTTTGATGCCAAAATAAGAGCAATAAAATACTTGTCTGAGGTGAAACTATCTACATTTACATAAGCCAAGTTAAACAACAAGTACCACTACAATAACATTAGAACCATAATGTTAGAGACTATTTAACTGATTTTAGTCCACTTCAGGACAAATACACATGGCGATGCTACTTCAGATAAAGACAAAGAGCACTATTTTTTGAAAGCGGGGAAAACTTTTAACCCTTCTAAGTATTCGAAATTCACTACCCTTTCGAAAAATAAATAAATAAATGCAAGGCCCATACATACTGTATAAAACCCCAAATTTCTTAGCAGAGTCTTCATTAAGATTTCAGCTAGATGAGTATCGGGATGACTGCTCTGGACAGCATATGTTTGATCAGAGAGATTTCCATAGCTGATACATAACGAGGAAGTTTCTGTGGCATCAGATGGTGAGCTATAGCCGAGCAGGGAAGCTACATGGGTGTGATCCTGCAAGCTTGTCAGAATAATATCCAATTGCATTCTCTAAAGAGAAATGTTTAGACACAAGAAATGATCTTTGTTAATCAAGATAAAATAATAAGCTAAGAAGAATAAAGCATCAGCCATAGCTACACAATCAAAATATTCTAACAAGATGTGAAAATTAGCTGCAGGACTTTACCAAAAAGAAACCAAAGTGTTTTTTCTGCAGATTTGTAGTATTAGAGAACAGATAAATACACTGAATTACATGTCCATACTTAGTAAAAATCTGAGATTAAGAGAGATTAGACATTGGATCAAATGCTTTCTCCAGTTTGTTCTAGTTCTCTGATTACTCGGGGGGGGAGGTGTGTCATTTATTCTATATACAGGAAAAAGGAACAGGGTAAAAAGCAGGGCAAGCATACATTAGACCAAGGGAGGTGGCAGATGCAGCGTAATGACCTCCAGTTGCAGTATTGTTCCCAACTGTTGCTGGTTATGACTCCTGAAAAACCTAAACTTGCTCTGCCCAAGTAACTGTCAGGGGGTTTAATTTGCACCAGCACTAATCTCCAGAAATCATCAGAAGATTCTTCTTCACAGTTTCAGTATCAGCATAAACCAGTCTATTCCATAGTTTATAAAATAAAGGATTTGACCAGGATCCTATATGTACAGAACTGAGCAATAGTTCATTATTCTCATTTTTTAACCTGAGATTACTGTCAAAGCTTCGGTTCCTACCGCCCTCAGGGACAGGAACAGATGTTCCTTGAATTTCCTCCCTTCCATTTGCAGGATACTGGGCAAGTCCTAACCTGCATTAATTCCTGTTCTTTATATTCATGAAAGAAAAAGAAAAACAGGAACATCCCAGTCATCTTTGCAAAGTAGGGTGGAATCCACGTAGGAAAAGCATTATACAAGCATTCTTCCCAAAAAATAGCTGATTTTCAGTTACCAAGACTGGTTAAATCACCCTAGTATTTTAAAATATCTAACCTTTAAACTTGTCTAGATACACTAACACAGCAATTCCTAACCTTTCTGTAGCCAAGCTTCACTTGAAAAAACACGCAGTGCTCCTTACCGGACTAGATTCTGATTTAGCCAGGCTACAGATTTTGTTAAGCTGGGCTTTGCACTGCATCTCACCAATAATGTGCTTGCACTCTGCAAATGAGGGTCACCTCACTGTTCAAAATATTCTAGCAAAAAAAGAAACAAACCGACAGGTGCAACTGCCTTCAAAGCACAGCATGTTTTTACTTGACCTTACCTGTCCTTTTGATAAGCTTTCCCATCTATCAGGACCTTGGGGTAGAAGAGAGTGTAGCAATTCCATTCTCTCTCGCAATGGAGGAAGGAGCATAGTTGCTCCTACTGACAGAGTCTCAATTACGACCTAAAATTACAGTGGCAGAAAATACTTTTTCAGTGAGGGGGGAAAAAAGCACGATATATCCAAACGTCCACTTAATTTCATTTAACATCAGCATTCTTTCACACAATAGCACATTAACCTTTTGTTCTGTGATGCAAAGATGCGGTGCACTGAAGGAGTGAAATGAGACCAACATATTGTCAAAACAATAAAAAAAATCCTTTTAAGTTGCTATTCCCTGTAAAAGTACCATCCTCAGAGAAGTAACTCCAGTAAGTTAGTTACTCAGTCCACAACACTAACACTTCAGGCTCATTATTACAAATAAGAATAATTAAGATCTTACAAAATAAAAGCAGCTTTTTTGAAGTTCTCATGCAACGTTCTCTTCTGCTTTCAGATCACAAAACAATGATGGTGATTAAACTTTTCAACTTTAATGAGTAACACTGGAAAGTCAGAACCATGCTCATCAGAGCCAAGTTCAGAAAGTCAGAGAAATCTTTGATTACACAGTCAAAGAAAGAAAAACAGAGAGTAGTAGAATTTTCACATGTAAATGAAAAAGCATTATTTATTATTTACCTCCTGAATTTCATCTGGGACAGAAGAGTCCATCAGTCTAAACAACAAATTTCGAAGAGGACCAGCTTGCCGGCCAAGAATGCTAGTAGCTACACCTCCAGCCAGTGCAAGTGCAAGATGATTAGAAAGAAGCTTCAAACACAGTTTTAGAAAATTGTGATGTTCCCTGTAAAAGAAATACATCGCCGATTATTAGTCTTACTTCCTTCTACTTATCTGTGCACGAAGCCGTTAACTCCCCTTTGATTTTGCATACCAGAAAGATATGTAAATTACAACTGGGACTTTAAAGAAACTCCTCTGAAAATCTACCACCAATCTGCTTAAAAGAACAGAAACCAACACCAGAATATCTTAAAAAAAAAAAACAACAAAACAACCCACATGGATCATAAAATATCCCAAATTGTCCACTAATAACCTCTGTCTGTGCCAGAAGCAAGCTGCTCTACCTGTAATACTATGCATCATTACAAAGTTTCACAGACAAATCAGTTCCTGAAAAAACTGAACTGCTTTTCTCCATTTTGTTCATTCAGATGGAAAACAGTTCTGCTACTTGACATAACCTGAACAACAGAGTCATACGTGACCTTTAAAAAACTCTTTCATGCATTCTGAATGACTGCTGTTTCTCCAGAGGCGACCAGAGACCTTGAGCTGCAAGAAGGAAACAGATCTCCCTCACACACTAAAAATGCTTGTAGAAAAATATCCTGATTCCTTAGATCGAAACAGGGTTTTATCAGAGCATTGATCCCGACTCAAAACACAATGGCAACTATACGTCTCCTGATCTGAGCACCACACGTGTGTTAGTCCGCAACTGAACGTATGGACTGATGGATAATCACTGGACAAGGTTTTTTTTGCCTGAGCTTATCAGCAGATCAGTCAGTAAGCATCCACTCAAACTGGTTACAAGATGAAGAACTTCAAAGCAGAAGTAATGTACAGAAATAGTAAATGCATCTCAACTATACAGAAAACTGTGTTTTAAAGGGTAACTCCAAAAGAAAATATTTAATTCAGTGCATAATTAAAATAAATTCCAGACAAAAGATCCTGCTACATTTGAGGCACTGAAAAGCTCCTGTGTTACACAAAGAAACAAATGGCACCTGAAAGAGCAAACAAACCAGACTCATGCTTGCTAAAGAAAAGGCTAAGCAGGACTAAGCCAAGCATCACCGCTGTAGAGAAAAAAAATTATAAAAATCTGTAACATGCGTATGCCATACATACCTTGAAGAAGGAAAAGGAAGAGGGGGAATTTCACTGTTTATTTTGTCACAGTAGTGCTCAAGAAAAGAGCGAAGATGCGAAAAGGTACTTTCTTCAAGGTCTACACAATAGGGTCTGTGCCATGCCACAACTTGCCTGGAATCAAACATCCACATCAGTTAACTACTGAAAATTTTCTAACTGCTTTAATAAATTAGCAGTTTAAGTAGGTTGAGTACACGCTTGACTGCACCAATTCTTTTCCTAGAACAAACTAACGTGATTGAGGCAGTCTAATTTCCTGACCCTTGCAGGTATTTTCTGCTCTCTTTTCTACACAGGCCTTGACAAATCAAACGCTTATGAACAAAACCACCTACAATGCCACAAATACAAAGCCATACGTATTTAATCTGATTCATGCAAAAGCTGACCAGTACTCACAAAGCTGTTTTTACTATAAATGCCGGACTGTAAAGAGACTTTGATACAATGTAAGGAGAATTCAAAAGGGGTAATACCACTAAGTACTACTTGAGTCTCAGTATATTCTTCATTTATTTTCCCAAGATAGTTCCCTTTAAAACAGGGCATTTGAAATTCTTCCTGAATTATCTTCCAAATATTAAGTTTTTCTACTCCTTTGCACTAGTCCGTATATAAACCTGAAGTTTACCAGTTCGCTTCCATCACTTACTCCTGTCTTTGGTGCAACAAAGTATTCAGTTGCTGTGTATTAATAACCAAATTAATAACCAAACTGTTTATTTGTACCTGTTTTTAGTTTAGGTGAACACGTAACCATCCAGAAATATCTTAAGATGGTTAAATCCACATCAGTGATTAGTCTAAATTTCCCCATTTCCCAAAGTCTTGTGCTTAGTTTACTCCTTGTTACACTAAAGGAAATTGCCTAAGCCATAAAAACAATCCTGTCAGAAGCATAAAATAAAAAAATACTGAGTTGTTTCTCCTCCCTCTATCATCACCTATGTTGTCGATTTTTAGCAAACAGGTAATTTTTGTCTAACAGCAGGTAAGAAATCTTCATCACAAAGAACTAACATCCAAATCCTTGGCGCTGCTATATTTTCACTTGTAATCTGTAACAGTTTAAAAAGAAGAAAGAAGAAAAGAGGAGGAAAGAGAGGAAGAGAAAGAGCAGGAGAGAGAGGAAGAGAGAAGAAAAGACTCTCCAGTCCAAAACATTACAAGCAGAATAACTGAAACGCACGACATCGTTAACACCTTCAGGAAAGAGTCACACGTATCCCAAAGTGAACTTGTATAAAAAAAATTTACAGCTGTCCCCCAACGTCATCGTTACCTGTCCCTTGGCAGAGCTGTCCAGGCAAGGCTATGGGATGTTCCCGCTGAAATTTGTTGAACTGCAATTCCATCTAAACCACTTACTTTCTTCGGCTTAGTAATGGGACCAGTAGAGTTTCCCTGACCACACTGTCCCATTGAATTGTTACCCCAAGCATAAACTTCATTATCTATAAACATAAATAAAGTAGAAAACAAAACCTGAGATACAATTGCTTTTGATCAAGAGGAAGATTATGTATTTTTACACCTTATTCTCTTTACCATGAGAAAGTGCCAAGCAGTGACTGTCACCAATTGAAATATCAACTATTCTTGTAGCAGCCAGCTCTTCAATAAGCTTGGGTCTGAGAGCAGTTGCCTCTGAAGAGCCACAGCCAAGGCATGCACCGCAGCCCCACGCGTAAACCTAGAGCAAACAAACCACAAAATAACAGCATGTCAAACTCATATGATTGGTGACCACGAACAAACAAAATACCAAATAACCACTTGCCCAGCAATTGCAACTACACTTTCAATAAAACATGCACAGGACTTTCATGACTACTGTACATTTCTTTCCCCCAGCCACCCAGATCACTGGCCACAGAGCACGTCAATGGGGAGGCCATTGCAAGAAAAGAAACTGCTACAGTAAACTTTGACACTCCCAATACATACTCTAAAAATCAGTGGGGTGAGAGTGAGAAGTCAGTCAGGTTACATGTGCAGAAATGCTTGTTGTATTACACGTCTATACATCATGCCAGTGAGGGCCCTCATTTATCACCTAAACATTTATCTCCAAGCTCTCCTGAGATTTTTCAGATTAGAAATAAAACTTAAAGTTAACACCCATGTTCTAAATTACACATACATTTTAAAAACTACCAAATCACTTAACCACTCGAGCTGGTTAATGCATTAACTATTACAAGCATTTTACTGCTTTTTGGTTCCAGAACCCACTTTGCTTCCTGAATCCAATTTGTTTTTGCACTGGTTAAGTTTATTAACCTAAAAATAACTAATTTTCTGTGGCTAAGCAAGACTATTGAAAAGTGTGCTTTTACCTGACTCTTCAGCACATTGTGAATTACTCCAGCACCTTAGAATCTAAGTACTTTAGTCAATCTCTAATCAAGAACTTTACTGATATTAGCTGAATATTTTTCTCAACAGTCAAAATAATAAATGTTGAAATAATGAACCGATACCATCTTCACCACCTTTCATCACTTGAGGAAAACTTGGTTTTGCCTACCTGCCCTGTTGATGTCAAGGCAAGCGAAGACTGGCTCCCAGCACAAACTTTTCGAATAAACATTCCTTGCAAGGCTTCTATAACTTTAGGTTTATATACTCTGTTTGTATCACCATGACCAAGTTTGCCTACAAAAGAAGGAAACGCAAGTGGAAGGTATTTTTAATGCATAAACTACAACAATTATAAGTATCCAAAGAGAACTCGCTTTGGATTTCTAAAAATGTCACCGGGTATTTTTAAAATTAAAACATATTACAAATTTTATAAAACCTATTTTCTTTCAACTGCAGTAATTACAGACTTCAGGAAATACACATTTATTGTCACGTATTAAAAAACTGAAATATCAATTCCATATAGCTACACTGTTCATTGTCTGCTGTTTAACTACTAAAGCCTTACAAAGGACTAAACCTTTTCATATCTGGCAAAAAAATACGCAAAAATTTCTCTCTCCTACTTTATAAAGTGACTTGAAAACCCCCAAATTTTCTGCATTTTTTCCTAACAGCTGTGTGCATTTGTGTAGACATTAATATTTTCATTCCCTTGTCCTCCTTTAGCTTTCTCTTGAAAACAGCTATTCATCTCCACAACTTCACCATCTTCAATGACCTCAAAACCAAGGACTGTCACTAGACCATGTCAGAGTGTTGACAGAAAAACAATCCTCAAAAGGAAGGAGAAAAAAACACAATAAAATGTTAAATATATTACAAAGACTGATATTTTCTATCAAGGCTATACTTTGATTCATGTTCTTTTAGTTTTCCTACAACAACATTTTAGTACCACATTATTAATATCCAAAGCGAAATTGTTTATAATTTACTGAAACAAAAGAGCAAACTCCAATACTTTGTGAAGGTTAAGACGCCCGTCCTGTTAAAAGCTGATTTTTCAACTGAAATTACAGAGGGAGAAAGAGGAGTGGGAACAATTCTAGATGCGCATGTCAGAGCCTGCTTTTGAATGAAATTCAAATTCCTACCCAGTTCTAATAACTGCCAGTCTGATTATGAGATTACTGTACCTTGCATTTTCCTCTCTTCTCACACTAGGCTAGGAAGCAACAACACAGCGATTTTAATCTGAGTTTTAATTTTTATCTAGCAGCATAGCCAAATTTAGCTAAATACAGTAATAGTAGAAATGAATGATTCTGTGTTTGACAAAGCACCTACTGACAATGAAGCTTACAAGCCATTAATTTTTGAGGTGGAAGCAGTTTAAAATGCAACAGCTTCTAGTACACTAATACAGTTACTGCCATATCAAGTAAGTGAATTTATTTGAAAGTTATCAGCAAAGCATGTTTTCCAAAATTGTTTATGCATTCATTGAGCCTTCTGTTCTCTGAAACCCCTCATCCTTCTGATAATCCGTTTTTAAAGTCTATACTCTTGCACTTGAACTTCAAACATTTTCTTTAGATTTTACTAAAATCCTTTTCTCGAACAGCTACCAAATGACAAAAACAACCCCAAACTGCAAGGAGTACTGAGGCAATGAGGTAGATAGAATAAGATGAAAACTACTCCCAAATTTTAGTTTTACCTACCGTTATCTCCTCCTCCAAATGACCATACCGTTCTCCCATCTTTGGACAGAGCAATTGTGTGAGAACTGCCACAGGAAACCTCTCCGACATTGCTAATATCTTTTACTAAAGTTGGAATGTTGCGGCTGTTGCTGTCACCGTGACCTAAGGAAAAAAGGAAAATACAGTTTCTTTTTGTGAAGATTTAAATTCTATTTATGGCTCGTAATTTCAGTAAGATTTTGAAAAACCCACATACACTGTAATTCTCACAAATTATAATGTCTGTCTGCTTTTTGGAAAGTTCTGTAGTAAGTTTTGGAAGAGATCTGTAGTAAGGTTAACAAATTCTCGTTTTTTTTAAGACATATTCCAGAACTCTTGTTCATACCTTATTGCTACTAAACCACAGAACTGTTTTCTACCTAGTTTAAAAGAAATAATAGGAATTACTGGTACAACCACCTTTACTACCAGTTGATTATGTAGCTCTACTGCCTAATACGGGGCAGCAGTTAGCTTGAACAGCACGAGCAAACTAAAATCAGGGCACACCCTTACCGCTGTCAACAGAAGCATACATATTGCACAGACAGACAAAACCAGTAAACTAGTCAGCTTTAGACAGTCACAATTCTAACTGCAGAAGCCTAATACATTACAGTGTCACCTACTTCATAATAAGCAGAAGTTACATGCCCAATAAACTACAGAAATTCTGCAGATATGGAAGAAAAATGGGAAACAGAGGGAAAAGAATACTACATAGTATCCATAACTGATTAAATGTGAACAAGTTACTATGGCCTAATTAAATGCTACTTAGTAGCTGTGCACTGGAACTCAGCATTGCACACTCCAAGCTCCCCAAAGCACATAAAAGCCCTACTTTAACCTAAAACTGATGAGAACATTTCCACAATGCCCTCCAAAATTGCAGGTTAAACCCCTAACGCAGCGCTCTTTTCTTAACAGCAGGGATAGGCTGTCAGCACTTCCACTGATTGCCACGAAAAACTGTGACAGTTTAAGCTGTACAACACTGCCCTCCTCTCCTGCCCCGCCAGTTGTTTGCCTTCACCCCACTGCTTGGACACCACTACATTCAAAGCAAAGACAGCAGCAAGAAACTAAAGCCCAGCTTGAAGCAATGTCCTCTGCAAGACCTGCTGGTTCAGCCGCAGCAGCCCGAGAAGGGCGGTTCAGCGCGGTGCTGACACAGACCAGTCGACTTTCAGCAACAGAAATACTACGAGTTCCGTTTCAGTTCAATATTTATAGACGTTTTAAGATAAAATGATATTAAGCTGTTCTGGCAAACTTCATGTCAAGTCTTCTTATTAGTATCACATTAGAATCAGACCCTTGGTATTTTTAGCCAGTTATTAATGACTGTCCAAAGAACCATCCCACCACCACCAGATCATGTTCTCCTAGAATTACAGTTTATTTAAAATGTCTACTGTTTACATTTCAGTGGCTGTGGCAATCATATATAGTCTTATGAATGAATAAAGGCAGCTTTTCCTGAAAAGAAAAATATAAAAACATAGAATCTTTGTAAAATCAACTGCATTAAAATCTTTTAAGAGTCTCTTCTCTAGTTTTAATACCGTCACCCATAGACACACATATCTGCATGTGTATTTTGAGGGGACAATAAGAGAACAAGGCAAATACATGTACAGTATCATTATCAGACACAGGAATTCTTCCAAAAGCATCTCGTGAAATTTTATATTTACCTAATCTTCCGAAATCTCCTTCTCCCCATGTATACAGCTCTCCATCTTCTGTCACAGCAGCGCTATGTCTGTATCCAGCTGATACACACACAACCACCTACATGACATGCAAAAATAAAAATTAAATTTTCATGCAAATTGAATAGGAAGTTTGAAAGGTTACGAAAGTCAAGTTCCAGAAGCAGTCTACGTAAAGTGAGTTGCTCACTCGTGTGGAGGAAGTACACACGTAAATTAACCTTTGCAACCTTTTTTACTTAGTATTTTCTAAGTGGAAATCAGTACACAGAGACACCAGTTTTATGTATAAAACCGGTCACAATTTGTTTATCAAGCAAATGTAACATAATGATATTCTCATCTTACAGCAGCAAAAAGAAGCATCAGTGGATGTTTAAAACACTGGCCAAAACATAGACAGATAGGGAAGACTGCAGGACGACACAAAGCCACCGTTCAAATGAAGCCACTAAAAAGTGGTACACGAAAATGTTACAGCTAACAAAAGCAACCATCTCCTGCAATGTCACCACTGCTCAGCTAAAGCTCATGAGCAAGTTCAGACTGTGAAAGGGTTTACTGACAATGCCACTGCGTAAAGGCAACCATAAGTTGTAGTGCTTTGCTGCAAGCAGACCCAGCTTCAAAGAGTTTAGATACAACACAGGACTTTTTCTAAAGATTTCATGTATTTCAAACTTTACACAATATCACAATGGAATAGAACAAAAATAGGTGTTCTACTACACAAAACATACCTTTCCTTGCAGAGGACCCTGAATAAGTTTGGGATATTTCTGAGTTGAACTATTTCCATGTCCCAGTTTTCCATAGTCACCATCACCCCAGCTGAAGACTTCCCCTTCTGTTGTAAATGCTAAAGTGTGACCATCAGATCCTTTTGAAGATGACACTTTTTTAATGGACCTATGAGGCTCAAAAGTCAATTTTTTCAACGTGGACTGATTATTGGAGTCACCCAGTCCTAGTCTCCCATAGCTGCCTTTACCACAGGCTCTAACAGAACCATCCGTAGAAATAACAAAAGTACAATATTGTCCAGCTTCAATCTATAAACAAAAAGGTTAGAAAAGTAAAAAAGAAGTATTAGATAAATGTAAAATTCACATATAGGTCTCGAAGTCTGACGTCAGGCTTCTTTACATAACCCTTTCCTATAACATGTGAAAACTAGGGAGAATTTGGACTTCAGCAAGCAGCAAAATTCAAATTCTTGAAAAATATTTTGAGTAAATCTGTTTTTTTGAGGTAAAGGATGTAAATAGTGATTCACCTATTTTACTTATTTGCATCTCTTCTACAAACTACAGAATTCAGGCTGCCTTCAGATTTCCAAGATTCATGGATGGAAGTGGACAGTCTTTGCTGGTATCTTAATTTCTCAAGATTAAAAAGACAAAGTAATGGCTTGACAAAGCAATGTAGGTTTTGATTAATTTTAACCAGTACCAAGTGGTAACATTACAGAAATATGCCAAATCCTAAAAATCCACTACCATTTGAGACTATGAATTTTAATTACATAAACACCAAAGATATAAGATCAAAAGTTGTTAAGAAAGTAAGAACTTGCCTCTAACGGAAAGCCAGCGCACAGCTGAAGAACAACCCGACAGCACACCACTTAACCCTGCAATAATCTCCTACAGGAATCTTAACACACCGTAAGTGCAAAGCAGGTTCAAATCTGCAGCACAAAGGCACTGTACGTGCACATCGTAGAACGGCACAAAGCAGGTGGTGGACTGCATGGTCACGGCCCTATTTACTGTGAATTCACTTCTTCATATAGACAAATCCTACAAAGATCATCAATAAAAGTTAAAGAAAAAATTCTTTATCCCAGTGGGAAATCACATAAATATCTTGTTTGGGTGTATACAGTACTATCTGGAGAGTAACTCCTTCATTCAGAGCACTCTTGTGTATTAGTGTTTTGTTTACAAAGTGTTTTGAATGCATAAACTTGCTTTATGATGTCTGGTCCTGCAGTCCACTGGCATGTAAAATGTATCAGTGACGTCAATAGAAACAGTTTCAGAAAATCAACCTAAATTGTCTAGTGACCAAAAAAATGTTTTTACTTAAGTCAACATTGCAAAGCCAGTACAGTAACAGAAAAGCAAGCTATTCTATTCTGTGTCACGCATCAATAGAAGTGCTCAGTTGCAACTGCAGAACCTGTGACTGAGAGCAGAAAGAGCATACTGTATACTGGTTTTCACAAAGCTAATTAAGGTTGCTGTGCCAGCAGTTAGCCCGGTTTGGACTTTTAAACTAGGCAACATTGCTGTGAAAACCACCAACGGAAAAGAAGACTGAGTAGCTAAGACACCTTTAAAACAAAGGTAAAAAAACCAACTACAGGCAAGCAAATTAGTCTCTGCAAATGCATTTCATAGCAACTTAGATAATTCGTTCATTCTTGTTACATGGCTATCAATCTGTGCGTGTCATTAATAAAGAAACAGAATGTTTTTCCCAAACATCAATAGAAGTAGTGAGATACTTTCAGTAAAATAACTTGTGTGATTAGCTCTGAGCATCATTCCTTCATTACAACTCGACACTCAGAAATAAAGTACTATTTTCCAATTTCATAATGTAACTACGAAGCTGTTGCATGTTACATAATGTACCACTAGCAATGTCACTCACTGTCTGTGCATCAGAAAAACTTGGAGCAAGCTTGGGTTGAAGTATTTTCTCTTGAGTTCCTTCTACCAGTTGATGACTGCTGTTGCTACCCCAAACATACACTTCACAGGTCTCAGAAACAATGGGAGCATCACCCGTTTGAATGCTGTCAGGGCTGGCACATGTTCTTGAATAGTCTGATGCCATTCGACAAACCTATTAAAATTAGAGACTTATTACACAGTAGCATTTTCACTTATTTCCACATAGTCACAATGTTTAATGCAACTTTAATCTCCTCTCAACATAATTCTCTGCCTAAAACACAAATCATCCATCACCATATCATTAGCTTGCCCAAACTGCTTTGCTTCGCTACATCTTAGTCTTTTATGTTTTTCTACCTTCCTCTTCCACTCCAGAATAACTCGGCAGAGACTGGACCATACCCACATGCGTGCAATAATCAGATGTGTCAGGGGAAAGTAGGCTACAATTACCTTAAGGTTCGTTTCAAGACATACCTCTTCAAATAAACACAGAGCTGCCTCGTAAAGAGAGCATAAGCCATCAGATGTTCTAGTTGGCTCTCTCCATTGACTTCGATCAGCGGATGACCCCTACAATTTTAAAATGTTGTTATTATGAGAGAAATACTTCCATACAGCAACAGCGCACCTGTACAAAATATATCAGGGGTATGTTCTTATACTTAAGCAAAATTAAAAGCTCTTTCTATAAGCATAAGTAAGCCACCTTTCTCCCCTGAGTATATCTGCATACGCTTCAGGACAACAAAAATGTGATAACTGCTAGTCAGACATTCTTATTTATTCATTTTTGTGAAAATATCTGCGTTTAGAGTTAATTTTTCCTAATACTGTTTTGTTCTGAAATGCATGCCACTTGTGTTTAGTTTAAAGTTTAATTTAAAAATGACTAATCATCATTATTTTTGTGTTTACATATCTTCTGCATTTTTAACTCTAATTTTATATCTAGGATATAAAAAACCACAAACAAATGAAGTTGCCCGTCAAGACATTCAATCCAATTCAGGTTCCGTCACTGCCATGCTCTTCTTCTGGTCCTCATTCTTAAATTTTTAATACATTGCAAAACATTGAATTCTAAGCAAATTCAGCAAAGCAAGCCTAAAAAAACAGTTCCGTACTTCCTAATCTTTTGCTGTGAACTTAAATGTAAAGTGCAAGTGGATCAAGCATGTCCTTGATTCTCTTCCTGAAGTTAGAGCGTAACGCCAAGAATGACAACACAGGCATTGCTTTGCTGTTTCATCTCCTTTACCTACGAGGAAACGGGTGGTCAGGGACGAACAGAAAGAGAAGGTGGGTAACAAAGGAAATAACGAAAGAAGCATTTGACAGAAAAACCCTCTTTTTAACATATTAAACAAACTGTCCAGCAAACTGTCATTCAGTGTTGAGAAACTATTTAAAGTTAAGAATGCAACTACATTTGCAATGTAGAAAAATCAAAGCTGTATACCTACCAAAGATCGTCGCATCTGTGTTAATATACCCATAAAGCAGTCAAAGCTGATCATCCCTTCCGGGCTCTGCAGCAACTTCGTTTTCTCCATGGTGTTTACTACAGCTGAAGCACCTAAAGCCATTTCTATCCATTCAAGAAGATACCGCAAGGAACCTCGTTGGGCAGCCAAACCAAGAAGCAATTCAGAAGCTAATCTACGACCTAAAGTGTCTGCCCCAGAGTTTGGAATTGTCACTCCTTTAAGAAATGTTGTTACTTGTGATAAACAGTCCAACCCCATTGGTGGAATCTTGCTTTCATTCGCTAAAGATAAAGGCGGTAAAGAGCTCACGACTTCTATTGCAGTATGGATAACATCATTGCAAAGACTGAGGCCAGGTCCTGATGCAGGCATCAGCCAACTCTGTCTTAGCAGTGCAAACAGCAAGCTTAATCCAGTCCTAACTCCCATTTCTATGAGCGCATCTGTACTTGACCTAGGACGTTCACTGACAGAATGCACGTCTGTTGATCCAGAACTGCTTTCTGGCGAATGCTGCTGTTGTTTCACCTTCCCCTTATCATGATATTTATTAGAAAGTGCATAGAAGACACGCTGCAGCACAAGGAGACGTTTCCGAAGCGCGCCAGCAAATGGAGAGTCTGAGCACACCATCTTCGCCAGTGCCAGCTGGCTGCTAAGAAGAGCATCCAAATAGTGATCCTGTTCATCACTAGATAGAGATTCCCGCTCAAAATCTGGTAACTGAGGTCCTTTGAGGCACAGAACCTGCTGGGGCAATGGCACTACTTCTTTATTGCTGACTAACTTGGCGTACAAGATAGAAACTCCCTCCCTTGTTGCAATAGATTCACTGTCTTCTGTGATCCAGGAGCTGTTTAGATGTTCAAGCCATTTCAGCTTCACAGGTGGGACCATAGCTGCCATGTTGGTTTACTCCTTTGCCATTAGTCCTGAAGATGAAAAACACTGTAAATAAGGGTGCAGTATTATCTACAGAACTTACTACAGCAGGAAAAATCCTAATAATCCTTTAAGAAAGCAAGTAGCAAAAGATTAATCACCAAGAATTAGCAAAGGTCCACCATTTTACCCATGTAAATGCTGCAACCCGCAATTCAGATCAAATGCTAACAGAATAGTTTAGATGTAGTATAAAGATGACATTTTGCAGACTAATTTTTAGACTTCATTTTACACAAATACATGTGTATGTGTAACTTCCTTAACATGATGTAAGAACTATAGTATAAGTCTGCATTTTCTAAATACATATGCACAAAAATTCACCCAAAGCAGATTTAATTCTGCTGTTTCAATGAAAATACAGTTTATTCTAAAAAAAATAATCTTCTCTTTACAGACAGCAAAACTGAGGACAAAGACTTCCAAAAATGCGTAAGATCATACACAACTGTGTACAAGTGAATGGAGTACCAGTGCAAATCCTGATTTTACAATAAACGAGACTACTAATTCAGGCCATAACTAAGGGCTCGACCTGTCAAACAGATTTGTAAGTCCTGCTGTCACAAGCCACTCTTTCCCCTTTCCAAGGCAAGCTGGAGATCTCTCTACAATCCTTGTCAGAGTGTTAAACGGCAACCAGGACAGGTGGCTTGACTGCTAGAGTGGCACGTTACATAGATCCTAATCATTCAGTGAACAGGCTCTTCAGAGCCAAATACACATTACAACCGTTCCAAGTAAATTTACAGGATCAAAAATTATGTATTACATTATATTCCTGCATAATGTGTGACTCTGAAAATATTCAAAGCTTGTAGGATGTTTTTTTTAAGGAAGGGATCAATAATTATGCGGCGGTAAAGAGAAAATCTAATAATGCAACAACACTGGTTTACCAGGAAAGTTCAAACTGGTTGCCAAACAAACTTGACAGCTTACAACATTCTTTCAAATCCAAGACATCAGCTAGTCTGAGATCTCTTTTTTTGCTGACAATTTTAGGAAAAAAACCCAACACATTACAAATCATGACACTTTTACATGGATTCAATTATGAAATCACTACAAAATTCCTGGGAAACATCCAGTTAAAAGGGGATTCCTCGCCACATACCACAAAGCTTTTTTTGGCTAGCACTAGCCCCTGGCATAAATCTCTCTTCTGACTTTTGCATTGCCTGAACTCAAGTCAACTTCTTTATCTGAATGGAAAGAACCCTTTTTCGTTGGTATTGCCTTGAGATGCAGTAGGGTCCGAGTTCTACACAGGTGGCCTAACACCTCAGTTACAAAATCCATGTGTGCAACTTGAATGCCTTGATATCGAACCACTTATAACTCAGCTTAAGTGAAAACCAGTTTCAAGGTTTACAATTAACTAGACGGGACTGCAGGTTTCGTTCACTGTTTCAGAACTCAAAAATCTAAAATAAATCAACAGATGGGAACGTTATACTTAGATTACAGAATATCAGACCTTTTTGAAATTTGATCTGAGTGCATCAACTTTCAAACAGAATATGACAAACCCCTTCTTTAGAGATTCAAATGTAGAAGCATGTACTGAATCACAGCAGGACCGTAAGTCATCACGAACGCAAATACAATCCTGAGTAGCACTAACAAGCATTTCCAGAACGGTTAGGGAAGGTTAGGTAAGGGAAGCATTTTTACATAATTTTATAAAATGCTAACCAATTGGATTACCCAGCTGGATTTCTGTGAAGGCAGGGGGGTCCAAGAGTGCTGGTCACTCTTTAAACGTCACTTCCTCCATGCTCAGGAGCGGTGCATCCCCCTGAGAAAGAAATCTAGCAAAGGAGGCAGGAGACCTGCATGGTTAAACAAGGAGCTTCTAGCGGAGATCAGGCAG
>Ga0065711_1036269_pt1 | contig 21217 bp, 9 predicted proteins | sample Hoacrofraction12_FD_59098 | JGI IMG/M metagenome (GOLD analysis project Ga0065711, IMG submission 59098) | Hoatzin crop microbial communities from Cojedes, Venezuela - Epithelial fraction 12 v2 (version 2) | ecosystem: Host-associated > Birds > Digestive system > Esophagus > Crop | place...
CATGAGGAAGAACTTCTTCCCTCTGAGGGTGACGGAGCACTGGAACAGGCTGCCCAGGGAGGTTGTGGAGTCTCCTTCTCTGGAGATATTCAAGACCCGCCTGGACAAGGTCCTGTGCAGCCTGCTCTGGTGACCCTGCTTCGGCAGGGGGGTTGGGCTAGATGACCCACAGAGGTCCCTTCCAATACCTAACATTCTGTGATTCTGTGTGAGTTTCAGGACAGGACTTGGTGCCGTTACAAACAGCGCTGCAAAGCTGGAGGCTGTAAACTTACACTAGCCTTTCCACATGCTATCAGGTCTTCCCTACTTCATTGCAAGCCAAATCAAGTGTTCAACCCTCAGCCCCAACATAACTGGACACACAGAAGTATCTTAGATGGAGTAGTAAAACTATTTTCCAAGATTTCTGAAATTTATTTTAAGCATGAAACCTATGTAATCAGAAAGGCTTAAAACTTTAACAACTGCCAGCTGCATCTTCTTTTTTTTTAAAACTGAAAGTAGCACTTCTAATGTTCACGTAAAGAACAATACAGTCAGGAAAAAGCTAAACCTACAAGCCAGTGAAGAATTGGGGCTACAGTGCTGGTCAATGCTCGTCTTGCAGAGCTAACAATCCACTACAAACAGCAAGAACTGAGTAGGAAAGGAAGGCAAGAAATCTATCATCAAAACATTCCTATTTTATTACAAGCTACAGCCACCAATCATTTCCTCACTAGGCAGCTTATTTCTTGTACAGGACACTAGACAGAACTGAGAGAGAAAAGGCCACCAGTACCTCAGCAATTCCCTTAAATCCCCCAAAAACTACAGACAGAAATGTGGAATCCCTTGAAATATGTGGCAAAGATAGGCAGAAAAAAGTAAGTTGGAAATACTTGCAAAAATAAGTGTTTGTCTAGAACAATGATTTCAACACTGAGAAAAATTAGGTAAACTTCTAATAAAAATCAGAAACCTAAAAAACCAGATACTAATATAGTCTAATAGAGCACTGTGGTTTTTTTCTTATGTGGTATCTGTACATGCTGCATGTTCGTTTATCTTATAAAACTATCAGAATTGATCAATCTCTAGAGACACATGAAGTATATAAATCCATGTTCTGTAGTTCTTTAACCCAATACTAAGCTAATACATTAGATCATATTGCACATTTGTGTGCTTCTCCTGCCCCCAACATTTGACTTTTTTTTTTTTCCTCCTTAAATCAGACTCCCAACTCTTCTCATCACCACATTAAATATGCAAAAATCATAAAAGACAAATCCATCAGCAACTTGCATTCACTTCCTGGTAGGTCTTGCCAAGCAAAATAAGCCACAGCATGAGAAATCCAAAAGGGATTTCCCAAGGCAAGAATTTTCTGACCACTGCTTTCCCTCCTCCCAGGTTTTGAATTTAGAATCTGAACAGTCTCAAACGTGATGTAATAACTTAGAAAAGGTGATCAAAAACAACGTTGAGTGTATGAAAATACAGATCTGAGTGGTAGAAAAGCCTCATGCACAAGAGCTTCAACTCCTAATGAAATTGTTCAAAGGACTTCAAATTCAGTAGGGACTTCTTACAAATAGATCAGATTCTTGCAGAAGAAATAGAGGCTCACCCCTCTGGATGAGCATCCAGGACTTGTGCTAAACTGTTGTGGGTTTCTTTCTTTGCTTTTAGCAGAGTGAGGTCATCTTGCTTTCACTGGTCCTCTGTTTGGAAATGATTACCCAACCATTCTGCCAGATGCAGGAAGTCAACAAAATGAGAACTGTGTTTACATATTTTTTCTATACTCTTCCAGTTATAGTAAGTTACAGGTTTTACTTCGAAAAATAACAGATTTGAAAAATCAGCTTTTTGTAAATTTTAAGCTAAGTATTTTAAAAGTTACACAGCGACAACCAGAAAAGCTTTTAAACAGAAAAACTAGTATACTCAAGAAGTTGAGTATTTATCAATTTTAACATCTTTTTTGTTATTTTGGAAATGTATAGTTTGAGTTTCCTACTGTCAGATCAAGGAAAAAAAAAAAAAAACTTTCATACCAGACAACAGGGAACCAGCACTGGAATACATTTGTCTGGTGCAGAAATTCCTAATCAATAGTGCGTTTATACACATATATAGTTTGTATACATGTGTGTGTATATATATATATAAAGCACTATTTTTTTTTTAATATACACAATGCCTATTTGAAAGCTTGGCTTATGTAGGAACTGGGGAGAAACAACATCCACTGGGCAGGGAGAAGGAAGCAAGGAACTACACAGGCATCTATTCTTGTAATTCAGAAAAAGAGTCAGGAAAATGTTTTCGCCTACAATATGTTGTAAAATATATCATTCTTTCAGCTGTTTGACATATTTTTGCCACTGCGAGAAGGGCTTTTGATAAAGCACTTGACACATTTCTAAGGAACACGCAAATCTTTCCTTCTTCCACTACACATCGATGAGAGAAGCATGCACATTTTAAGAGACCCATCCTCTTACTCAGGTTTCTGAGTGGGGAAAAACACCACAGGCTATTCAGGCTATTTTTTTTTTTCCACTTCTGATAACTTATGCCCAGGGAAAAAAAATATTTTCTTGTCCCTTCTCCTTCTCAAAAATTCACCTGAGTGCCAAATACAGCTACCTTTAATTATAAATATTTTATCGAACCATTTAAAAAACATTTGCAATTAAATGCTTCCTGAACTCTAACTTGCGAATTGAACTTGCATGACACATTTGTTCAAGGATCTGGAGAAGACACATAAGCGGCACTCCAATACCACTGCAAGAAATTCTGTTCTTGAGAAAGAACAAAACATTGCATATCCATGTGCTAAATGAATTAGCATCAGGTATGACACGCAAACTTTCCAGACCTGAAAGACCTCAGAACACGTTCCAGAAGATCATGAACCTCACCTCCTCCATCACCAGCCAAAGGTGATGCTTACAAAAAGTTTTGATGTAAGTTGTAGGTGACAGTTTTGAAAGCGTTTAAAAATAATAACAGAGAACAGTAATAACTTAAAACATAAATTTCTTTCCATTATTACCTGTCCCAGCCCATGCACATTGACCATCACTAAGTATTATACCAAAGCCAGTGCCTAAATCTTTTTCCCATGATACTTGTAGAAAATATGTTGCTTCTGGATCGGAAACTGGATGAATTCTGTTCAAAGTCTTCTCCATTTTCTAGACAGACACCTGTTTAGGAAGTAAGATCATCTTGTTAAAATCAATGGCTTATTTTCCAGAGGTGCTTAGCAGCTTTACATAACTAGCTTGTAAAAAACCAAAAATGATACAAGTATAAACATACTTAGAATTTTATTTCACTTTCCTCCACAAATTCAGTTTTTCAGAGAACTGACAATATTTCCAAACAGAAAACTAGATTAAAATATGTAAGGTTTAAAAGAACAGTGCCAACAATCAAATACACTTGAATAGTCCCTAATTAAGAAACTAAGCATCAGGAAGCTGGGAAACAGAAAATTAGAATACACATGCACTTCCCATGGCTATGTTTTCAACTTACTGCCCACTATCACCCAACATACAGAACATGGAATATAATTCAAAACAATCAATAATCAAAATAATTCAAATCTGGAAGACTGTCATGTGAAAGCATGCCACTAAGCTTCCCTGCAAAGCAGACATTGTCGTAGATGCCAGCAACAATCAAAGAAATTATTTTAAAAAACTAGATGCCGCAGAGAACAAAATTTATGATGATGCAGCGAATTTTTTGCTCAATATCAAAGCAACTTGGCAATCTGTACTTGACATGAGACCTTCTAAAGAATCCCATGTATTTACACATAGTCTGACAAACATGAATCCTGATGGTACTCAAGAACTTTAAAACTGCATTTGGCAATTTGCTCCACCAAATAACAAAGAAATAGCTAATTTTAGAGTTAGCATTGACATTATAGTACTTTCATTGAGAATTCTGCATGCTGTCCAGTACTTGAAGAGTTTGTTTTGGGGTGTTCAGTTGCTTTGGGCTTTTCTTTTTTTTTTTTTTGAAGAATGAAGTGAGTGAAAAAGGGTTACATATTCACTCACACACTAAAAATGACATGTATTAACAAAAGCAGGAAAAACACAACTGAGGCATTTAAACTACATGCACTGAGTACAAAGATGCTTGAGTACAAAGATGCTTGGACGCTCTAGGTATTAGAAGCTCTATCAAGATTTCCGTCTAACATGTAGCAATAAGCAATCATGATCAGCCTCAGTTCAGGCCCTGAAGGGGTCTCTGTTCTTCAAGCAGTAGTAGAGGAAAGCTCTTTTCTTTGCTTATGGACACTGAGAGCAAAATTTAGATGTACATTTAACTACCATGGGCCTCCCAAAGAGTTGGTATTTTCAGGTTAGGAGGAACAGTTTTAACTGCAGTTGACTGCACTCTGTCTGACCTTTGCTCAACTATGCACCCAAGAACATTTGAAAATGCCTTTCCCTTGTCCAGACAAGTGTGCAGTATTCAAAAGCAGCAAAATATATGAACATAAGACTTGTTTTTCAAGCATAAAGCTGCATTTACAGCTAGACAACAGCTGCATTGTCAGTAATACAAGCATTCATTATAAATATCCGTAAGGTTAATGAAACTACACATTAACTATTTGTGATGGCTAACTAAACCACAACACAGGCGCGCATGGACTAACAAATAGTATTTCTACACAAGAAGAAGAACATCACATAAAGTGCCTCCTACGAATTCCAGGCTGAACTTTGGCTAAAAGATGTCACTAGGCACTTCCAGCATTGCTGACTACCCATTACATTTTCATCACCAAATACTCGAAGTGCTAACTTTATTTTTCAGTTTAAAGCTTAAGTACACATAAGCACCATAACATACCCCTGTTTAAAATACTTTTCCATAGAGTTTAGGATTCATAATCTACGGCAGGAGTAAAAGGAAATAAATTAGGTACCTACAGCTAAGCATCATAAATTCTCACCAGCAACAGTAAGAGACACGGCTTTAATATTTACATCCATAAACTACCACTGCTTATGCTATTGCAGATGTCATACTTGGCATTTCTATTCAGAGAAAATTCACCAGAAACTAAAAAGTTACTTAAAAGAATATTGAAAAATTAGTCTGAGTGTCAAAAAATGTCTTCTATTTCTATCACCAATCAACTGGCCACTTCTGAAAATCTACCGTATGTCTGTGTACCTGTAAGCAAGCACACAAAAATAAACATTTCGGGCATGGTGGCCTCGAACAAGGCCTTTGTAACTAGGGGCTACAGAACTAAAGCCACTTTAAAAATCTGCAGCACATTAATTGCCTGGACATAGGTCAATAAAGAGCACAGGACAGGAAGCACAAGCAACGTGTGTAGTATGTATAAGCACATGGGCATGTGTTCTCTCCTTTGCCTGCCAGATACCCTTTTGCTTTTGGCTTGTTCTGGAAAAATATAGTTACAAAATATTTTCCTAAAAGTCCTTCTCTGAAAGACAATGTTTTTAAAAACACTTTACTTATTCTTTTTTTACTTAAAGATCATAAAGTAGTTGCACACAACCCAGACAGACAGCATACAAGGTACTGATGCACAGATAGAGTTCAGTAGGGAGTTTGTGCTTGTTGCATTTGATCATTACCACAAAGCAGAGCAGCACTCGGTGAAAATCACCTGCACCAAAGGCTTTCTTTTTATTGTAGACTGTTCATAACAGAAAGCAAAGCAAGCGAGTTGGACTTTCTATGTATATGATGACAAAGCGAATGAAGTATCAGTGCTTAGGGAGAAAAAGTGATGTCAAGAGTCACACAGGAAATTTATTTATTTGTTTAAAGATGTACTAACAAGGTCTCTAAGGCCTGAAATGAAATTCATCTGATATAATACTGTGCTTCCCATGCACCCACCATACTTATGTGTATGAAATACACGTAAGTATTTCACTCAAGTGATGTGGCACAGCTAAAAGTAAAGATTCTCTTTAGACTTCATTCTTCAGTGGTCAGTTGCCAGCATAAGGGATGAGACTGTTAGCAGAACCGAGAAAACTTCCATACCATTTGTATACCTGTAGGAAAACATGACTTCAATAAAAACAAACACACTGAGCAGATACAATACAGAAGAATGTTCTGTATTTCATAATAAAACACAAAACATAGTTGTCAAGCTTTTCCGCATTTTATTGTGCACCTTTGAACAAACAATTTTACAAGAGAACATAAAACGAAAATACTTTTTCTCCCAGCTTTTATCTCCTCCATTGTGCTCAGTGACCTTCTGAGAGGAGTATTAGCTATTACCACCTGTTAAGAAACTGCCTCACAAAGCAGAGCTCAGCCTGGCTTGAGATCTCCAAGCACTCAACTGTCCAACCCATCAGCAAAAGCTTAAGGATTCTTGGCTGTATATAATGGCTATTATCTAATTCTCTTCAAGAGGAACAAACCTTCATGAAAACTAGTCTGACCTACACAGCTTATACAAACATTACTGCAAATAAAAGTATTGTATCTTACTGCTTTGTTAAAGCTTTTTTGTAATCAAAAAACCCAAACAAAAAAAAAAATTCAAACCCCCTCTTCCACAAACCTCCCAACAACACAACACAACACAATTCTTCCAAGGAGTATAGTGTCATGTTGAGTAAACGGATAAACCACACACAGCTCAAGCATGAATACAGCTGAGAATAGCAAAAGTGTTAGCTAACTGTCTAGCAACTAGCAATTACCACTAACGAAAGAAAAAAATACAGAAACTAAATCAGAGCATATTCCTTATTAATTTACTATAAGGTAAGTGCACACATCTCATCCACTCTAAAGGTAAAATTTAATAATATATGTACACCAGTATATTTTCAAAATAAGAATTTCAGGTGAAAGAAGTTGGACATCCTACTTCAACACCCAAAGTTAGCTGTATGTTCATAGGATTCACAAGTGACTTTGTTCAACATCTTTAAAAGATGTATCGCTCTACACTTCTAAAGCTGAACTAAAACAACCTCCTTATGACTAACCTATCTCAATTCACCTGCCTGCTTACTATATTCACTCATTACCCCGTCAGCTTTCAACGTGCCAAGCATATGCGACTCCTCACAGATCAAGTACTTGTGCATAAAAGGTGATCATGTTCCTACCAGAGCTGCACAGTTAAAGATGTCATATATAGACAAATTGGAGAGTTACCAGAGAAGGGAAAAAATTATGTACATTTCAATCTAGTATCTAAATAATGCTTAAAAAGGCCAATTATTCAACAGAATAATTCATTGTCATAACCACCACACATGCAAAATTCCAGCCAACAGGCCTGCATATATTTGTCTACCTTTATACATTAAAAAAGTAGCCCTACTACAAATATTATTAGTAAATTTTCAAATGAATGCCAAATCATTTCTCTGTTGTGGCTATTGTCTCAAATAATCCATTAACACTACACCTACAAGTAAAGCATAAAAAGTCACAGCTGATTAAAGTACTCTGGGCCAGATGCTCAGCCAGAACAAAATAACTGCAGATGTACTGACAGAGGGGACTGGAAAATACATGCCAGCCCGGGACTTGACCTTCCACAGAACTGGTCATATAGGCTTGCAGAAGCTGGTACTGCTTTTTAAGATGTTACTAACATCCCCATCTCCACCAAGTCATAATTTCATTATGAAAGACAGCCAAAAATACAAGGGATGAGGGACAGCTGAAACTTCAAGAGTTAGTTTCTCTTTGACATCTTTGGGTGGAAAGGTAGAGAGACAGGTAACAACTGTATTAACGCTCAAAATGGTTAAAATACCCACCTGAATTTTGGCACTCTCACTATTTAACAGTCTAGCTGCTGCTGAAGCTTACAAAAAAAATCATTGCACAAAACCAGACTGTTTTTACAGCTATCCAAAAAAACTAAATTACTGAAATCAGACCCTCACTGTTGCAGTCTAAAAAGCACCTCTGAGTCTATTAGACCAGAGGATTACTTCCGAGTGCTGTTCAATATTCAGCAATGCTGTCTCTGTAGGCTCTTTCCACTCACTGTCTCTACAAAATGAGAGCAGTCGGTACTTTCTTCCTTCCTTAAATATGATACAGAAAGTCTGCAGAGAAACTGATTGATTAGGGCCATAAGAAAGCCAGTGTTTTTCTCCTTAAGGGTACTTGAGGTCACACGACATACCAGCACCTCATCATGTTAGAGCCAAGGATCTGAGACAAGTTTGCAGGTGGGGACAGTTGAGTCCCACCCCAAATTTGTAAATCAGAGACTTTACTGAGGCCTTCGAACAGTTGGGGATTGAGCTGTTTAGCACTTTGTCCTTTTGGTCTTTGTCTTCTATGATCTATATTAGGCAATGTTTCTTTCTACGGAGAAATCAGCTTTTGGCTGGTGTGCAATTGACTGGAGTCTACTCTCTGAATAAACAGCGTACACAGTTGCATCTGAATAAATAAGACACTGTTAAAATTGGTTTACAAAGAATTTTATATGTTGTTTTGGATTAGGCATAGACCAAAAGCCAAATCTTTTAGGCTGCTCCAACACAGCATCATTGATATTTTGAACTTCAGCACTTTATTTTTTTCGACGCAGACTAATGGCTTTTTCTCAAATTGCTTCGGCTGCAGGTGTTCCAAACTTTAGCAGCTATGCATGGAAGGCTACTTACAGATCAGAAAGAGCTACTATGTCTTTCTAATGGAGCAATTAACTTAAGTGCTTTCTTGTTGAGAAAAATAGGGAGCTATCTACAGTGAGTTCAGAATACAAGACCAGCACACACAGCACACTGCTATTAAAGTCTACAATTTGATCACTTCTGTCCTTGGCTTGAACACCGCATACACTACAAATCAGAACCTAATAATCAGAAGAAAGCGAATGGCTAACCTAAAATCACAGACCAGGTACTATTCAGGAGATGCTACATGTACTTATAAGTGGATTATTGGAGATTTAAACCAGTCAAGAAAAACACAAATTGCTTTTAAAGATTAACACTAGCTATTACCACATTTTCTAACAGAAGGAAATAAGATAATGATATTTCTGAACATTTGTAGAGATATATTTCACAAAAATTTATATTCTCTCATGTTAATTTAAAATTCTATTAACTCCAATATTTAAAGAGGAAAAGCATTAAAATATCTGACAAAAAATTCAAATTAACAAGAAAACAATACAGCATCCTTCCTATCACATCTCACTATCAGCCTCCCATTCGCTTGTCCACAATATTTGTTTGACATTGAAGAAAGATTCAATAATAACCTTCTGCTGTAACAGACACACCTGAAGACCAAAGAAGACAAAAATTTTCAAAGGGCTTTGTTTCCTAATGAAATTTACAGGGCTAACACATTTTATGTTACATGCAACCGAAATTGTATCTAGTTGTTCTTTTGTTTAACTCTGTTCTACATTAAAAGCACAAGGATCACAATTGTGTCAATAATGCAACTTTGTTTTGCAGATAAAGGAAATGAATAAAAGATTGGCACTGGATATGAAGAAGTAACTGAATGACTTTATAACTTTGTGCAGACGGGTGGACGGCCCATTTTAAAAATTCAGTCCTGCATGACAACATTTGATCAAGAGATTGACTTCATGACAGCTGCAGTCAGTACTTGGTACTTATGGACTCAACTGCAGAAGCAAGCCTCACATGGCTAACATTTACACCGCTTGCTTCCCACTGTTTCATGGCAGCTGCAAAAGGATTGGAAACACGCACATACTTTTTGTGCAACTGTCCAAAAAAAAGAAAAATAAAACCAGTCTTGAGCCTGTCAGACTCCATGGGCCAATAGGATGTGCAAGATTTGCCACAAAAGATCTGGAATCTACGGTAAGGAACAACCCTTGTCAGACTTATTTACTACAGTCACCAGCTGAAAAATGAGGAGAAACAGAAGGAAGCAGACAGACAACAACCTTTATAGCAGGAATCTTACTAACAAGCTTTGATCTTAATAGTAGCCTGCAGGCAAAGCCCACCCTGGTGTCTTTCATCCTCTTGAAGTATCAGGTCTAACCCACTACCAACTCCAGGCATCCAGGCTCGCCAAGATTACTTATAAGCATCTATATTAGAGGATAGTTTAAGCTGTAACAAAGTTGAAAGAAAAAGGCCTTCCTATATCAAAATAAACACCCAAGTGGGCAATTATACTAATATATACTAGCAAGTAAGAGAGTATCTGGATAGATTTCCAAAAGTGACAAACCTTTTTTTTTTACCCTTTTCTACAACTTCTTCCCACAGTTCAGTGCATGCAAGTTGTCAAATACTCACTGTCCTAAATTCCCATCAGAAAAATCCTAAGGTTTCTCTATATACATCAGGACACACCAGCTGAATGTTACAAATCTGTAAAAAATAAAATTAAGTCACACACCTGAAATATTTCCTGATGAAAAAGTTAATTTTAGTACTGAAGTTACTAAAAAGTGTGTACAGAACTGAGCAAGGATCAAAGACGACCACCAGATCAGCTTCAAGTGGGCAGATCTGGGATGCAAAGTCAGCAGGCGTGCCTAAAAGACCCAGAATCATTACCTTTGTTGCCTCTGGGAGATGCAAGCCCCAACAAATATGTTGTAATTCTACTTTGGCAGTAGGTCAGCCTGGCTTTCCAAGGCCCCACCTCAGCCAACGGTGGCATGGAGCCACACCTGTTTTGCCTGCTCCTGAGAACTGCAACCCTAGACTTAGACTATTTATTGAGAAAGATAATTCACTTTCTAAACAAACAAACAAAAAAAACCAAAAACAAGCCAAAAAAACCAAAACTAAATACTTATCAATTTCCCCATAATCCCTCTGAAAAGACAGCACTAAAATAATTACATGTTCCACAGATTTAGAAATGGAAAAAGGAAACAAATTTGTACAATTCCGCCACATGCAACGTTTGAGTCTGTTGTATACAATCAGTAAGAACCAAGATTCAGGAATTCCTAGTATCTTAGCCATATTTCCAAAAGCATCTCTGCAGTTTTCAGTAAGTTAATATTATCCATCTGAGTACAGGAAAGTTGAGGAATTAAAAAAAGAAGGGCAGCATGTTTTAACCGCCCTTCATCCATCCAAAAATACCCAGATGCATATGTCTTTTTGATGTATATTTGGATAACATAGTCCGGTTGAGGTATCATCTGTTTTCCAAAACACTGCCTTCTTTAGGATTAAGTGTTATCAGAATATCCAACACAAATCTGTCCTACAGATTTCTTTTGTTTTCTATTCTTTAGTCTCCATATAGACCTATTATAATCCCACTCAGTTTGACGTGTTTCTGTAAATGTTTGGCCTTACATCGCTAAGCAATGGATTCCACTAAACACTCTGCCTTCTATTTTTTTAATTTGAAATAAAGTCCAATAAATTTAGTACTACTGAATCCACAAGAGCTCCATAGGCAAGAGTGACAAATCTGAACCAAGGATGAATGAAACAAAGAAATCGGTGTCTGCTAGATATGGATGGATGTAATTTCATATGTAAAATTTCTGAAGAGCTTTGAAAAATTGAGCCCAGTAACCTGGAAAAATAAGTTTCACCAAATGTAGCCACTTCAGTGAGACAAGAGCAGGTATAAATATGAAGGCTTACATATCCTCCTCCTCCCACCTCTACATCCAAGACTTTTCAAAGAGATAGATTATTTTAATTTTACATCCCTGTCAAATTAATAATTACAAATAGGCCTAGACTCCAGATTGCTTTATCTTGCTAAACAGTTTCCTAAGGCACTTTCTTTGAAGAAAATTCCTGCATTACCTGTCTTCACTTAGAAAAAAAATTATTATTTTTCTTTCCATTTGCTATTTACCTAATAGAAAAGGCAACAATGATCTCCCTGAAAACAAAGAGCCCACACTACTTTAATTTATTAATTTTAACACTGTAATTCATTTTGTTTCATATGGCCCCCATAGAAAAAAAATTCACAAGACATTTTCAATGAACTGCGATATTCACTTTCAATGCACTTAAATTTCAATTTTGCAGCTCTTTATTCAGCCTTGTTTATTACTTTGCATTGAAAGTTAATTACTTTTTTTATGGATTAAGCTGAGCAATCAGAGTTTGAAGACAAGGCAAAGAGACATCCATTCATGTTGAACACTGATTTAAACTGTTGCCATAGACGGGCACAGGTTCAGATGTGGTTCTTTAACCTGCCTCAAATGCTAAGCCATGAGATTCAAGGTATCGAGTAACACAACAGGTACCTATACATAGGATTATACTATGCCGATGCCCCATGATATAGCAACTTCAAGAGAGACAAGAAATCCACAGAAACTGGAGGACAGACTAGACGACCTTTAAAGGTCCCTTCCAACTCAAAACTATGCTATGAGATTCACCATTTAGCTTGGGTTTTGTAATAATTCACACTGGACAAACCCAAACAGGAGCAGAGCACCAACCCATACCCAAGAATGACACACACGCCATTATTTTAACAAGGAGAGGACTAGCACAGAAGTCCCAGAACCTCACAGTTCCACTAAAGAGATAGCAAATTCAGTGGCTATGGACTCTACATCCTAAGCAATCACTTACATACCTATTAGCTTGTGCTTAGTCAGCATTACATCTACAAACCACATTTAGAAAGGAAAGAGGACACAAAGAGCTTCACAAGAGTCACTTGCACTTTCTACATCTTAAGTTCTATACACAGAAGTACAAAGCTTTTCAAGACGTATCAGGTCACTGCTTTTTTAAGTAGTTTTCCTGACTCTTTCATGTGGTGATTTTTTTTCCTTACTATGGGCTAGGCAAAAAAAAAAGAACAAAACTAAACTACTCTCAAAAATTAAACCCTTACCCAAGACACTTGATGGCAAGCAGGGGGTCTACTTAAGGAAACCGGCTTTTCAATATTAGTTTTCCCTCACAACTACTTAAGAATGCTAGCTTGCACTGGAGTGAAAACAAATTTGCAGACTAATATGATGACGCTGCAGGGGCATACCTGTGGAAAAATGCCATTGGGACTTGAATCGAGAGGGCATTTAGGAACTCATTAGGAAAATATAGCACAAAAGTGATTTGATATTGCACCAGTTAGACACAGTTTTGAGATCTTAAAGTGTAAGTTATTACAAGGCAAATATGTGGTGTATCAGTGGAGAGGTCTCAAAAGTGTCGTTTTAAGACTGTCCTTGCTTTTCCAGATAAGTTAAATGAGTTCTTACGGAATAATGACACCAAAAAAAAAAAATAGGGGGGGGAAGGGGCAGAAATTCAAACACAACAAAAGGGAAAAATATTTTAAAAATAAGTCTCAGTTAAGCTTAGGCTTCCCTGCATCCTGGCTCGCACTTCACCTTCATGTTGGTGAGGTTACTGGGCCCAGACTGCAGAAGCTCAGCAGAACCACTACTGCACATCACTATCTGAAATGAAACAGTGAACAAATACAGTGATGCTGAACTAATGCAGCTACATGAGCATAAAAATCCTGACCCTTTGCACAGACAAGTCAATTCTCCACAACTCCAACAAACTGTTTCAGTACAGTTTTAGATACAGAACCCCCACTGCATTTTCCTCCCTTTCAATGTTACAAGTACACTTACTTGTTTTGCATCAAGTACCAAAATCACAACATAACCTTGAATTAACAGTATATACTAAGAAATTCCTCCTCTACCTCAGTATTTAAAGAGAAAAAAGCCATCTGTTTTTAACATGGTCGAGGTTAATAAAATAAATCCTTAGAACAGAGAAGATTAAAGCAAGATTATAAAATACAAAGCACAGTTTTCATCTATACACTTCCCTGACCAAGGCAATGGAAAAAAAGAAAACCTTCTCTCTGATATTACCTTCAGGAGATTATGAATCATAAGTCAAGTAGGTCTATTACCAAGATACATACAAGAATGCTTCAACTGGTTTCTTGCCTCTTATCTCCAAAAATAATTATCCTCTATGACAGCAATGCCTAGCTTTCACCAAAATTAACATTTCTGCCCAATCTCCATTATGCCTATGGCCACTGTCTGCTGCACTCTGTAAATTAATGTTAAGTTTCACAGCTGGAGAAATTTAATATAAGCCCACACAATTCCATTTGCTGCCTCCAACTCCTGTCTAAGCCTCCCTCATTGGCTCAGCCAACACAAATCTCTCCTCAGATTTTTGTGAAGTTTCCACCATAAGCTTGACACAGCTGACAGTATTTGGAAAGCCCCATGCTCCCTCTTTCCTGTCCAGCTACTGTGCTGAAAAGGGTGGCCTCTAAGATCCTTTTGTAGACCTACAAACAAACAATCCCTTTCACAATCATTTGAATAATTTTTTTAAACACAAATGGAGCCTGTGGTAGGATATATAGCCTCACTCTTCCTTTAATTGCATTAATTTTTCCATCCCAAGATAGCAAGCAATTTGGCTGATGTCTAGATCAAGAAGACAAAAGTTCTCAGTCTCTGCACTTTTAAAATCGCCTAAGATCAGTATCCCTTTTTTACTATTTATTTTACAATCTCTGCTCTGTCTGCGCTGTTGGAGGACACCCCTTCCCACAAAACTCACCTAGAAGTTTGCAAAGCAGATGCAGAAATATTCCAATAATTTTCCAAACTTTGGAAATTTGGATTATTCAATCAAATAATTTTTTTCTGAAATTACTAGTATGCTTCAGAACATAGTACCCCCAGAGGCCCCTGCTTAGGCACGCGCATAATGAAATTTTTTTTCAGCTTGGAACTTTTCCTGTAAGATATGTTCTTTATGTTGATCAAATTTGACTGTGTTAGATTAGCAAACAACAGTAATTTGTTTAGTAATTCTCTTCTATATTTCACCCTAGCTTGTGTCAACATGGTATCACACATAATCCAGTAAATCTTTTATATCATAGAACCATAGAATAGAATCATAGAATTGTTTAGGTTGGAGGAGACTCCAAGATCATCAAGTCCAACCATCAACCTGTCAACTCCACCACAAAACCATGTCCCTAAGCTCCGTATCTACCTGTCTTTTAAATACCTCCAGGGATGGTGCATCAACCACTTCCCTAGGCAGCCTATTCCAGTGCTTGACAACTCTTTCAGTGAAGAAATTTTTCCCAATATCTTAAGATATCTTGGACAGCAGTCCTTACTATTACATTATCTGATACTAAGTTCCACTAACAGTCTTCAAATTCATAGGAGTGTTTTGCCACCTTTCCTTTTTTTCACCTCATGTAGACACAAAGGAGGTGGGGAGGACTAAAATCCACAAAGAAATCCCAATTCTGTTTCCTAACCCAGAAAAGCGACACAGGTCCAAGTCAGCAGAGGGACCAGGGATGGAACTAGAGCAAACCCTACTTATGGTGAAAAATATTCATTTCATGAACCTTTAATGTTATTTTACAATAGTTTTCTAAATTGGATTCTTTCTTATTTAGTGAAGTTAGTCCAGATCATAATTTAAATGTGTATGCACATTAATTTATATGTTCCCCTCAATAACAGCAATCACTATACACTTCTTGCCAAATGTAACAGTGAAGAAAGCACAGCTGCATCCTATTAACCTTGAAGACATAAATAAAGGTTCTAGACCTTGAAAATCTCACCCTAAACTCCTGGCAATTCCACCTGCTCATCAAGCATGTGTTGTGATTTTTCATTTGGGCCTCCTGAGCTCTAACAAAACCCCTTAAAACATCCTCCGCCTAGTGCTAAGCCCTAGGCGACAAGAGGTAAAGATTAAAATGTCTCATCTTTAAGTGGCACTGAAAGATAACAAGGACATCAGAAATACACATTGAGACAAAACAGCAAGTGACCCTGTAAGGCTCACTGCACAGACATAGGCATGTAATATATAACATAGTGAAGCCAACATGCAGTACAGTAAACCATTTTAAATTATCTCATCCATACTGAAATGGAAGTTTATTGGTCAAAACAGACCACTGTAAGCTAGCTATCCAGCGTTCTTGCAAAGCCGCTGCCAAGGCAAGACACCTGCAGCAGCAACACCGGGATTGTGTATGTCAGAAGAGGGGCTAAGAGCACCTATGTCTTGTACAGCATAACTATTTCTACAGCAAGGCCATGACACTTTTTTTTTTTTTTTTTACAGCAAGCTGGAGTATCTTGCTAAGTTGTGCAGTACCCATCAGTTGTGTAAGGCTTCATCTTTCTTTTTTTTTCTTTTTAAATAATACTTTATGGAAAAGCTTTGTTTTGCACATTGTAAGTAATGACTTAGATGTACTAGGTTTTGTCCAGATCAATGCTTGAAATCAATGGAGTTTAAATGCTGAGGCAATTTTGAAAACCTTTTATGCACTTTCGTCTAAATAATAGTTTAAAATCTAACTCTTAAGTACTTGAACAGATACGTTAAAATCATCTTGTACATCCAAGATGCTGCTGTTCTGCTCATTTCACTATCAATATCAGAATAACTCCTGAAGTGCCTGTGTCATATAGCAAATCATTCTAAACGCTCTCTATAACAGCAGTCAAAAAATGCCTAATATATATAATAATAACATATAATGCCCATACAGTAACACACAAGTGCTTTCTCTCTACAATATGGAAAACATCACCACCATTACATCGTCCAACAAGTGACAGAATCCCAGACTATAAACTCAGTATCTGTGTATCCCACACCAAGTATAGGATAGCAGCGGGCATATTCATTCCTCACAGTCTTTCAAGACTCTAGTGAACTCCTATAAAACAACAGCCTACAGAATTCACAGCTTTTTATCATACTGATAGAGGACAGCAATGCACATGAAAACTGCCATGAAAAGCAGAAATTTTAAGTTACAGGAATTCCCATCATTCTATGAACATTCCCTATCATATATCACCTGACACATTAAGTTTCTATAAAATGTATGGTTACAACGCTAGGCTAAAGTGTTCCTCCGAAGTAACTCTGATCTGAATGCTGAAGATTGAGTATTCCTTCTCGCTCAGAAGAGCTGCAACCTCCAAGCCTTTTACAGCTATTGTGGTTCAGCCTGCTGTAGTGAAAATAGTGTGCACTTTCGCTAGGTAACAAAGGAGGACAGGAAACAGAAAGAAAGAAGAGCCATACCTAAATGTAGATAGTTTTTTTGCAAAAGGGTATTAGCAAACACAGTGCTGTGTTCTAATACTGCTGTCAGCATACAGAACACTACCTACCCACTACATGTCTGCCTGAATAATGCATAGCACTCATGTTCTGCCACCTCCTTATTCCAGTGAGAGAGCTAAATGAATTTGTAGCTGTAGCAACTATGCAAATCAGCTTTCATGCATTCACGCTTGTAGTTGAAGATACTAGGAACAGAAGTGGATATGATGTAAAAGCCAAAAAAGAGCATTATCAGCTTTTGCCAGTCATTCAAACTAGCATATCCAGAAAAAAACAACTGCATTTATATCTTATTTGCAAATTTTTTTCACCTCATATGTACACATGCGCATTTGTTATGCACAAAAACTTCTTTATACAGATGTACCTGTGATGTCAGTCACCCATCTGTGATATTTTTAAGCTATCTCCTCCAATTCTCCTACTTCTTAAGAAAGCTAAGAGACACAGGAGAAGCTACATCCCTATCCTCCCACATGCAACTGACATTGTTTTGTTACAATTCTTCATGCATTTGGAAACAACCTAGAAGCTTAATCTCCAAAGGTACCTTTTTTACCTTTCATTATACACACTAATTCCTCGGTACTGCCTAAACACTCAACTGAACAGCATGCAGTCTATGCAAATCACACTACTAAAACATTTCTTAACACGCATGTACTACAAAGCACAGCCAGCACCACTAAAGGTCCTTTAAAAAATCCCAAACAACCCAGAAAACCAGTACCCATCATATAGTTCTATTTACCTATTTGAATATTGCTGTATAGATCAGTATCACTGTTTAAACTTCTGATTTGAGATTTCAACAGACAAGTATGCTTATGCAGCCAATTCCTGTAGATGCTACCAACCAAGCCCTCTCAGCCACTCATAGCTGGTTTTCCATGACACTGTACTAATTAGGAAAAAAAAAAAAAAGGGAAACTGGAGTACCACCATCGGAAATCTTGTATTTCAATCAATATCTTACGTGTATCACAGCTGCATCCCAAAACACATCGTCATGCGATGTAGACTCTCTTTTAAAGGATGCCACTGAGGCTTCTACAAGACCATTAATTATCAAATGGCATTTTTCCCACAAGAGCAAAACATAGAGCTGAAAGCATTTTAATATAGCATGTAATCAATGAAAATTCTTCACATAGTTGCGACTGTTTGAGACTTCACTTGAAAATTAAATCATTAGGGTAAATAAAAAGCATTTCTGCAAAAATCTGTAACGGATTTCACAAGTGAGCTTACCCGAAACTACCAAAGTAGATAACAGTATATAAAAATTATCATATAGGTCATGTTTGCAAACAAAACTACTGAACAACAGAAAGCTCGCGGACCACCTAGAAGAAAGCTTGACTACAGTACAACCAAGAACTGACAGCTGCAGTCTCCTCTGCTGTGACAGAATTCATTTTTCAATTTCAGTAACTAATCCACATTGAGAAACCAAAAGTGAAACCAAAAAGGAAACCAAACCAGTTTTCTTTTTGCATCTTAGAGACACATAAACAAGTTCAAAAGTATTATTCCCTCTAAAATACAGGGTCACAGTAATCATTAGAGGTCGACCTCTTTGTTGGTTATAGTTATAAATTCTTTCACTTTAGAAATCAATCCTAATGTGACATCGGTCAAACATCAGGTTATACTAGATAATAAGGCTGGGTTTAGAACTATTTTTCTACATTTTAACTGAATTCCATTTTTTCTCCAAAACCTGACATGTGAATAAGAGACATTGATCTGGTGAATGTAATTCACTAACAAAACAGGAGAAATAAATACTAACATGTAATGACAAAATGACCATGCATCTTGCTGATCACCTATTAAATCAATGGATAAATTTGAAATTAATGAACCTGCATAGTTACTACTTACACAATCTCAAGAAAAGTAAGAACAAATCTAAAATCAATATAATGACCAAAATCCAGAGGATACGAAAACTAGTTATACAAGAAAACCCATCTGAATTCTACATCTGCTTATGTTGAAAAACATTCGCGTCATTACAGGGACTGTGAATCTGAAACCACAATTTTTACAGAGAACTGAAAATTGTAGTTATCAAAGTTGCTACTGCAAATGTAGTTGCTCTTTCGAAGACACTAACAGCATTTTAAGTGGATTGCGTATGTTTGCTTCAGTTGCCTTCAGGACTTTGCTTTATTAGAATACCTCCTTGATTCCTCTATACAAACATGCTTTATACACATAGTCCCATTACCCTGCAGCCCTCTATAACAACTTCTGGAACTATGTCAAATGTTATCCCAAATTATAGAATCACAAAATCATAGGTTGGAAAAGAGCTCCAAGATCATAAAGTCCAACCATCCACCCAACACCACCATGCCTACTAAACCATATCCGGAAGTGCCACATCTACACGTTTTTTAAACACCTCCAGGAACAGAGACTCCACCACCTCCTCGCGCAGCCTGTTCCAATGCCCAAGCACTCCTTCAGTAAAGAAATTTTTCCTAATATCCAATCTAAACCTCCCCTGACACAACTTGAGGCCATTGCCTCTCGTCCTATCGCTAGCTACTACCTTTCAGGTAGTTGTAGAGAGCAATAAGGTCCCCCCTCAGCCTCCTCTTCTCCAGACTAAACAGCCCCAGCTCCCTCAGCCGCTCCTCATAAAGCTTGTGCTCTAGACCCATCACCAGCCTCCTTGCCCTTCTCTGGACACACTCCAGCAACTCAATGTCTTTCTTGTACTGAGGGGCCCAAAACTGAACACAGTACTCGAGGTGCAGCCTCACCAGTGCCGAGTACAGGGGCACGATCCCTGCCCTACTGCTGCTGGCCACACTATTTCTGACACAAGCCAGGATGCCGTTGGCCATCTTAGCCACCTGGGCACACTGCTGGCTCATGTTCAGCCGGCTGTTGACCAACACCCCCAGGTCCTTTCCCGCCGGGCAGCTTTCCAGCCACTCCTCCCCAAGCCTGTAGCATTGCTTGGGGTTGTTGTGACCCAAGTGCAGGACCCAGCATTTGGCCTTGTTGAACCTCATACAGTTGGCCTTGGCCCATCGATCCAGTCTGTCCAGATCCCTCTGCAGCAGATACTTCTTCTGGCAGGATGAAGAATTTATTTCCCCTTACCAAGGGAAAAAGTAAAAACCTGTCCCTGCACTGAACAGGCAACCAAAAACAATTTTGCCCCAGTACTGAAAGATACAGAATGACAAGAGACCTCAAAACAAAGCCATTATCTCTGAAGGGGTTTTGAAGTTCTGGAAGATAAAATCTACTTATACAGGGAGAAATATATGTTCCTTATATAAAGGAATCCTCCTTGTAAAGGAGGATTGTTCACATTAGTTCAGAACAGAGGTTTGTCATGACAGCAACACCTAGGCACCTTGCTCTAAACCCTAAATAATCACAATGAAGTTCTTCCACAGAACTGGTCAGAATGCTTTACTGAAGATCCTCACAGGATCAAAGGTAATTCCTTTAAAAAAAATAGTATCCTGGTTTAAAAAACAAACACATCTTTTTCATGGGGAGCCAAAATGAAGGCCTATCTCCTTCGTAAGACCTGATGGCAGATCTCGCACTGTCCAAAACAGCTGCCCAGTGTGAGAGTCACCGCAGATTCAGTTGTACTGGGTTCTCTTGTAGGAAGTTATAAGAGGCCAGCCGTGTAGAACATTTAGCTCTTTGAATAATTTTATGTCTTTAGTTACAGAGACATACACTGCGGTCATGGCCAGGAAATGCACTACCTTTACCCAAGCGTTTTCAGCTTGACTTCACGTGTTAAGTGCAATGACAGAAAAGGAAAGAAGATGAAAACCCGCACAAGGAGGGAACACAAGACGAGAGCCAAACCCCAGGAGACCAGGCCGGAGGAGAGGGACCAGGCCCGCGGCCTCTCCTCAGCCGCCAGCCCGCGTTTTCTCTGAGGAGGAACCGGACCTTGACGTTACAACAACAAGAAGCAACTTATAGGTAAAAGCAGCCTCCTTAAGGCGTTCCGTCTGCTCACCCCGGACACGGCAGCCACAGCGTGCACAGGGGAGCGGGGCGGGGCGGGGCGGAGCGGGGCG
>Ga0065711_1036270_pt1 | contig 21215 bp, 16 predicted proteins | sample Hoacrofraction12_FD_59098 | JGI IMG/M metagenome (GOLD analysis project Ga0065711, IMG submission 59098) | Hoatzin crop microbial communities from Cojedes, Venezuela - Epithelial fraction 12 v2 (version 2) | ecosystem: Host-associated > Birds > Digestive system > Esophagus > Crop | place...
TACAGCGGAGGGTGCGGAGGGATGGAAGTTATACCCGGCCTCTCATAGAAGGGGAATTCGTGGGGGTTCTGGGCCTCGGGGTGTTGCTGCGGGAGCCGCACCCCGAACAGCCTCCCGTCAGTGAAGGGGTGGCTGCACGCAGGTGAGCGGGTGGGCCTGCTGGTGGCTGAGGGTTGGTGGCAGAGCCCTTTATTTCAGGGTGCCGCTGATGCTCCTGCAGATGCCGTTGCATTTCGGGTTAGCAGGAGCCCGGCCTGTAAGTGAGCGCGGGCGCGTGCCTCGCGGTGCGTCAGGGCAGCGCCGGGTCTCTGCCCGCTGCCTGGTGCGGGAGCCCGCGTCCCTCTGAGCCTCCCCGGGGCTCCTCCGCAGCCTGGCGGGAGGGGACAGCTTGCGTATCAGTAAGCCCTTAAGCTGTTTACAGGAGCTATTTAGTTACAGAGCAAAGACCTTATGAAACTAGATTTTAAAACCCCACGGTGGCATAGCTCCAGGCTGCTGCTCGTGAGTCTCCTCTCTGCAGTCCCCTGCTTCGTTTGCTGGTGTGGCATGACGTCTGCTCGCTGCCGTAGGTGCGGGAGCCTTCTCCCAGGCTCCCTTCAGGAGCAGCCTTCCCGCATCTCTCCACCTCGCTCATACCAGATTCTAAGCCTTGGAGGAAAAGCGTTTCTGTACTGGCTTTACACTCGTTTATCAGGTTGTTTTGCTGTAGCCTTAAGATAGCGTGCAGCTGAGTCCTGACATTCTGTTAGTAATTCACTAATATTAAAGCAGCGTTGCTGATGACTTTGTGAGCGCTCTTATCTGGTTCAGATGTAACTCTCCCAAATGCCCTTAGACCTGGTAGCAGGAAACAGAAGAGCCTTCCCTGCATCCGTTCCTCTTGTTTTGTCCGTTAAGTTCCCGGCACCAGAACTTGCCTGACGATGCGCGAGGCAGCAGGATCTAGTTTGCTGCTCTGCAGCTGCAGTAATGCTCTGTGTCTGTGACTCTTTCCGCAGTTGCGTCCTGACCAGCTCCAAAGGGCTGATCTGAAACCAGAACCCCCTTTTATTCATGGGAGAAGGCATCTGCTTGCTGAAAGCTTGCTTGAGACTGTTTGCTGAATGTCCGGGATGAGAGTGCAAACAACCAGTTTTGATTTAATAAGGGCACTGAGACTAATTAGTGGCAGCAATGTGGGAGGCAATTAATGCTGCTCCAATCACAACAGAAAAAAAACCCAGCTAATGATTAGTGTTAGCGTGCTTAGCAGGGAGAGAGAGTGGCCAACAGGAGTCACCATTGTAAAAGTCAGCCTTCGGCCTCGTTAGCAGTGCAGTCAGGTTCCAGGTGAGCAATAGGTTGCACAACCGACAGCAGCAAATCTCCCGAAAGCCCCTCGCAGCAGGCCCCCGAGAGGATGCTCATGGGAGAGGCTTGGGCTGCTGGTGCTGCCGCCATCCGCAGTTAGGAGCATTAGCTTTCTTCTGAGCTCCTCTCGATTTTCAGGGTTTTTTTGGTCAGCTTTCATAGATTCGGCAATTTCATGCTTTGGCTTCTCTAGAGGAAAAAATAATTCCCATTTATTATTTAAAGCTTATTCTTGGCTGATGTCTTGTTGCAAATGCGGCAGAATTTTGTACTGAAATCTTTGTGGCTCAGCGTTGCTATTAAAAGAGGGTTAGTCATGGGGGGGGGAAAACCAATAAATCCTTTTTAGAAACACGTAATGCCGCTAAGAAATAAGTCAGGACCAAGCCAGGGCACCAGAAGGTGCAGATGGTGTGATGTTAATTGGGGTCCATTAGAAACGGCCAGCTTCAGCTGAGATTCCTGCTGACTTTACTCTTCTGTAGTTGGCTTTCAGCTCAGTTGTGCGTTATTAAGAGTCGTGTCAATTCGAGTGCCATTCTGGGGATAGATACTGAAGCCGTCGGGCAGTGAGAGGGAGGGATGGGGCCGCGTGCCGCTGAGCGGGGCCAGGCTGTGAACTGCGAGCTGAGCGAGCTGCTTGCCGAAACGCCGGCCTCGCGTGCGGCTGAGCCCCGGCTCTGCACACCCACGGTGCAGATCTCCAGCGGCAACGCCGGCAGGGACAGCGGTAGCGAGCAAAGCGTAACGAACTTGGGGGCTGACAGGTGCCGTTGCCGAGACAAGTGAAAATGTGTACCCATCGCTGCGCTGGCCGGTAAGAGCACGCAGGGTAATTGCCTCCAGCTATTGACGGAGCAAGAGACAAATGCTGATATCTAATGCCAGGCAAATACTGCTGCAGCGAAGCTGTTGGCTCGGGTGCTGTGGCTTCTGGTTGAATGGAAAGGTGCCCGTCAGCACAAGGTTGGTGTTTTGTCTCCAGCTGTGTCCTGGTGCTTCAGCGAGGTATGACTGGCAGAAAAATGCGGAGATTAAACTGGAGTTTAGGATGTCCTCTGGAGTCAAACAGTCACTGCAGAAGGCAGGCCTTGCAAAGCTTTATGTGAAGCTTTAGAAGATTCAATTTAGAAAGCTTCGTTAGGAGCAGGAGGTTCACTCGGTGTCAGGAAGGGACAAATGCTGAGTCTAGCACAGAATAAAGGTTCTTCCTTTGGGTTAAATAGCCCATATGTTGCTATCATCACACTGGGACGTGTGATATCATAACAGGAGTCGAGTTATTCCAGGTTCGGCTGAAGGGCAGACCGCACCACAGCAGCACAGGGAGTGTGAGGTGAGCTGCTGTCCTTGAGGATGCCAAGCTACGGGTGACACTTGGCCTTCCAGGAAGGTTCATTACCTCTGCTCTCAGCGGGATGGGGAGCAGGGCAGGAGCTGGCCTGCTGCTGGCCGTGGGACCCACGTATTGGAGCAGCAGTCTGCTCCAGCTCTGTCTTCACCAGGCACCACGGCTGGCCTTGCCTGCTCTCGTGTCTGTGCTGACCCAGGCTGCATTCCCCGTCAGTAGAAGTGTTGATATTACACGCCAAGGAGGGGAATGGCAGCCGTAAAATGCTGTGTTGGTAAATGTCAGGGGTGCACAAAGAAGTGCTAAGTTGCAGGAGGATGTTTCTTGGTGAGGTGGGAATGGTTTAGCATGCTGACTGCTGCACTGAAGGGGCCTGTCAGCTGCTCAGCTTCATTAAGCCGTTAGGGAACGGCTTTGAAATTACTATTAATAGCCTATACAAAATGACTTGAAATTTATTTGGAATAACTGAAATATTGTTTGAAATGTGAGTTTAGATTCTCTGCTGAGCTGAGGCCTCCCCTGCTCTACCACACTTTCACGTTGTACCTCTGGAGGAGCGGGAAGGGGGCTGTCTGGGTAGGAAGGGGCTTGTGCCGATGGCCAGGAAGCTCCGGAACGTCTGGTGAGAAAACGGACCCAGCCAAGAGTGGGATGAGCATTTTGAGGATGCCTTGGATTGCTGTTTACTGTATCTTTTTCTACAAGAATAAACAGGCATGTGATAAAAATAAGAGACTGCTTCATGCAGCCTAGCAACAACTCGACGTTCTCCTGCAGCACCAGCAGATGCCCAGCAGCAGAATACAGGTAGTCCTGGCCAGGCGGGCGCAGGAGTGGTGTTTCACCTCCCAAGCTGCAGAGAGAAGAGAGGTTTCTGCGATGGAGTGAATTTTGAGTTCTCCTCTGTTTGCAGGAAACCCCTTCGTCCTGGCTCGTGCTGCAGCGTTGGCGTGGGTTCAGGCTTGGAGACGCGTCGTGCAGCGAGGCTGCGCAGGAGATGCCTTTCCTTCCAGACCGAGCGTGCCGGGGCTCAAAGCGCAGGGGTGGCTGCTCCTTGAGCCTGAGCCCACCTCCTACGCCCGCTCCCACCACCCGCCCTTCCCTGTGCTGCCTCTGTTCTTGTCGGCCCCGCTCATAATTAATGCCGTGCACTGGCTTGCTGGAAAACTCTTTGTTTCCACAGGATCACAGCATGGTAGGGGTTGGAAGGGACCTCTGTGGGTCAGCCCGCTGGCGAAGCAGGGTCACCTACAGCAGGCTGCACAGGACCTTGTCCAGGCGGGTCTTGAATATCTCCAGAGAAGGAGAATCCACAACCTCTCTGGGCAACCTGTTCCAGTGCTCCATCACCCTTAAAGGTTCTAATCTGGTTGCTTCTCTGCCAGGATAGCAAATGCGTTGGTTCAGTGGCAGAGTGGGATGCGCTGAGGCTGGTGCCAGCACGGGAGCCCTGGGGGAGCAGCGAGCTGTGGCAGCTCAGGTACTGTCACACCTTTCACGCGAGCGTGGAGATGATGGTGATTGCGGAGCATGGAGCTGGTTGTACGGTGTCAATCAATCAGATGCTCTGATAGCAAATCCCCAGTCACTAGAAACTGAGCTTTGGCAATTGTGCTTTGCTGTAAGAGTTTCTCCCTCCGTCTACATAAAATCCAACTTTAAACTCGGTGCTCCTGCCTGCTGGCAAAGTTCCTCTCGTTGCTCCAGAACAGAAGGTGGTCATCGTGCAGGCTGGCGTACAGACTGTGTCCTGCGCTGGAGCCCGCGTCGTTGTTTGTCATCTGCGGGTTTGATGGAGCTTTCAATGGGCGTGAGGGCTGAATCCCAATACTCGCACAGATCCTGAGTAAGCGCTGAGGCTAAAAATAAAGTTTTATTTTGGAGAATAAGCAGCTGGTAGCGCTTTGCAGCTGAGGCTGTGTTTCTTGACACATGCAAAGAACTGAAAGAATGAAGCATTTTTCTCTGGGCTGTCGCAGCAACAGAGATGCTATCACATCAGAGCTGCTAATGCTTTGAGATGAAGTTTTATTCTGGAGACTAAATTACACAGGGGGATTATAACCATTTCTAATTACTGTAGCTAAAGACCTGAAATTTTAGCCAGAAGTTCTGCAGTCTTTCACAGTTCAGAGTGATTAAAGTAGAAGTACTCTAATGATCTTTTGCCTCTGTTTTTGTTTGGGTGTGAAGAAGTGTTCTTCTCACTTTGATTAGAAATAATTAGGCTTTTTGACAGTGGATAGAATTTGCCTTTGTGACCTGGGCGCCCATGTCTGAGCAGTATGGGTGGTCTGTGCTTGTCGCTCCTGCAGCCATGCAGTGGCTGAGCGGGGTGGGGTGGCACTGGTGGGTGCTTGGGTGGTCCCAGTGGGTTTGCATTGGGCTGGAGGTGTTCAGCCTGTTTCAGGGCTGAACAGCATGAAGGTCATCTTGGTCAGAAGTGGGCAAGCAGTAGGGAGAAGTCTGAGAGCCCACGTCTGCTCTGGAGTGATGTGGCTGTGCCTCTGTTCTCCTAGGAGGAAGGGCAAGGTGAGGGGGAGGTTGGCACGAAGAGATGTGCCATTTTCTTCTAGGTCTTTGGAGAGGTACTTGCCCAGAACTGATAGACACAGTCTGGTTTTCAGCTTCCCCGTGGGGCTGCAGTGTCTGCCAGGTCATTTGCACCCCTGCTTTCCAGCGCCGGTCTGGCCGTGAGATTTCACTGTGCTGCGCGTGCAGTTATATTGCAGTTTTACTGATCAGATCTGCGATTTTTCGGGCTGCCTGCTGTATGGTTTTTGAATGCTTTTCGTCAGAAGATGGCTAGACTTCCTTCCCTGGTCTTCATCTGGAAGATGATCAACTTCTCGTTGCGAAGGGAAGAGCTGCCGGTTTTGAGCTATGAGTGTCGGTTCAAAATGGCTGGCGAGGCGCTGACGCTGGAGGACAGCAGACGCAGACACCCTTCCCCTCGCCCCGCTGGCAGGAAGAAGTCTTCACTGGATCGGGTGTATTTACTGAGCAAGGTGCTTCTGTGATTGACATATGGGAATCTGGAATCTGTTAAAATCTGCCACTAGCTCGCTGTGGGACTCCACGCAAGTGCCTTTCTTCGCCAGACCTGCTCCCCTGCCCCTAAGTGAGAGTACAGGCAAGGGGCCACATGGGAGGGTTGTGGCTCAGCAGAATTTCTCTCCCTGATGTTGAAATTTAGTTGATGCAAATTGAAGCTGCTCAACACTGCTGTCGGCCCACGGGAAGGCAGGTTGTTGATGACTGCCCAGCAGTGTAGGTACGTCTCTCTAAAGTAGCAGTGCTAACATCAAGTCAGGCTGGTGGACGACCGGACTGCCGAACGGTGTCCCACCTTCAGCCCTTGCTGTCTGCTGGTGCTGCAGAGGATCCCCTCTGTGCTGTCCTCGCCTTGAGTAGGGCACTGACAGCTCAGCCTCGGCTGTGCCTTCTGAGCCAAAGGGGGTTAGTAGGTGTCTTCAAACCTGAAATCTGAATGTCTCTGGGCTTGGTGAGCCTCACCTGCTCCACACTGGTAATCGTGCACCTCTTTGCATGATCCCGCTCTTGCGTGTCCTTCTAGGATGGCAAGCATCCCATCAGGTGAACTCTTAGTAAAAAAAAAACAAGAGGAGAGATTTGTATTGAAACCAATAAACCAGAAAGTTTATGGAAATTGATTTTTTTGTGATTGTTGCTCTGTGTGATGTACAGAGGGAGCAGCACACTGAAGAGTGGGGAGAAGGAATGCATGCTGGTTGTCCTTGGAGAACAATGTGCTGGTGTTAGTGACAATGGGAAAACAACATGAAGAAGGCTTCTTGCAAAAGAACAGTGACCTCCGTGCTCGGAGCAGGCTGTACGCTAGGAAAGGCTTGGATAAAAGCAGACTGTATCATGGTCGCTGGCTGACCTAAGGAGATCCCTTGCTAGGTCTGAGGCATATTAATGCCTGTGGGGAAAGTCAAATCCCATGGTGTAAAATGGATATTTACATCTGTCAGAGGCTGAAACACGGAAAAGAGCTGAACCTATCTCTTGAGGTTGTTGTCAGGAGAGCTCTGGTTCTGGAACAGAGGAAGCCTTCTCTTTTTCTTCCCTGACTTGTACAGCTCAGATGTACATGAAAACAAACAGAATTTTTAAGAGCATCCCAGCTTCACTTCTTCATGAAGGATTTAATCTTTGTCATTCCCAGCTAGGATTATGTATTCAGCATGTGAGCTGTCAGTCTGGGCGTTGGAGAAAGGATAAATTCCAGAAGGGGTTTATAAGGAGGGAAGTACAAGCAGCCTTAGCGTGCAAGTGTAGAATTAGATAGTCCACCAAAAAATTAGGCTTCAGAGATGCTTACATACTACATGGTCAGTGCTACAACCAAAATTTTACAACTCACAGGTTCTGGTAGAGCTGTGTGTGGAGAGGAATTGAAATGCATGTGCATTGCATTTGTTCTAAAGAGAAAACCTTAAATTGAGGCTTTCTTCTTGGCCATGGAAGGCTGGAAGCGTTGGCTGTTGACTGGGGGTCAACCCCAGTTTGCAGGCTCTTGCAGACCTGCCCCGGTTCTTCACGTGTGCTCTCTCTGTAACAGCGTGCTGCCTGGTGCCTCGCCGAGGGGGACGGGGCAGGGCTGCCCGTGCTGAGCGGTGTTCGGTGATGGAGCCTGGTGGCTGCCGTGGTGCCGCTGGTGAGGGAGGCTGGTCCGGCCGGGCTGGTGTGCCACGGCTGCCTTCACTGAGACTGTGCCGGCAGACGGCTTTGCTGGTGGGCACTGACTTCTGAGGGGGAAGGAGCTGCCGTTTCCAGGGCTGGCCTGGCGAGTGGAGATGGCAAAACTGTGTCACAAGACCCAGGAGAAATAATTGAGCTCAGTTCAGGAGCAGTGCCGGCAATGGGGCATGAGAAGCGGTTTGGTCCCTTTGCTGCAGCAGAGGGAGATGGAAGCCAGCCCTGCGGCAGGACCCTGGTTCATACTTTTTCTGTGAGTTGACATCTGGAGCTGCAAAACACTTGTTGTGTTTAGAGGTGAAAGTCTCCATGTAGACGACAGTCTGTTTAGGTCCACTGGAAATTCTTGCTGTGGACCGTGACCACCCTCGTGGCCTCCGGTGTTGCGTTGCAGTAGGAATTGTGTGGGCGCTGGTCCTGTGCCCAGGCAGCGCTGCGGGAGGAGCATCGCTTTGCTTCCGCAGCCAGTGGCTCACAAATAAAGCTTTGACCTTTACAGGAGAGACTTGTCAAAACTAATTTATCTTGATCTTTATCACATGGCATAACTTCTAATTTTTTTTGTTTAAAGCATTTTGCGGCTTGTCATGTGAGAAGTGGAACAGAGGACACGATTCATGGCTGCATCTGTTTCTGCCCCCCTTCACCCCCCTCACCGCTTTCTCGCCACGGGGATGTTGAGTGCTACTCTGGGCGAAGCTCCGTCAGCGCTCACGGAGAAACAGAGTTGTCCCAAAGACAAAACCCACCACCCGGCAGCAGGAGAGGAGTGTTGGCTTCACTTCAGCTCTGCTGCGCTCACGCCCAGCGATGCAGAGCTCCCCTGGCAGAGCTGTTTGCGTCCCTTGCAGGGGAGCAAAGTGCCAATACTTGTCCTCTTCAGCATGAGGCTTAAGCAAGAAGGGGAAGTAGAATTTTGGCAGCATGCGCTTTTTAGAATGAGACGGGAAGCTCATGGGTTTGTTTTTCCTGGTTATTTGTTTGCCTCTTTGAAGTTGTTTAGCAGAAGTCGTCACTCCCTTCCGCCTTGGAAGCTGCTCACTGCTTGCTTGCCGGGTTGTGAAGCCTGTGTTCTTCCTCCTGTCCTTCTGGTATGGCTGAAGGGGCAGCACCCTGCGGTGAGCGGTGAGCCCCCTGCTCGGGCTAGCGAGATGTGCTGTTGAATGGGTGCCTGTCCACGCTGCCTCGCTGGTGGGGTCCCACCCACGCCGCTGCGTCCCCCTCTCCTGCTCAGGCGGCTGGGGTGGGGTGGGGGGTGTGGGAGCGGTCTGTGGGACAGTGATTTCTGTCCCTGTGGTCTGGAAACGGTGGCATAGGCTGATGTTCTAGTTTGTTCAGCTGCTCAAGAGGTTTAATTAAAAAAAAAAAAAAAAATCAAGCTGTTGGAGTAAGCACACTAGATAATTCCAGGCTGTGGGTCGCTTCTTGCTAAATCACTGGTTCAAGGTTCAGATTAGATCTATTCTAAGTAGTAACTATTAATTATTTCTTGGGTTATTTTTCTAGTACAAGCGAGGACAGTGCCTGGTAGTATGGGAGCCTGAGGGCAGGCCCCAGTTCCAAACCTTCTATTATGCTGAATAAAAACAGAGGGTTGAGGGAGAAGATGCAGCAAGAGCTTCAAAAATAGTTGCCCACGAGGAGGAGGGAATCACCTGGAAGCTGGGATGATGCCGTGATGAAAAGGTCTTGAATTCTCATCTGTGGGGTTTGCACGTGGGGTGGGACGTGATACATCCACAGCTGCCGATGTGGTCGGGTTATCTCCCACAGTTCCTGTCACCTGCTCCAGCGCCCTCGAGCTCCTCTGCCCGTCCTGCCAGGGACGGCTCAGCCTCCGAGTTGTGTCCTCCTTTGCTGGAGGTGGGAAGAAAGCCTGGATGGACCACACAGGCGACTTTCACCCGCTCACACATGGAAGGTGGAAATGGTGTTGGACAGGTTTTCAGGGCAGAGGGCTCTCTGTCAGTCAAGTTCAGTGCGGTGTCTGTGTGCTGCGATGGTTGTAAGGAGAACCGTGGCAGCTCCTGTGGAAACCAGATGGCTGCCTAAAGACATCAAGCTGAAGCTCCCCACCAAGCAGACAAATGCAAACCTCCGTGTCCTCTCAATCTGATGTGGTGACAATTCCTTTTTGGGTAGACTCGTGAATTCTGTGGTTTTCCAGGCTGCTTGAAGATACCCTTTTTCCCTCTCCTCTCAAGGAAAGGATGTGTGTTTGCAGGGGGCTGGAGGGGCTGCCAAGGCTTGGACATCGAGTGTGCTACGCCCAGGTCATAAATCACACCTGAGTTACACGCCAGAGGGCAGGTCCACAGTCCCTTTCCCTTTGTGCCTGGGCTTGGCTGTGCTTGAGGGTTGTGCGGGCAGAAGCTCAAGTATCAGGGAAGCCCATGTTTTTCAGTGTGTAAAAAGAATAATTGCATGGAAAACCAGTACCTCAGGTAAGAATGGCGATCATAGAAGTTCATGACATACTTAATGCAGAAGCTGAGGGATTTCCCTGAGCCTGCCCCCATCAAAGTGTTTACAGATCAAGACTTTTTCCCTTTGACATCAAAAAAAATAACGTCCTTGGAAGTGCCGGGTTCTAAGTAACAGAGTTTTTGTCTGGACCGGAATCACCTTTATTGACTTAAACTGAAAAATGCATCCCCTTTAATTTGTTGTTTTTTTTTTTTAATTGATTTCTTGTGTCCTCCATTAGCTTGGTGACGAGATAGCCAGTGATATGGGCTGGCATCTGAGACTTTTGTATGCATGGACACATGTGAACTGGCTGTATTCTTGAGCTCTCATTCGGAAGCTTAAGATCTCAAAATGATACCAAGTTCTGGTCACTTCAGAAGCTTTTAAAAGCTATTAATATACTATTAATGGCTGAGCAAAAAAGTTCTCCCAACAAAATCACAGTTGGTGATGTTTGGTCTCGTGAGACTCTTTAGATATGGAGGACTACACAGCCGGGCCATGGGGAGTTATGAGTGGCAAAGGGTCAACCTGGAGGTGTTTAGGGGGGCTGGAAGGAAAAGGGGAGGTGGAGGAGAGAGGCAGCGCGTGCAGGGGCTGTGCAGAACCCACAGCTTGAGAGCTGCTGTAGCCCCTTGCTTGCTGTCGAGCAGCTTCTGCCACCTTCTGTGCCCCGGGGTGGGTCCTGCTCAGGACCTCCTCTATGGAGGGGCCACCAGTGGGGTCGGGTGGGGGTGAGCCGAGTCCTGGCCGTCTCCTCTCCTCCGGGATTTGTCCTGCTGGAGATGGGCTGGAAGATTGCCTGAAATACAGCGATTCGCTCTCACTGATGCTGCCAAGGAAGGTGGGTGCTAGCACGAGTGGACGTGGCGTGCGAGGGGTCAGTCCTGCAATGAGGCACATCAGTGGGGCGGAAGGGTCTGCGCGTGAGAGGTGAGCAGTCCAGCAAATGCAGGTTTCTTTGTTCACTGCTCGGGAAGTGAGGAAAACAGGATTATGGCTGTTCTGCTGCCTGTAGCACAATGTCCTAAAAGGACATTCGCCTCGTGTTCCCATTTCTTCGTGGTTTCTGGGGAGCCTGTGCCACTCTAAGCTGCTGAAGGAGATGGGATTATAACTTGCAGCTAGAGCAGCAGGCTGTATTTTCCCTGCAGATAGTGTGGGACACTAACGAATTGCTTTTCTTCCGTGACTCACCTCTTACTTCCTTATAGGTGAAATGTCAGCAAATCCAGCTGAACCCTTTAATCATTTTTAAGGTTAAAAAAGCCCACTAAACAAACCCCAGGATTTGTTCTTGAACTGAATCTGGAGATAACAGCAAGTTAGCCTCATTCCTCTGATAAACATAGCTAAACTTGCAATTCTCAAGGTACTTTTGTAGGTCAAGGGAAACCGTCAGTCTGCCAAAGTTTTGCAGCACAGAAAAATCGTGTGCTGTCCCCTCCCACGGTCTGCCGGTCGGAACGCAGCTCGGGAGGCTGCAGGGACTTCGGTTCACGATTTTCTGGTGGGTTTTTTGGCTTGTGCTCTGACGTTATGGTCATGCATGTAACAGTTGTAGTTGTGAGACATTGCTATAGATCTCAGTAGTATCTTCATTTATTTTAGGGCATGAGTTAGCGTTATCTTTATCGTTGTCCAAATAAAGCTCCATTGCGTTGACTCCCTGCATTTGGTGAGTGTCTGGGTGCTGATTGCTCCAGCAGAAACATCTGCTTTCCCAGGAATAAATGTGCTTGCAGCAGCAGCTCTCAGCTAACAAGCATGTTGGTATACTTGGGTATTTTGTCTATGGCCAATTAGCATGATCTCCCTCTTGACGGTGCAGCCCGCATGGAGTATTTCAGCCCCTCTGATGCTCCCTCCCTTGCTGCCCTGCACCTGCACCCTCAACAGTCTTTAAATGACTTTGCTATAATTAGCTGGCTCACCTAACTTCATGTAACTTTTGTGTGTAGCACTAATAAGGCAAAAGCGTGAATAGCATCCCCTGTTCGATAGCACTACTCTGAATGTGTTGAAATAGAGAACTGCCAAAATCCATGATAGGGGCGCGAGGGAGATGACCGTTCCCTTTCAGAAGGAGGTGTTCCTTCTTGTGTTACCTTTACAACAGCTCACCTGAAAGCAACGGAGCATTTCGGGGTTTTCTTTTTTACTAGGAGCCCATGGTGTTAAAATCCCATAATGAGTTTTCTGTACCCAAGTTAAAGTCATGAAGGCTGCCGATGGCTGGAGGGAGGCTGCTGGCACTGGGCGTGCCGTTCTGCTTGGGTGGAAGACTCGTCTGGGATTCCCGTGCTGGGAAGCGCCTGCCCAGCGCAGGGGAGCTGCGTTTCCCCACACCCGTGGGAGCTGGTCCATACAGCCTGAAGATGCTGGGGAGGTGGCAGTTGGGTATCCTGGGGTTTCCTGGTACTGATATTTCAATTACCTGTGCCTGTCACCCAGGGAGGGATGTGGGCAGAAGAGAAATGGTCATTGAGATCCGTATTATGGGAACATTATATAGAAATCGGGGTTTTCGGGCACCTACTTTGGAGAAACTTTGTAAGTGTGCTTGCTCTCTTGGGTCGCTGGCCTGCAACACCATTGACGGGAGAAGTCCTCAAGGATCTTGGTCTACCTGATGCGCTTGGGAGTTGGGTGAAGAGAGGATGGTAAAAGGACTGTTTGTAAGTGATTCCTCCATCTTGGAACGAGCTTTGCCATGTGGGAATGTGGAGCTGTTCTGAGCAGAGGGACAGTGTAAACCCAGCCTTCCTGGTTGCTGTTACTCTGTGGTTGCTTGGAGCAATTCTACTCCTGGTAACAAATACTCGGGTTTTTCCATATGGTGGTTTGGGGGTCATTTTCTTTCAGAGTAGGTCACAGGTATGATCTGATCACATCACCGTGATAAGCTGCGTTTTGGGTAGGATGCGCAAGTAACTTGAAGAGAAATGCTCGTTACAGAGGCAAGCGCTGGATTTTCTGTATGAGATAGTGTGGTTTCTGATCCTGCTCTGCTGGCTTTCTTTTTATTTTGGGGTGTGCAGGGGTGGCTGCGTCCCTTCATGGCAGGAGAGGCAGCGTTTGCTCCGCATGCAGAGTCTGGGATGCAAGAAAATGATTTTCTAGCCAGCCTGTTAACTGATCCTGCGGCAAGCAAGCTGCCTTCATCCTTCCGACTGGAATCACCTGTGTCTGGGGAGAGCTTCCCAAGGCCTCTCTCAGGTTTGCTGACAGGAATGCAAGGCAGGTTTTCGTCTTCGCAGTGACAGCTTTGCAGGAAGGAGCACCGGCTGCACCGGGCCCCGCAGCTCTGATCCCAGCGCTGCTAAAAAGATCCTGGGGATTTGCTTGGTTTACAATTTTGTGCAATTTACATCTGTCCAGGAATAAAACTAGCTGAGGACTTTCCTGTGTTTGCCCCGTGAGGATGGAAGCTCTTTTCCCTCATTAGCGGCTTTAATAAAGTACACGTGGCTGTTTGTGCAGCAGATACCAGAACGCTGCGCTTGTTTTCTGCGGGGCAGCCCCGAGTTGTTTGTGCCCAGGCCCGCGGCTCTGCGCTCCCTCGGATGGTGACCTGCCCACCCTCCTCGCCCCTGCTCCTTCGTGCCTCGCCAGCGTCGCTGGGGCCGAGACAGCAGGCCGGTTTTCTTTTCCAGTCTTCCTTTTCCTGTTAGGTCAGTACAGTTTGTCCATCGCTTGGAGTTCGGGCAACACGGTCATTATGCCCAAAGAGCATCATAGCTGCAGTTTGTCACCTTCTGTCCCTCGCCAGAAGGTTGGTCACAGGAGAGGGAGGATTTTGGAAGGAGAGTTGATAAAGCATGTTTCCTTGCAAGATGAATCACGAGTTATTATCTCTTTCTGAAACACATAACTGCATGCTGTTAAATCAGTGCCAGTTTGTGGCATGCAGGAGGAAGGTCCCTTTCGGTTAACACATACATATGTGCCCTTCTCTTGCATCTGTCTTTGTGCATCAGTTAAATTGCCAGCTTACTTGCAGTTTTTCTTGCTTGGCCTCTGGAGACTTCACTTACTTGATCCTCGTGTGCTGGAAATGTACAAAGCTCTTGAATGTCACAGAAATTTGAATTTCTTGGTCCTGCCTTTTGCGTGACACTCATATTTCCAGCATTTGCTACAATCTCTGCTATGGAAATAGATTTTGGGGGAAAATGGAACCTTCCCTCTTGAATGCCAGAAGAGGAGCCAGAACTTGCACAGTTTCCCAGGCTCGCTTCTTCCTCTGGGCTCTCTCCTTGCCCCATGTCCTGGCAGCGCTTGCAAACCTGACAAATTGCAAAGTGTTTCTGTGGCTGGGTCTTCAGCCCACACCCATGTTTTTGCTGGTTGGATGAAAACAAAGATGTACTGAGACTAGCAGCTTGTAGTCTGCCCCGCGCTCTGGGAAGATGGAAGTGATTTGTGGTTTTGATCATGTTTAATACAGAGAGTTTCTTATGCACCTGTCCTAATTGCGTGCAAGCAATCCAGCAGCCCTACTGAATCTCACTGAGCAGCGAGGGGCATCTGCAGCAAGGTTTTTCAGCTACCAGGCTGAAGACTTAAGGATGACTGTGCAAGGACTGGCACAACCCCTTCTGTTGGGCTTTTTTCTGCAACTTCTGATATGTCAAAGTGCTAGAATAACTGCCAGCACTTCATGGCAGCATCTTTTCTTCCACCTTTATATATCCTGGTTCATAAGCCACAGCTTTCATCAACGTAGAGGCTGTCTGCAGTTTTCTTTCTCAGCGTAGATGGTAGCTCTAATATATGTGTGTGCGTGTATGATTTACGTATACATATATCTAAGTAGAAACATACGTTTCCCCTGCACAGATGCGGTGTTGGTCATGTCTGATGTTGACTTGGCTTGGCAATGTGTGCCAGAAGGGTGCTAAGTGGGTAACCCTAGAGAGAGGGGCAGCTCTGTTGCCTGGCGGCTGTTCACCTGGGACGTGCTGAGCCAGGGAAGTCCCTGAAGCACTGAGAGCAGTGAGAATTCAGGCAGCAGAGAACAGCGAGATATGTAAGTATGCGCTGATTGCTTTATTTTAAAGATTTCTGTCTCTGCTTTTATCCTCTTAGCGTGTTTTGGCTTGAGACGTGTTCTGGTTACTGGAGGGCACAGATTTGCAAGGGGAAAGAATCAGTGCCTGATTCTGATCATCGTGGCCAGTAAACAGGGTCTGAGCGTGGCTGGAGAGACCCAGGACAAAGCATTTCCCCCTTGGGAAGTACAAGTGTGCAGGGGTGGGGTGCATGCGTTTCGTTGTTCCTCGGCATGTCTCTGCCCCCCTCTCTCTGACTCCAAAGCTGCCTGCTTCTGGGAGAGGAATCGTTTGAAGTTCGGTTGCCGTGCATCCCTCTGCTGCCTTCAGGGTTTTGTTTATTCCAAAAGCTGCTCATTCCTGCACCGTCCCTCGTTAGTATCTCTCTTTTGCTGAGAGAGCGCCCAAACTTTTGGGCTTAAATTGTGCAAAGCGTGCTAGAGCAAAAGCCAGAGTTCCTGCCTTTTGCTTTAGCAGGCTTTGCACAACTTAAGCCCTTTCCCTGGCTGTCCTTTCTCTTCATTTCTCATTTGTGCAGGCTCTTCCGCTCGAGTGGCTGCTGTCAGCACACAGCAGAGAAACACCGATCTGTTGGAAACCCACTACAGCAGATCAGCAGGAATTGCAGCTCTGTTTCTGGGCTGCCGCTTTGTCAGAAGAGCTCAGCCAGGTCTTTGTTCGCTCGCTAGCGAGTCGGAGATGCTGCGGGTCTGTTTGGAGCTTTCCTTGTCTTATTTGCTCAATAACCAGGACAGTTGCCCATTGTTTCACTTGCGTTTTTATCATGCGTTTTTAAGTGCCGCAAGGCACAATATCGTCATGCCAACAAGAGTAAGTTAATGCAAAGCTCTTAGCCAACAGCCTGGGGACTAAAAATTTCTGATTGGGGCTGCAAAAAGTGAGAGAGAGAGGAGCTGAATTTCCCACAGCAATGCAAAAACCAAAACTCAGCCCATTTGTTTGAGCTGTGTGGTTCAGAGGGGGGAACCCATATCTGGTACATCGCTCTGCTGCAGACAAAGGCTCGTTGATTTTTGTAAATTGCTGCTGTGATCACTGAAATCTGGAAGGAATACAGCGTGCAGACAGTCTGGTGGTGACTGGGGCCGAGCGGCGTGTGACCGAAGAGGTGGCGTTCGTCTCGGAGTTGCGTAACAAAGAACCAGCCTGTGTCTGTGTACGCCAGCGGGGTCAATATCCCAATTCCAGCAGTGGTCCGTGTCAGTGCAGCTGTGTGAAAACCGAGCTGTCACTGGAGACAAAACTTGGACTGTCTTTTGTTGTCGTGTTGTGAGAGCCGGAGCAGTGACATGAGGGTGACAATCAGCAGCCGTGCCTGGACACCCCTATGGCTGCAAAGGCAGCCGCTGGAGTGAGGGCACTGATTCCTGCACATGCAGGAGAGCAGACACCTTCGATCGCTAAAAACTGGGGAGGCAGAAGGAAAAAAAATGCTGTGTTTTCTTGGATCAGCCCCCTGTGGAGGCAAAGAAAAGCCAGCCATACGTTAATGGGCCACTTTCATAAATGTGGGAGTCTTGCACACGCAGGGTGGCTCAGCCTGTCTGCACTGATGCAGCTGTCAGCCTGTTTGTCTAGAAAATGCTTTTCTGAAAGGTGTGATTATTCTAGACTGTTGAGCAGGTTCTTCTGTGTGAGTGCATTTAAACAATGCCAGCGGTACCGGTGGAAGGGCTCAAAACGAAGCGGGAGGGGGTGGCACTATCGATAGCCTTGGCAGAGCCGGAGGGGAGGTCGTGCTGCCCACGCAGCCAGGCAATGGGCAGCGTTTTCCGAAGCGCTAGGGCCTCTCATCGACCCCTATGTGGGGAGGCAGAGGTGCGCAGCACATAGACTCAGAGGTTGGAAAAGACCTCTAAGGTCATCATGTCCAACCATCCACCCAACACCACCATGTCTACTAAACCAGATCCCAAAATGCCACATCTACACGTTTTTTGAACACCTCCGGGGATGGGGACTCCACCACCTCCCTGGGCAGCCTGTTCCACATCTGTGCACATCTGTGCGTCCTCGGTCTGGGGAGGCTGCTCTAGGGGCAGCGGCGATGAGAGCGATGCGAGCAGCGGGGTGAATGCATCCCTGCCTGTGCGGCCGTGCCTCGCGTCGGCCATGCTTGGGTGCCTTCGAGATGTCCTTGGAAGGACGCTGTTTGAAAGCCTGGCTTTGGCCTTGGAAAAGGTGTCCTTCCCCGCCTGCCTCGGGGGTGGGGGGACGTGCAGAGCACCCCAGGGCCGTGCTGAGGTCTGGCTCTGTGCCCCGTCAGCACGGGGGCAGGAGGAAATTGGCAGCGGGCTCTGGGGAAACCCGTTGTTTGCTCATGTTATTAGCAAGGAGAGAGGAAGTAATGATTTATTGATGCCTCTGTGATTCTCCTACGCTGGGCTGCAAGGAAGAAATTCTGTTTCCCGGCTGATATCCGTGGCTCTAACAGAGCTGTAGCTTGTTCCCGCAGGGTGCTGGCAGTGCCCCCGGTTCTCTGACGAGACGCCAGTCCAGCCCATGATCCTCAGGGCCCCGCTCTGCTCCTGCCTCTCGCTGTAGCCACGCTGGTGATGACGGGCTGTCTGTGGAGCCCGGGTTTCCTCTGCCATGGCGTTTTATTTGATTAAACCAGAAATACCTGATAGAGAGAGTGGCGGCCACTCCTTTCTGGGGTGAGATGCCAGGTGACTGCAGGTCATACCTCGCCAAAATACCCCTCTGTTCTCGCGGTGTGGTGGGCAGGAGGTGGTGTCCTGTTGGTGCCTCTTGCCGCAGCCGGCACCTTCCACCGCTGTCACTGCTCCGTCTTCCAGGAGACGCCGGCATGGCTGCGCCGCTGGTGACTGGTGAAGGACAGAGTTAACAGCTAGCGTGCTGCGGCGGCTGCTCGGGGCTCTGCCAGCCCCCGCCCTTGCGGTGACCAGCACAGCTTCAGTAAATCCAGCTGGATTCTGGGCTTTACTTGGTACGACTGCTCTGACAGCACGCCATACAGCGGTGCCCTTCTCGTGCGCTCCCTTGCTTCCCTGTGAGCCTTAGCTTAGCCCACAATGAGCGGGGTTTCATCGCTGTATCCTGGGGCGTGGGAAGGGGCCGGGGCTGGATGGTAGCACAGACTTCTGAGCACGGATCTCTCCTCAAAGGCTCTGCTCCGTTTCCTTGGTGCCGGTCTGTGGCCTCTCCTCCGCAAGCCACAGAGCCGTGCGTTGCCAGGATTGCCTGCAAGCGTGTGGGAAGGCGGGGGCCTGCGCTGCCTGGCCGTACCGCTCAGCATCCCGCCTGCGAGCCTCCTCCGGAGCGGGTGCTGGGTGCTGGCAGGAGTCCCCTGTCAGCATGACGGAGGGACCGGTCTCCCGAAACTGTGTGGGGAGAGCAGCGGGGCATGGGCATTATCCTGAATTGCTGTCAGCAGGCGATCCCTGGAGTCCTAGGGCCAAGGGGTTTGTAAGGTGAGACACCAGCAAGCCTGACTTCTGCCCCCACGCAACCCATGCCCCTCTTAACTGCAGCGTGCTGCTTTGTCCATCCTCTTCCAACAAAGCAATGCCATTTTGGTTAACCCGGGAAGCGTGCAGATTCCTTCTAATCCCATGATATCCAGGATACTGATGTCTGGTTTTTAAGTTTGAGTGTAGTGCAGGGGGTCCCCAATGCTGAGTGTCCTGCAAACCTCAAATGCGAGGTGGCCCCTGTGCTGCAGACCCTGCCCCTTGACAGCTCAGCTGAGCAGGGGAGGAGGAGATGATTGATGAGCAGCACCAGCAATGTCGTAAAGTGCAAGTGGAAAGTTAATGCTGCTTTTTTATTCTAGCCCCTTTGACAGGGCCCTGTTAATAGAGGGGTTAGGAAGTGGAAACAAAGGAAAGAGCACAGCAGGTAAAAGCCAGTTGTCACAACGCTGCTGCATTAGTGTGAAAACGCTGTGATTTATCAGGAAAGAAGCGCCCTCTCCATAGCAAATGACATCGCACAGCGAGTAGCAGCTCCGGGCTGTGGGTCCCTGCGGGCTGTGGACGGTGTCGGTGTGCCCTCTTGAAGGGGGCAGAGACGCGGAGCCGTTCGGCGGGATTCGGCGCTCCGTGCTGCGATCAGGCGGAGGAAGGGTGGGAAGGCTGGTGGGCTGGGGAGGGGGAGAGAAGGCAGGGTGGAGGGGTGCGTCGTGTGGAGGGGGTGGTGGTGGATGGGGGGAATCGGGGTGTGCGCCGGGGTGGGTGTTGGGAGACCGTAGCGGGAGCTGTGTTGGATTTTAGGGTGGGGGCTGCACGAGGGCAGGCGGAGGGCAGGGGTCTCAATGCTCAGAGCAGCACTGGCCTTCCCCTGGGGACAGCAGCGCTGGGGACTGCTGCGCTGCTCCCCTTTCCCGAAGAAAGCGTTCAGCTTGCTGTAAACTTATCTTCTCAGAAGATGCGATGCGTTCTCTGAAATAGCTTGCCTTGCCTTCCGACGCTCCTTTAAACGTGTGCAAACGCGCTTTGCTCCATTTCCTCGCGTAGATCTGTGGTCAGAGGGGGTGACGTGCTCCCTGGGCCCTGTCGGGGTGCTGGGGGGCTTCAGCCCAAAGCTGGGTTCTGACGGTTGGTTTTGTCCTTGATCTGATACTTCAACAAATCTGGTAGAAGTATTTTGACATACCTGGTTTTATTTTTAAAGTTTTCCCAGGTGCTTTCTTCCCTATTTCTCTTTCTTGGGAAAACAAACCAACAAAAAAACCCTCCTAAATTTTTCTTTTTCAAAGATGCGTGTTGCAGAGCGGGCCTCTCATCCCCACCTTGTTTGGAGGTTGTTTTTTTCCCCACAGTCTGCGCTAGCTGTAAATTCACATTTGGTTTAGTAATTAATCAGGATATAAATAATACATAGCATGTTATCAGAAAACTGCATGCCCGTGCAATGGAGGCAGGCACTTTCGGCCCCGGCGGGGAGGGCTGGCCGTCTGCTGCTCTGCAGCCCCCTAAGGCCAATTAAGGTGCATCCTTGATGAGATTCCAGCCGCTCCTCGCCTGGATAAATGGTTGCTCTGATGCAGGGAGGGGGCAAAGCAAGCGAAGATGAAGGGGGTTTTAGCGTTCAAACAGCGGCAGTGAGCGCTGGAGCCCAAGCGCTCCCCTTCGCTCCTGCTCCCCCGCTGTGTGCGTGGGCTGGGGCTGCCGGCAGTGGCACCGGACGGAGGGTGCCGGCACCAGCAGCACCGGACGGGAGACCTGCGGGTCTGCTGGACCCAGCGTACAGACTCGGTAGCATGTGCTTCGCCTCCAGCCTTAGTCCTGTAAAGGTCTTTCCTGAATGTGTGTCAACTGCTGATAAACAAAGCCTTGAGGGATGTTCCAAGTCTGGAAACCTGCTTTTCCTTCCCATGCCCCTCCGCTACAGCTCTCCCAGCCCCCTGTGAAGGCCTGGGAATGAGGTCTGCACTATGCCTTGTTTCGAGGCTGGTGTTTGTTTCAGCTGCAGCAGTGAGCGCTGAGCTGGCTGGCAGGAGGAGTGAATGTTGCTATGACAGTTTGGGTGGAGATTTGGAAAAGCCACTTCAAGTTGCAAAACAAGTATAAAAACCATCAAGAAAAAGGCGAGCAAAAATGCAGTCCTAGAGCAAATGGACTCTGAAGGCTGCCAGATTTCAGCTAGATCTGTAACATTCACAGCTGTGTGTTTGCTCCATAGCAGGGCAGCAAGAGCAGAAATAATTGAGCTTGGGATAAGCTGGGCCTTGCAGTGGGGTCTGGAAAGCTCCTGGAGCAGGCTGAATATTCAAGGGTGGTCCTGAAACCCTGCCCTGGGTGGTCTTGTAGTGATCACTGGAGGTTGGTGCTGGGAACGGTGACTTGGTTTTCCAAATGTAAACCTTGAAAGGGCAGACAGTTCAAATCACGTCTTCAAAAGGGCTACGAGGATGATGAGGGGACTGGAGCATCTCTCCTGCAAGGAAAGGCTGAGGGAGCTGGGCTTGTTTAGCCTGAAGAGGCTGATAGGAGACCTTATAAATGCTTATAAATATCTCAAGGGTGCGTGTCGGGAGGATGGGGCCAAACTCTTTTCAGTGGTGCCCAGCGACAGGACAAGGGGCAATGGGCACAAACTGAAGCATGAGAAGTTCTGTCTGAACATGAGGAAGAACTTCTTTGAGGGTGATGGAGCACTGGAACAGGCTGCCCAGGGAGGCTGTGGAGTCTCCTTCTCTGGAGATATTCAAGACCTGCCTGGACAAGGTCCTGTGCAGCCTGCTGTAGGTGACCCTGCTTTGGCAGGAGGGTTGGACT
>Ga0065711_1036271_pt1 | contig 21214 bp, 26 predicted proteins | sample Hoacrofraction12_FD_59098 | JGI IMG/M metagenome (GOLD analysis project Ga0065711, IMG submission 59098) | Hoatzin crop microbial communities from Cojedes, Venezuela - Epithelial fraction 12 v2 (version 2) | ecosystem: Host-associated > Birds > Digestive system > Esophagus > Crop | place...
TTTTTTTTTTTTTTTTTTGAGGATATCGTGGCCGGAGAGGAGGAGGAGGAGGGGATGAAGACAGCGGATGGGGAAGGGGATGTGGGAAGAGGTGCCCCCCCCCCCAGCTTTTCAAATAGAAGAGACTAGTCCACCTCTGTCTGCCCGTCCGTCCGTCCATCCGTCTCCTCGGCAGGCATCGGCAGGAGCGAGGGATCCTCACAGGGAGGGATGCGGGGAGTCGCTGCGCATCCGGCTCAGCACTGCCGCCGGCTCGGCCTCCTCGGCGCTGGAGTTGCGGGAGGAGGGGAGGGCGGGGGGCGTGCACCCATGGGCTAGCGCTGTGCAGGGGGGCAGTTAGGGGCTGGGGAGGTCAACCCGCAGCCCTCTCCCCCCCCTCCGAGCACGCCCCACGCAAGAGAGGTCCGCCGTGTCCTCCCCACAGGGACGTCACCTCCCTCTTGGAGCATCCTGGTAGCACCCCGCTGGAGAAGGGCATCTCCTGGGCCCCGGCCGAGCACCTTCCCCGGCTCTCTGGAGGGCGTGCTCGGCACCGCTCTCCCTGGCGTCACCCACAGAGACCTTTGCAGTTGGGACTTGCTGCAGCCTGGATTGCGGGTTCTCTCCCATGGGCCTGGGTGAAAAGCTCAGGCGAGCGCGGGCAGGGGCATGTGGGGGTGATGGGGACAGCGCGGCAAGGGGAGGTGGCAGCAATGCAGACCAAGGGGAATAAAGTGCTCTGGTGATGTGGGATGGATGGAAAGGGGATAGATCCTGTGCGCAGGGCAATAAATCCTGCCGGCATTGAGCAAATCCCAGTGCAGGCAGGGACGGGAGAACCCCGGCAGCAGGACACAGGGCATGCGGCAGCTTTTGGGGAGGGAGGTGGGGATGTCATGAAGAATGGACAAGCCTGGGAGGATCTGGCTGTGTCCAGGCTTGGCACAGGATCAGGGAAACGCTTGCTGCCTCCCGTTGCCAGCTGCCCTGGGAGCTGAGTGGAAATTCGATTCTGGGTGCTGCGGTAGCATCTCCCCAGGGACGCGGCACCGGGGAGCAGCTGGTGCTGCGCAGGGACAGCTTGCAGGTCATTCAGGAGGACACAGCCGCGGCACGGGGAAGCTGAGGACATGCCATGTCAGCCCGCAGCAGCAGAGCCCGGCCCGGCACAGGTGGCCTTGAGGCAGCAGCCACTTCAGCTGGGGGGCTGGAGAAGGAGAGCAGAGAAATCCCAGAGTACTGGAAACAGGCGGGGTAAGACAAAAGTTTGCGCAAGCAGAACCTGCAGGGGACGGGAAATCCTCTGGAATTGCCTTGAGCCTACCTGCAAAGTGCTGAGCTAAGAAACAAGGATGGTAATTCACTCGGCTGTTAGCAAGCAGGTTTGGCTCCTGCGTAGGGGCACCCACCCCGTGCTCACCCCCACGGGTTGGTGTGATGGAAGGGGACTTCTCGCATGGCCTCAGCGCTCCCAGGGTGGAGGGGGTCCAGTTTCCACAAGGCCGGTTTAATCCCTCTGAAGGCACTTGTGCTGGTTGAAAAAGGACAAATTGTCCTCTGGTTTGGGGTTTATCACTGCTGGAGTGGTGCTAGGTCCTGCCAAAGCAAAGAGGATTTTATTAGTGCCTGTGACAAGACCCAGGTCTCTCTCCAAGAAGCCGCTAAGGAGCAGAAGCGGCACTGGGGTGAGAGCAATGTTCCCATGGGATTAAGATGTTGCGAGAGAGACAGAGCTGTGGCCAGCTGTTGTCAGCTTTTCTGGAGGGCTTGGACAAACCCCGGCAACCCACAGCTGTGCAGAGCATCCTTCCTGCAGGCTCAGGAGGAGTAACAAACCCCTTGGATGCAGATTGCTGTCTGCCATAGCAGCTACTGATGAGCCTGTTCTTCATTTGTCCGGGCAAAGTCGTGTAGGTAGGGCTGCTCCTCTTTATGTCAGGCAGGGACGGAGGTTGGGGAGAGAAAAAGGGAGGTCAAAGAGGGTGTCTGGAGGAGGCAAGAGGAAGCAGCAGGGTGCTGTAGGGGAACATGGGATCAACAGAGGCGGGTGTGCTCGCTGGGGTGAATAGGATTGAAAGGTCAAGGAGATTGCATGACTGTTTGTTCTCTTCTCTGGGTACCTGATCAACTCTACAGTTTGCAGAGCACTTTTGGGTCTTCAGGTTAGTAATTCATTATCTTTCTCAATGCTAAGTGTGAGCAGCGAGAGGTTTATTACCATGGACTACAACGGCACATACACAGCATGACCAGTTCAAAACCTGTTCATGTGACCCTTCAAAACTAGGGAACTGGCTTAAAAAATAATGACACAAGGAAGAAAAAACCCTATATATTGTGCATTATTTTAACACTCCTATTTTCTGGGAGTCTTTAAAGGTCATGCATGCAAGCCCTCAACCACAAGGTCTAGGACCACTTTCAAATAAAAGCTGGGATGAGTATGAATAATCGTCTGTATTACTGTGGCATCAAGGCCTGCATCCCCTTATGCTAAGCATGGGATGAACAGAATAGAAACATGATTCCTGCCCCAAAGCAATTCTCCTGTAATCGCGTTAAAGACATGTGGGCTGTAGCATAATCAAGCGCTGTAAGACCCGTGAGAAAGTCTTCCATCTCAAATCCTATTCCAGCTCTCTGGAAAACCATTAGCAGGACCTGCCCCTGCTTTTTTTTCTGAAGGAGAAAGCCCACAACCTCCTGAATGCTCTTTCCTATTCCTCTTCTAAAAGGGTTCTACCCTCACTGGGTTCCTAAGCCCCATAAGCAGTAAGGTGGCCTGAGGCTTGGAGGAGTAAATCCCATCTCCTCACTCTCCCTTTATCTTTGCCTCCTGTCCTCTAAGCTTTCAGTCTGCCCTCTGCTTCTTTTCCCTTCCAAAGGAACCTAAAAATTAATCCAAGAAAGAGCGGAAAAAGCGACCAGCCCCCAAAACAACGTTCTTTGTCATTGACGGCGAGTAAAAATAGTTTCCCAAAGCAACAAATTGCTGAGCCAACCAGATGAGCACGTCATCTCCATAACCAAGGGGTCTCATCCTCGCTTTCCTTGGGCAGGTCCTTGTCTGACTGGGCTTTTGCCCAAGCCCTCATCAGACCTAGAGGGGAGTCAATTGAAGAAGGATCAGGCCCAAGAAGACAGCCCTGAGGGTCAGGGCCAAGCGCCCTACTACTCAAGGGGATGTATAATAAAAAAAATTGTCCTCTTTGTATCAGTGGAGACATTTAATAAAGAGCGAATTATCAAATTGTCATACGCATGGAGCTCTGCAGAGACGGTGCGGTAAATGGGGGCGGGGCGGCTGGTGTAAACCTTAGGATTTGCTGGGCAAGACAACATGGGGGCATGTGCGAGCTGCTTGTGGGGTGGCGTGTGCTCTGCTCCCTGCTGGAAAAGCACGGGCGGACAATCCTGGCTCTTGGCTTCTCCAGCTCCTGGCCAAGACCAAGCCCGTGACTGTTTCTGCTGAGACAACGTTCAATACTCACAGCACGATTAAAGGCTTAGGCACAATCCCCCGAACAGAAACAACGCCTTCGTATTCCCATCGATAAATATTTGGCAGCGGATGACTTGTTCTCCCCTTGGGCTACTGAGGAACGGTGGGCTGCATGATTGGTTTTCAGGACCCAGTCAGCCGTTTTGGGCTAAATCCATCTCTTTAACACAGAGGAAACAGCTGATTGGAGCATTAAGGCATCCTGTGGGAACAGAGGCTCAGGATGTGCCAGCAGGAGAAATCAGTTAAGCTCTCCGGGTGCTCAGATCTGCACTCAGAAAACGGGATGGGACTTGGCTGCATCTGTCTTGCTTATGTAGATGACGCTTTTTTCAAAGTAGGGATTAGCTCTTATCTTCCACCTGGCACATGGGGCCTTCATTCTGCACTGGAGTCTCCAGCTCCTGTACAGCAGCTCCAGGATTAAAAAATCACACAGCCACGCAAGAGGGATGGATTTTCCCTAGATTTTGAACGACTCCCCCCCACGTTCTGCACCACTGGGCTCTGGGAGCATAAATTCCACATCCTAGTGGTTTTTAGGCTGGACTTGAAACTGGAGTCCTGCTGTGGCTGTTACAGGACCACTCTATGTCTCAAGTCAAGGAGGAGCTTGTTCTAGCTGGCCCAGAGGACCAGGGGACAGCTTGAGTACCCTGTTGGAGGACTACCCTTAGCAATACTCAGCCAGGGAGATGTGGCCCCAGAAGGCTGTAGGCTAGGAGAGATGCTGGGAGTGCCTACTGCCCTGCTGATGTCACCCTGAAGAGGCTGGGTTACATTTTAATACATTGAAAAAGCCAAACCTGATCGGCTGCTAGCATGTTTCCTTATCAGAGAAGCAAAGAAGCCCCTCTGAAACATGTGTGAGTCTATCCCAGTGGGCAACAAGACATACTGCGCCAACAGGTTGGGGAGACAGTCTCTGGCCACCATGAAAGAGTTTGGTATCTCAGACTGATTAAGGAAAGATCACTCTCAGAGCTAAGAGGGGGAAATAACTGTATTTTCTTTTCAATTTTCTATGATGAGACAGTAATTCTGACAGCAAATTAGATGATAAAAAAAACAATCACACAGTTAGAGTTTGGTTTAAAAATGCAAATAAAAGAACAAGGGGAGGAGACCTGTTCACAGAAGACTACGATGAACTGCTCCTCCAGCCTACCTCAAGGTATGCTGCTCAGGCATGGTTCTGGGCCAGGCTCTTTCCCCAGGCAGCAGTCTCCTGCCTGTCTGAGGACAGACACCAGCCCAGCCTTGGATTACCGCGGAGGCTACGACACAGATGGCATAAGGCGTTGCACACTCAGCAGAACTGCAGCCCGATGGCTTGTTCTGGGGCTGCGCTGCATGTCCCGCTTAAATGTAATGCCAAAGATGTTCAAAACCTGCTGCCAGCTCCATGTCGGACTTCCCTCTCCTGCATCAGGTCTGATTAGCGGGTACCCAAGAGGCTGTCTCAGTCTCACCATGCTGGAGAAATCTTGCAGTGGGGAAATGATGTAGCATGACTTGGAGGAGCTCCGGGCACTTAATCGGTGTGAAACCGGGGCTCTTCGGAGAGGTGCTGAATATCTGCTGATTTTGGAGTGCTTATTGATGATTTTTTTTGTAACATGCCACTGTTCTCTAGCCGGTCTGCAACAGTTGTCCTCAGGTGTCCAGATGCGGGGTTGCAGGTGAAGACTACAAGCAGGCAGAAGCAAGCTTTGGGAGCAGCATTTGTCACATCCTGGGTTGCAGGGGACAACGCATGCATCAGAAGTGTGCCCAGGCCTGTCCCCACTGCCCACGCCAAAGTCCTCCAAGGCATGAGGCATGGTAAGAAAGCCAAACTGATCAGCTGCAGTGCGTGGGGACAGGGGACATCCACAGGCTACATGCTCACTGTCCTCCCGCAGCTCACCTCAGGACCTCTTCCCCACCTGCGCCTCTGACGCTCACGGTGCATTCAGCACTGGGGATGACCTACACGCATTTCACCAGGCACAACCACCTACTCGCCCACCGGCCGAAGACTCTTTGCAGGAACTTCCTTGGCCCTGCTGGAACTGCTGGCAGGCTTATCAGTGAATTTTGGGGAGCCAGGATTTTACCTGCTGTGCCTGGGGTCACAGAACACCCCGATCTGCTCCTCTTGCAACTCTTAGCTTTGCCCCTCACCTGCTGCCACTCCCTGACTTCAGGACCTGTTCCAGCGCACTGGGAAAGCAAAGGCAGTCTTTTACTCCCAGCATGGGCTGCGAGTCTTGGCAGACTCTCTTCTGCTTTCCAGTACTGCTTACGACTCACTTTGTCCTCCCAGCTCTGCCAGTGTTTGCCTGCAGACGCCAGCCCAGGGAAGCAAGAGGCTCCGCATGCGCAGATCTCAGCTCTCCGGGAGGAGCTGTGAGCGCAGATAAATCAGCTACCACCTCTCTGAGGCAGGATTGTGCCCCACTGTCTGCAACACAGGGCGGACATGAACAGAGCTCTTACCACTGTTAGTAAGGTGGAAAGCAAGTAAGGAGGGCGTTACAAGCAGTTGGGTTTCGGGATGGGGCAGCAGGGAAAGCAAATGCAAGTCCAGCAGCTGCCACAGCACCCTTCTGTGTGGGAGGCTTGCTGGCTCTGCCAACTGTCTCTTGAGTTTGGGGCAGTTCGAAGTGCTGCGAATAATGTTTCCAAAAGGTCTCATGTGCCTGACAAACACCTACAGATTTTATTAATGCCTTTTTGGCTTGCAGATCACTTAGTTGCTTTAGGAAACATTATTCTCAACTCACCGGCTGTGGATGGAGCTGGGAAGATCTGCAGTTTGGGGAACCCAGGAGAAGTTCACCAAACTCGAGAGAACCCATGTCAAATGACTTTGCTCAGCAGAAAGCTGGGCCTTCATGGCCATGAATTCAAGTGACCTCTATTAAAACCTATCTTGACCCCCTTTATAATATTCTTACTCCCTGAAGAGTCCTACTGGCTGGAGCCCAGCTCCAAATCCCTGCCTTGTCAGGCCAGGCACACAGACATCATGCCTCCAGCTCTCACTAGTGCCGTCACAACACAAAAGCACACCACCAAAGACCCGGGGCACTGCAACTCAACCCTTGGGCATGCTACCATGATCCCCTGTGGCTCCAGCCTGGGACATGCTCTCCCAGCACCAAGCCAGCACAAACCCGTTGAGAAATGACCTAGTGGTCACTGCCTCAACCCATCATGGTGATGAAGACGGACTCTCCTCCCCCACCCACTCCCCCACTTCATCAGTGAAAAAGCAAGTAGTAGTAAATAATGTGCTGGAGAGCTTTCCCTCTCCATCCCTCCTCCCCAGAGCAGCAGCCCAAACCCAGAAGCAGCCACACAGCCTCTCTGCAGGAACAGAGATGCCAGGGGCTGGCTCCAGCCAGCTGCCCCCCCAAGGAAGGAGACCAGGGCTGGAAGACACGAGAGGGCCTTGTTCAGCTCTGAGAATCATTCTTAAAAACAAATACTGGAAACCCTAGCAGTAAAGCAAGGGGCTACCCCAGCTGGATTTGTCAACTAGAGACCTCCCAGCAACACTTACTCAGAGAGGAAAAAGTAGCTGGCAGGGCACTAATGACTATTTTCCATGTAATTTTAAATCTAGTTCCATTTCTTTTTCTGTTTGGGGGTTGTTTTTTTTCCTTCTCCTTTCCACTCATTGGGTTTCTAATCCTGGTAATCTTTTTCTATGGCTCCTGTGCGTGTGTGTAAGTGTGTGTGTGGCAGAGGCAGTGGGGGTCAGGCACTTAGACACATTTAGCAAAGCCAACAGAGTCGTTATCACGGTCAAAGACGGTGTAGTAGGGACCAATGAAGACATCTCCCAGGATCCAGAGTGGGCCCCCAGGTGGTGGGACATCCAGGCCTGAAAAGCCACTCAGGCAGATGGTCTCTCCCTGCACAGAAACCTAGAGAAGAGCGAGAGCTTCAGTCCGTGGAGGTCCTCCCCTTCCCTCAGCCTCAGCAATAGCACCTGCCAACAGCGGCTGCACTTCAGCCTCTCCCAGCCTGAGATTCACAGCTTGCAAAAGTAACTCCCACAGCTCCAAACCCAGGGCCCCCTCCCAGAGCCCTTACGCAGCAAAGCACCAAGTAAAGTCGTACGTGCTCATAAACCACCCAGCCCAGGCAGCTCTGAATTAGAGCCATTATTGGAATTCTGCACAAGATGGTCCTTGAAAGTTGACTTTGGTGGCTTAAATGCCAGGCTGGTGCCCTCTGCTATGACAAGGCTGGCCTCACGACACCAGAGTCCAGCAGAAAACAGCTAAATGTTTGTAGAAAGCAATGCAACAGCCTGCCTGCCCTTTCTCTTCCACCCTGCTATCCCTCATGAGCATCATGCAGGGGGTCTCATTCCACCAAAGTCCTGGAGAGGTTGTCTGGGTCCATCAGCCAGTACCACCACCCCGTCACCCTGACCTTTCAGAGTTTCCCCCAGGTGCCAGCTCCAGCCTTGCTTTTGCTGCTCCTGCATTTTGGATTTCATGGTTGAGGTTTGAGTGGAGAAGGCAAAAGTTAGACCTTGAGCGAGAAGCCTAGGGCTGGCAAAAGCTGCCTGGACGCACCTTGAAGACGTACTGCTCTCCGGTGAGCTGGTAGGGCTTCCCTCCTAGAGTTAGCGTGACAACAGGCAGAGATGACACCTTATCGCACGGGATCACATACTGAAACAGACACAGCAAAGGCTTTACACAGCAGCTCCCATGCCTTTGGCAAAGGACACGGTCTGCTCTGGGCACAGCCATGCCTTAGCTGCAGTTTTCTCTCAGACCTGCTCACGTCAAGGTGCAGAAGAGGCTCGAGCTGGGGTAAGCAAGCTGCTCCCTTGCTCAGGGCTGCAAGCTGAGGGGCCAGAGGGTTTCAGGGACAGGAATGGAGCTAAAGGATGCTGAGTCCAGCTTTTGGCTCTGTTGAGCCCCAGGACACAGCACCTGACTCAGCAGGGCTAGGGTCTTTGCCACAGGAGGGGGAGACACAGCTTGATACAGCCTAGAGATACAGGCAGGGATGCAGGGTGTGACGAATGGACAAAGCTGGTTTAATCAATGCTGGTGAGTCTTGGGGAGGGTGGCAGGTCTAAGCTAGTTGTTGCTGCAGCATGGGGTCTCCCCACACTGCAGAAAAACCCTACAAGTGATCATGCCTCTCTGATGTGGGAGGGGTTTCAGAGCAGAGCATCCTTCCTAGAGGGTCCTTAAAGTCTCTGTTCCTCCACAATTTCAGGGAGGAGAGATGACCTTGTGAGATTAGCTAAAACGGTTAAAAGCTTGGCAAGGAAGGGTTGTCATTTGCATTAAATATATTTATATTAAAGTGCCTCTGGACTCACATCAATGTGAATCCTTGGCCTCAGCTGCAACTTGCAGCTTTTCTCCTCCGCCTCCCAGAGACAGGTGGCAGAGATGACCCAAAGTTCACAGGCCTGTGCCCTCTATCAAGAGCATGAGTAGGGTGTCAAATGCTACCTGGGATCAAAAGACAGAGGGGTCTCTGCTATGCTCAGGGCTTTTCCAGGAGCACAGGCTGGGAATGGAGAACAGAGGGAGTGGAAGACTGAGGTCTCTAGAAGCATCCAGGTGCAAAGCAGGGCATCGAGCACAGATGCTGTGATGGCCATGGACTCCTGCAATGGCCATGGACTCCTGCTTTCCCAGCCCAGCCTCACCTGGCCTTTGATGAGCGGTTTTGCACCGATGGCTGTCTGCAGCTCCTTCACTTCCTTGGTGGGGCCGGTGATGAGTGAGGTTCCTGTGTCCACAATGGCCTCACAGCCCCCTTTGCACAGAGTCAGCCCATTGGCAACATCCACCCTGGGGAGAGATGTCCAGACAGAAGACAACCCTTAGATGCCTCCCAGCAAAGGCTGTGGGGAGCAGCAGGTAAAGAGCTGAAGATGGCTGAGCCTGGGCTATACATAGGCATGAGAGGGAGGGCTGCAACAGATGCCCAGGAAGGACAGGTACTCAGAAATCCCGATGCAGCACCAACAGTGCACAGACTGCCTGGTTCCCCGCAAGGACTGCTGCCTGCTAAACACCTGTAACAGGTATGCAGAGCAAGCTAAAGGTGATGCATTATGGACTCGTATGACCTCTGCTACTGCAAAAAAACAAAGGGTTAAAGGGGCGGTGTCACGGCTGAGGGGGTCATGGGCAACGGACGGGTTCATGTACATCAAAGAGGCAAGACAGGAGCTGCTTAGCTTCCTCACCTGCATGGTGCTTCACAGCAGTGCAGACAGATAAAGACTTCCAGCCAAGGGTCTGCCAAGCTTTGCGAACATGGCAGGGCTGGGGGAAGAGGAGAACTGAAACCCTGCGCTGGGGAGGGATGCGATCCCTTGGGAAAGGACACACTCTGATCACAGGCCGCTTTTAAGTTCCCATCACGTGGGAGAGCTCAGAATAGACTGCAGGGCTGGCGGACAGCAGCTCAGCCCGCTCTCTTCCCCACTGCCTCCAACAATGTGTGCTGATTGCTGTGCCGTGCCCTTCAGTCAAGGGCTGGCTTCCTGGGGCCTCATCCTGCTCCTCCAGAGCTCCGTGCCAGTGAGCCACACAGCTCAGGCCTCACCAAGAGCTGAGCAAAGCCAGGGTTTAATCCATGGGGCTCGCCTGCCTGCAAGGACAGCATGCTGGTGCTTTTCCCCACTTTGCAAGGGTGCAGCAGGCATTTTCAAAGGCCAAGAGGAAAGGATTTTGCAGAACATCTCCTGCTGTTTTCTGTCTCTCCTCCCCTTTCAGCATCAAATGACCCAGCCTTAAGGTCTGTGTTCAGCTATGGGGCTCCTAACATAAGGAGGACAAGGACCTGCTGGAGCAGGTCCAGAGGAGGGCCACAAAAACGATCAGAGGGCTGGAGCACCTCTCCTATGAGGAAAGGCTGACAGACTTGGGGCTGTTCAGCCTGGAGAAGACCTTATTGTGGCCTTCAAGTACATGATGGGGGCCTACAAGAAAGCTGGAGAGGGACTTTATACAAGGGCACGTAGTGATAGGACAAGGGGTAAAGACTTTAAACTCAAAAAGCATAGATTCAGACTAGATAAGGAAGAAATTCTTTACTATAAAGGTGGTGAGGCACTGGAACAGCTTGCCCAGAGAAGCTGTAGCTGCCCCCTCCCTGGAAGTGTTCAAGGCCAGACTGAATGGGGCTTTGAGCAACCTGGTCTAGTGGAAGATGTCCCTGCCCATGGCAGGGGGTTGGAACCAGATGATCTTTAAGGTCCCTTCCAACCCAAACCATTCTATGACTCCATGATTTTAATCTACTCTTTTTTTTGTCTGGATGTGTTACGGCGATAGAGACGAATCCTTTCGGGGAGGGTCCCAGCCCAGCCCCAGGCATGAGCTGTCTGCACACACATAGTCAGATGGAGGAGCCACTTACGCATCCATGTGGACCTGCCAGTAGGCTTTGCGTGTGACATTGACCCAGCTGAAGTCACCACTGTAATACTTGGGGTCGGTCCCTCCCAGGAGCAGCTCACCACCAGGCTGAGCAGTGGGGTCTCTGAAAAAAACAACAACAAACCCACAGCTGTGAACATCAGAGGCAGGGTGAGAACATGCCCCTAAAACACAGAGGTGCTTGGGGGTGAAGCATGGCATTAACAGCACTGGAGACAGACAACTTACGTCGTACTATAACACATCAATATAATGACAAATAGTGTGAGATAGGCTGGGATGTAGAAATGGAAATATTTTGGGCCCAGCCAAAGCATCCTGCAGCTTTCTGCCTCATGCTTTTCCATGGACACCTTGAAAAACTCACTGCAGAGAAGGGGGACAGCAAAGCAGAACTGAGCACTGGTGCAGCGACCCTCTGAATAATCGGCTTGTAACAAGCACCCGTGCAGAGCGACACGGCTGGTGCAGTGTTAGGTTATCTGCACCCAACTCTGTGCCAGACAGCAGCCATGGAGCTGAATCCTCAAGGTTATCATCAGATAAGAGCTCGCGGCCGAGCAGATGGGAAGAAATATGGTGATGGGGGAGGGCTGGCGCTTGAGTGGCCAGGAGCAGCCCTCCCTGCCCTCCCCACTCTCCGTGTGCTACTTTTTGCGCTGAAGTAGTTCAGAGTCCCCCCTGGGGTACCAGGAGGGTGATGGGGTGTCCTAGGCAGAGCAGCAGCAGGTAGCAAGGAACTGGGAGCCACACAGGAGGATCTCCTGGGGGTGAGGGAGTGTTAGCCCCATCATTAGTGACAACTGGTGGGGGGCATGCTTGCCTGATGGTGGCCACACAGCTCACAGATTTTGGCAACAAACCAGGGCTGTGTTTAGCCCCCTAACGGGACGCAGCATGCAATCTCATGATCACAACCCTGTTTATTTTTATTCCTCTTTGCTCTGGAAAGATCCTGTCTCTTCATCAGTTAAGAAATCTGGCAGCAGATCAGTACAATGGCTGTATTTCTACTTCCGTTCTTACTTCAAAGAAGTAAACAGAAGCTATTTTGGGCCAACTGCTCCAGCAAGGAGACCTTGCTGAGGCCTCCCAACGGTGCTGGCCAGGGCATAAACCAGTACATGGCAAGAGGTGCTACTGGGAGACACAGGGAAATGCCCGGCTGGGCTCACCCGTGCAACAAGAGGTGCATTACCAAACCCAACACTACCTGTTCAGGTAGAAGGAGAAGATGTTTTTCTCGATCAGCTTCTGTTGCATGATGTTATCAAAGAAAGGGGTGACCTTGTCCACAGAGATCCTTGGGAATGCCATGCCCAGGATGCCATCAAATTTGGCAGCGATGAATGTGATGCCTGGCTGCTTCACAGCCTCCCCGAAGATCTGGTTCTTGATTTTCAAGTTACCGAGCTGAGGGGAGATGGGGAGGGAAGCAAAAAGCACACTGTAAGGAAAACTGACTCGGGAGGCCGGGGTGGAAACGGGATCTTGCTGAACATAGGCTGTCGAGCATCCCGCAAGGCGCTGCCACACTCCCACCTGGTTCCGCCCTTTCATTTGTAGGCAGCTACAGAAACCAGATACCCTAGTGCCACTGTCCTCGGGGCAGGCCACACTAGCTGCACAGTGGCACCTCCCAAGTCCCTACAAAGCCCAGCGTGCTCCTGCAGGCAGGAGCCCCTCTTTGCTCTTTGCCCACCTCACTCAACTTTCAGCCTCTTGCTGGCTCTCAGCACTTGGCCATGCCACTTTACAGCTCCTCCTCTTTGCACACAGGGTCCTATATCACTTTGTCCTCCCTACATCTCTTCCCTCGTTTCCTACTTCATCCTTTCCTCCCCGTCTGAAAAGCTCTTGTGCTACGCCTTTAATCCTCCTCCCCATTCTGGACATCTAAGTCATCTCCATGTCCTACCTCCTCAGGTGCTGCACCCATCCCTGGCTAGGAGCACAAATCCCTCTCGCCTCCGACAAAAACCCCTGCAATCTCCCTTACACAAGAAACATCCCCAGGATATTGCTGCATCTCCCAGCAGACCCACCAGACTGCAGAGACCTCACGTGGGAGGGGAGAAGACCCAGCCAGGAAAGTGAGGTTGAGCCCAAAGCACAAAAATAGAAAGCAGGACTGAAAATGCAAAGGTCACCTCTCTCGCCAGCCACAAGAAGGACTTGTGTTCCCCGCTGGAAAGCTGAAACGCTCCGCAAGGGCAGATCCTCAGAAAAAAATAGATCGCAGAAAACAGGACAGCTGTGCTGACAGGGAGTAGGATGTGTCTGCTGGCTCCTGGCTCTAACAGTTCAGGAGGCTTCCAAGCTTCTGGCTGACCGCAGGCAATTTCAGCATCCGTGCTAGGATGATTTCAGCCTCTCAGCCTCCAGCTAGCAGTCCTGCAGTGAACCGGGCTGCACTGAAAAGCTGACCTCTCCTACCTGATGGCAGATAACGATCCCTGTAAATTACTAATATCTCCCCGGGGTTAGACAGTGTGAGGCTGGGATGGGCAGAGTTGGCTTTAATGGTATCAGAAGCTTGTGCTAGGGAAGCGTGATCGAGCTTTGCAAAAGCTAAAAGCCACAGGGCAGGATGTGGGGCAAAACAGCTCAGAGCAACGCATCCGCTCGCCAGCACGTGGCGAGCACCCCAGTTGTATGCCACAGGTTTACAAAAGTCATTGCTCCACCACTCAGCACAGCTGGTCCTGCAGCAGCTCCCAAAGGTCAGCAAGGCTTCCACCAAAAATAAAAAAGCAACAGACTGATAAAACTGAGCACCAGGTTTGTTTGAATAGTGCCCTGGCTGCCCATCTCAAGAGGAAGGCAGATATCTGCCTGGTAGTGGGGTCTCAGCAGACCCTGCCCATGCTTGGTCCTCAGCAGGACTGAAACCCAAGAGCATCTCTAGCAGAGCACTGGCACCAAGCGACAGTCCTTCGACTCCATCCCTCAGCTGGCTCTCACCCAGACATGAAGCAACCAAAGAAATCATTATCAGTGCATGGCTGCATGGTGGCCACCCTCCAGTGCTTTGCAGACAGCCATTGGCACCCTGCAGCTTGCCCAGCCTCCTCATTAGCAGCCTCAGCTGAGTGGGCAAGCACCGGATGGCAAAGCCAGACTGGAGGCAAGGACCTCCACAGCACAGCTTGGCATTGGAGCTTGGGGCTCCCCTCTGCTGAGGCCCCTCCTCACCCCTCCCCTGTGCATCTCCTGCATGCTGTACCTGCACTGCAGCCCCAGGACAGACCTCATGCCCCACAGCCAGCGATGCTTCCTCTGCTGTCCTTGAAGGACAACCCAAGGTCAGACTGCGATAAAAGGCTGAGATGCCTGAGTAGCAGAGGGCTGGCTAAACCTGCTGCTCTTTGGAGAGCAAGCAGCTCCAAAGAGTGCGGTGCTACGAGGCATCATTCCTCCACTGAAGGAGAGAGCATGTTCAACATGAGCTTGTCACTCTGAAAAAAATTCAGGGCTGAGGAACTCCGGACCACCTGCCAACCAGTGCTTTACAGCCACATGTCAGTGCTACCACAGGCTGCTATGGCTGCTTTCACTCATCGGGATGGCTGGAGCTGATAGGGTCACTCTGAAGGCTGTTTCAGTGCCTATACTTCCAGACTACACCTGACTGGGAGCTTGCCTACAGGATGTTGTGCATCAGAGCAAGCATCTTGGTGTCCAAGCTGAAGGTCCCTGACCCTCCGAGTCACCCCTGAGCCTGCATACTGCAAGCGTGACACTGCTCAGGGTCCATGCAAGAGGTTTCTCTTGCTTCTTCCTAGACAGAAACCAAATGCTACAAGTTATGCTGGCTGCCAAGAGCCATCCCCGCTTCCTGAACAAGCTCAGGCACAAAATCCCTCCTCTGAGCTGCTGGGAAGTGGAGAGCTAATTAGCAAGCAGGCATTAGGGTGATAATTACAAACTAAAAAAAAGCTGCAATTTTCCTTCTGACTCACTTCAGCCCCTGCATTAAGCTACAGCACCTAAACCAGCCCACACTTTCACAGGACAATGGAGTTCACTGTTCGCCTCACTGCCCCACTCAATTACTGCCAGGAACGCAGAGGCCTCCACCTGCTCTGTCTGTATTTTGCAAACCTAATGTGAGAGAATCCATTAACGCTATGTACATGGTGCCTTCATTTAGCAACAGCCACGGGAAGTCTCAGACGGGTGGCTTTTTTTTGCGTCAGGGTATTTCTAAGCGAACTGGGGGTGCAGGAAATAAACGGCATGAAACAAAACTGAAACGGTCCCGAAGCCTGGTGGGCTGCAGGAGGCAGAGAGCAAAACCAGAGATGCAAAGCTGCTGACACCCCCTGTGGTTCTCCCCCACAGACTTGTCTGCACTCCTTTCCAGGGTTCACCAAGCCCATTAAGAGCCCTCTCCCTCAAAGACAGTCCTGTACCCAGCCTGAGCTGCTGGCATCTTTGGATGCAGCACAGAGGCAATGGCTGGTAGTTCTAGGCTAGCCTGAAGTTTTCCTGGTATAAGGACGGGCTAAAGAGTGCTCCTTGTGCAAGCCATCCACCTCCGCTCCTCTTGGGTATTTCTCTTTTGATCCCGATGAAATCGGTAAGCCAATACTGTTCAGCTGAACCTAACACAGAAAACCCCAAATCCCTAGATTTATGTGCTTATTCAAAACTTTTGCTTTGTCTCCACCCCCCGACCCCCCTCCCCGAGCAAACATGCCCTCTTATCCCTGCCAGGAGACCAAGTAATCTGGGAGCACGTGTGCCGCTGACATTTGGTAGCTGGCAAACTGTCACGAGCATCTGTACTGGGGAGGCAGTCGTGAAAGCCACCCACCCTTCACAGGACAGAAAGCTCAGCCTTTGCTTGCCGAAAAGGAAGTGAGGGGAAGCAACCACCAGCAGCCCAGCTATCTCAAGCTGGGCCCTGAACACGGCTGGGGATCCCAGCCAGAGGTTACACAGCCTTTGCAAACATAAGAACCAGTTCTCAGCACCAGACCAGGATGGGGCTGGGAAGAGCCCATTCCTGGCCAGCATTTGGGCAGCTGCCCGTGTGGACGTCCACTACCGCGTGGATACTGGCCAGGAACAAGCTGGGCACCACCAGCAGCCTGTGTGGTGGTGCTGGAGCGCGCTTGGGCTGGGAAATTTCTGGGGTCAGGAGGAAGAGGCATGGAAGGATGTCCAGAGACCGCATTCGCAGAGCGCCACGCTTGCAGTCCATGCTCCTAGCCTGCTGACCTGCTGATTATGTACCTTCCCCCTTCTCTGCCTGCCTTGGTCATTGTCACCTCATCAGTCATCATCACCACCTCGTTTCAAAGCACCTGGAGACACGGTGCTGAAGCATGCTTTATATGAGTACGACACTCAAGAAGGGAAGACCTATTGAAATCAAAGTGCTCTGCCGAAAGCGGGCTGGTGCAGCTCAGGGCAAGGGTGGTTGTTACTCACCGTGACAGTGTCCTGGCTGAGGTACCCAGAGAGGCTCCCTGTCCCATAATGGATGGCAAACTCGGTACCATTCTCCACATAGGTGCTGGATTTAGAGGCATCATACTTGTGGTGCAGCACTGCAGCAGAGGAGGGGGACACCCAACATTAGCGCTCCACGATACCTAGGGGTCCGCAATACCCAACCCCACGCCACTCGGCTTATCTGGACAAAAGGACACTCAACCACGTGAAGGGGGGTCTGAACCCAGCATTTGCCAAGCCCAGACTGCTTAACAAAGCACTTCCAGCATCTGGGGAATTAGGTGGGCAGATCCAATTTGGCTGTTAAATCGGATTTGGCCACTGGGTATTAAAAGCCTAGAGGCTACACGGATGGTGTGTCAGGGCACGTTAGACAGCAGCATGAAACGTATCCCCTGTGCCATGGGGAACCAGGGTAGCTTTACATATAGCCTGATCTCAGCATGAACGTTGTATAGATTTATCTGTTCTGTTTACTAAGACTAGCTGGAAATTTTTTTACATGGTCATTGTCTTTTGTGCCAAGAGGGCTCAAAATACTCTTATTTGCAGAGAAGGGTTTTCCCCTAGTCTAAGCTACTTTTCCCCTTGGAAGGGTTGGGAGCTGTAAGATATCCTTGGGTTTATGGCCAGGCAGATTCCTCCTCCGCAGATTCCTCCCGAGTCACGAGTTGGGCAGCAGTGTGTGGCAAGCTCAGCCAGTTTAGGTCCATGGCTGCTCGCTGAGCAGGGCAGACAACAGGCTGAGGACGAACCAGCTGAGCCCTGTGGAAACCGACACGCTATACAGGGACTTTCCCAGCTGGGCTGTCTGGATCCCAGCCGGGCAGGAGGTTTAGGCTCATTGCGTACTCATAAAACAAGCCCTTTGGCCCCAGCACCACCGGCACCACTGCCTTGAGAAACCAGCTCCCAGCTACAGATCAGGAACCCCAGAGACAGACCAGGTCTGGGCCTCACCACCCTACCAGTGTCCTAAATCTCATTTCACATGTGCAAAAACAAGGTCTGTCTCCTCACTGGGCACTACAGGGGCATACAAGGAGTCCAAATTTCCTCCCTACCCCCAATGAGCACTGTGGGCCACCTTTCACAGTTACATTTGTTGGCTCCACAGATTGCTGTTTTGCTTAAGCAGCACAGCTGGTGGCTTTTAAGCAGCATTTTGCCATAGCCATGTTTGACACCTTCCGCTGTGGAGGTTTATTGCATAGGAATGCTACAGAGCAAAAAAAACTTGGAGTCTGTAAAACTTTCTCACCTCGTCATACCTACCTGGCTCTTGTTAATTATAAATCCATAAACATGCACGCACATGCTCCATGCAGCAATGAACTAGAAACTAGGACAGCTTGTATCAGATCTGGCAAGAGGCTGGTGTTTTTTTTTTTCACCTTACGCAATGGGGCAACAGCAGCATTGGTCTATAATCTGGGGAGAAACATCACAACCCGTGATGCTGCTCCCCAGCTGCAGGAGCAAGGCTGTTGGGGAAGGTTTGAAGCTGTGCGTGGGCAACATGCACAGGAAAAAACAGGAAGGGAGTAACAAAGGATGGATGCAGGAGGTTGGGATCCTACTTCCAGCTCTGACTCTGCAGAGCCCATCAGCCTCTGGCAAGCCTGTTCACACTGGTGTCTCAGTTTCTCCTCTTGCAATGCCAGGATCTGCATTTTGCAGGGAAGGAGAAGCTGTTGAGCCATGGCTGGCACCGGTGACACTTACGGCAGGCAATGTCCAGCAGGTGACAGTGCACAGATGGCACCCAGAGGTTGGAGGACCCAGTGTCGAAGACCACGGTGAACTTCTGTGGGGGGGTCCCGATGCCGATCTCGCCATAATACTGGGCCTGCAAAGCAGGAGAAGGAAGCCATAAGCAGACACAGACGGCTAAAAGTAGGCATTAAAGATCAAAAAAAATCTCTTAGGATTGAAAAAGGGACCAGCTTCTTATCTAGACACTACCCTCCTCTTGTTTTTGGCAGTGACGGGCTTCCAGCCTTCGCCCTCTGGAATGGAGGCTTCCCTTCAGTGTTCACACCTCATTACAGTGGGTGCAAAAAAGATAAACTGGGGAGAAGTGGGATGGGTGCTTGCCAGGGAGGACTGTTGGGGCAGGGAGACAGGGCGGAAGGTCTGCATGCCAGCACACAGTTCACTATAGGGAAGAGAAAAAAAGCTGGAAGCCAAGCAAAACACCTGCATTATTGAAAAGCTGAAACTGGCTGGGAACCTGCTTTGCTGGCGGGTTTGCAGGGGAACTGTGGGTTGCAGCGAGCAGCAGCTCTGCCCACCGTGGGAGGAGGTACAGCTGCTGGGGCTTTCAGAGTAGGCTGGCAAGCCCCTGGGGTGGGGACAAATAAAATGCTCCGTTGTGAGCATCAGCAGACTTTGCAGGAGCTGCAGGGAGAAAAGGGCATCAGCAGCACTGCCAGAGAGGGATTTAGGCCTGCAGGGTGAGAGTTTGGGAGAAGTCCCTGTAGTGCAGGTATCCGATGGATACCCCTCTGCTCTGCAAGTGCATTTCTACTGGGACTGCAAGAAACCTGGGTGGCTGAGATGTTTTCAGGGCATCCCTCTATGAGGGGGATGAATGGGGAATGCTTGGCAGAGCCCAGATGGACCCATTTTTTTCCCCAGCCCTCCCAGAAGGGCAGAGAGCCATGACATGCCTGGCAAGCAGCTGGATCAGGGCCCCGGAGAGAAGGCTGCTTCCAAGGGAAGTCTGCCTGTGGCCTTTACAAACCCACCCTGTACTTAAGGGGGGGGTGGGGTGGGAACAGGATTATCAAAGCTGCTCACCTCCTGCACACTTAGTTTGCAGGGGCTGCTCACTGAGTAATTAATAATCCATTGCAATTAGCCATAATAGGGAGGCACCACTTGCTTCCAGTGATTCTGTAATTATTGCTGGGGCTTGAAAATTAGACCCCAGTACAGGGGGCCCTGTACATCACATACACAGTCCCACAAGGGGTCCCAGGGACTGGTGGGCACCATACAGGGCGGTCTAGGGGACATTGTGCCTTTCATCCCAACACAGCAAGAGTGTTTTCAGCCAGGCTAGGAGATACCAGCAGTCCCTTATCTCCCACCACAGGCTGGGCTGCTCCCCCTGCGACAACGGAGCAGAATCCTTCCCCAAGCGGTGGCCTGAGCTGCGGTTGCAAGAGACAATGCTGTGGTGCAACTGCTAGCGCCTTGGCTTTCAACACCACCAACTAAAACACGGGCAGCCCGTCCCATCACTGTCCCAGTAGGACAGTGCTGGCTGGGTGACAAGAGCCCCTGGAGAAAGGGAGCAGGGGGGAATATCCTGAATTAATGCTCAAATATCCAGCACCAGCTTTATTCTGCCAGCCAGTGCTTGAATCCCACCTCCCGAGAGCCACGAGGACACCCGGTGGGGAACCCAGAAATAGGAAACTCCACACGTGCCCAGCAGCTGGGCAAGGGCAAACCTCACATTCTTTATCTGGCTTCTCCTTTTATTGCTGCTTCCACCACAAGGGTCCCTTTGCTCCCTAAGCTGTCCAGAAGAAGGTGGAGGTGCAGGGTGGCTTTTCCCAAGGCCGTGCAGAAGATGAAGGATAGCGAGAGGAAGGGTCCTGTATCCCAGTACCATAGCAAGCTGGTGTCCAGCCAGAGCCCTCTCCTCCTGCCCTACGCTCGCTCTTTTATGCTGCAGCACCCCAAGGAGTGAAGCATGAAATTTATGCCCCTGTCTTGCAGAAAGTAGAGACCAAACATGCCAGATGATGCTAGGAAGGACTGCAAGTGAGTGGACCCCTGTTTGTGATCATTAATTAGTGACACAGGGGAAAAGAAACAGGTCACAGAAGTTGCAAGGCTCCTGCTTGGGTGGCAGTGGATTGCTTATTGTTATTATTATAATTATTAGTACCAGTATTTTTAGTTTAGCGATGATGGGAAGCAACTTTCGGCAACCACCCACCAAGCCATTGGGAGTGCATGAATCATGAATCTCTCCTACAGGATCAACATCTCTCCCCCCTTCACCTTCCTGCCTGCGGTGGGACAGCAAGGCTGGCAGAGCCCCCACCCCCAGAAGCGACAGCCGCCCAGCCAGCATCGCGCTGGGGTCTGCCACCGTGGGGGAGTTACTCACGTCCATGTAGTTCTTCAGGATCTCCGGGGTGGGCTCGGCCAGGTCGGCGAAGCCCAGCTTGAACTTGAGGAGCTGAGTGAGGGCATTCATGTCCGGAATCTCGCTGCCCACCTCGCTCAGCACCCGCCGCATGGAGGGGAACTTGGTCAGGGGGATCCTGCGAGGGGAGGACGAACACCCACCTGTTAATGGGGGTGGGGGGGTCCCCCTGGGGAGGGGGGCAGCGCAGCTCCGCCGAAACCGGGGGCCCCGCCAGGGCAGGCTGCGAGAGGCTTGGGCTCCCCGTGCCAAACCCCTCTTGGCACTGCTCCCAAAGCCGGAGGATTGAGGGGGGGGTGTGCAGGTGGCCTCCAAAGGTCACCGGGAATAGGGGAAGCCGTAGCGAGACCCCCTCACGGGCAGGGCATCAGCCCCGAACCCCCATGTGGGGGGGTCTCAGCCCTTCTCCCCTCTGCTGTCGCGGGGTGGGGAGAACCGGGGGTGCACGTCCCACGCGTGTCCCCCCGCCCGGGGGGCTCAGCCCGGCCCCCCCGGCTCACCTGATGAGGGTCGCGCACGGCCCCGCCAGGGCGAGGAGCAGCAGGAGTAGGCGGCCGCGGGCCCTCATGGCGGCGGTAGCGGCGCTGGGGGTGCCGGGGGGGTCCCGCCCCGCTTTTGTAGGAGCGGCCGCGGCTCTCGGGCGCTCCGGCGTCAGCTGACGGCCTGCGGCGGCGCGCGGCC
>Ga0065711_1006704_pt1 | contig 21212 bp, 13 predicted proteins | sample Hoacrofraction12_FD_59098 | JGI IMG/M metagenome (GOLD analysis project Ga0065711, IMG submission 59098) | Hoatzin crop microbial communities from Cojedes, Venezuela - Epithelial fraction 12 v2 (version 2) | ecosystem: Host-associated > Birds > Digestive system > Esophagus > Crop | place...
GTGGCGGGCGCTTGGCCGGAGCGGGAGGTGCCAGCCCCGCAGCGGCCTTTCGGTGAGAGCTCTGCGGAAAACCGGGCTGCGCTGGGCAGAGCCCCGGGCCCGCTCGCTGCCTGCCCGCACGCCGCTGCGCCGTGCCCTGCGCTGCCTCGGTGGCAGATTCCCTGGGGTGCCTCCAGCCGTTGTGGCTTTGGCCTCACGGCTGTTTCCCAGGGCTTGGCTTTGTGATCTGAAGGGCTTTTAATGCCGTGTGGGTGTTGTCCAAGGGTTTCAGCCACCGAAGCTGAAAGGAGACTTTCCCGTTCCTCCCACCGCCATAGGCCATCGGCGAAGGTTGAATTTTGTGACTGGAAAGCGCGTCTCGCTTGGGCCCTGCGTTTAGGGTGGGAGAGGGCGGTCAGGTAGCAAGGGAGAACAGTGGCTGGTGGGTTTCGTGGTGGGACCTGGGAGCAGGATGACCTGATGGCTGAAGGTTGTGCTGCCCCGTTCTGACTGTCGTTGCCATGCCGAGGTCACAGAATCACAGAATGGTAGGGGTTGGAAGGGACCTTTGGGGATCACCTAGTCCAACCCCCCTGCTGAAGCAGGGTCACCTACAGCAGGCTGCACACGACCTTGTCCAGGCGGGTCTTGAATATCTCCTGAGAAGGAGACTCCACGATCTCCCTGGGCAGCCTGTTCTAGTGCTCTGTCACCCTCAGAGGGAAGAAGTTCTTCCTCATGTTCAGATGGAACTTCCTGTGCTTTCGTTTGTGCCCGTTGCCCCTTGTCCTGTCGCTAGGTCGTAGGATCACAGTGTAGCTTGGGCTGAAGGGATCTCAGCATCCTCCAGTCCAGCAGGGACAGCTCAGATCAGGTCAGGTTGCTTGCGGCTTTTACCCGGTCTGGTCTTGAAAACCTACGAAGATGGAGACTGCAAAACCTCTCTGAGCAGCCCATCACCATCTCCTGGATATTTTCCACACAGGCACTGGGGTTGCTTTCTGGTCCCCTGAAGCAGTGTCTGCTCCAGGCTCCCCTGGCCGCTCCTCACAGGCAGGCGCTCCAGCCCCGCCGTCCCGGTGGTGCTTCCCTGAACCCTCTCCAGCTCGTCAGTGTCTTTCCTGCACTGGAGGACTAAAACCTGGATGCAGTGTTCAAGAAGTGCTCTAATGAGTGCCGAGTAGAGGGGTATCCTTCCCTGGATCTCCTGGCTCTGCCTCTGTTCTTACAACCCAGGGTGCTGGTGGCCTCTTTGCTGCCAGCATCTCTGTACTCCCATGCTTGATTTTTCCCCAGAGGACCCTGAGGCCTTTCCCATAGAGCTGCTCTGCAGACAGGCATTGCCCAGTTTGCACTCGGGTTTCTTAATTTTTGAGTCCTTCATGACTCCTCGTCCTCATTTCACCCTCCTTCATCAAATTGTTCTGTTCTCTGCTCTTTGTATCGGCTTCGTTGTGCAGTTTAGCCGTGCTCTGCCTACAGGCCTCTTTCCCCCTTACCTTACTGACCCAATATACTCTTCTTTCTCCCTCTGCATCCCCCTGGGCAACTTGCACCCCTCCAGAGGTCGGTCACTGTAAGGGACACAGGCCTATGGACACAAAAGAGAGCTTAACTCTGAAGAGCCAGTGGCTACAAGGAAACTCCTGTTCAGCCTCTCGGCAACATGCCCTGTGCAGATGGAACTGCTGGGAAATCGAGATGATAAATCTGTTTCTGTTGAGCATGCACAAGGCTGTGTCCCTCAAACCCTGAAAAGGCCTGGGCTTGAACAGATTTCCTGGGATATAAAAACACTTTCATAATTTCAAGTCTCTACTTCAACATCTAGAACTTGTAGAAAAAGACATTTTATTTTTAATGTATTCCAAACAAAATATATTTTTCTCTAGCCAGGTGTTGGGGACAGAGAAATGTTTTTCATCTGCAGTTATTAATAAAAACCCCTTCATCTTGAGTTGGTGTATGCTGTGAAACTGTTTGGTTGAAAGGGATAGGATTAGGACAAAATCGTAAGAAAGCAAGATAAGGTTCTTGTAGTGAGAGGTACCTGGTGACCTTCAGAATGTTTATTACCAGCTTCCCCTGCAAATCTAGTGATACATATGCACAAATAAATAACTTTCCTATGATTTGGACTGTAGATCCATTTTCAGCGGGTTTTTTTTTGATTTTTTTTTTATTAAAGCTGCTCTGCAGTCTGATTTTATGCATCATAACAATCCTTCTGAAGCTAATGGGACTATTTGTATGCATTGAAACATACTTATTTTCATCTCTGTGATTGTGATCTAGTAGCTAGAGCACCTTTGAATAGTTAACCTATGACTGTAGAGGTGTGGCACATTTTTGCTAAGTGGTTTTGTCTAAAAACGTTAGCTTTGGGGATAGAGTGAGGAGCACAATGAATTACAAGGGTACTCTCATCAGTTTTTATAATCCATTTTATTTGAAAGGAGCAACAACAAAAAATGAGTAGAAGGTCAGTCATCGCAGATTCAGTTACCTAGCAATGTGAAGCCTTACTGAGTTGTGGCTGACTGAATTGTTTTATGCAAGATTTAGAAGACTTGGAAAGGTGCTGGTATTAATATATGTACAGCAACGCGATATTTGGATTCTCTCAGCTCCAGCTCGGACGTTAACTAAGTGTTGTATTTCTAGAGATGCCTAAGATCTGACTCCCCAAGAAGACATGCTTAATAGAGTTTACTTATAGATAGGGTTGCTCACGTGAATAAGCGCCTTAAAGAACATGCAGACGTTTATTTGTCTTTTAATAATGCACATGAGATATGGCAATAATGGCATTTGACAGTGAAAGTTGCTTTGATTTTTTTTTTCTGTTCCAACTAGAAAAATGTTTGAAAAACTCTCTAAGAGACTGACAGTGTAGCTGTTTGTACACGGTAAAAAATCCCCAGTTCTATGTGGAAAGACTGAGTAAGTTTCGAATGAACACGTCACAGCGAATTAACTCAGCTGCCCCCACAGTGGTGCTGAAACAGCTGTTCTGCTTTCTGAGTCTAAGCCGTCCCACCCAGGGCTAGGTTTGGGTGGCACAGCACTGGGTTCTGCAGCTCTCTGTGGTTTCCAAAGGTCAGTATCTAGGGTGGACTTTCCCCTCGCATCCTGTTCCCGTGGAAGACGGATGACCATGAGCCAACGACTTGTAAAGAGCTGCGGTGGCATTTAGCTGGCAGCTTGTAAGGAGCGCTTGTGCGTCTGCAGTGTCAGGCCAGGATCGACCCATGAGACAGAAGGAGCAGTGAGGTAAAACACTAGATGGTAAAGTTTGATGAGCTACAGTACGGTTATGTCAGGGAGAGCAAGCTTTACTCAGTGTTAGGGACTGCTTTTGTATCTATAAAGTGGCCTGGGGATCCTGGGTGAGTGAGTAAACACGTTTCAGCTGTGCTAGTTAGAGAGTTTTCTTCAAAGATCACTCTTGAAATGAATTTGTAGGTAGAGTTGTGGTGGGTTTTTTTGTTTTGTTTTAAATTTGAAATTGCATACGGACCTTCTGACCTTTGGAATTCAAAGTAACAGCCAACAACGTTCTAACGTAATCTTTCCTTTTGTGAATGGAAAGCTGCATAGAGCCGTGCATGACTTTAGCAGAACACATGACTTTAGGAAAAAGGTGATGTCGAACTTCAGATATTTACTTTTCATTAACAGCGATTAGGCATTTTGTTCATGCAGTCTGTGTGATTATGTGCCATAGTTTCTGAATGAGCATGTATGTCTTTGTATTCCTGTGAAATGTTATCTGCAAAAGCATATTACAGTCAAGTCTGAACAACAGCCCAAAAAGATATCTAGAGGCTTACTGTTAGATCTGCTGAAAGTAAATTTGTATTGCCTGTGCGAAAGTGTGGAGGTGATTGTACTGTAAAGAAACTGCTGTAGGAGATGTCAGTGGTATTTCAACCTCAGTATAAAATGAGAGAAAGAGAGAAGGCAGTGAGCAGATGTTTCCTGCCAGCATGACTCTAGCAAGGTTTGATGTTACCACTTTCTGGTTGCTTGTAACCACCTCTCTGCTGGTGGTTATCCTCCACAGAGGTCTGCAGACGCAGTGGATTCCACGCGTTGCACTTTTACTGAAGCATATGAGAATGATCATATTTCTTGTCTTTATGTTTGCAGGGATAACTCTGAAAACATAAACTCTGTCTAAATCAGTGCAGCAAGGTCTGCTGAAGCAATAGCTCCATGAGGTATGAACTCCCTCCTTTGTCTCAAATAAGGCCCTGTCAATACCTGGTCTGATTTAAGGCTACGTTGAAGGAATTCTTTCCCCACGAGCAAGAGGGGTGCTGAAGGGAGTTTGGTCTGTAGTCGGTTGGCTGAGGAGGGCTCGCTAGCACCACATTGCTGCCAGATGTATGAGCTTTGCTGATTGAGCTGTTTTGTGATGAGTCATGGAAGTTAGAGTTTGAAGGGGAACATTTTCACCGGTTTTGGTGTTTAGTGAAATATGAGTAGCTGTCATTCTCCTTGTAGGCTTTGAAAGCACTTCTTGCATTTGATTTCTGTGTGTGAAGAAGGATTGCTCAAGAGTTGCTACCATTACAGACAAGAACATTGCTGGCTGTGTGTTGATAATGAGCTGNGTTTTGCATCTGAGAAACTTAACACCATGCCTAGAACCAATTAGCAACTCCAGATGGGCTCATTATCATTAGTTTTAATATGTGAGTGATAATTTATAACACTTATTTGCAACTGAAGTCCATTCTGAGACAGTTTTCTCGTCTGCTGTATATTGTGAAGATAAAAAGCAGTTTGCCTGCATATACATTTGCAAAGTGAGAAGAAAATTTCATTAGAGTCCGAGGATTTAGGGCAGAAAATAATGACAATAACGTTCATTCAAAAAGGCTTTAGAACTTGTCATTCAGGCAGTGCACTTGTGAAGAGTAACCGTTACCTTTGAAGGACTCAGGAACTGTTTGTAGCAATCTTTGGCATGCACGTTTCTGCTCCTGCATTCAGCAGAAACCGCTCCTACTTCTCTTGCACACACACACACACAGACACACCCACACCCATCCACCCCCCACCCCCATGTCCAGGCTCTGACCATTCAATAAAAGTGTATGTGTTTGGTTTTTAAGTATATTTTCCATTTGAGAATATAAAATACAATTGACACTCACCTGTTTCTTGTATTGTAATTAATGTTATATTGCTGTTTAAAAGCCTCACAGGAATTTGGGGTGCCATGGTTCTAGCTGCTATACAGCTAGAGAAGGTGATGATTGCCACGTTGAAGATCCAGGGACCAACTATTTAGATGTTCCTAAGGCAGGACTACTCTACTTTTATTAATGCCTGGCGGATAATTTTACTGAGCTCTTGGAAGTGCAGTTAAGTGCTGAGACTCCTAGCTGAGAGATTGGGCAAAGAGCGACAAAGTCTAAGGATGAGATGAAAAACTGCTGTTGAGAGATGAGGCAAGATCTGACAGCTGGTGAGGAGTAAAGCTAGGCTCAGAACACGACTCTCTTGGGTCTGTCCCATCAAGCACTGCCTTTTCTGAAGAGAGACGGTAATGTTATGTTGACTAACAGTCTGTTTGCTAGATGGTCTTGAGCTGTGCACATAGTTCGTTAACTATGGGCTGTTTACAACAGAGATGCAATTACAGAACCTGAATTTTGAGGGTGTCCTGACGATGTCACATTACACAGTTCCTATCTGTTACGTGATTGTACTTCTGCTATGACTTCAGTTATAGGTTAACACCTGTCTTGAACATATTTGTTACCTATTTCTGATGTTTTATTGTCTCCCTTCCTTTGCTAATTCTTTTATAGCTCATGTACAAAGGCAAGAACTGCATTTGGAAAGGTCATAACACCTCTTGAATGTCTCAGCAGAATCAATAGTCTACAGCTTCTTTTTCATGAATCTTTTCCTGATTACCTGCTATACTGTTACTGGTTTTTCAGTGCTGAGGGTATCAGGTAGTGTAAAAAGAGACCTGATCCGTATACCAAAGGGTTTACGTTACCTGAAAGCTTAGTTGAGGAAAAAAACAGCAAACACATGTTAGAAATGCATCGGAAACCTTCCAGTGGTCACTCTGATAAGGTGTTATACACAAGGTGTAGTAAAACAGGACATGAAAAAAGTGGTCTTGTTATTTGTCCATGGGAAGCCCATTCCACCATGAAGAGAAGGGTGACAGGGAGGTAGTGAAGTGCTTGGTTTGTAGAGGTGTTTGGGATAACCCAGGGAAGTGACAATACAGAAAAGACACTGTCACAGTAATTACCCCCATCTTCATTTTTAACTAAAAAACATCTGGCTCTTGTTATAGCCCCGGTAACTAGAAGCTAATTGAAAAAAAAAAATCAGCGAAGGGCAACAACGAAAAATCAGTGGAACTTTTCAAGTATTTGTTTTTCCTTTTCCTGCCATCTGTAGTTTCTTTTGCCAGACAATGTTCTCACTCAGTAATTTTCCAGTGATTTCAAGGTAGCTCTTTTCCTTGCTTCTCTCTTGCCTCACTGCTCCATGAATTCTTTTCTAAACCCTAATACATTTGATGAAGAGAAAGTGTTAGCAGTTCTCTAGTCCATAGTCCCTTCAGGGTGATGTTCTAGTAATTTTGTTAGCTCTGTACAAATGGTCCCACTTTACAGATCTGGCCTTTTCTGTAGTCTTCTGGCCGTGGCTCCAGAATCATTAATATTAGGTCACCCTAATGGGTCAGGTGTGGGTATGTGATCATATTTCTGCTGAACTAGTTAGAAAGACATGACTTTATAGGTTTTCTTTCTTTGTTATGGGAAGACAGACAGCACCTGTTTAGTATAAAACAATATTTTAATCTGGATTTATTTACTGTGATCTAAAGAGACTACATGCCCATGCAAAGTGTTACACTCAAAATCTTGCTCACGGGCAAAAAGGCAGCACATCTTCATAACAGCAAAGAATTTATTGTTAGTGTGACTGAAGTTTTGCAAGTCTAATCATTGTTAGTCCAGATGCAATTATTACAGAAAGAATAATAATGCAGCGAAAACTGTCATACCTATAGCTGTTGGTTCCTACCCCTCTTCCTGGTGTTACACTCACTCCTCCCCTGCTCCTCTGGGTCCCAGGGTTGCTGGTTTTATTCTGGTGGTAGTGCGTGTTACAGCGAGTTGTCAGCATCTGGAGCCCTTTGCTGGGAGAAGTATGAGGTTCATGTTGATGGTTTCTTCTTTCCTTACTGTAGGATCCACCTGGGATCATTTTTGCATGTTTGGTAAAACGACTTTACACCTATCTCTTTCTTCATTCGTCTGCAATTCCACATTACATCTGATTTTTGCTGTGTATGGTTGCTTTTATGGGTATTAGATACTATTTCTTTGTTTTCTTTGTTACCCCTAAAACCAGTGTTACCTAGCTCCGGGTCTGTGTTTCTTTAACTGACCACTGGTGAGTTGTTTACAGCCGTGGTCTCCAGTGCCAAGCCTGTGGTTTGTGTCTTCTCGTCCTGTGCCTGCACTCCTCTATGCCGCATCCTGTGTCTCCTCCAGGCCTCTGTTGTCGTACCAGGCTGTTGTATTTCTCTATACAAAGTCATTGCATTAGGGGTAAATACCTCGTTCTGTGTAGAATAACTGCTTGTTACTGCTATCTGTGCAAAACTGTGGTTGTGCCACACACAAACAAAAATAAAACAAAGTAGATATAGACATCTGGCCTATTACAGAAATTACCATTGCAACTAAACCAAGTAAAACAAAGCCCCAGGCAGGCCAAGCAAAGTTCAGGCAAAGCAAGAGTAACAAACCTTGGTCCAGAGGCCTTGAAAGTTCGCTACAAAGCTTACGGCCTGTGAAGAGCAATGGCAGTACTGAATGATAAGGCTAAAGGTTAACCCAGCCATCTTTTTCTGAACAAAATTTAACTGGTGCAGTGGGTATGTATCTGATCATTGCTTACTGTTTTGTGAGCAAAGTGTTTGATTCCTCCCCCAAATCAGTAATATCGGAGTTACTGAGCTCCTGAACCACAGCCTCACTCATACCTTGTGCTTTTAGTAAAAATAAAGCATTCATGCTATTATTATTGCTGTGTTAATAAATCCTGTTATTGATTTCAGTTGGTATCACTGCTATAAGACGGTGGTCTTCTCGAAGAGAAAGATTGCCCAGCCTCAGCAACTGTTTCAGCTAAATCTGCCCACGAAAGAGCTGGAGCCTGTGAACAGGTTCGTTATGTGTGGGAGATTATAGAGGCCGTCTGGCTGCTGTGGAGAGCAGATACGGCAGGTAGGGGCAGGTCACTGAAGCCTGTAGTACCAGAGATGACGTGCTGAAGGCTGACTGTCAAAATCAGTCACAAGAGCAGAGGTTGGTTTAACCAGTAGATGGAATACCTTTAACAAATCAAAATTGACCAGCATCTCATTTGTAAATAGAACACCTCTAATAAAGAAATGAAAAATGTGGGATCTTCTGCTTGCATTTTACCCATGTTGACATTTGGAGTAGGCCGTTCTTGAAAAATTCAGGTGGACTCCAGTCCAAGAATGGACATCCTACTTCTACACTGAAAATGAGCCCCCACACCTCATGAGAGAGTGCTTCCCAAGACTTTTTCCTCAAGAAGCATGCTGCCAGAATGGTCATTAAACGCCGGGGTGTGAGAAGAAGAACGTGGTGGCACTGTTCGTGCGTGTGCTCAGGGCTTGCGCCAGCAGAGCAGTTCCGGCCCTTCACTTGTTACCATCTGCTGGGGTGCAGCTTCTGCTGGTCACTGCTGCCTCCAGCACCACGGAGGGATGTCTGTCGTCTTTTTTTGCTAAAACATATTCTGATTCTAGATTCCACTTTCTGTTTCCACCTTGTATAAAGCAAAATACGTACACCCTGGATGAGATTTGTCTCATCTCACTGGACTGATGCAGATCTCTGCTAGTCTCTGGGGTTTTTTTTGTAGACAATGGGGAAGAGTGAGTCATCTTAGTTTCTCCTCGGTGACTGTAAGGACATCCCACAGTGAGTAATTCAGATGTGACCACCTACACAGAACTCCCTCCCCATTGTTGTGGTAGGGGCAAAAAGTGCAAATGAGTTTGGATTGGTCTCCACTCCAGAAAAGGAAGGAGCTATTTCTTAACTCACGTCATTCCTCTTTTTTACGCTAACTAAATCTGGTTGCAGCTAAGGAGAGAGCAGAGATTTGTAATCTCATTTCCTAAGCCATCTTTCTTTGTGTATGTGTGTGTATCTGTCTAGTTTGTCAACTAGTAGTTTTTGCAACATTTGGACAACTTTAACCATGTTTGACAGAGGAGTGAACGTAGTAACTTCTGACAAGTTCTGCATTTAAACAAAGATGGAGATGGGAAGGGAGGCCATGTCAGTTTTTCCATTACAGAAAAAGCTTGTTCCTTTTTCAACACAAGGGAATACCTAGCGGATAAGGATGTCATGAATGTGTGCAGATTCTCTTGGACAAGGCTTCTCTCAAGTTGGAGAAATACATTATCTTCTCTCATTTTCGTGTTTCCTTCTTTCCCTGTGCTCTCTCTGGTGTATGCAACTGGCTGCGTTCAGCGAAAACAAAAAGCAAATACAAATTTCTCTGCCACAAGACACTCATCTTCTGGAAACCAGGGCAGGATCTAGTTCAGATTGCCGTACCTTCATGTGAAGTATCTATCTAAAATTTCCCTACCCTCAGCAGCATCAATATGCTTCACAAGAAATTCAGCTGAACAAAGATAAGTGCCCACTCTGGGAGAGCTAAATTGTTGTCTAGACTCCACTGCCTGGGTTTCCACTGGCCAAGTGGGAGCATAGACACCTGTGGTATCTACCATCAGGAGCTGAACCATCCAGGCTTCCTTGATCCTACTCTTTGAGTTACTTTGTTTTTCACATACACTGATTTCTGCTTGAGGAAGCAGAAGTGGCAAGAGGCAGTGGCTGTGGGTGGTCTTAAAAGATTAGCCGTCACTCTGGGTGCATGAAAACTGATGTACAGAAAATCTTCAGCTGAGCTTGCGAACTTTATGTGCCTCATTTTGTTGTAATTTGAAAGACCTGTGTTTTCAGCATGCACCCTGCAACTAGCCAGTGGGGTGAATGAGTGTGCCGAACTATTTAGTAAATCTGGAGTCAATGGCCGCTGAGCACTTTGGAAACTGGGCTTTGTGTTTAGACAATAAATGGGACTGAGTTTGTGGGAAAACCTGGTCCCAGGTATGGGTGTTGAATCTGGGGACTTTGACTGATGGACCACAGTCTTCAAAGATGCTGGGCTCTCTGGAAGTTGTGACAAGATACGGGTGCTCAATGTTTCTGAAAACATCCTGTGTTGTCTTACCTTGAATTTCTGGAAATAAAGCCTTCAAATTATTGAACACTTGACTTCAACCTTGAGACTCTGCTAGGGACCAGTTTCATGCAGGGCCTGGGCTGCCAGCAGAATATAGTTGTTCCAAGTCTTTTTTCTAGCTGGGTCTGGCAGAGCATGCAGTTGCGTAGTGTCTGTGAAAGCTTGTCAAGGTGTGACACCGTGTCAGTTTTGCTAGGTGATACAAGACTCTCCAGATTGGCGGTATTTATATATTCTTTCTTTCTTCTTCTGATTTTTCCTAGGATGGAACAAGTAATGTCATTGTTGAGTAAATCGCTGATATATTTAATTCCTGTGGGTGTTTGGTTTATTGGGGTGAGGGTGTTGTGTGGTGTGTGTTTGAAAGAAAATCAGAACATTTAATAATATGTGTTACGTTCTAACTAAGGTGTTTTTAAAATAGTGAAATAGGTAGGAATCTAAAGAAAAATTGAGACAGCACAGGAACTGTGGGAAGTATACACATATATGGTTAAACTGTACATAACTTGTTCTTAGTATGTGACTAGAAATTAAGGCACTGACAGAATACAGGCAGTAAAAGAGAAGTTATATCTGTCTTTTTAGCCAGTTCTCCTTTCTGACCTCAGGGGAGTACTTACTAATGTAGGTGTTCTTTCTATTTCTTTCCTTGATCAAGTTAATAGGTCTTTTCTAAAAAAAAACATAAATAAAATTTAAAAACAAACAAAATATTTGATATCCTGTGGTGGTTTCTATTTTTTCTGCTTCTTCTGGCTCTCGTACTCTGGAGCTGATATTACAACTTATCATGGGACTGTCTGAATTTGCATCAAAATCCTGAAATTTTTTTACTTGTATGTTTTTGTCTGGCTTAATATATTTTAAAGGAAGGGGGTGGAAGTTTATATGGTAAATATAAATATTGGTAAAATGCAAGAGTGGTTTTGAACTGTGTGTAGGATTTGCATCATGACTTTTATCTGCATTCAAAGTACCTGTGGAGACAGTTAGATGTTGCCAGCAATCTTTGTCCTGTGGGATGCCTGGTAAATCCAAGGTTGCACTGATGCAGGAGATAGCAGCACCACCCAGGTCTCTGACTTCTCTGCCACAAAATGTCCGGAGCCCTGGAATCAGCTTCTTCCACAGGCAGGGCTAAGAGACGTGGGTGGTCTTGTAGCACCAGGAAACACTTGGATTTGGATTCTGGAGTTGCCTTTTTGCTAGAGGTGGTGATGCTGCATGGAGAGCCCTATGGTGATGCTGCATTGGTTGTGGTCTGCCCAGGCTGCTGCCTGCGCTGTTTGGGGGAGAAAGCTGCAGGTTGGGACATGCTGATTCATCACAGCCTGAAAGATCACTTTCCAGACGTCCTGTCAATCAGTGGTCTCCCTAATGGGTTTCTCTCTGTCACTGTACTGCACTTCCTCAACTATCTGAAGCCTGAGGTGCTGGAACTTCTCTCACTCAGCCATGTTTTTTTGACCTAGAAATACTGTTTTCTTGGGCAGGCTGGATCTTACCCTAGAATCATGAGATGGTTTGGGTTGGAAGAGACCTTATAGATCATCTCGTTCCAACCCCCCTGCCATGGGCGGGGACACCTCCACTAGACCAGGTGGCTCAAAGCCCCGTCCAACCTGGCCTTGAACACTTCCAAGGGGGGGCGGCCCCGGCTTCTCTGGGCAACCTGTGCCAGGGCCTCACCACCCTCATAGGCAATAATTTCTTTCTTACATCTAATCTAAATCTGTCCTCTTTCAGCTTGAAGCCGTTACCCTTTGTCCTGTCACTCCATGCCCTTGTAGAGAGTCCCTCTCCAGCTTTCTTGCATGCCCCTTCAGGTACTGGAAGGCTGCTGTAAGGTCTCCCCAGAGCCTTCTCTTCTCCAGGCTGAACAGCCCCAACTCTCTCAGCCTTTCCTCACAGGAGAGCTGTTCCAGCCCTCTGATCATTTTTGTGGCCTCCTCTGGACCTGCTCCAACAGCTTAATGTCTGTCCTGTGATGGGGGCTTCAGAGCTGGATGTAGGATTCCAGATGGGGTGTGACCACAGCGGAGTAGAGGGGCAGAATCCCCTCCCTCGCCCTGCTGGCCACATTCCTTTTGATACAGTCCAGGATACAGTTGGCTTATGTACAGCATTTCATCTTCCAGTATCCCCAAGTCCTTCTCAGCAGGGCTGCTTTCCATCTCCCAGCCTGTATTGATAGCGAGGATTGTCCCAACCCATGTGCAGGACCTTGCACTTGGCCTGGTTGAACCTCATGAGGTTCACATGGGTCCACCTCTCAAGCCTGTCAAGGTCCCTCTGGATGGCATCCCTTCCCTCCAGCGTGTCGACTGCACCACACAGCTTGGAGTCGTCAGCAGACTTGCTGAGGGTGCGCTCAATCCCACTGTTCATGTCACCAACAAAGATGTTAAACAGCACTGGTCACAATACCTACCCCCGAGGAGCACCACTCGTCACTGGTCTCTACTTGGACATCGAGCTGTTGACCACAACTCTCTGAGTGTAATATCCAGCCAATTTCTCATCCACTGACTGGTTCAGCCATCAAATCTGTGTCTGTCCAGTTTAGAGACAAGGATGTCTTCTTCCCTTCTAGGTCAGTCCTGCCCTCCGCAGCATCTTATATTTGAAAACAAAGGCTCCATCCAACCCCAGATGATCCCAAACAGCATGGCAATAACCTAATGTGTGGGAAGGCACAGAGATGAGCGGGTGGGAGCACTGTTCTAGCAGGCAACCTTGTTTGTGTTGACAGTAAGCAGGGTTGTGTTTTGAACCCCTCTTCACCTTGTAGTCTTAATTTATTTTCAATGCTAAGGGTCTGTCCTTGTGATTAGAAACCCCAAAGCTTTGGAGTGCAGACCTAGACTTGCGCAGCCTCTCCAGGAATTCTTTCAAACTTTTCTCCCAAGCGCTGGGGCAGAGCCAGAATGACTGGGCTGCCTTTCCATCATGTCGCAGCTGGAGGAGGTGGGTTGCTTGCCGTGCCCAGCACTCGCTGCCTGAACTCCTGATGCTGCAAGCGAAGGCACTGGTGCTGGTGTTGGATTTTGCAAGCCAAACATTTCCATTAGGAGCTGGGATCAGACCAAAGTACTGGATTATCACCCTGCTTTCAGGAGGCAGTAACTAATTTTGGACTCTGTAGATACAGGCTGAAATTTAGTTGGTGAAAATGGAGGTAAAATTCCAGTTCCCTGCAGAAGTCTAACAACTGCTTGAAAAATTGTTTTTTCTCCTTCTGTTTCCTTCCTTGTAGCTGAGCACCATCCCATACCAGCCTGGAGCCTGTTAGAAACCAAACTCCCCTTTTGTTCCTGTGGTGAGCACAGGCCGTTAGCAGTTATCTCCCATGTGCTGATCAGAGGATATCGGTTCAGGCCTCTGATGGCTGTCGCTCTTCCTGTTTTTTACCTTCGGGACTGTTTGACTCATGAAAGCACGATCCTGTGGGCTGCTCGCTGTTATTAATGACGTGCTGCGTATTGGTTTGTCTTTGGGTGTTGGCCTTCTATTCTCGGAGCCTTGCAGATATTTCAAACAATCAGCCCATTGTTTAGCAAGTGCTCTACGCACACTATAGGCCTTTTGTGAATTTCTGTTTAAAGAAATAATGAAAGAATGACTAATGGAGCACGAACGGTGCTTGTGACACTGTAGTCCATTGTGTAGCTATTGAGAGCAAAATCTGCGTTCCTAGAAAAGCTTGTTCATGGTGGAAATATAGGACATTCTCTTTACGGCTCATGGGAAAATACGTACTATATATTCAGCTCAGGATGCTGCTTAGAAGGATCAACTTTTAAAAAATGACATTTTCCTCCCTTGGAACATTGAAGTCGGACTGAGCCCCGGCTTCGCCTGGCAACAGAAGTCAATCTGTTTCATTGAGGCAAGTGGCTGGGGGGGCTGTTTGAGGTCTGTCACATGCATGCACAACGATTTGTATGCTGAAATGGCTTCTTTTTAAGATGTTGTTAAGCTCTGACATTGCTGGCGCTTTTGGATGGCGAGGGTACATTATTATATGTTATAACTGTCTGCCTCCTCTGAATGCCAGAGGAAGCCTGGCAGTCGGTGCTTTTCTTTCCTTCAAAAGCATATTTGTTTATGGCATTTTTTTTCCCCTCTGAGATTGTTACAGGTCAAGCAGAGGTTAAAGTGAGATCTTGAAATGTTTAGAGACATTGTGAGTTCCGTGTACTTCTGAAATATCGCAATGGTCTGTCCTGTGTGTGCCTGGGAAGAGGGTACTGCGTGTTTGGAGGGGTAAAGAAGCATCTCATGTATGCTATAGGCAGTTGCTTTTGGTACTTGCTGTCCAAGTAGAATAAGCCTGTTTTGACTTTCTGTTTTGCAGTGAAGGATTAAGATCGAGTCACTGCTCGCTGGAGATAGCGCTCCTTTGTCCGTCCGTGTGAGCTCTTCGGGAGAGGAGGTGCCTGGTATTATGGGCATGCGCAGTGCTGAGCACTGTGGGATTCCTCTCCTGGGAGGGATGGTGTTAAGATGCTGAATCTTCCAGCAGCAGAGCCTGTGCGGCCCTTGGCGGAGTGGACGCCAGCACGGAGTGCCCGGCTCCTGCTGCAAGGCCCTGCTTCGCTCAGACGCCAGCCGTGCCTGCGAGTGCGCGCCCAAAGGTGGGCATACGAGGGACTTCCAAGCACCCTTGTTAGGTGTACATATATGCATATGCAGATGAGGACTGCAGGGACCGCTTAGCCCAGAGCCGCAGAGAGCTGCTGTAAACGGGAGAGCCCGATGAGGGTGCAGCTGGATTTGGCAGGCCGGTTCAGCCGGTACTAGCTAGGACAAAGTCATGCTCCTGGGCAACAAGCACCGGTTTGTCTCTCTCTGCTCTGATGTGACCCACAAGGTTTTACAGTATTTCTTTTTCCTTCCCCGAAAGAAACAGGGATGTTGAAAGTAATGAGGAGGGAGGGTTGGTGCTTGACTTTGGGCAGTGAGCGGGGAGCGCTCCATACCTCTGCGCCATTGTACTTTTGAGAGCAGTGCCCGAGAGCTGCGTGTGCTCCCTTTTGTGGCTCTGCTGTAGGTTTGAACCAGCTGGATCCTGCTCTCTTGGCATCTGAAGCTTCCAAATTAAATTGTATTTGGCACTAGTCAGCATTAATTTGCAGTTTTCACCTTGATTCATTTTAGGAATGTACATAATGAGAAACTTAAAAAAACAGGAAGGGAGGAAATGGAAATTTGCCCTCTGCAGTGTTTTTCTCATTTATGACCTCTGCGGCTGAAACCGTATCACCCAGTGGTGCATTTTATCACCTGTTTTCCATGTCAGTTCAGTGACTATTGAAACAAAATGTTCAGTTTGATACGGAAGAAATGGTGTAAGCAGCTCATGCCGATTAGTGGCTGAGTAATTGGTACACCTCTGCAAGCAATGAAGCAGCTACTTGTACTGGCAGGGAAGGAGTACTCGTAAAGAAGGTGCTGGAGAGCTGATTTTATCATCACTGACTGTATTTTGGTTGTGTTATTTGTGGAGTGAGCCAGGTCAGTATTTTAAGACATTGGTACAAAAAAATAGGTGTCCTTGGTCCCTATGTATATGCTGTAAATAAAAATGGCATGTTTTCCTCCTGTCCCATCAGTTTTTCACGAGAGTTCTGGTTGTTAGACACAGGTTCCCAGTCATGGATTTTTTTTTTTTTTTAATGATTTTTTTTCCCCTTGGTTGTCTTTCTGAGCAAGACAAAGGTCTCTTCCTCAGTTTTCAAAGTCTGAGCAAGTGTCTTCAGAAATTAACTGTAGTTTCTCACGGAGTTGCTACCCAGAGAATCACAGAATGGTTTGCGTTGGGAGGGACGTTACAGGCCATCTCGTTACAACCCCCCTGCCATGAGCAGGGACACCTTCCACCAGACCAGGTTGCTCAAAGCCCCGTCCAACCTGGCCTTGAACACTGCCAGGGAGGAGGAAGCCACAGCTTCTCTGGGCAACCTGGGCCAGTGCCTCACCACCCTCTTCATAGCCAGTCCCTTTCGGCATAGGTTTGTTTCTTATTTTTAGGAAGGCGTATATCTGTATCCTTTTTATGGTCTTGCTGAAAAGAAAGAGGCACATCTTTAAGATGCTTGCTTGTAAGTGACTGGTCTCAGCAATTACAAGCTGGGATGGTTTAGCCGGACCATCCCTTAAGGTAATGTCATGACCTTTGTCTCAAGTTTTGCCAGAAGTTGTTGTGAAGTTTTATGTGATACATTAAATTGGTTGTTGTGATTTTCTTCTTGGGTCACATGGCCTAAGAGAAGAGGTTGTATGGTGTGGTTGTCCTTAGGCTGACGTTCACAGAAAGCTCTTTGTAGACATCTCCTAGGTGTTTTCCTTCCTGTGGAGAGTGGGGACAGGGAAGGAGAATATCCTCTCTTTGGAGTACAAAGCAAGTTGTATTAAATTTCCTGCAACAGGGGTAAGGGTACGGGGAGGAGAACTCAGTCCTGCATCATTTGTGCATTTGTCTGCGTAAGCTTAAAGCTGCGGGGTTTCACAGTTTGGTTTGGGTGCTTTGTCTTCTGCTTGCTTGTCTTGCTTGTCTTCTGCCTGGCCTGAGGTCACTGTGTCATGCCTGGACCCTCACGCTGTCAGATTGCCATCTTCAGAAGCTGTACTTGTGCTTTCCCCTTCCAGGGAAAACTGTTGCTTGTCTGCTCCAGGAAAGCAAGAACTTCATATTCAAACTCTCTTTCTGTAACAGTTGGCAAAACAAGTGGCAACTACAAGTTTTTATTTCCTTTCCTTGGCTTTCTTCTGTACTGTGGTTTTTAGATTGCAGGAGTCTGAGGGTAGAGCTTGCCTCAGGTGGCTTTGGCAGGTGTGATTTAATGGCACTTTTTGAAGTGGCTTAAATCTTTGTCACTGCTTTCCCCCCAGATATTTCCCCTGCACCTTCACAGTTTAACAGGAAAAGTTTGTGTGTCTCGGACACTTCTGCTTGCAGCTTCTTTACATCTTTGTTGACAGCTGAAGCTAAGTGGGCTGGCAGACCGTCAGTTCTGCTACGGATGCAGTAATACCTTTCAATTGCCTGAACACAAATCACCGGAGGGCATCTGTCTGAGTCTGAATTATGCTTGAAAACCATCTGGCATGTTGTGGGATAGTCCTAATAATAACAATGAACACCTTATCAGGAGCTGAGTCACTGTGCTTGATTTCCATTGAAATTCTCTTATTAGTTGCATATACGTATTCTGTATAGCCAAAGGGTTAATACTGCGTGCAGATACTGTACAAACCATTGTGCCAACAGCTCTCATTTGGGCTTATTTATCATTCAAAATCTGGCCATAAGAAACATATTTAAATAATAAAATTAATTGGTGAGATGAAAGACATAGATCAGTGGTAATTGCGTCCTAAACCTGTTTCCCACTTCTGCTTGGGGAGGGAGGCAGGAGAGGAGAGGTGCTTTCCCTGCAGGTGCTTTGGAACTATTGTAGGGGTCTCTTCTGGCACTTAGACATCCATCAGCAAGGACGGTGTGGAACTGCCTGGGCCTGAAGCATGAGAAGAGAAATGCTCCGGGAGGTCCTTGGTCTTCACAGGTTCCTCACAGGAACATCTGCACTTGCTTTCTTTCCTGTAGGAAGAGCTCAGATTATTTTGTGAACCAAAGTGTATGTTGTTTCCTAGAACCTTAATGAGATTCAGAGATAATACTGTTATTTTGCATGTTTATGAAGTTGTATTGAGCCAGACCTTCAGCTAGCTGTGATTGGCACAGCTCCAGTGATTTTTAACCCTTGCTGAAATCTGACCAAACCTACAAGTGTTCGCAGGTGTTTGTGACGTGCCCCCAAAACCAGCAGTTAGGTCTGACCGTTGTGGCCTTGCCATGACTTAGGTTTGCTCTGTGTTGTCTTACTGGTGGAACGCGGGTGTTGGGAGTACGTCCCTGTGAGAACATAGCATCCTCGGTGGGGTCCTCAGCATTTTAGACTGACATCAGAAGTAGCCCGTCACGCTGCCAGTAGTAGTATTGTATGAGACAGCTTTGTCTAGGCAAAAGCTGGGATAATGTGCAGAAGCCGTGACAGAAGCAGGAGTAAATGCCCAAGATGACGCCGAGGGGCTGGTGGCAAAGCGTGGAGGGAGCTCTGGTCTCCTCACTCTGAGTTTGTGTGTTGGCCACAGGACGCTCTCCCCCTCTCCCCCACCCAAAGCCATATGAAACTGCATGGTCTGAGGATCTTTCCTTTGCTTTGGCAGCAGAGGAGAGCTCGAGACTGACTAAACCACTGAAGCTAATAAACTCATGTGCACGCAGGGATGTCAGGTTAATCAGTTTGCGAAGCAGCGGAGCTGGAGCCACGCAACTGCCTGGCGATGAGAGGAGGGAGCCGCAAGCCAGCCACGTTTCAGTTGTCTGCTCTTCTGTTCCGTCTCAGCTCCCTATAAATGATGGATGGGGAGAACAGAGGCAGCAAGCCAAACATGTGCAACCTGAGCATACTGCGCAGAGCCACAGAATCCAGGCGGTATTGTTTGCTCTGCGTGCAGGCGGCCGTTCCCAAAAGCGCGCGCTGCTGTTGCTGGAGGGAGGCTTCGCCGGAGCTTTCTGCGGGAGCCGGCGGACGCTGGTGCAGGGAGCTTTTGAAAATCCACTTCTAAAATGCAAATGCTTTCCTTCATTAAAACCGACTTGAACCCGAGCATGCTCAACAAACACAGAACACTTTCACAGCTCAGACGTGCTGTGGACTATGGTTCTCCTCTTCTTCCGCTCACTCCTCCCCACATAAAGCAGTTTGCCTCGCAGCCTGCCGAAGTGAGATTAATTAACAATTGCATAAAAATTCTTGGTCAACAATGATTAGATAATCACTGCTTGTGTAGTAAGTAGATACTGAGAATGTACGAGGGCAGACAAGTTGTGTAAGCGGAAAAACTGGTGAAATGTTGATCCTTTTGTTAGTGCTCTCTCTCCCTGGGAGCTGTTAAGAGCAGGTTAGACAGATAGGTCTTGGGATTTGCTTGGGGGCAGCTTGTCCTAGCTTGGGGACAGAAAGACTGGCACACTCTAGTAAACCTTTTCAGCTGCCTGCTCTGTGACTAAATGATGTGAAATTCTCCATGGAAATGCTTCTGTTAATAGGTTACTGTGCTCGGTGAGTAAGCTGTCCTGCGTGGTGCACATGGGCCAGGTTAGCTGCTGGTGTGCCTCTTGCTTGTTTATTTACACCTGTACTAAGTGGCTAGTAAACTCAGCAGAGTTAACTGACCTGTAAAATGGGTTTAAATACAAACAATTCTGGGCCCTGAAAGGGATGGAGCTAGGAGGCATGGCTCCTGAAGGCTGACTCCCAGCCTCTGGCTCCCCGGGCTGGAGCCAGCGCAGGAGAAGGCATGGTGGGGACCCAGGGACAGGAGTCAAGTTGTCACCCAGTGATGAAGGCATCTACAGTATCTACTTACTCTTTGCTGATAACTTTGAAGTACCATCTTCTTATGGGTTGCTGTACAGTAAACTGGTGCTGCTTTGTGAAATTGCGATTTTTGTTCTTTTTTTACAAGCTTTTAAAAATCATATTAATGAAACAGTTGCAAACATGCAGGTGAACACTTGAAAGATGAAGGCTGACCATGCAGAAATCAGGCTGCATGGAGTTTCAAGGGAACGCATCCCTTGAATGTCTGAGCTCGTTTAAGTAACGTAAAAATGCGGTTTAGTGCTAAGCCTAATTTGGCATGCCTGCAGGCTGCTGTGTGCAGAAGTGCTCTCAGCCTTCCTCGTCATCTCCAGATACAGATTCCCTCCCTCTCTGTGTGCTGCATATGATGATTTATTCAGCCATGTAATGAACCCAGTCAGCCCTGTTACCCAACAGAAGACTTTCTTCATGTTTATGAATAGTGTACTGCCCCGGCAGATCAGCAAATTGAACCGTGCATTCCGTGATGCTTGTCCAACGCAGTGAAGATGTGCAGCCTGGGCTGAGAGGAGGAGGAAGAAAGGGGAAGCGTGAGCAGCCCGCTCAGCGGCAGCATGCACTTTGTATCAATTTTGTTGTAATGTGAAGCTGTACGCAAATTCAGTGTATGTGTGAGGCCCTTTGATCCATAAGAACAGGAGGCTTTGCTAATTCAGTTCTTGTTATTTTAGTGTACGAGCATATGGTTATTTTCTGCCTGGGACGGAGACTCTGGGGCTGCTGCAGTGTGAGCAGCTTTGCGTGCACAAGTGCCCCTGTCCGTCCAAAATGACGTGAATTTACCCAGCAACACCGCAAGAGCTGAGCAGGTTGGAAAGCTGAGTGATTAGCTGTTGAACTGTGTACAACAAATGCATTCAGTGGAATTGTGCTGTTCGGTTGGCACACCACTGTAATTTATTTTAAATAACTTTTACTATTCCCAAAGGTTCCATTTCTAAGTTTCTACTTCTTAGGATGAAAGAGTTGCCAGTACTCTAATTCTTGGAGACAAAGGAGTAACACCCAGCAAGAGCTCAATTTTGCTGTAGTCCTTCATGTTTTTAACACTGCCTGTGCAATACTTTGCCAAACTCTGAAGAACAGAAATAACAATGGAACGTTTTGGCCTTTCGGTGACGGTTTACCAGCAGCAAAACAATTTTCAGGCAATTAACAGATCTGCAGGGCCTCTGGAAGCTCACAGAATCACAGAATGGTTTGGAAGGGACCTCTGTGGATCTTTTAGTCAAACCCCCCTGCCGAAGCAGGGTCACCTACAGCAGGCTGCACAGGGCCTCGTCCAGGGGGGGTCTTGAATATCTCCAGAGAAGGAGACTGCACAACCTCCCTGGGCAGCCTGTTCCAGTGCTCCGTCACCCTCAGAGGGAAGAAGTTCTTCCTCATGTTCAGACGGAACTTCCTGTGCCTCAGTTTGTG
>Ga0065711_1006541_pt1 | contig 21208 bp, 16 predicted proteins | sample Hoacrofraction12_FD_59098 | JGI IMG/M metagenome (GOLD analysis project Ga0065711, IMG submission 59098) | Hoatzin crop microbial communities from Cojedes, Venezuela - Epithelial fraction 12 v2 (version 2) | ecosystem: Host-associated > Birds > Digestive system > Esophagus > Crop | place...
CAGCCTCTCCTCGTAGCAGAGATGCTCCAGTCCCCTCATCATCCTTGTAGCCCTCCGCTGGACTCTCTCCAGTAGCTCCTCGTCTTTCTTGAACTGGGGAGCCCAGAACTGGACACAGCACTCCAGATGGGGCCTCACTACGGCAGAGTAGAAGGGGAGGACAACCTCCCTCGACCTGCTGGCCACACTCCTCTTAATGCACCCCGGGATACCACTGGCCTTCTTGGCAACCAGGGCACACTGCTGGCTCATGGTCAACCTGTCGCCCACGAGCACACCCAGGTCCCTCTCCACAGAGCTGCTCTCTATCAGGTCTGCCCCAAGCCTGTACTGATGCATGGGGTTGTTCCTCCCCAGGTGCAGTACCCTGCACTTGCCCTTGCTGAACTTCATCAGGTTCCTCTGCGCCCAACTCTCCAGCCTGTGCAGGTCTCGCTGAATGGCAGCACAGCCTTCTGGTGTATCTACCACTCCTCCCAGTTTTGTGTCGTCAGTAAACTTGCTGAGGGTACAATCTCTCCCTTCATCGAAGTGATTGATGGATAAGTTTAACAAGACTAGGCCGAGTACTACCCCTAGAGGACACCATTAGTTACCGACCTCCAACTAGACTCAGTGTCGCTGATGACAACCCTCTGAGTTCTGCCATTCAGCCAGTTCTCTATCCACCTCACTGTCCACTCACCTGGCCCACACTTCGTGAACTTCCCTATGAGGTTGTTATGGGAGACAGTGTTGAAAGCCTTGCTGAAGTCGAGGTAGACAACATCCACAGCTCTCCCCTCATCTACTTAGGTGTTCGTGCCATCATAGAAAGCTATCAGATTGGTCAAGCATGATTTCCCCTTGGTGAATCCGTGCTGACTCGTCCTGATAATCTGCTTTTCCTCCACTTGCTTGATGATGACCTCCAGGATAAGCTGCTCCATCACCTTTCCCGGGATGGAGGTGAGGCTGACCGGCCTGTAGTTCCCTGGGTCCTCCTTCTTGCCCTTTTTGAAGGTTGGAGTGACATTGGCTTTCCTCTAGTCCTCGGGCACCTCTCCTGTCCTCCAGGACCTTTCAAAGACGATGGAGAGTGGCTCAGCAATGACATCTGCCAGCTCCCTCAGCACTCGTGGGTGCATTCCATCGGGGCCCATGGATTTGTGGGTGTCCATTTTGCTTAAACAATCTCTCACATGATGCTACTCAACCAAGGGAAGGTCTTCCTTTCTCCAGGCTTCCTTTGTTACACCCAGGGCCTGGGACTCCTGAGGGCCAGCCATAGCAGTGAAGACTGAAGCAAAGCAGGCACTCAGTAACTCTACCTTCTCTACATCCTCCATCACCAGGACACCCACCTCATTCAGCAGCGGCCCCGCATTTTCGCTAGTCATCCATTTGCTGCTGGTGTACTGGAAGAAGCCCTTCTTGCTCTCTTTCATATCCCTTGCTAGATTGAATTCCAGATGGGCCTTAGCCTTCTTTGTTGCTTCCCTGCATGCTCTGGCAATGTTTCTGTATTCCTCCCAAGTGGCCTGTCCCTCTTTCCACATTCCGTAGACTTTTCTCTTCCGTCTGAGTTCCGCTAGAAGCTCCTTGCTCATCCATGCAGGTCTCCTGCCTCATTTGCTAGACTTTTTACTTGGCGGGATGCATCAATCCTGAGCATGGCGGAAGTGACGCTTAAATAGCAACCAGCTCTCTTGGACACCCACTACCTTCTAGACCCCTGACCCACGGGATTCCTCCAAATAGGTCCTTGAAGAGGCCAAAGTTAGCTCTCTTGAAGTCCAAGGCTGTGATCCTACTTATTGGCCTGCTTCCTCCACGCAGGATCCTGAACTCCACCATCTCATGGTCACTGCAGCCGAGGCTGCCCCCAGCCTTCACATCCTCAACCAGAGGGCAAGAAGGAGCAGCGATGGTTAGACATTTCTGAACAGACTTTAAGGCCTAAATGACAAATGAGCAATAAATTTGTTCAGGCTTATTATTAATGCCACAGAAGGATGTTGAGAAAAGTGCCAGAGACTGTTGAATAATTCCCGTTTTACTTTGGTATTGATTCTAACGGCTGTAGTTAACATTTGCTGTTAAAAAAAAAGCGCAAAAATTACATTTGTCTTTCAATCTCTTCCAGTAAATTTGAATTTTCAAAATACCATTAGGAAGAGATGAAGATGCCACAGCCAGGATTCGGGAGATGTAGTTTAAATGCCCAGCACTTCCACTAACCTTCTGTGTAATCACGATCAAGTAAGCTAGCTGCTTCCACTAACCTTCTGTGTAATCACAATCAAGTAAGCTATCTGGAAAGCATCTTTTCAGAAAAGGACCCCAGGTCCTTGTAGGCAAGAAGTTGAACGTGAGTCACCAGAATATCCTTGCAGCGAAGAAGCCCAACCGTGTAGCAGGCTATATTAACTAGAGCGTAGCCAGCAAGTTGATGCAAGTGACTCTCTCTGTTGTTTGGCACTTACGAGACTGCATCTGGAGAGCTACATGCCATTTTGAGTTCCTCAGGGCAAGAAAGACATTGAAATACTGGAGAAAATCCATCAGAGGACCAACAAGATGTGGAGGGACTGGACTGAACAGTACAAAGAGACACTGAAAGAATTGGGTTTGTTCAGCCTTGAGACAAGAAGCTGAAGGAAAGACCATACTGCAGTTTATAACTGTCTAATGGGAGTATGTAGACAAGGTGGAACCAGACTCCTCCTGAGGCAGTGGACACAAGTTGCAATCAAGAGGCAATGGACACAAGTTTCACTGAGGGAAATTAGGTTTTTTTCAAATAGATATTAGGAAGAAGGTTTTCATAGTCGAGGCGGTCAAACACTGGAAAGGGACCCAGACAGATACTTTGTTGTTGTGGTTTAGCCTGACTGGATGCCAGGTGCCCACCAAATCTGCTCTATCACTGCCCTCCTCAGCTGCACAGGGAGAAAAAAGACTATGAAAGGCTCATGGGTCAAGATAAGGACAGCGAGAGATCACTCACCAATTACTGTCACCAGCAAAACAGACTTGACTTGGGGAAATTAGTTTAGTTTATCACCAACCAAATTGGAGTAGGATAATGAGAAATAAAATCAAATCTTAAAAACACCTTCCCACCACCTCACCTTTCGTCCCAGGCTCAACTTCACTCCCGAGTTATCTCCCTCCTCCCCCCGAGCAGTGCAAGGGGACAGGGAATGGGGGTTGTGGTCTGTTCATCGCATGTTGTCTCTGCCGCTCCTTCCTCCTCACACTGTTCCTCTGCTCCAGCGTGGGGTCCCTCCCATGGAGACAGTTCTCCACAAACTTCTCCAACATGAGTCCTTCCCACGGGCTGCAGCTCTCCACAAACTGCTCCACAGTGGGTCCCTGCCATGGGGTGCACTCCTTCAGGAACAGGCTGCTCCAGCGTGGGTCCCCCACGGGGTCACAAGCCCTGCCAGCAAACCTGCTCCAGTGTGGGCTCCTCTCTCCATGGGGCCACAGGTCCTGCCAGGAGCTGACTCCAGCATGGACTCCCCACAGGGTCACAGACCCCTTTGGGCATCCCCCTGCTCCAGCATGGGGTCTCCATGGGCTACAGGTGGAAATCTGCCCTTCCATGGACCTCCGTGGGCTGCAGGGGCACAGCCTGCCTCACCAGGGTCTGCTCCATGGGCTGCAGGGGAATCTCTGGAGCCTGGAACACCTCCTCCCCCTCCTTCTTCACTGACCTTGGCGTCTGCAGAGTTGTTTCTCTCACATATTCTCACTCCTCTCTCCTGCTGCAAAATGCCATTATGCAGGTTTTTTTTTCCTTCTTAACTATGTTATCCCGGAGGCCCTACCACCATCACTGATGGGCTCGGCCTTGGCCAGCAGCAGATCCATCTTGGAGCCGGCTGGCACTGGCTTTATCAGACATGGGGGAAGCTTCTGGCAGCTCCTCACAGAAGCCAGACCTGTAGCCCCCCTGATACCAAAACCTTGCCATGCAAATGCAGTACACTTGTGAAACCTCCATCACTGGAGGTATTCAAACCTACACTGCACAAGGTGCTGAGCAATCTGTTGCCCTGCTTTGCACAGAGGGTTCGGACTAAGCCCACAGGTCTCTTCCAACCTCAACTGTTCTCTGATTCTGTGATTCATTTCACCTAACTAATACCTGTAGCATGGCCATTTGTGTCTGAGCTGGTTGCTCTGGGTTCCCTTTGACATTGGTGTTGAGACTCATCCAACATCAATTTTAAGATGAGCCATACCAGCCCATGCTCAGTATTGCTGCTCGGTTGGTGAGACCGAGGAGAGTCCCTTCTAAGCCACAAAGACTTAGGCATATCAGTCCCACACTCTTTTCCTCTCTTTCACATTTGTAAATCAGAGATACTCCTACCTCAGTATTTTTTTGGAGGAACACATATCGTTAATATTTGAGCCTCACTCAGAGACTGTGATGTTGGCTGCTATATATGGGAAGAGAAGAAAGGAAGAAAGTCTTCCAGATGATGACAGCACTGTGGCTCCCTCCTCTCCTAAGCAATGCCAACAATAATTTTAAAAAAGCCTTTTATCTTCAGGCATATTTCAGAGCCACTTCAGAGTGAGAAGAGCTTCTTAACATATGAACTTTCAGATGGCTGGGTTGAAGAAAATATGGAGCTTTCCTTTAAACAATTAGAGCCTATTTTGCTAATCAATTTTTGTCAGGCGCCTAGAAATATTTTTCATGATCAGATTCCAAATTGTCTTGAAGAGCACGAACTAATGACCTTTTATCAGTCCAGTTTGGGGCACTCTGATACATCCCTGCTCCAATTAAATAAATCACAGCCTTAATTATCAAAGACTGGCATGACTGCAAAAGCAATGAATTAGTTTGTACGCTGAGAGATCGCAAACGTACAGTAGTTACAATTAATGGATTTAACTTTAAATGCTGGGGCTCCTGCATGAAAGTGCCTGAGAAGTCCATCCTGGCATTCTTATTACTCTTTAATTATAATTGATGTACCTGGGAAAGATGTCAGCAGCGTACATTTTAATACAGGTGCTAGTCTCACTTAAGAGCTCATAGTCCTTGCTTGAAACAGTCAATGATATGCAACAAGGTTTTGATGAAATCCAAATTTATTAGGGTTATTAAAAGTCGTTAATTATTTGGCACTGCAGAGATGTAATCTGGTACTATTTTTTTAATAGACAGCTTTATATATGTAAGTTTGAGAACTGAGGTTTATTTTTTATATAAAATACTTCTGCCCCTTTTGTCCCCCTTCTGCCATTCCTGTTTCTTGCAGATTTCTCTCCTTTTTCCCCTCCTTAGGCTGAGCTCTTGTCTTCCAAGCAGAAATATCCAGCTATTTTTCATGCTTTTTTCCAGTCTCAAGAGAGGTCTTCACTGCTCCATTACCACTGTTCTTGTGAGAAGCAGCTCCCAGAAGGTTCAACACCAATGAACAGTTGGTCAGGTCCAAAACATAAAGGCAGCTAACATCAGCAGAAGATAAATCCATCTACTGTAAAATGACATCAAGACCACTGGCATTGTCTGAGGTATCAAGCTTGATCTGAACACAAGTGGTCTGATAATTAAATATTTTCCAAGGGTGGTCCTCTGCCTCCCTCCGTCCCACATGCAGCTCAGCAAGCAGGGTTGACACCAAGCACAGAGGAAGCCAAGAGCTTCCTAGGGTGGCCAGCTTTTGAGGGCAGGACAACAGCTCTGCTCTCACTGCACACTTGCTTGTGCCATCTGGAGAACAAGGCCAGCAACTCCTGCTTCTGCAGGAGGAAACAGGCTATAAAAATTGGCAGCAACAAGGAATGGGGCGGACAGACCCAAAAATAGACAGCATTGCCCCAGCCCATGTGTCACCTGAGGAGCAGTGGCAAGGTCAGCTCAGACGGGATCTGTATCCTGCTCTCCCTCCCAGCTTGGTCCTTCCACCTTCTCAGAGCTGGCTGGACCGCACTCCAGCCCTTCATCCCGAGGGTGCTCCTGCACAGTTCATCAAATCTCCTGCGAGACACTCTGCCCTCTTCCTGCAGGGTGAGTTTAAAAGAAATATTTGCACTGCAGCTGACTCTGCTAATTATAGCACAAACCTTCTGATAACTTGCCCTTCTCTTATTGCCTCAACTTCTGGAGTTATTAGACTGTAGGAAAACTCCAGCAGCCAGTTAAAGACGAAAATTAATTTTCTTGTTACAGAGACTGGAAAAGGCAAGTAGGTGAGTCCTGAAAGCTCATAAAAAACAAAAAGCAATTAAAATTAATCCCATATGGATTTCGTCATTGAATTTACAAAAGGTTTGTCATTGATTTTAATGCAGCCAGAATTTTCTTGATTCCTCTAAAAAAAGTCCATTTTTTAAGGATATATCATGATTATTGGATTCTGTTTCATAATTTTCGAATATTTAGAGTGGGCAATAAAGTATTTTAAGGAACTGTGTAACACAAGTATGGCCATTTGCGAAATATTGTGTATCATGCATCTCTGGAGCACAAATCTATAATTTCAAAATTAAATTACTTAACAGAAATAACATCAAACTGTGCTTGTATTAATTACATACTAGCTTTCATCAGTTCCATATTCTATGCTTACCAATTAGTCCCTACAGTGATTGCAGTCGATAACAGTGTTTAACGATGGAGAATCAAAACAAAATACTTCTAACTGAGAAATGGAAACTTGCCTACAAGCTTTTCTAGCTTTGCACTATCTGGTACCCTAGTCTTAAGCAAATAAATATTTTGGCCAGATAAGAACACTGGTTTAGTCTCTTGTGGAATACAGGACAAGGAATTTGATCCATTTGCCTCTGCAGTGATCCATACACTTTGGATGTAGGACTTGAAAAGGCATCCTGCGTCGTGCACTCCAGTCCCCTGCTACCACAGGCTCCATACATACAATCATTTGCATGGATTTATGGAGCTCCATCCTAGGAACACTTGGGCAGTTTGAAGTAGAAACTGATGGGTTTCACCTTCAGGAACTTGGCCGATGCCTATGTGAGCCCTTTTGGCCTCTGTAAGATCCTCCAAGAGCAGAATCCTGTTGCTGCATGCCTGTAAATGCTCCGTGTGTGAAAAAGTAACATCTTGTGTTTGGTTTAAGTATTTTACTTGAGTGTTTATTGGTTTTCCTTCAGTGTTTACACCTTTCCCATTTTCCTGACTAACCCCATTAGAAGCTGTTGCAGAATCTGACTGATACGGAGCCTAAAACCCTTCTAATTTCTATCCCAGTGCTGTTCATGGTCAGTTTATATCCATTTGTTCTTGCATCATCATTCCCCTCTGTCTTACCCAGTTGAGTGTTGATAAACAAAATCTTCTTTCTGACCCGTCGGGTTTTGCTAGGCTGAGCAATTCTTGCTCTGCTGAGTTAGGTGAGTGCCAGAAACAGACTGAGTCAGTCTGTCAGGCTCTTGCCATTGAAAGGGATGATCCCTGATTCTCTTCTCCTACTCCTCCTCCCTCTCCTGGCCACGCGTATGTTTCCTGTGCAACCAGTTCTGGCTCTTGTCTGACCTTTCAATTTAGCTGATTGAACCTGCAGAAAAATAATCCAGCAGAAAACAGGAAGAGTTTTCTGCTGGTTTAGTGAGCATGATCAGCTCAGCAGGTAATCAAAGCTCTGCTGGTTCAGGCCACCTCCAGGAACCACACCGACTGTGTTGGCTGTAAGATCACTTCCCACTCCCTTCGTCATCCTATTAGCCCTTCTTCACTTTTTTTGTCAACATGGCTGAGCAGAGCTGGGGGCTGTGTTGCAGAGCAGGTCTGCCCCGTCATAGGGAAACTTTCCCTTAACTCTTTGAAGTACTTGTGTGAATGCATCATTTCCATTTACTTTTCTCATCTCTGCGTAACATTGTTGTCTCCTAATAGTCCTGATATTCACTGGTACATCCTCATCTTCCTTTTCCTCAGACATTTTCAGCTGATGAGTTCAATTCGCAACAGAATTTCCTCTGATGGTCCCCTAAGGCAGCACACTTTTGAACGATGAATTTTAGTCTCCGTTTTGGATTGCAGTACTTTCAGTTATTCAGTACTTTCTTTCTAATGGATATTCAGATTCACTTCAGTATTGACAGTGCCTCTCAACTTTTTACTGTTGGCAAATTCCCCATATGTGTGTCACAGCCACTGATAGAAATATTGTACAAGACAGACCCCAGGCTGGCCAGGTGCTAGAGAACATTTCTGGTGACCCTTCAGCTTAGACAATTCCTGCTTGACTGAAGTCTGTCTTCACTAAACTGGGATTACAGTCATTTTTTTAAGGAACATGTAATGTTGCAAAGCAGCTAGATTATGCCGGTCAACTTAACCTGGACTTTTTTCCTCACCATCCAAAGTACTGTAAAGCCTAAACGAAAGGAAAAGTAGAAAAGAGAAGAGAGTAAAAGATAAACAGGTTAAATACCATCAATTACTGTAGTCCTCTTGTTATTGTCATTGGTTCATATGAAGCTTTTTAAATGGGATTCGTTTCTAGGGTAGACTATATTTGGAAGGCTTCCTGGAAATAATATATTTTAAAGCTAACTTGAAGTGGATAGAAGGTCATGAATTTGTTTGAAAAGGAGACTAGCTGATGCATCTGATCTCCTTATTGCTTACAACTGCTGTTAATAATTTTCAGGTGACTATGCTAAAGGATTTTAGGAAGTTTATTGTTACTTATTTTGCAGCTAACTAAATCGCCTGCCTCCACTTTAATTATTTTTAAATTACAGTGATGTGGTATATTTAACATGGTTGGGAGTCACCAGGTAGCATACCACAGATAAGCTTCAAATATTTATTTACCTAGCTGTAGGGACAGAACAACGAGATCCTGAATATTAGCATGTTGTTAGTTGTAGTAAAGTTGTTTTTAGAAACTCTCGAAACAGAGTTTGGTCTTTCTTCCTGGCTCTGCACCAAACCAACATATTTCCTAGGTGAAGCTCCTGTCCTCAGGAGCCACACAAGCAAACAAAACACCATGTAATGCAAAAAAAATATACTGCCTTTGATATGTATTTGTTGGCCCTGCACTGTCCACTACCTATCTAGTACGCAAGACTAAAAAGGAAACAAAATTTTACAGACATGTTTAACTTTTGAACTCAAGAATAAAAGTTTACTAAATTTCAGGTTGTTTCTGCTAGAATGACAGTTTTGCAGAGCAGTCTCATGCTGTACTTAATATGCTAGCAATGTGTCACTGCTGATCATTGATTTACTAAATAAAGTATCTCTGGTAACAATTTCCCAAGACGTGACATCTTATGTAGATTGTGTTTTGGTTTTAAGAACATTAATGTCAAGAAGTCAAATAACAGGGCCTGATGGAAAGTAACATTTTCCATAGCATAACCCTGGTATCTAGAAAAAAAAATAATAGCTGAGTGAATACAGAGAAAGTATAATTATATTCAAAGAGCAGTTATTGCTGTACTTGCATTAACCTTGCAAGTCTCATGCCTAAAATGTCTGTATAATGTATTTAACCTTGCATTTGATAATGAAATATGATGAATAGATCACTGTAGCAAAGTGCGGAAGATGATCGGGAAATGCTCACCAACCAGCACAGCTAGAGCGTGCATGATCAAGTGCTGCAATATGAAAGCAAGAAATATGGCTGTAAAAACATACAGCATGACAGATAAGGAAAAACAAGACAAGAGGGAGAAAAGTCAGTAATTCAAGTTATTTTGATCATGGTAGAACATCTAGAGACTTCCTGAAACTGGAGTTTCATTGTTTTTGAAAAAGTAGCCATTACTTTCAAGAGTTTGGATCTAATAGACATGAGAGTGAAGGAAGGCTCAAAGTAGTTATTACCCTGAATAGATGAGGCAGAAACTGCATGGATTGCCCAAGATCAGGTAGAAAAACATTAGCAGAGATCAGCAGAATTCGATGTGGATCTTTTTGTGTCGTCTTTCCTGTAAACGGGCTGGGCTGCAAAGGTTTACTTTAGCAAGGAAGTTTAACCTATAAAGCACAAAATTATGTCAGTAGTTTTGCAGTGAGGTTATCTATGTTCATGTTCAAACATGCCAAAGTTATTGAATCCCACATTGATTCTATATGTCAACATTTTACTTTTCATTGTTAAACCACAGTCATTCAAAAATGCTCAGATTTTGGGTGTTCAGGCAACCAAGTAACAAATACTTTTGGAATTAAAAGAAAATAGACATGTGGCTGGTATTTACAGCAAAGTTAGCTGATGACATCATTGAAATGTAATTTCTAGTCATAATCAAGTCCACACACAGAACCTTTTCAAGTGAGTGAGATAATGTGTTGAACTCAAGTTGATGAAGCCACCGGGGTAGAGATGCTGAAGTAGCGTAGTCCACACTTGGTACTTACGCAGCCACCAGGCAGTCAGAACCAGACCAGCTCTATTCATCCAGGTCATTCTCACAAATCCTCTGTGAGCCCAAAAAAAGAAAAGTTTTTCCATTTTCACCAGGAATGAAGTTGCTGAGCAGGTCAGCTTTTACCAGTGGTGAATTATAAAACTCAGCTTTGTCAGACAAATGAATAAATGTGGAACAATACGGATGCAATTTGAAAGTTAGTTCACCCTGTAATTTAATTCAAGTGAAGCTAGCTCAAAAACAAAGAAACCTAAAGGAAAATAAATTGTGTTACCTCTCTAGTGATGACACTACTAAGACTAAATTAATTCTTAGCGGTTATGGACATTGACCCCTCCTAGTATCAGACAGTAGTTGGCAAATTGTGCAATTTTCTGTCATCCAGAAGGGCTAGAATGTTCATGTTTAATGTTTGAGCATTGAAACTGGATGAACTCATTTAGCTATCCAAATTTTGCGTCATTCCTTTACAGTTAGTAGTCATCTTGTGCAGATAAAAAAATACCAAAACTTGTCACGTTATTTATCTTATGCAATTAGTTTCTATGACAAGGTGACAAATATAGTTTTGGAGGCACCATTTAATATAATACCACCAAAATGTCTCACCATTGAAGATTTTATCGAGATATGTCCTTAAAGCAGGAATTTGGATATTTTTGTACTACAGAAGGTTGTAGGTGACTACAGTAAATTTTCTGAAAATTTACAAATGCATTTTTTGAACAGCTTATACAACATAGGAAAATCAACATTGTTCTTTTGGGGGGTTCATTGTATTTCTCTTTATTAGTACTAGTAATATGAGGTTATGATTGTGTTTACCCTGAACTGAGGCCTTCTGATGAAAGGCAGTATTAAAGGTGAAAAAATACAACTTTTCAGAAATTTACTGCTGTGAAATCTGGCTACCAGACTGTAGCAAAATGAAGAAAGTACATTCCAGTTGTAAGAATTTGCCTATGTAGCATCTCTTATTCCTTGGATTTACTGTTCCCTTTTCTTTTTAATTTGCTCATGGCAATAGCAGTATACTATTTTTAAATTTTGGCAGTTCCAAAATCTTATAATTTTGGGAAAAGATTGAAAGTTGGTTCAGTAATGAGTTTTTGTGCCTTGCCTCTGCAATCTGCAGATCATCATGTGGAGGTTGTCACTTAATGTTTCACTGATGATTGTTTTAGAAGAAACATTGTCTAATGTGACAAATGGATCTGGTCACAAATGGACTTAAAATTTGGAGGATAAGTGGATTTGATGACAAGTACTTAAAAGGCAGCCCAGCACTTAGGTTTGCACGGACATTTGCATTTAAAATAGGAATGGAATTATTTTCTAATATATGAATAATAAGATGTCTCTGTCCCAAACTCTTAGTCATAGGAAACCAAACCATTAGCTGAAAATGTTAGATAAAGCCATTACATTATGTTCTAACCATTTTTAAAGCAGTTCCTCTGGAAAATTTTATTGGCAAATAAAATNCTTCTTTGGATCTGTCTAACAATAGTTTCTAAAGTCTGTAGGTTGAAAAACGACCCATTTGTAGATTATTCTAAAATCTAGGACATGGACTATTTTAAGATTTACTAATGTGTAGATGTTGGCTTTAATAGAGTCACCACAGTTTTACATTCCAGAGCTTGCCATATAGCACTCTTCCCAAAATGTCTGTTGTAAATTACTTTCCAAATCAGTTTGTCATAAAGTTTTTTTCATGGCAAATGTTGCGTCATAGAATTGATTTTGTATTAATTACTTCTGCTGAAGAATAAGCTATNCACTCTGTTTCTNGAGGAGAAGTCACGCAGAGAAAAGCAGAGGTAACGTATTTTATCAGAGGAGTAACTTCAGCTTTGCCAGTTGAGTGATTCAGCATTTCGCTGAGCTATAAATTCGTCTCCTGCAGAGTGAGAGCTTCTTGGCCAAAGCAGCCCCTCATTCAGGCCCCATCGCCACAGTCTGACCCCCAGACTTGCACTTGTTTTGTCTCCCTGCCATTCTGCCAGCTCCTAGAGCAGGTGGCTCTGTGGGAGTCCCAGCTTTCAAAGTTACAGCTCCTACGGCTCTAGAGGAAAGCTTGAAATGCAAATCAACCAAGGATAATCATAAGCTAGCAATCAGAAGCACTCGACTATGGATTTTGTTATCATTTTTAAGCCATGCAAGGTCTTGCAAGAGATCTTTCAGACTGACCCAGTTTGATGTCTTCTCGTGTGTGAGGGAATCTCCCACAGCGATTTGAACCATCGTTGCTGCTTCAGTGAGCCAACCTGATATAGCAGCTCCGGGGCCATGGGGAAGATGCTTCAAACCTTCCCCAGGTTTGAAGGCCAGAGCACCATACGAAATGGATCTGACCCCATGTAACTAAACCCAAGAAAATATACCAGTGACCCCGCAGCAGTCCCACATGTTCCCATGAACAGTCACTTACTCCATGGTACTGGGAGGCTGTACCAGAAGTGAACACAGTCACACAGTGATTTCTCCCAGGTAAGCCATTTTAGATGTATATGATCTCTGACTGTTGTACAAATCATTCTGAGGATGTAGGCATTAGAGTAACAGGTGTTACCGTGCACGCATAGAGAGAAAAAAATGAGGAAATGGGATGAAACAGCCTGAATATGGTCCAGGAATTACCCCTTTACAGGACAAAGATTACCTGAATATTTTTTCTTTTAAATTGGGCTTGTATCCTTTTTTGCTTCTTCATGACATTCAAGGAAGGCCTGAAATCTGTTGCACTTACGCAGTCTGGGCTTCACAAGAAATGTGTTTAGGGTATGCTTTTATTTCTTTTTTTAGACTTCATCAGCCAGCTCCTGGCTGGACCAGAAATCCGCGGTGCCTTGCAACTGGTGAGTCAGAACATCACGAGAGACCGGAGACTGACAGCTGTGGAGATGATCAGTCAGATGGCTTCCACAGGACTTCCAGCTGGTTTTGGTTTTAATGGTTATTTCATTTCAGTTGCTGACATTTGGGATATAAGACATCAGCTCTCTCTTTTGGAGACAGAATACTCCCACCTTGACATGTGTGACCAGGGAAATCACAGCACGCACCTTCCAAGTTACCCAGCCCCACCTAGGAAAAACAGGAATGACCAAGATACAAAACCTTTGCTAATTTTAAAGTAATAATGAAGTAGAATAAACCTTTTATTTAAGAAACAGGACAAACTCTTCAGGTGTTCTTTATAAAGGCCTATAGAAAGACACAATCTGTTCTTAGGAGTCATTTTCACATAGTTTTTAAAGCACAAGATGGAGCAATTGGGTGTTCAGAAAGAAAGGAAATAGTTAAAGAAATTATAGAGGTCAATTTAACAGCCAAATCAGTTATGATTAATACTCCATACTTTTATACTTCCTAATTCACATAGAGGAAACTTCAATTGATACAAATGTCTGATGAAAGATGGCCATCAGCTAGAGTTTCCTCCTCCTCACCCACATGATTTTACATGGAGAAGATTAAATTGGCTGGCTTCACAGCCCTATTTCCTCTTAAGCTCATTGCTCCATTCACTCGGTCACTGCCCACCATTTGCTAACGTTATAGCTAGGAAATTCCTTGCAGAAGCAAACATGAATGACATATGAGAAAGCCCACAAAACCCTTTCCTCAAAAAAAAAAAAGCTTATAAAATCCTTTTTAGAAGCATTAAATGTATTCCTCTGTGATTAGAAAACAACAGTATGGTACTGGTATTCATGCATAGCCCTCTGCCACCCTAGTGCTGACCCACAGGACTGGATTTACACTGCATCAATGCACTTGCTTTCCAGTCAATACCTGCACGCACAACACCTACATCATGAAGCGACAAAATGCAGGGCTTTTACCAGTGTGAGGAGGAGCTGTTCCGTCCTCAGATGTCCACAAGCTGAGAAACCCTCTGTTCTCCAAGGGACATGTCTGTCCCCATCATCTGTATTCTCACTCCCCAAGATGGCAACACGTATCTTTAAAAACACATATGGCTAATCTGCACCCACAATTGCCCTGGATTTACTGAGAGAAACCTGTGCTAAGAGCTGTGGCCTTCCACTCCTCATTTGCTTCTGCCTTGCCAGTACCTCTCTCCAAAATGCTACAGAACTCAATTGCTCCCAGTGTTATCCTTGGGATCATGGGAAGATGTAAGGAGGCAAAAGGAATGATGTTGCTCATGCTGGTTTCTGATCCTTCTGGCAGTTTTCTAGATGTTTTGCATTCCTTTAAGCAATTTTGTACTAAAACACAGGTTTTCAGCTTTGCAGACTCCTAATTTAAAGCAACAGAGCCAATTACTATGTAATACTGTCAAATATAATAATGCCGGATAAGGTTTACAATATCTGAAATCATGGTTACAGTGCCATGGTGGTCTGGATTTATTTTCTCAATTTCTTTTAGATCACATCTGGTACAGTTTCGACATTTTTTCATCTGCAAACTACATATGGAATGAGAACGATAATAAAGTTGCATCTACAGAACTTGGGCTGATAATGAATAAACCAGAGGAGAATCCAAAGATCTGGGATGGAAAGCATTGTGACTTTGTTAGCTGAGTTTTTATACTGAGTTAGTTCCCAAAAGTTTAGAAGTTGGGCCTCAGCTTAATCCAGCAGGATTTGAGTCTTTTATTATTTTTACTTCATTCTTTTTTAGGTTTTTACAACATGAAGCTGCCACTCGAGTTTCTCAGCAGTTTGGATAACTCACACAGGAAGGGTGAGCTGTATTTTGTCAGCCAGAAAACATCCCCAATTCCCCTGACTTTGGAGAAGGCACGGCTGGATCCTCATGATCTGCTTTGCTTCTTTGCCAGAAAACTCTGCTTTTTCACAAGGTTAAAGTACTACTTTACAAATCCTGTTTGTACATGATGATAGTAGAAGAGGCTTGGGTTCTCCGGTCAAACTGAGCTATGTTGAGCCTGGAGAAGACGCAAGGAGAAAGGAAACATGGACACAGCCATCCTAATCCTGGGACCACTAGGCTGTTCTTCGTTAATCCCAGCTGCCCGTGGCCCCCAGGATTTATGGTTCACCATAATGATGGGATTTTGGCTATATCCCTTTCCCTAGGAATGCATACAACTGTCAGGGTAAAGCTGACTTCCAGGGTCCTTGCAATGTTGAATTGCTAGCAAATAATTACATGAAGTATAAAGTAGAATTAAACGTCTCCTCTCCTTACAATCCCCATTTGCTTTGATGCTTGATGAAGACTTGTCAATACTTCTGATACTCTGGAACTAGTGTGTAGTGTGGTGTTTCTCTTCTTTTTTTTTTTTTAATGCTTTCCTACCTATCCCTATTCTTGTTCACCTCTCGGACTTAGTACTGTTTTATGTACACCCAGCACATCAGGACTCAACACACACAATAAATAGCATTACAACAATAATCAAAATTAAAGGGTAGTGTCCAGTACTGCCAGGGAAAAACATCAGGTTTTCCTATTCAAGGCATTCCTGAGAGAAAGCAAAAGCAAGATCCCTTTCCTTTCTTGGCACTGAGTCGCTGATGTGACTATCAATTAGACATTTTAGGAGCAACAAAGACTATGATATGAATGCAGTTTAATCAGTCATTTTACAGCAGCAACAGTGGCAATTAGAAGTGTTTTAGTAGTTTTAGGTCAAGAATGAAAATTATAGAATTTATTGCTGCTGATTTAGAGATTAACATTGTGCCAATTAATCAATTACTCAGTATAAAGAATTGACAATTCATTAACATTCTTCTTCCAGGCTGGCAAACTACTATTTAATAGTTGAGGATTTAAAAAAAATATGCCTATGGAGTTAGAACAATAGCTATTTCAGAAGAAAGGCAGCTGGGAAGATATAGACAAAATAAAAATAACATTGAGACCCTTGGCAGTTTTCATCAGCCTCTGTAGCCACAGGATAATTTCAGAGTGAAAAATCAGATACAGCATTTGATTTTTGTACAATACATAAAAGCACTTCGAAGCAGGCATCCTGGCCTGTGATACACACTCAGCCTAGGAATCACCTCCTCTCAGCCCTAGTTACGCTGCTGCCTTTCTTAATGAGTTGTCTGGAGAGTGGAATGAGTGAATGAATTCCATTCCATTCATTCCAAGGCAGTTCTCCTTTAGCTTTCTCATTGGGCTTGACCATACCTACATTTCTTGTCTCAATATAATCCAAACTGCATGTCAAATCAAGGCTCTAAAAGTAGCCATTCCCACCTGGTGCTCTGTTTTGATGCCAGAAGTCAGAATCACCTGGAGAGCTATTTCTGATTTGTGCAGAAGCAGAGTCAAGCTTTGAATGGTCCCTCCAGACTCGTGTTTGTGCTGGCGCTAGAAGAACTAGCACCAGAAGAGTTACATGGCTGTGAAATTTGTGTGAGAGAGGAATCTGTCCTGAATCTCCAGCGTGATCCCCACCTAACCCGGGAGGGAGGGAAATTATTGTTTCCAAGGTGCTGAGAAATCATTGTGTTGTGGGCAGGCAGACTCATGCTGGTTTCTCTACTCAGAAGGTACTGGATCAGTAGATAGATCATCTACATCAAAGTGATGTGGCTACTAGGGCTACATAGTACCGCGCTACTCCACCAGAAGAGTACACACCAGTTTCCAGAAGGTAGATTTGCATCTGTGCATATTTGCAGGAAGAAAGTCAAAGGTCCAAATTCCAAATTCAATCCAGTGCGGGTATTCACACACACAGAGAAATTGTAGAAGTGCAACATATCAGATTTTTTTTTTGTGATTTGCATCAAATCTAACAGTACTAAATGGAAGAGCAAAAGAGGGGTTTTGCATTTAAATAACTTGTTAATGTCTGGAAACCAAAACAGTCACAGAACAGCAATAAAGAAGCTCTTCAAACGTTGCTGGAGGATGTCCATAAAGAGGATATAATGAAAAGGACTGCCCAAATGTGCAAGCATAATATAGTTAATGTATTACTTCTTTTATTATTTCATCATCTTTCATTAATTGCTGGCATCTTTCCTGCAGGAGCTGGTTCCATGAAAAGGGCTTTTAGTCAAATGTCCTAAGTGAAACGACCACTTAGAACCCAAGAACAAGGTTGAAACAAGGTTCACCTGACTTCTCTAAATCACACTGGAAGGGGGAGGGCAAAATACCACATTGGTTTCATTTTGTGGCATCCTAATGTCAGGATTGAACCAAACTCCACAGAACAATGTCCCCAGGAGTACAGCTACATCTGTGTTCTGGAGTAAAGACCAGGTCTGAGAGCATTAAAAGGTATTTCTACCCACCTTGCTGGCTGTCAGTTCACCTGGGCTTGGGCTTTAACCAACTTTACCGAGTTCAGAAAGAATCAAGCCTGGGATATACGCTGGCCAAGTAGGCTGTAACATTTTTAACTCTTCCTAGCCGAACAGACAGGCCAACGCTTAGGCACCGAGTAAGCTTGGACTCTGCCCTCCTAGAAGTGCTGGGCTTGATTTTAAACAAACAAGCATGAGGCTTGGCCAGTGTAGTGATTCCACCTTGGCATTGGCTATGGAAGGTCAAACAGCTTTTCCAGAGACCCTATGAGCGTTTTACCAGGGCAGGGAAAGCAGCACAGAGGCAATGTCTTAGTGCAGGGACAGTTGTAACAACAGATAAATGGATCTCCAGGTGAAACAATGGGGAACAAAGAGTGTCACCCACACTAGGGTATGTTCATCGAAGTCACTCCTCTACCTCTCCCATTTGCTCACCTAAGCCAGGAGAAGTCTACTGCAGAGGAATGCCCGTAATGAGCACAGGGCCTGACTCCGAGGGGTAAGAGAGAGGGTCAGGTAACGTTTGGAAAGGCCTGGTTAAGTTCTGCACAGACACTTCAGAAAGGTAGTCCAAGGAAGGGGACACATCCCCTGCGCTGAGCTCTGGGTCAAACACAGTGAAGGCCACAGAAACATTCCTACTCCATCTCAGTGAGCTTTGGATCAAGTCCTTCATGTGGGAGGACTTGGGTAACTTTTATTCAGAAGCAGCAGCCACCACAATAACACACCATCCTACCACCCGCTTCAGAATATCCCTGTCTCCTCTCCCATAACTTTTAGGATCCACAGATACACACCCAAGTCCAACGGTTGCCCCCGTTTTCTTTACCAGAGAAAGGTAATGAACTTCACTGCATCAGGGATGTGGAGTCACCAATCACGTGCAGATGTCACCGCTTTTGACTGGCTGATTTTTATTAAAACTCAGTGAGAGTCAGAGATGATATTTCCCTGCACTCAACACAGGCACTTCCTGAATCACGAGGTATCCATCTGATGTTCCCATTGCGGTGGTTTGCCGTTCATCTGTAGCACAGACTTCCAGTTGTCTCTTTTCCAACTACCAAACGTTCAGCTCACATTAAAAATATAAAACAGCACAGATATTCTGAAATTCATGGAGAAAATGTCTAGAGAGAAATTTATTCACTGATACTGGAGTAGACACTATGGAGACAACTCAGCAAATCAGAAGCAGCCAGAAACGAAGGCAGATTCTCTTTGTCAGAACAAATTTTCCAAAAAATCCTGTGCTTTTGACCTTTGGACCAGAACAACAGATTTTAGTGAAATTGCTCCCAGATTGCTTGACAATAGTTGTGAGAAGAATGAATCCATATGTCTTCACTTTATATTGATTCCTGACACAGTTAGTAAGCCTAGAGGACTGCTTCACTCAGAACAAACAGACAGCCCCTGCCTCTTGCACAGGTTATGTTGCTGCTCTCGCTTGATGACTCTAAGCTGTACTTAGTTAACTGGATTTAATTATGTTGAGTTAAACTGATATAACATATAAGGGAAAGCTGGAAGTCTTGGTAATATTGCTTGGGACTGCATTGGTTTGTGACATTCTGGTTTGGGTCTGTTTGCATCCCGCCACGCCTGCTGAGGGTTTGGTGTCAGGATGCACTAATGTTGAACAGAAACTTTTCGACAAAATCCTTTCCAATTAACAGCGTTTGGCAGAAACACATTGGTGTAGAAGAAAATGTTTCCTCACTCCTAGTTTGAATTTCTGGCCAGGTAGAGGAAGAAAAAATTGATTTCAGGACTCACCTGCCTCAAGGAGAAAGGACCAGGTCTCCTACACAAGCAAGTGCTGACAGCTGCCAGGTTTGCTGTGTTAACAAGGTCTGTGGGGAAGACTCAGTGCTTTCTACCCACAGAGTACAGCCTGCTCTCTTCTGTTCCTGCTCAGGTGAGGACTTTCTGATAGTGCATTAAATGTTGCCCAGCCCTGGCACATCCATTGCCCATCTTGTTTTGGGAAGGCTCTTGTGACAAGAACCTGCATCCCAGGGACCCAGACCTGTGGATGTGGGAAACCATCATTGTGTGCAGCCTCAGACATCACTCTCTCCCACTCATCGTGCCCCAAAACACTCTTGGGATCTCTGAAGCCTTGTATCAGAGGCAACTGCTGCTCATAAATAACTGGTAAGACAAGTGCGGTGTCACCTGAGGTAGCATTAGGACCATCAGGCGTGTTAAGTTCATGAGATCCCATCCAAACCCATTGAAAGATAAGAATGCTTTGTTAATCAAAGTAACTTCAAGGGATGAAGTTACTGTTGATCCACAGATAGGGAAAGTGAGACACAGAGCAGCCGTGAGATTTGCCTGTTACAGACCCAGTCACAGCTAACAGCCACTGTGCTTACAGAGGGTATTTCCACGCAAGGGAAATAAGAACTTCAAGGCAGTTCCTTGCTGGACAAATTTAATTCTTCTGTTTTATTCTTTTGCAAGATTGTTCATGAATGGCGTGGGAGCCGTAAGGAGTCACTAAGTAGCTGGATGAGCAGTGCCACCACATGTTTACTAACCATGAAGTTATTTTTCGTGGAGTATTTCCTCTCTCTGACATGTGCCACATGGCTGATTGACTGGCAGCGTGAAAACTTTAAACATGAGAAATGTGATGATTCACAGTAAAGGATATTCTTGGTAAAGAAAATAAGGTTTCTCACTGGCGAAGACTGGCCGTTGTGTGGTTACTCAGATCAAGGGCAGAAATCATGCTTGCTTCACAGACACAAACCATACACCATCCTGGCCCTGAAGAGCGAATTAAAAGAGACAAGGACACACCTGAATCAAACAGCTTCTGGAAATATGCATGATGATTCCCACAGACTGGTGTGCCCAAGCAGCTTCAGGGCTTCTGCAGTGGTTTTCAGTTTTGCTTTTTAACTGGAGACAGTTGTGAAAGGAGTCTCTCTTAATCGCACATGACGCAGAAGTCTGTGTGAGCTCCTGTGAGATGGCCTTCACAGACCCAAAGACCAGGCATTTCTACACCACCCACTGAAGACCACCCAAAAGCAGCCATCCTGGCCAGATTGTCTCCATATAAAGATAAGATCTTCAAGCACTGGTTGCTTTGGGGCTTACTGGGGACATGAGGAATCCTTCATATCCAAGACTCGGTCATTTAGCGTCTCACAACAGGAGCTCTCAGCCAGGTTCAGGTAAGTTATCTACAGGCATGTTGCAGGTAGATGCAGGCTCTGCATGGGAGCCACATGGGTGGGAGATGCAAGGAAGGACAGAGTGGGAGATAATGAATGAATATAAAAGCCGCAGTGTGTTGGGTTAATCCATCTATGAGATTAAAAACTCACCCTAAAACAAAAAGTAATTAGTCTGCAGACAAGTCAAGAACATGGATTGCAATCCGATGATTGCTAGAGCTGACACACAGCAGGAACCCCTGGCTGAGGATGAGAAGGGACCACACCTTTAGCAGCAGCATGACCTAACACTGCCTGAAGTCCACCAGGAAACCACCACTTTTTTCACGGAGCAGATTCAAGGGGGGGGGGGCG
>Ga0065711_1036272_pt1 | contig 21207 bp, 7 predicted proteins | sample Hoacrofraction12_FD_59098 | JGI IMG/M metagenome (GOLD analysis project Ga0065711, IMG submission 59098) | Hoatzin crop microbial communities from Cojedes, Venezuela - Epithelial fraction 12 v2 (version 2) | ecosystem: Host-associated > Birds > Digestive system > Esophagus > Crop | place...
CAAAGATGATCCGAGGGCTGGAGCACCTCTCCTGTGAGGAAAGGCTGAGAGAATTGGGGCTGTTAAGCCTGGAGAAGGCTGCAGGGAGACCATACAGCAGCCTGCCAGTACCTGAAGGGGGCCTATAGGAAAGATGGAGAAAACATTTTCAGTAGCGCTTGTTGAGACAGGAGTAATGGCTTTAAAACAAGGGAGGGCAGATTTAGACTGGATATAAGGAAGAAATTTTTGACAACGAGGGTGGTGAAACACTGGAAGAGGTTGCCCAGAGAGGTAGTGGAGGCCCCATCCCTGGAAACATTCAAGGCCAGGTTGAATAACCTGATCTAGTTGAAGATGTCCCTGTTCACTGCAGAGGGGTTGCGCTAGATGACCTCTAAAGGCCACTTCCAACCCAAAGCATTCTATGATTATATGATTTCTATGATTCTGAGTTGTGACACTGGGGAGAAGACCCCAGGTACAGTGTTGGGACCTGACATTTTCTGAGAGAAGAGCAGAAATACAATATTTTGTACAGCAGGACCGGAGGATCACTTACAGCCTTCCTTTCACAGACATAACCCTTCCCTCCCCACTTGTCCTTCGCAACATCAAGGGGAAAGAGACATGGCAATATGGGAAAGATCATTTCTCAATGCCAGTCACTCCATGGAGGGAAACGAGTCAGGGGAGAAAGGCAACTCCAAAGTGCCATCCCTTGTCCTGATGGAACAGCCTGGATGTGGAGTGATAAGGGCTGTTTCTAGAAAGAGGCAAGAGCTTGCTTTCTTTCCTCTACTAACCACACCATTGCAAAGGAATCATTGTGGTTTTGATCTGAGTGCTTCTGAGCTGAAAAAAAGATTCTTTTGATGTCGGTATAGATGCAGGCATCTGTGGATATCTACCTCACCAGGATAATCTGTCTTTCTTTCCTGTAATCCCAGCTGAGCAAACTACTCTTCCTGATAACAGCATGCACTGTTGAAGTTAAGTACGTGTATGAGTCTTGCTGAATTTAATGTTAAGCACACAATTAAATGCCTTGCTGAAACTAGATATAAGCATTCCTGGCTGACCCGAGACCACAGCAAGGGGTGCAGAAACTCCTGAAGAATAATAGCAACTACAGAACAGATTTCCTTGCTGCAGACAGCATTGGGGAGCGCTCTTTTCCCTTTATCCATAAAGCAAAGCCATGCTCAAAGCCACTTTACAGTGGCTTTTCAAAGGAGAGAGGATTAGTTCTTGTATTTGTAATATAGCTAACACTTTTTTGAAGCAGTGGGCACAAGATTAAGCTTGAGGTAACATGCAGAAGCTAGATTATACCAAGATGTTTGGCCAGGAAGGTAATTCTTCCAATTGGTAAATAAAATCAACAACTACAGCCATGGATCAATCTCCTCTAAAACAGCAAAAATAAATACAAATTCCGCAGTGATCTCCCATAAATACGATAAGCAAAGTCAATTAAAATGATAGCTGCAACTTGCTATTCCACACATGAACATAACTTGTCTCAAGCTATAGGATGGATATCTTGTAGTATCTACCTAATGACATAAATGTGACTAAACATCTCCATCATCATAAAAAACTCTTTAAATGTCACCACTCCACCATTCTTTGTACACATGAGAGTAACCGTAATGTCTTTTAAGAGAATGAATAAAACATGTAGCTTATTTAAGTGACATAGGGACAGACTGTCTCAGGCACTCAAGTGAAAAGATGACCAGCATAAGAAAAATGAACAGCACATTAATGGTTTATTAACTCCCACGTGAGTGCTTTACAAGCCATCAGTCAAAACCACCCATTACTAATTCAGAATTTTTCTCTTAATTGTTCCAAAACATAGAACAACAACAAATGCTTATCTTTTTCTTATTCCATTGCTAGTGGAATTTATTTTAAAACAGATTTAAGATGTCTTGTTTCTGATGCATATTCTATCACACTAGCTACAATGGTGAAGCTCACTTTCTTTACAAGCATGCAATTAGGCATAATCAACTCATTAAACAGATTTCATAAGATTTGTGCAGGAGGTTTTTTTATACTATTTGTATTGTATTATTTACTTCTGCAGAACATAAATATAAATTATGAGTACGATTTAACTAAATACAGAAGCTATGCATATACCCTTTTAAATAAGATGATGCAATTACAAAAATGATTTATCCACAGTGTATGAAAAAACACACTTGTTTTATGAAAGGAATGAACTTACCGTCTTTTTCCCCAGAGCAGTTGAAGAGAATGCTTTACTGTGCAGAAGAAAGGTAGTTCCACCCCCTCCTTTTTAGAGGCAATTAGTATCTTTAATTAGATATCTGATCTTTAAAATTTTCTTTTCCCCAATTGCATCAGGTGCACCTCCCCACCCCGTAATTACTTTCCTCTGCAGACAGCTCATATTCTGTCCTTGGCCATTCACAGCTACAAATCACAACCAGAACAATGCAAGCAGCAAGTGGTAAGATAATGCACATGCAAAATTTAGAGGAATTATGATAGTAAAGTTGATTTGATGCTTCAATATGTAGTTGAGGTGGTGCATACCTTTCTACCCTAGTCATACATGTGGGTTTTTTTGGCAAGGTAACAAGAAGGTACTTATCCTTACTTTTCCCCACAACTTTTTAATAGTTATAGTAGATGCACCCTAACTTATAGCAGTAGTTTCATGAGACATAATTTAAAGCCCATAAAAACCCCCACCATAATCCTGGAATCTTGGTGTGCTAGGTTGTTTTTTCTTTCTTTATCTCTATAGGATGAACACAGAAATATGTCACCCAAAATACATGTTGGACAATTAATCTCAAAAAGAGGGGTTTTTTTCCTACAGTGAAATTTTTAGGAAGCATCTGGTTCTGCTCGCAATTACAAACCTCTGTCTTTAAAAATATGCCATGTGCTGTGAGTAACATCAATTCATGCAAACCAAAGGCAGACAAGATACCTCTGTGTTACAAGAAGGAAAATATGGTTTTTAACCAGTAAAACATGAGGTTATAGAAGGTCCACGAAAAAAAGACTCAAATTACAGAGAGACTAGAAATAAAGCTGCTATTACAACTTCTTTATAGGTATCCACTGAGGATTTCTTCAAGGCATCCTCAAGTACCCAGAAGAGACTATTAAAGTAAGAGCAAGAAAATCTCATTGTAATGAGTCATTAACTGTCTGTGAGAAGGGATATGTCTCTGGGCCTGAGAAGGAACATCAGGGTTTGTGTCTCACTGCCCTAAGGTAACAAGTAGCTCTCTAGTGTCAGAAAACAATTTTCTTGACTGAAGTTCCTACTTCTGCTTTTACAGTGCTGGAGCCCAAGGTGGCAGTGTAACCTTCAGGGATTGCTCTCTGCATCCAGAAAGGAGCCAGAAGCACCACCAGCCACTACTGAGAAAGCTCCCACCAACTGCTTGAGATAAGGCGCCTTTTCAAGGAGTTGGCTTGTGCTTCTTACAGAGCAAGAGGAATATTGTCTCACAAAGAACTTCGGTCTCACCAATGATTTTTCAGAAGACATGCTCATTAGAAAACTTCTCAAACTAATTGTTAAGACCATTCAAAAGCTTCCCCCTTCTGGGGTCTGAGTGACCCTAGTGTAGAACATGTTCCAAATTCAGCAAGAGACTGACACTGTTGGATAACATTTTGAACGAAGAATCAGGGGAAAAGATTGCTAAAGCCCATTTTCTTAAAAAAAAGTTTGGTCCTGTATTTTAATACAGTCATCACTTATTGCCTTAAAAAAATGTGTGGTCATCCTGTTAACGAGCTTCGCAATGGATAAAGCAGTGTAAAAATGGCTTTATGATCCACTGCGAGATACAACAGCAAAGCAGCAAGCTTACTTTTTATAAACAGCACTTCCAAGCAAATCTGTCTGAATCTAGTTGTCTTCTTCCATCAAATTGTTAGTGAAAAAGTCAGAATCCTTAGGCACTATCTTCTTGCTCTTGTTGAGTCAACAGGGTTTTTAAAAATTATTTTAATACCCTGCAGCATCTTTTTTCCTTTTTTTTTTTTTATGATGTTCACAATGATTCTAAATACAGAAAGAAAGAAAGGAGAAGTGCAGCCTGTAAACCACTGCAGCATTTTGCTGTCAGCTCCACTACACAAGCCAAAACAGACCAGGCAAAATTTGAAAGAAGGCTCATCATCACAAGAAAGCTTGAAAACTGAACCTGGGAGCTGCTCTGTTTGACTGCTCTGAAACCATCATGGGAAACAATCTGTTCTGGAAAGATAAAGCAAACCGTGTTACTTCTAGTCAGTATTTATTCAGGCTGAGTAGGAAGAATAGAAAATACCAAAATGAAGAGTCCAGCACTAACGACAGCATCATTTCATCAAATTTCAGTCACCCAAAAATTTAGCCTCCATAACTGAGATTGTTGTACAATTCATGGAAAGAGGGAGGTGGAGTGACTCACTCCCTGAGGGTTCCCATCTTTCTGTGTTTGCCATGCAGAGGTGTTAGACAACAAATACAAACTAGAAGCCTAACTTCTACACAGCTAAGATCAGGTTCGCTATGTCTTCTCCTAAGTAAAAACATAATATCATAAACCTAAAGTAACTCAGTGTTTAAAGAGGACTGCTCACCACCATGCAGTAAAAAGCCCACTAATGTACCTGATGCATCTATAAAAATCAATTTTATAAAAGAACCAGGTTTAATTAAGGAGAACAGAACTGCTATTGACAATATTTCTTTCATTATCACTGACAAACAATAATAATATTGTCAAATTAACAAGATATTAAACAACAATCTCTGTTTTCATTGGGCATGTAAAGGGTATTTTCCTCATAAATGTTTATTTAAAAATAAATTATGAGATCACAAGGAAGCATTAGCAGGTAAAAATAAATTCTGAAATTTCACATTTTTAATTTTACATTTTAGCGCCTAACTGTTTTAAGCTACTAATAAGTTTCTACCATACGTGAAAAACCGCTTCAAATTTAGCACACCTGCAGTCTTGTATGTGACAAGGGAGGAATTGCTGGGGGCACCTTATTACCAAAACTGGTCTGCTGTTAGCTCAGAGAAATGGACTATTGTTACTGTGAAAACAGTCTTCAGAAGAAGAAACTGATTTTTGCTGCTGGTATTTAAATTACATATGGCTCTTATAATTACATAAAATTTTGTTATAAAATTGCCTTTTGTTTATGCATTACTTATGCCACCACTAACATATTTTTTCTTTTTTTTTTCCCCCTGAAATCCTTGAATTTTTGCATTTCTCTAATCCACAAAGAAGGACTTATTATCTAATTGAATTAGCTCTGTAAATACCAGTTTCTGTCACTTCAGTAAAGAACACATTAAATCAAATAATAGAAACAAAAGAATTTATCATGTCAGTTGCATAAAAACTTCTTTATAGTATTCACACCAAGAAGAGCTTAAAATAGCTAACAGGAGGAGATGAATTTGTATTTCTTCCTTTTTTTAATTTTGCAAGCATATATTCTTGATGTTTCAACAATGCTGCACAATTTAAAAAAACAATTCTGCTAGTACTATAAGAAAGTCAGAAAGTGTATAAACCCAATGATTTTTCTAGTGGTTTTTTTGTTCTGGAGGGTTTTTTTTTGTTGTGTTGGTAGCATTTTTTAAGGAATCAGATGCTTTTAGTGAATTCTAGCTGTTATTCCTTAAGTCTTAATTATAAATAAATGTCATAATTTTCAATAGCAGTCACAGGTGTGCCACGATTCTAAGGGTGTACTTTTAACTCAGGTGTCCAAAAAAACAAACTGTAGGAGGGAGAGTTCACAACATTTGAATTCTACTCTCAACACTGAAATCCTTTTACACACACCTACGCTGTATTTACCAATGTAGGAGCATTTGTATTGCCAGCACAGACAGACTAGATAGTGAATTTGCCATCAGCTGCACATGAGCCAAAGGCTGGCATGTTGTATTTCTTTAAAATATTTTTAACAGTGACAGACATAAAGAAGAGCTAATATTCCAAAGCCCTAGACACCCACAAAATTGATGGAGAAACGGATAATTGCTAGGGGTATGTTATCAGCAAAAATGCATTACAGCTTGAAAAGGCACAAACATTGTCTGCATTCAGCAGGCCACACACTAATGAGATTGCCACTCGCAGTTGCAGTTGATAGGGGAGCAGAATAGCTCTCTAATAAGGTTTACTGACAAGGGGCCTATATCGGCTCCTCAGCACGAGCAAGTTGGGAATGCTGCAATCTTCTGCAGTGAAGGGAAACGAGATGTCTTCCTTACTGCCCAAGTAACCAAAACAATTAGGAGTCAGTAGCATCTCGGTCACTTCATCTGTTCATCCATGGAGAAAGGGTAGTTAGTTCAGTTCGACGTTTTAACAAGCCTTGAAGTTATTGAAAGTAAGCCTTAGGTAAGTCAGATGTATGTCACTGACAACAGTAATCTATTCGATAATATCTTTTTAGATTTTCTTCTTGCCTCTGGTCCAAATCTTCCTTGCTAGGGGGTCATAATGTGTTCATACATAGGCAAAAGTGCCCCGTGTTGCAACACAGATACAGATAAAATATTTCCAGAGAGACATAGTGTCCACTCCTATTTCTGCCTCTTCTCTCCAAGAGCGTAATAAAGTTAAAAGGACATTTTCTATACAATTTTCTCTATAAATCATGTTGACAGTGTACAGTGTCCAACCATATCATCCCAATAGTCTGTGGCCATATTGATGCATACTAATACTGGAACTCTAGTGGAAATTCTGATCTCCATATGCTTCTGTGCAGGCGGCAGCATCCACTGCTAAGCACCTGACTGTGGATAGATCCTTCTGTCTCTCATTCAAAGGGCACAGCCTGACATTTATGCCAATACAACGTCTTGTTAAAATTACCTAAACTGGCTTCAAAAATTCTTTATTCTTATATAACATTGCTGACAGGAGTTTGTGGCTGAAATTGAACTTGATACAAACCATAGGGATGGCAGTATATAGTATTAATGTTGCCTGAATTTTGCTAGAAAATCTGTATTTCAGTAGTTTGTACTTTTGCAAAAATTAACCTATTTGTCTTGAAAACTTTGTTGCTAGTTCCTGCGTTAAGTGATATGGTTGTTTTCCACAATTAGAATAATCTGAGGTCTCATTTACAAAAAAATCTCATTTAGGGGAAGACGTCCATAGTATTCATAATTCTGAGCATGAATGTAAAAGTTGGCACATTTTTTGTTTTCTGTGTGTAAATTTGACTAAATTTGTTATTCAAAGTCAATGAGGCAAATCAGATTTTGCACACTAGAAAAAAATTTTAAATCACTGGTAACACTCTCCAAACTCCCATTCTTGCTGAGCAGCCTTATGTCTTGAGAGATCCAAGTATAACACAAAAATATTCTTCTGAGCTCTCAGCCTTTTTAGACCGTATCAGTCCTACTGAGATCTACTTCGTCATAACACCAGCACACGAGAAAATAGCACACTGCCTTCTAAAAAAGCATGCTTTGTACAAGAACTCTAGAAGTCAAAATTTACTCTCATTGAAATCAGCGCTAAGGTACATGGTGAAGAACATGAGGGAAAAAGGTTTGTACTTTCATACCTTAATAATCTGCTACATACAAACTAATTAACGGTGACTGCAGTGTGTGGGAGCTCCAAGAAAAGCAAGTACCAAGACAGGATGGAAAGTGCTGAATGTTCTGTCAAGTATGAAGTGCACAGCACATGTGCTCTGAGATAACCTGATTTTCATATTCCCTGGTGTCATCTGATGACTAAATTGGAATATGGTAGAGAATAAAGCAAAGAGTTGCAGGAAGAGAAAATACAACGTCATGGTTACAGGATTTTAAGGTTGTCTGGAAAACTGGCTTTTATTCCTCTTTGTGCCACACAGTTCCTGTATGTTGGTAGTCACGTAAGATAAACCAAACACTTTGCATGTGCTCACTAATTGCACGTTCCTTGTTTTCTGGATGCATACACTAAGGTTTGGTCCATAGAAGTGCTGAGCTGGCACAGCTGCAGTGCAATACAAGGAGACCTATGCTCTGAACAGAACAAGTCCTATATGAGACTACATATTAAGAAAAAAACAGGGCCATAGCATCTCCAACTGGACTTCTAAAGGTAGCGAACATTAGGGCCTTAGAGCCCCTTAGGTACTAACCCATAAAACATTAAAAACAGAGAAACAAAAAACTCCATGCTCTCACTAGACTATTATGAAAGCAGGTTGCAAGGGCAAACATTCAGATGCTATAATGATGAACATAAGGGAATAAATCACAAGAAAAGTAGTAATTTCATTCTGTGCCTTGGGTGATACGGGACACTGGGGAAAACTGTGTGCAACCAGGTTCACGGAGAGAACAGCCTGGTGCACGGAAGCCTAGGCAATGAGTTTCAGAGGAAACAGCAGCTTTAATGGTTATCTTTGCTAACATCTGATTATTTGATAATACTATTTTGACAATGGTCTTTTAATACGACAACATATGTGTAAACACATAATTTCATAGAAACATGTATGGCAACTAGAATGCTACTTATTTACATATAACATGTAGTCCCAGAAGAGCAAATTTCATTTGTCTCTCACCTGCAAGTTACCAAAGAGCACTCATCTAACACCACACTGAATCCATACATACAGTATAGGAGTAAGCATAAAGCACAGCATTTAAAACATTTTAAAAAATGGCAAGAGAAGACAAAAATACTGCTGCTCCTTTTTACAAAATAAATACATGCCTATGAATTGCTCCAGGATACCAGCTCTCTCCACAGATTTTAGAGGGAGCCTTCTAGATACCCTACTCTCTTCCTATGCTGGAGTTGTTCAAGATGCCCTCTAGATTCAACTCTAAATATTTATTACTGGAAAAACATAATTTAGACTGAGATTAAAACAGTTTGCGAACTATGTTAATTAGTTTTAGGAAAGGTTTTGCAGGGATAGAAAATAAGCAAGGACAGTTATATTCTTCGCAAAGCTTGTGATGCGGTAAGAGCATGAAGAATTATATTCTGCTTTTATTTTAAAGAAGCAATAATAGTATTCTTTCTAAAAGTATCAAGAATGTAAAGTCACAATATCTAATGAAAAAATAAGCATCCAAACCCGACATTTAAAAATAAATGCAAAATATACTTCCTTAATTAAATCAGTCATGTATGACTTCATTGAAACCAAGAGATTAATTTCACTCTCAGGGATCATCTGAAATGAATTTTTCAATTAACAGTCACTAGCCAAATAAACCCCTAAGGAAATCTTAGTCTATGTTACACTATACTACACAAATAAACTTGGCAAAAGCTGAAAAAGCAGCGAGACAAAGGTTCTCCATGGTTTATCAAAGAAAATCCATTATCTGTGAAAACCTTTTATTTACGAATTGTAATTTAAAATTGCTGTACAATCTTTTCAATAAAGATAATTATCTGTAGAACACATGGCTACTTCCTAGCACATTTATTTTTTTAAAAAGTACAGGCTCCTCTCAAGTTTCACTTTGAGTCTGAAAATAAGGGACTTCTGTTGCCACACAACTCTCTCATAACAGCATCACATTAGCATCAAAGGCTTACATAGAGGTTTCAGAACAAATGAGCACAAGCGAACAGCTGTGGACTTGCTCTGTACAGCCCTATAGTGTACACTGAATATGGAGCTGACCCATACGTACTGTCACTTCCCAGCATATCTTCCCTGGGCTTAACTTCAGCTCACCTTCCACGGAGAGCAAGTCTTATGCTGAGCTATGTTTCTGGTCTCTGCACACACTGAGATCCATCCAAGTATTTTAGCTTAACCTCCCAAGTAATCCTATGACTTCTAAATATTATTAGTGTCAACTGGCCTCAGAAATAAGTTAGTTTTAAAACCATGTATTCCCTTTAAATAGGTAACTCTAAACCCAGACACAAGTGGAAGACCTGGTGGCCAGTCATGAGTGGTGTTCCCCAGGGCTCAGCTTTGGGTCCGGTCTTGTTTAACATCTTTATCAATGATCTGGATGAGGGGATTGAGTGCTCCCTCAGTAAGCTTGCAGATGACACCTAACTGGGTGGGAGTGTCGATCTGCTTGAGGGTAGGAAGGCTCTGCAGAGGGATCTGGACAGACTGGATCAATGGGCTGAGGCCAACTGTATGAGGCTCAACAAGGCCAAATGCCGGGTTCTGCACTTCGGTCACAACAACCCCATGCAACACTACAGGCTTGGGGAGGAGTGTCTGGAAAGCTGCCCAGCAGAAAAGGACCCTGGGGTGTTGGTCGAGAGCTGGCTGAACATGAGCCAGCAGTGTGCCCAGGTAGACAAGAAGGCCAGCGGCATCCTGGCTTGTAGCAGGAATAGTGTGGCCAGCAGGAGTAGGGAGGTGATCGTGCCCTTGTACTCAGCACTGGTGAGGCTGCACCTTGAGTCCTGTGTTCAGTTTTGGGCCCCTCACTACAAGAAAGACATTGAGGTGCTGGAGCATGTCCAGAGAAGGGCAATGAGGCTGGTGAAGGGTCTAGAGAACAAGTCTTATGAGAAGCGCCTGAGGGAGCTGGGGCTGTTTAGTCTGGAAAAGAGGAGGCTGAGGGGGGAACATTATTGCTGTCTATAGCTGCCTGAAAGGAGGCTGTAGTGAGGCAGGTGTTGGTCTCTTCTCCCAAGTAACTAGTGATAGGATGAGAGGCAATGGCCTCAAGTTGCATTAGGGGAGGTTTAGATTGGATATTAGGAAAAATTTCTTTACTGAAACAGTGGTCAGGTACTGGAACATGTTGCCCAGGGAGATGGCTGAGTCCCCATCCCTGGAGGTGTTTAACAAACGTGTAGTTCTGGCACTTCAGGATATGGTTTAGCAGGCATGGGGGTGTTGGGGTGGATGGTTGCACTTGATTATCTTAGAGGTCTTTTCCAACCTATGATTCTGCTATTCTATGATTCTATGGAAAAGGTGGTCAAGAAAGGATTGTGAGAGCTGTTTGATGAAGGTGGTGTTCATATGGTTTCACAGCTTCAGTGCTAATCACTTGGTGCTTTGCTCCTTTGCAGCCTCATGTTCACCAAGTCTTAGGTTTCAGGTTTAACATTCCTCAGAGCAGGTACTGGTTGGGCTGTCATTATTGCTACCTCATAAAAACACTTCAGGATTAGTCCTTAGATATCATTTTGAGTATGTGATTTGCTGTATTAAGTAAAAAGAGCTTTTTGAACTTTTCACACAGACTGAACATCCAGTTCCTTGCTATTCTATCCCACCTCCTCATCTCAATCTCTGTATTTTCCTATCTTGCTTCCACTTGTCTGCTCTCCTCATTCCGCTACATACCAGCAAATGGACCATTTACAGCAGATAGTTTTGAAACACTTAGAATTTATTGTAGGGTATCTTCACGCATTTTTATGGACAACAGAAAGTACCTTGATCAAAAGCAGGAGAAAAATAATGTGCTACTGAAAAAATTAAACACTCCATTTAAAATTGCTGAGAGTTTCAAATGTTCTTGATAGAAATTAAGGTAATTCGGAATAATTTTCGTGAAAAATAACTGCCATTTTGAAAGGCACTCTTACTACTTCCTGAAGATGGCCTAAAGCCACTGAACACACTGGCCAATGAGAACAGTCCTCAAAAGTGGTCATGGTTTTCATTGTGCTTGTTTATGGAAGAATCTTGTTTAGCTCCTACTGAAAAAAATGTCTTTGTTATGAAGAAGAATGGGTAAGAAAGTAATCCTCAAAAATTCTATAAGTGTAAGGAATTTGTTAGATTTCAGTAAGAGAATTTAATGGGAATATGAGTGATGTGTGTCACTCCATCATTAAGAGTATTTGGAACAAAATATGTCCATATTTACTTTTTTTTTAAGATACAGAACTAAATATTGATTTTAAATCACAAAGAGTAGGCATGTGAAGCAGCTGAAACATTATTTGTCTATAAACAATATATGAATCAGGTGTAAAAGCCAGTTCAACCTACGAATTTGTAACTGGCAGCTCCCTTATTAGGTGGTATTCATAGCACTTTTAAAGTACAAGCAGTTGTAAACACAGATGTGGTTTTCCACATAAAACAAGAACATTCATTTTTTCTTTTAACTGGCGTGCCTCTAATATAAACTCGATAACAATTAGTGACAAATTATTGCAATCTACATAAGCAGGGTACTTAGGCACACAGATAGTAATTAATAATTAGGTCGTATTAAGTAATGGAGACTTAAGCAGACTTACGTTCTTACTAGTTCTGGGCCCCAAAACATCAAGCTTCAAATTCTTAATTATGCAAGTCATCTCCTGTCAAGTTTCACATACGTCATAAATAATTTTCTAAATGTTTGTTAGTCAGCTGCAATACCTTTTATGAGCTTTCAAACTGCATATACCACAGCATTTCATAGAAATTGCACTCTTTAAAACTTATCAATTCATTTGCCGGTCTTTAAACTTTTAAACTTTTTGTTTCCTGATGTCAGTTCCAATAATTAAAAATAAACAAAAGCCACATCAAGCATATATCCTTAGCAGACATTCTTGTTAACAAACTCTACAAAATTTCCAGTAACTGAAATGCAGGAAATTGTCTGGCATCTCTTACAACGTGCCCTGCTTCCTTTCCCTCTCACCTTTTCAACTCCAATGTACTTTCAGTGACTCTGTGTCTTGCTGCATTATAAACTGTCTGCGGTCAAGACGTTAGCTGTGAGGTCAACACATTGCAGAAGGCCACCCAGTTAGCAGTAACGGTCTACATTTGCTTTGTATAACAAATAGTGCGTTTCCTCTTAATGTCTTTGTTAACCTTTGAAATATTTTGAATGTCCAGATGTGTTCTGGGATTAAACATCAACATTTCACACTTCAAAGAAGTTAATAAATTTACATAGACTCATTGCTTGTTCTTTGTTAAAAAGAGACGAGCACAGATCCCCTATATCAGAAATCACATACATATGTGACTACACATATAAACGTGTATGACTACGCATGCCATACATGTTTGTGCTCCAGTAATACCACAACATGTACAAGTTTCCAAAGATACAAATATCTCTTCCTAATTATCATCTGGAAATCCAAACAGCCAGCTAGTACTATGTGACTTTGTAACTTTTAAGCCGTGACACCTTTTCGCTGCGTATCTTGCCAGCAAGAGGTGGTTTCAAAGCACTTGCTGCAATTCCTAGTTCACGAGTTAAAGAAAACGAGACTTTTTCTGCATAACTGAAGAAAGCTTCCTGAGACACCACTACTGAGATAGCTGAACTTGCCGTAATTGCTTCTCTTCTCAAGCAATCCTCCCACCCCTTGTATCACCAGGAAACAAATACTTCGGAAATCTTTTCTGTCGATGCTGCCCACTCCATAGTCCCCAAAGCTGATCAGGAGGTATAACGCAACATGACAGATGGACATTGTATATTTTTACTTTTATAAATTGTATATTTGAGATAATAGTTTATTTGTGATTTGTGAAAACTGTTTACTTGTGATAAACCCCCAAGGTATGTATTTCTTGAGAAAGTAGATGTAAACAGAAAAATATCACAGCTGAAGTGAGAAGCTGCAAGAACAAGAGCGGCCACAAACAGCCAGGCGAGTTTCAGAGATTGGCAAGAAAGTTCTTGCACCCACAGAAAACTGGACTGAGTTTTCTAAATCTCAAAAAGGCATGAAGTAAACTGAAAAAAAAACTTTGGAAGCTGCACCCTAGAACAACAAAATGACCAAGATTTTGGTTTTTTTTTTTTCTTTTAAATTCTAAGACATACTAACTTTGAACTCTAATCTAAAAATCGTGCTTTTTAAAATTTGTATTCTGTTAAAGCTTGTCTTTTTTGCCCATCCTTTAGGCATTCACTGTAGAAGGTCTGAGAACATCTACATTAAAGCTCTGAATGATTCAGGACATTGACATAAAGGGCAAAGCAAAATACATAACATGTTTTCATTAAGTGGCTGAACCAGTAAATAAGACATTAAAAATGGGTCTGTCAAACTGATTTCAGCTGGGGTTTCTTCAAAATATGTACCTATCTGTGCTTATTTTGCTGCAAAAATGAAACTCTGAAAATTAGGAGTGGGTCTATTTCTAGGATGACTGGGAACTAACTAATGCTCTTAATTGTGTTAGCAGAACTGTACTTCCAAAACCAACTTTAAAAGCCTTGTTAAAAGTAAACCAGCATGAACTGTTCTGGCATTTCTGAAAGGAAATGTTTTATTTCTACTTTTTCAGAATGAGCAAGTTAAAAAGCAATCCTCTTTATCAACTTTAAATTTCTGACCAAAATCCAAACCAGATCCATACGTAGCTTCAATATCTACAAAATTTCAGTTTTCTCTTAAGTTACTACTCACTGAAAAGCAATGTCACTCAGTTCCACCCACAAACACTGTCAGGGTGTCAGTTATCAGACCACACCAGAACGCAGCATTTCACTCTTCAAAAGCAATTTGTAAACCCAAAGTACCTCCCTGTTTCATGCAACTTGCCTGGTTCTCAGAACCCAGATCAACAACCCGATATCCTGTGTTTCTGGGAGATCTGGGACACTCCATCCTGTATCGTACATGGAAGTGGGAAGTCTCCCATTCAGTTGCACTCTAAAGCGGTACCACGGATAGAGAAGCTACTTGAGTAGTATTTTTTTGTTATTAATATGCTCTTCCTTCCTTTAGAAATTCAGACAATCGTTTTCATATGTCCACTTTTATATTCTCTGACAACTGATGACTGTTTTGCTAGCCTCGGTCAACCAGCAAAGAGAATCAACTTGGTGGTTTTCCTAATAGATTATTGCTAGTATAGTTTTTGAAGTGTTTTTACTTTATTCTCTTTCTCTGTCAAATGATTCCCTAAAGAGAAATGTTGTTTTTCAATTTACAGGTTCCCACTTGACTGAACAAAAGACCCATAGACAATTATCTTTCAAGACAGAAAAATAATTACCAGATCAGCTGGAGCTCTGAGCTTTTGTTTTGTTGTTGTTTTTTTGTGTTTTTTGTGTTTTTTTTTTAAATACACATACTCAAGTTTCAGTAAAAGAGGTTAACAATAGAAAGATGGATTTTCATCTTTTCCAGATTCCTTTCTGCATGGAGCTGGACATCAGCCAACAGTTGTCCCCAGCCTACTTTAATCCTGTTTATTTTTACGTAAGCAGACTAAGTTTTGTAGTTACAATTACCTCTCACATTTGTTAAGAAAGATTTATAGGATTGACATCTGTTCTGATAAAAACCTACTACTGCTGGGATCTTGGTAATTTAAAAGCATGCTTCATACCAGACTTTTAATGATTATGTTGGCCATGTGTTTAATCTCCATGTATACACATAAGGTTGATCTAAAAGGGTCAGTTTGGTTTTTGCTTTTGTTTCATTTTTCTTTAATGGGGACACTGCATATTTATGAAACCACATGTCATCATCAGCTCCCAAAGTGTCTTTAATCCTTCATTCTTGATACAGATACTGTTAGCTTCAAAATCAAGTTTCTGTTTAAGGATTTATAAGTAAAATTGGCCTTTCTGGCTGGAACACTAGTAGTGTGGGGCGGGGTCATCCTCGCCAGATGGTGTTATCAGTAGCTGGTGGTGGTTGGAAGAGCTGAGTAGGTACACACAGGAGCAGCACAACAACAATGGAAATTTGCCATGAAAAGTGGCAAGAGGAAGGGAACAAGTTGTATTTGACCAAATATATCAGTGACATGACAGCAGAGATAACGTGTCTTTCACTTCCATACAGAACAACCCCGAAAGGCAAACTTCTTGACTACAATAAAAAGGAAATCTTCCTCTGCAACTGAATGATTCAGTGTAATATAATAACAAACAGAAAAGCAAAGCACAAAAATTAAGTCTGGAGTCTGACTCCACTTCTGCGCTATTCAAGAAAGATTGATCATACATTCCTGTAGTATAAAATTGATTCTGAAAGGTAGCCAACGTAAAAGGAAGTGTATTTCTTTTACTCCCAGTAAACTTACATACTTAATCTCATCCCTTTATACTTGTCAATAAATAGTCTAATATGCTTTTCAGAGGAAGTCTTATAGCACATTTATAACTCAAAAAACTTGCTAAAAATAGTATATAATCATGTAATAAAGGATCATACCATCATGCAGATTCACAGATGCAAAATAAAATTGCATGAGCTACCTTCATTCCATCTTTAAATGACTGGCGCTGTATTCATGATACCATTTCCTTAATGCAGTTTTTCTGCATTCAATGCTATCCATTTGATAACAGCCCTCAGAACTGAACCCAGCTAATGAACGGTACAGCCGCAAGATGTTGGGCACTGAGCAGACAGACCGTAAGCAGAGACACATTTTCTATTTTAGATGGAAGACTACTCCTACAACTGCTGATACATTTATTAAGACTCATTACAAGTGTGAAAATTGCAAGTAGGCACAGGAATCAAATCCAAATAGCTATGACACACAGGAGAAAGACTAGGAAGGTTTTTTTCTGGTTTCCCCCCCTCTTATTTTACAGTAGAAAAGCATGCACAGAAGCAAACTTAACATTTACCCCCAAATCAGACAGGAAGTTCATGGGACAACCAAGCTTTGAACCCAGAGCTCTTTCCAGTTCCTTACGCACAGGCTTGGTTCCTTGAGGTGTAAACAAGGAGAAATACTAATCAAAGTATGGGAGTAAACCTATTACAACACCGGATCCAGGAGCATATTCAGCATTAGCAACCTAACTTGAAATGGGTTTCACCTTTGAAATGTCTCAAATCTCAAACAAATCATTATGAAAGAGCCAGTACTTCCCCAGTATACATTAAAAAATCTTTTTTTTAATGTTTTAATGCAACACAGAACATTTCAAAATTAAAACAGCTATTCAACCATCGTTTTAAATCTCAGTAAATACCAAGTTGGTTCATCTTTAATTGGATACCTACATCACAGCATACCACTTCAGCACTGAAAACCAAATCAGACAGCCCTGACTTAGCCTGCAACTCAGCTGTCTGTGCTGTACGTGATGAATCACTCCCTGTTTCCAGCGCTTTCCACACTTTGAAACTTGCATTCATAAATTCACATTAGGCAGTTAATAGGACAAAATCGGGGTTGCTATGGCAACAGTGTGATGTGCCCTATCACTTAAGTGATAAAATGAACACTAGTAATTATCACCAAGCAAATGGTATTTTCGCCTTGCATATACGGTATCTTTTCAATATTTAGTTTAGCTAATGAATGGATTTGCGACTTTCTACAAAAGTGGAATAAAAATCAACCAAAATTACTATTACCTGATCTCATACTAAAAGTGAGTCAGAATACATCACTGAGCAAAGCCTGTAGGACTTCTGTGTTTGCAAACAACATTGACAAGATTATAACGACATTATGAAACTACAGTACTGAGTTCAACAGTAGAATGGATCAGATGTAATTCACAGGGTGAAAAAACCATGTGTTTCAATTTTTCTTTCAATCTGAAATTAAGATTACCTTCACATCATGAAGCCCAAATAGTCATAAAGAATATATAATAACATTAGGACTGCAACAGATAATATGCTGTATTGCAGCAAAATACACTGTCAGTGTTATTGCAAAACCCTTTGTGCACTCACTTTCCCTTCTTAGAAGGTCAGACTGCCCTAATAACATCTCTTGTATTTAAAGGGATACAAGCAGAATACAGTTGGAAGGATATTCAGACATTAGATATTGAGAAAGTCATGACTGTATGATCGCTCTTATTTTTCACCTTATTTATTCCATGCATAATTTAGACTCTGCCATATTTGTTTTAAGTTAACATGTTAAGAAAAAAAAAAATCTGTTCACATTTAAACTCTCTACTTTCCACCATCAATTTGATCCCCCTTTAACCTCACAGAGCCTAGAGAACTGCTCTTTTACCCTCTTTGAACATGTCAGCACATAATTTGAAAATGTCCCTATTTTCAAGGATGCTGAGTACAGCAGCTCCCATTTTTATCTAAAATAGCCTGAAAGAACAGACTGCTGTCCACTGAAACTGCCACTGACCAATATATGGCATGTCTTACAGATTAAATGAGCATAGCAGTGTAACCGGCCTTCTGACTCAACAGACAATTAAGATGTGATTATTCAAAGAAATTTTGAAGGGCGTATCATTGAAATACTCAAAACCTGAACATATAGCACATCATTAAAATTATGAATACATGTGTTTACATCCTAAATCTCCTTATCAAGAGCTTAGGGCTGATAATAGAGGCACAAATCCAAATACAGACTTTTAAAGTTGAGTTTTAGAGCAGTCCTGACCTAACTTCAGAGCCACTGCTATACCAACAAGCAGATCTGCCCCTCACACTTGTGATAGACCATAAAGTGTGCAAGGAATTATTTTTCTACCTTTACAGACTCCCATTCTTGCAACAGCCTCGAGTGACCACATTGAGCATTCCTGTCCCACAGTAACATCAGCGTTCTAGAAAACACAGGTAAAGCTCAGGAGAGTCTAAAGAAACAAGGAAAACCCTTGAGTGATAAGAAACACTAAAAGACAGAAGAGAGCAAGGAGCTACCGCAAAAGGATTAAGGCTCAATGGATGCAACCATCACTTGCGATGTCCAGCGCTGTAAAACAATACAGTTAGAAAGCTGATGAAGACCAGCCTGATTTTAGTGCACTATTATACTCTTTATATATTGTCATGAAATAATAAGCTTCTAGATAGTATAAGGTGTGGATGTTGACAAGTGTGGGGTGTGGGAGAAGGAGAAATTAGTTTTATTTGCTACATCTCAAGAGCCTGGAGGAAAAAAAAGGCAAGCAAGAAGAAACATGATCAGCTAATAAGAGATTAACACATTTTCCAACTTTCCCCAATACTCAGTTTACTAAAGATGATTTCTCCATCTAACCAGAACTTGTTGGGTTTATTAAATAGAGCTTAGCTGTAGCTGCTCTTTTTTCCTCACTCAAAATTTTTATCTGCAGGCTTGCAGGATTTTGTTTTTTTTCCAGATTTTAAAGAAAAATAATGTAATTTGCAGTTCTAAAGCTGGCTGGGGAGTTAAGGACATTTAAGGACTACATTTCAGATAAGTGATCTCTATTATGTGACCTTGTGATCAGTGGCATTTTCTAGCCTAGACTGCAATTCCCATGATCTCAGCAGCGACATGATTTTGGCTCTAAACACTTTTCATTGCAGACTCCTTCCTCAGGCAAATTATAATAGTTGGTGGCTGTTCTTCTGTGTGTTTAATGATTAAACCACAGCCACTCAGAAAGGCAGATGATACAAGTTGAATTCTAATGTAGAACATAAGCAACATTTTGCAAACAAGCAAGAAATAAATTAAAGATGTAGAGTCCCCTGTTTCTACCTCAATAGAATCTCTCAGTATAGAGTTATATTCTACAATTCATTCCCTTCATAAAATTGAAGACAGCTCTATTTCAGTACTGCTATGAAAAAGGGCAAAATTATTACGTTCTGATCTTTCAGAGGCAGCATTCAGATTTACCACTCTGAAACTAATGGTCTTAAATTAGCTACCAGCTTGTGTAGTCCTCATGCTTTTCTTACTCCAGCATATGAGCAGTGGTAGAGCATACTGGGTTGTTTTTTTTTAACTCTACTTAGACAAATATACATTTTTCTCACATAAATGGTTTTACTAAATCACAGAGCAAGTCCAAACATTTACCAGAGTTTCACCAAAACCACAGTTACTCATTACTCACACATGATTTATAAAATCCCTCTTCATAGTGACCTCCCAAAACTTCTTCCCGAAGCAAACATCCCAGCTGGGAGAGACCTTCTATTACACTTTTGAGAAATTGTGATACAGCTGCTATCTATCAAATCCAGACAGCCTGCATAAAACAAATTATCTAAACACTTCCATTAAGAGAAAAATCAAAAAAGCAGTCTTCATGCTAATTGCAGAGAAGTATATTTATTTACAGAAGGAAAGGTTTTTATACTGCATTTTCTGCTGCTCATAAAATGTGAGCAAACAATTTAAGAATTTACTTTCTAGAGAAATCTTCACTAAAGATTTTATAAAAACCTTCATTTAAAGAGCACAATTAGCCAGAAAATGATGGTACAGCTATGAATAAAAATTATTATTCAACTGGCACTTGAGAGTATTCTGACCAAATTTACCGTCAGTGTCTCAGCCAAATTTTTGTGAATAATTTTGTTTCTTTGTACAGGAATTGCACTGTGAAAGAAAAAAGAATGAGACACAGTGGTCAGGACTTCATTTACTGGAGGAGGGGAGAGGAAGAGGGTCTCTGAAAACAGACCGGTGTCTGTGTAATCCCAAAATCCCCTTTTTGATATACCTGCTAACTCTCACAAAAACTCGGTGTAGACTTACAGCTTTGTACTAGCAGGGTTTATATCAAACCAAGTATTGTCTGTCCTCCCATAAATAGCATAAATCAGATGGACTCCACGTTGTCTTCTCATGCTCATTTAAATAAAAGCAATGCACACCCCTGCCTAATCTAAAGTGCCCTTTTTAGGTGGTCTCAGTATATACTGATGACTGTGGATTCTTAATGATTATTTTCTTTAATTTCTTCATATCTGGATCAAATATTTTAATCTAATTACCTGTTTTGATGTTCTATAAAACTCCATTTTTTTGCATTTTACCTCAACAGGGCTGAATCAGGGATGACTTCAGCCATCTGGCTAAAAGCAAGACACTTGTCATCGAGACCAAAGAATATTCACTCCTCGCTTTCTCAACTGTTCCTAAAACTAGGACACACTGACAGGTGTCCAGACCCTCCAAAATGTATTCTAGGCTAACAGAAGTGTACACCTTTAACGATCCTGTAAGTGTCTATTCAAAAGCCAAAAGCAGTGAGGATGGTAGAGGAAGAGCCACCATTCAGTGGCAAATGAATTTTGATCTTTGCAGTAGCATAGCGGGAAAAACATTCGTATTAACAAGTTTTCATTGGATTTAAATGGGCTTAAAAGTTAGTAGAAACACACCCTACTTTCTGCAGAACTGTCTCTCCCTTGGCAGAAACTGGCTAGTGTTGGTTCGAGGAACAAACATTTTCAATAGTGCCCAGCGACAGGACAAGGGGCAATGGGCACAAACTGAAGCACAGGAAGTTCCATCTGAACACGAGGAAGAACTTCTTCCCTCTGAGGGTGACGGAGCACTGGAACAGGCTGCCCAGGGAGGTTGTGGAGT